>Ga0247841_10002234_pt1 | contig 39659 bp, 42 predicted proteins | sample LaCruzMarch2015__2_FD_192410 | JGI IMG/M metagenome (GOLD analysis project Ga0247841, IMG submission 192410) | Freshwater microbial communities from meromictic Lake La Cruz, Castile-La Mancha, Spain - LaCruzMarch2015_18m | ecosystem: Environmental > Aquatic > Freshwater > Lake | place: Spain... | reverse complement strand
CATGTATGCATAAAAGCCTTTCAGAAAATCTCTTATGCATACATGGGGCGCAGAAGTGTTTAGCTCTCCTACAAATAAAACAAAAGCAGGCAGGGGAATTTTAAAAAAGATGCCGCATACCCCGGGAAGCCTTGGCATTGCAATATCAGAGGCAGTGGAAGATGCAGTTACGCACAGCGATACAAAATATTCTCTCGGAAGCGTGCTGAATCATGTAATGCTTCATCAGACCGTAATAGGTCTTGAGACAAAAGAACAATTAAGGCTCGCAGGAGAGAAGCCGGATATTATGATAGGCTGCGTCGGCGGAGGCAGTAATTTTGCGGGACTTACTTTCCCGTTTATTAAAGACAAGATGGAAGGCCAGGATATCAGATTTATAGCTGTTGAGCCGACAGCGTGCCCTACTCTTACAAAAGGGCCTTACAGGTATGATTTCGGCGACACAGCGCAGATGACGCCTTTACTAAAAATGTATACTCTTGGCCATGATTTTATTCCCGAGGGAATACACGCAGGAGGGCTGAGATATCATGGCATGGCGCCGCTGGTCTCTATATTAGCCAAGGAAAAACTTATCGAAGCGCGCGCGTATCACCAGACAGGGGTTTTTAAGGCAGCGCTTTTATTCGCAGGAACCGAAGGAATATTGCCTGCTCCTGAAACCAGCCACGCTATTAAAGCGGCGATCGACGAGGCGCTGGTATGTAAAAAAGAAAATAAAGAAAAATGTATCGTATTCAATTACTCGGGCCACGGGAACTTTGACCTGGCTGCTTATGATGCCTACATGGGAGGGAAACTCAAGGATTACGAGCACCCTGAAAAGGCGATTAAGAAAGCAATCAAATGCCTGCCTAAGATTGACTGAAAATATCCTCTAGCGCTGAACCTATGACCAAAAATAAATACGAAACCATATTCTGCGATTTAGGGAATGTCCTTATAAATTTTGACCACAGGATTGCCGTAAAAAAGATACTTACCAAGACCAAGAAAAACGAACACGATATATATCAGCTTTTCTTTGACTCTGGTCTTACAAAGGATTATGAAGAGGGCAAGATCTCCTCTTCAGATTTTTTCAAAAAAGTCAGAGATTCTCTGAATCTGGACATAGACAATGAAAAATTATTACCCATCTGGAATGACATATTTTTCGAAACCCCGCTTAATAAAAAGATCCAGGCTTTTCTCGCGGATGTAAAAGAAAAATATAAACTGGTCATGATCTCAAATATAAATGCCGCGCATTGGGAATTCCTTAAAAATAAAATCCCCATATTTAAAAAATTCGATAAGCTTATTCTTTCATATGAAGCAGGATTCAGAAAGCCTGCCAAAGAGATTTATGATGCAGCGCTTGAGTCAGTGAAGATCGCGCCTTCAAAGGTATTTTATATAGATGACAGGAAAGATCTGATAGAGGCAGCTTCAAAGTTCGGTATAAAAGGGATAGCCTTTGAAGGAGAAGAAGCTTTCAGGAAAATAAAGGTAGCGTTGGCATGAAATGTCTCGTTATTGACGGATATAATGCAATAAGCAAAATAAAGGCATTTGACGCAAAAAAAGACATAAGCCTTGAGGCCTCGCGCCTGGCTTTTATCAAGGCGCTTTCGGATTTCAAAGAGAGAAACCGCAAGTTTGATAAAATAATAGTTGTTTTTGACGGCAAAAGCGAAAGCCTTGGTTTATCCAGAGAGACGCGCGGAGGGATAGAAGTATTATTTTCGCATAAGGATAAAGATGCTGATAAAGCTATAATCGATATACTCAGGGTATCATCCGAGAAAAACAGGATAACGGTTTCCTCAGACGATAATTTTATAAAAAATCATACAAGGGTGTTTGGCTGCGAGATGATGAGTATCGCGGAATTAGAAGATTTAATTAACTTGAAGAAGAGGGCAGTGAAGAGTAAAATAATAAAAGAAGACTTGGAAAATAATAAAATGGAAGACATTACGAACGAGCTAAAAAAATACTGGGGAGTAAAATAAAATGGAAAGAAACGAGCTTAAGCCCGTACATATAGAGGCGTTTGACCTGGACGATGCGTGGTTCAGGTGCCTTTCAAAGATTTTAGAGACAGGGCATGTATATACAATTACGAGAGGAAGCTATGAAGGCCAGAAAAGGCTGGAATTTGATTTTGTAACAATCAGGGTCAAAAATCCAAGCCATCAGATAATACCTATAATGTCGGAAGGCGCAGGAATTCCCGCGCCTACAAGCATGGAATATATAAACGGGTATCTTGCGTATCTTTTAACAGGCCAGAAAACAGAAACAGAGGATTATACATACGGCGAGAGAATGGTGGATGCTAAGATAAGGATGAAAGAAACCGTTAATAATAAGGAGATGGTAAAAGAAATGCCTCTGGATGTGAATCAGGTGGAGGAAGTGATAAAAATGTATAAGAACCAGGGCCATGGCACAAACCAGGCAACAATAGAAATAGGCATGCCCTCTGACATAAAACTGAACGATCCGCCGTGTCTCAGGCTTATAGACACAAGGATTCGCTATGGCAAGCTGCATTTTTTCCCTTATTTCAGGTCCTGGGATTTATGGGGAGGGTTTCCTTCTAATTTAGGAGGCCTGGAGCTTGTGAAGCAGTATATGGCTGAAGAGATTGGGGTAGGAAACGGCGAAATAATAGCCACCAGCAAAGGCCTGCATCTTTACGATTATTCCTGGGAGTTTGCGAAACAGAGGACAGGGAAAACAGATTTAGAAATAAAATAAAGCTTATGTATCCTATAATAGCTAAAATAGGGCCTTTCACAATATATAGCTATGGCATGATGGTCGCCATAGCTTTTTTGTTTGGCGTATTTGTCGCCAGGCTGGAGGCCGTAAGAAAAAAAATAAATCCGGACCTGGTTTACGACCTCAGTTTTTATTTACTGGTGGGCTCTATAATAGGCGCTAGGATTTATTATATCTTTTTTTTCGATCTAGGCAGTTTTTTAAAGAACCCTTTGTCTTTATTCATGATATGGCAGGGAGGGCTTTCAATACACGGGGGAATATTCGCAGGGATAATAACAGGGGTTATGTTTTCGAAGATCAACAAAACTTCTTTCTGGGTCCTGGCTGATTTGATAGCGCCTTCTATAATCCTGGGCCAGGCGATAGGGAGGATCGGTTGCTTTTTAAACGGATGCTGCGGCGGGATAAGCGGCCATCCGACCCAGATTTATGAGCTCCTTTTGGATTTTTTAGGATTTTTATTTTTATGGAAACTGAGGCAAAAAGTAAAATTTGAAGGGGCATTGTTTTTATTATATCTAATGCTGTACAGCGTGATAAGAATTATCGTTTCGCAGTTCAGGGGAGATAATCTTTATTTATGGAGCACCGGATTGACATTGGCGGACCTTACCAGCACAGCGATGTTTATAATAGCGGCAGCTTTATTTCTAAAGAAAAGGCATGATTAAGAAAGTAATATTTAATATAGTAATCGCGATAATTTTGTTGATGATAGCCGCAGCGATTGTAAAGGCCAATAAGCCAAGTCCAGGCGTTCTGAAATCTACTTTAAGTAGCGCTGAAAAACCAGGTTCAAATTTAAATCCAAAAGAAGCGAAATATTACACGGTGGTAGAAGAATGAAAAAAGTCAGATGCTTGTTATGCCCCAGGGGATGCGAGTTAAAAGAAGGCGAAAGGGGAAACTGCAGGTCGCGCATGAATATAGACGGAAAACTCCAGACCATTGCCTATGGAAAACCATGCGCGGTCCATCCTGATCCTATTGAAAAAAAGCCTTTCTATCATTTTTTGCCTGGGTCTTTGTCGTATTCATTAGCTACGGCGGGATGCAATTTACACTGCCTTTATTGTCAGAACTGGGAGATATCGCAATCTAATCCTGAGGATACGGTAAATATGGATATGTCTCCGGAACAGGTCGTTCAGGGAGCGATAGACAATAACTGCAGGACTATAGCGTGCACTTACTCAGAGCCGATAATATTTTTTGAGTACGCAGCTGATATAGCAAAAGAAGCGCGCAAAAAAGATATATTAAATGTCTGGGTTACAGCTGGCTACATCAACCAAAAGCCTTTAGAAGAAGCATGCGGTTTTTTGGATGCTATCAAGGTTGATTTTAAAGGCATGACAGAGAATTTTTATGCCACGGTAAGCGGCGGCAGCTTAGGGCCTGTTTTAAACACCATAAAAACAATAAAGGAAAAAGGTATTTGGCTAGAGCTGGTTAATCTTATAGTCCCGACGTACAATGACACAAAGGAAGATTTTTCAAAAATGTGCGATTGGATAACCCAGAATCTTGGGCCTGACGTGCCAATGCACTTTTCAAAATTCTGGCCTACGTACCGGCTTAAAAATCTTCCGCCTACTCCTGAAGAATCATTGATCTTAGCGAGAAACATTGCCATGTCGAAAGGCATAAACTACGTTTATGTAGGCAATATCCCGGAGCATGAGGGCAATAATACCTATTGCCCTGCTTGTAAAAAGCTTCTCATTGAGAGGTTAGGTTATACAGTCACGCAAAATTATATAATCGACGGAAATTGTAAGTTCTGCAGCACGAAAATCCCGGGCCGCTGGGACTAAACAACTAGAAAAACGACGTTGTTGAAATGTATAGTTGTTGGGAGGGGAGATGGTTAGGAAGGTGACCAGGAAAGATTTTTTAAAGATGGTGGGAGCGGGAGTGTTAGCTGTTTTTATCTCTCCGGCGTTAAAAAAATTGAATTTATTCAGAAAAATCCGGCATAAAGAAGCGAAATATTACGAAAAACTGGCGGGGTAGGGTATGAAAAAAATATTTACACTACTAATAGCTTTATTGCTTTGCTCCTGCGCGAGGTCTTATTCCGAAGATATCAGGAAACCTGCTGTGGCAGGGATGTTTTATCCTGCTGGCAAAGCGGAGCTGACAAAGCAGGTAGATGAATTTTTAGCCAATGCCAAAAAAATAGATAAAGGAAGGCTTCTGGCAATAATCGTGCCGCACGCGGGCTATGTTTACTCGGGACAGATTGCGGCAGATAGTTTCAAGCAGCTGGAAGGCACGGATTTCAAGAAAATCATTATTATCTCGCCGAGCCATTACGTCAGTTTTGACGGGATATCTGTTTATAATAAAGGATCGTTTGAAACCCCGCTCGGGCTTATTAAAGTAGACGAAGAGCTCGCCAATAAAATAATCCAGAAAAATAAACGGTTTATTTTTTATCCGGAGACGCATTTAAAAGAACATGCTATCGAGGTGGAGCTCCCATTTTTACAGCGTGTGTATAAGGACAAGGATTTCAGGATAGTGCCTATTGCCATGGGAGGGCCATCTTCGGACGACGCCAGGATTTTAAGTGAAGCGCTTTACGATGTTATAGACGAGGATACGCTTCTCGTCATAAGCGTGGATCTTTCGCATTACTATCCTTATGATAAGGCGGTGGAGCTTGATATGGGCGGGTTAAACGCGATTGAAGCGCTTGACGCGAATGATTTAGTTCAAAAGATCAATAGCGGGTCCACTGAAATAGACGCGCCTGTGGCAGTACTTGGCGCTATTTTATTTGCGAATAGATACAGCGCAAAAGCAAAGCTTATAAAATACGCCAATTCAGGGGATACGGCCGGTGATAAATCAAAGGTTGTAGGCTATTCGAGTATTTTGATATACAAACCCGAAGAAACGCAAAATTTGGGAGAACTTATTATGAAGGATGAATATCTGAATAAAGAAGAGAAGAAAAAACTTATGGAGATTGCAAAGCTTTCTGTGGCAGAAGCCGTAACGGGAAAAAGGCAGTTTCTGCCGAATGTCACAGAAGAAAGATTGAAAGAAAACTGCGGGGCGTTTGTGACGCTGAAAGAGAGCGGCCAGCTAAGGGGATGCATAGGGTATATCCAGGGAGTAAAGCCTCTTTACCAGACAGTGATTGATGTCGCGAGATCAGCAGCGATTCATGATAACAGGTTTAATCCCGTGACGCAGGATGAGCTCGGTAAATTAGAGTACGAAATATCAGTGCTGACGCCTTTAAAGAAAATAAAGGATATTAGCGAAATAGAGGTAGGTAAGCATGGACTCGTGATGAAACAGGGCTTTAATTCAGGTTTACTCCTTCCTCAGGTAGCCACAGAATACGGATGGGATAGGGATACTTTTCTTAAAGAAACTTGCAGAAAAGCAGGCCTTTCGCAGGATGCCTGGAAGGACAAATCCACGGAAATATACATTTTCAGCGCCGAAGTCTTTGGCGAAGACAAATAACAATAAAAAAAGCCCTTTTTTAAGGGCTTTTTTTATAGGCTATAAACCTAGAAGCTTACCGCTATTCCACGCCTCCTTGTTTAGTGAACCTTCTACAAATACTATATCACATTTTCGGAATAAAACAAGGCCTGGAATTGGAAATTAGTATAAAAATAAATATATTTATAACGCTTAGCAGTACGCAAGTCTGAATAATCCCTAATATAGGAATCAATATCGCGCCTATTGCTATTCCGCCTATGCAGGATCCAAGTAAATCTACGCCATATAAAAGGCCTGTGGTTTTGGCCACATCTTTTGAATCCTTGAGCCATATCTTATTAGCAAGGGGGAATTGAAATCCGCCTATAAAACCAGCTACCAGAGGCATTATTACAAAAGCTATCTGGAGCATACTGCCCATGCTTGGCTTCAGCTGATTTATTTTTGAAATAGCCACAAGCATTAACGCGAGTATTAACGGATAAATACATAACCATGCCTGACTTTTAATATAAACAGCTTTTTCATCTTCTATTTTTTCCATAATGTTTGTTATCAAAAAGCTTCCGAGAGCTAACCCTATCATAAAAGAAGCCAGGATAAAACCTATCTGATGATACATATGGCCGTATATGAATTGAAATGCCAATAAGATAATAACCTGAAAACATATCTGGCTCATGCCTGTTGCTCCGACAGATACTAGAATCGGAAATTTCAAAGACGCCCTTATTAACTTCTGTGCTAATAGAGCTATCATTAAAAATGCAAAACCAGCCAAAACAAAAATCCCGATATTTATTTTATCGACATAAGGCAGGAGGTTTCTTGTGGCGTCAAAGAAACTTATCCATAGTATTGCATGATAAAGGTATCCTATGGGCTTAAAATCAGTATTTATCTGAGCGTTTTTGAATTTGGATATAGCGCTTTCCACATACTTGATCCTCAAAGGGTCTAGTTTAAAAGGTATATAATATTCTCTTACAAATTTGGTTTTAATAGACCTGTCTTTAAGCCTTTTGATAATGGTATTAAAGTCATAAGTGAGCATTCCGGGTTCATCAGAGGCTACAAATGTCATTGTATTTCCGGGCAGTATTTTTATATCAAAGAATTCTTTTTTAAGAGTATTGTAAATGCAGCTTAAATATACGGCATGCTCAGGGCTTATGTAATTTTCCGAAGAAAGAAGCCCGAATGAAAATATGCCTTTAGGTGAAAGTATTTTTTTAACCTCCTGGAAAAATTCCAGGGAATAGAACCTGTTCAGGCTCGCGGTATAAGGGTCAGGAAGATTTAATATAACCACGTCATATTTATAAGGCGTTTTCAAGTCGCCTATCGCAGAAGCCTCTTTTACAAACAGCCTTCCATCCATGTGTATAATATTCACTTTGTCATCTGTTATCGGGGGCATGTATTTTTGGGAAAGGCTTATCACCATAGGGTCTAATTCCACGTAATCAAGCCGGTCTATTTTATATTTTAATATCTGGGCGATAGAGCCCCCTGTGCCGCCTCCTATAAGCAGTATTTTTTTGGGAGAGGGATGTTCGAGCATTGCGTAATGGACTGACTCCTCGCTGGTGGATATGTCGCCTCCGGTAAACATAAGCGTGCCATTTTCGTAGAAGCTGTAATCATTGCCCAGTTTTGTTATAGCAATATTACCGTACATGGAATCCGCGTTTTCTATGAGTTTCATGGGTTTGGATTGGAGCGATCTTGTAAACCCATCCAAATGCTTCGGCCAGTTAAATATTATTGTAGTAGAAAATATCACCAGATATACGAGCTGTACTATGTTTCTGTTGAATAATATTGAAATAATCAGGTTGAGATTTCCTAGAATAAGCGCGTTTTGAAAAGGTGTATATGATTTTATAAGGAAGAATGTATATATCAGACCTCCAGCTGCAGCTCCAAGACTTTCGAATAAATAAATCTTTGCCACCTGTTTGGCTGGGAGATCGCTATCCTTTGCAGCGATCTTGGTTATCAGGATAAAACTCAGGCCTAACAATATACAGATAACAGAAAGGGATACAAAAGAAACACTTAGCATCTGCGTGAACCCTATGATCTGTCCGGCCTGAATTTTTAATATAGATTTTATAAAGCGTATTAAGAATATGTTAAGCGGAAGAACAATAGATATCGCAAGTTGTATGTAAGATAGGAATTTTTCCTTGGAATGGATGAAGTCTGCAAGTCTGCCTAGTATCATGCTTCCGAAACCAACCCAGAAAAGCCAAGAAGCGAGAATTATGCCCAGGGAAAGCTCATTGCCGTAAAATACGACAAGAAGTTCCCGTATGATTATTATCTGGCCTATCATTGAAGTAAGGCCGAGGATGAAAGCGCTGGTCTTTAATTTAAGCATAGTTTTCATTATTCATAAGTTTAGCATATTTTTTCTATTGGCACAAGTGAGCAGGTAATATATAATAGTCCGGAAGGAGAACATATGTGCGGGATCGTAGGTTACATAGGAAATAAAGACGCATTGCCTATTCTGGTCGAAGGCCTTAAAAGGCTGGAATATAGAGGCTATGACTCTGTAGGGATAGCCATTATCCCCAGAGACAGGATTATTATAAAAAAATGCAAGGGCAAGATAAAAGACCTGGAGACGTCTCTTAAAGGTAAAGATATCTCCGAGAGCCATATAGGAATTTCGCATAACAGGTGGGCGACGCACGGAGCCCCCACGAATATCAATGCTCATCCGCACCAGGATTGCTCAGGCGATATAGCAGTGGTCCATAACGGTATCATAGAAAATTTCAACGAGCTTAAAAGACAGCTTATTGAAGAAGGCCATAAATTCAAATCCCAGACAGATACAGAAGTCATCAGCCATCTTGTGGAAAAATATTATAAGGGATGCCTGAAAGAGGCAGTGTTAAAGACTGTCAGAGAACTTAAGGGGTCTTTTGCGCTGGGAGTGATATCCAAAAATAAGCCTGACAGGATTATCGCTGCGAGAAAAGAAAGCCCTTTGATAGTCGGAATAGGCGAAGGCGAGAATTTTATCGCTTCGGACGTGCCTGCGATATTGAAATATACAAAAAAGGTAATATATCTTGAAGACGGAGAAGTGGCGCTTCTAACAAAAGACAAGGTAGAGGTGTTTGATCCGGACGGGAAACTCAGGAATAAAAATATAGATGTCATAAAATGGAGCCTTGATTCCGCGCAAAAATCAGGATTCAGCCATTTCATGCTGAAAGAAATCCACGAGCAGCCGGAGGTTTTAAAGCAGATAATATCTTCCAGGACAAAAGACGGTTCTGAACTTAATCTGGAAGGATTGAATATCACGGATGAAGACATAAAAAGTATCTCAAATATTATTATAATCGCGTGCGGCACTGCGTATCACGCAGGGCTGGTGGGAAAATATATACTTGAGAGATTTGCAAATATCCCTGTATGGGTGGATCTCTCTTCGGAATTCAGATACCGCTCGCCGATTGTAAATAAAAATACGCTTGTAATTGCGATAAGCCAGTCAGGAGAGACAGCAGATACCCTGGCTGCTGTTAAAGAGGCAAAAATAAAAGGAGCTAAGATTTTATCTGTCTGTAATGTTGTGGGCTCGAGCCTTGTAAGGGCATCGGACGGAGTTTTATATACCTATGCCGGGCCTGAGATAGGAGTGGCGTCCACAAAAGCATATACGGCGCAGTTAGCGATTCTTTATGTGTTGGCTTTTTATATTGCGGATAAAAAAGGGTTATTAAAAAACGATTTAAAAAAATCTTTATTGGAAGGGTTTAAAAAAATACCGGAGATCATAGAAAATATACTGACTAAAAAGAGCCGCATACAAAAGATTGCCGCAAAGCACCTAAACCTCGGATCATTTTTATACCTTGGGAGGAATCTCAACTACCCTACGGCGCTTGAAGGCGCGCTGAAGCTCAAGGAAATTTCCTATATACCTGCGGAAGGATATGCAGCTGGAGAGATGAAGCATGGCCCAATAGCGCTTATCGATGAATATCGGGCTGTAGTCTGTATTGCGCCGGAGTCGTTTGTATATGAAAAAATGGTCTCAAATATAGAAGAGATATGCGCCAGAAAAGGAAAAGTAATCGCTATCGCCACAGAAGGTGATAAGGGCATAGAAAGCTTTACAAAAGAAATAGTATACATACCTAAGATAGATGAAGTTTTTTCCCCGATTGTCACAGTAGTCCCTTTACAGCTTCTGGCGTATTATATCGCAGTCAAACGCGGCTGTGATGTAGACCAGCCCAGAAACCTGGCAAAAAGCGTTACTGTAGAATAAAATCTTGCCAAAAACCCTATTATAAGGTATAATTTATAATAGAAATAAAGTTAAAAGTTATAGCCTTTTATCCAAAGGAAAGGCTATTTTTTTCTCTGCGTTATGCTAAACATTAAAAAAGTCTAAAATAGGAGATGATAAAATGAAAATACTCAAACTTGTCATACTTATGACCTTTTTATTCAATAGCGTTGTTTACCCTTCAGATAATCTAAGAGTTCCCATGATGGGAGATAAAGCAAATAAAGATAGGATTGAATCTGTAGGCAAACTCGCCTCTGGAGAGAATATAAATTCCAAACCTTGGCGAACTGTCAAAAGAGATATTTTTGGTCAATATGATGAAATAAAAAATCCCGGGTATTCTTATACACAAGGAGTTTGGTCTGCAGAAAATGGAGCTTGGAGTTCAGATAATCCTCTTTACTTGGAAGAAGTTGTGGTACCAACTACCTATGAGCATGTACCTGCTAAGGATACATACATATCTTCATGGATAGCATTTTTGAGATTGAATATTGACAAAATGTCAGAAGAGGATATTGAAAAATGCTTAAAAACACTAGGTGTAAAAGATAAAATATATATACGTAATAAAGAAGGTATTCATGCTCTAGGAGGTCTAGGAAAAGAAGATATTAAAACTATAAGAATTGTTCCTCTTGGGCTTAAGCGTACAATAGCCAAAAAACTTACCAAACTTCAGCAAAAAAGACCAGAAACTGCAGCTATTATACGAGAGAAAGCATTAGAATTATTAGAAATTGACGAGGCGAATTTTAGAGAGGCATTGCAGCCTTTTATTGGAGATTATATTGCGATTAGGGGCGCAATAAGGACTGCTGGGATAGCGGATGATACGGCAGAGTTTTATGGGCTGTTTGATGCTACTGTGCGAAGAATGGATGAAGGTAAGGCAACTTTTGAACAGGCATTTAGACTTGCCAAAGAAAGCAGATTCTACGGGGGAACCCCTTTTTCTTATATTGGTGCAATAGGAAGTGTTGAATTAGAGGAAGCTGTCTACGATAAATTTAATACAACACAAGAGAGGAGAGAGGCATTAGTAGCATTAAAGAACCTTGTCGATTATATCAAATCAGAAATTTATATTACAGATTATAAGCGTGTAGGTTTTCTCCTTATGGCAATTGAGACGGCTAATAAGATTGATGAATTAAAAGTAATTTGTGATAATATTCTACCAAGCATTATAAATGCCATAGGATACATGAAGAGCTATTCACATAGAAGGCAAGATGATGCTTATGAATATATTAATACCAAACATATTAGTAATGCTCTTAAATATCGATATCTATATGGCGATTTTAAAGCCACATATGCATATTCTACAGTATACGATACGGAAGACAATCCAAATTATGAATCAGGTCCTCTAAGTTATGGGGATAAAGGGTATGGAGAGCCACCTTCCATTACGGTTGTGCATGAAAAACATGAATTTAAAATTTCACCTCTTACCAAACTTTCTAATTCAAAGTTAACCCCAGCCTTATTCTTAGATATAGAAGTAGCTGCTAATCCAGATGCATTCAAACAAGGTTTAGCACAGCTAAAATCTAATGAAGGTAATATTCCAGTAGTATTATTAACAGAAGAAACAAAAGACTCTATAATAGCTAAGTTAAAAGGCATTGATTTAACAGGTGTGCAGTTTAAGACTAAGGCAGAACTTGGATTGCAGGATTTAGATTGGGGTAAGGATGAAAGAGTAAGCCTCATAGATGGTATAGATAACTTAAAATGTATTCCGCTTACAAGCGCTCTCTGCGAAACATATAAGGATTTGCAGAAGGCAAGAGACCAAGTATAATAAATATTAGTAGTGGATAACTATACATTTCAACAACGTCGTTTTTCCAGTTGTTTGTACCCGTTCCTCATCCGCTTTCTTTCCCATGTTTTAAAATAAAAATAGTTGAAAGAAAATAACCTCCAGGTGTGTCTTATATAGTAGAAAAAAATATTGACAAAGGAGGCTATTTGTGTTACATTTGTATATACAATCAGGAGCAATGAAGGAGATTAGATGGAATTCACTGAAAAGTAGAAGATTAAAGAAAACTAGAGGGGCTTCATTCGAAGATATTATAGGGGCAAGGCTTATTGACATTGGAAAGCATCATAAAAAGGAAAATCAGAAAATAATGTTGTTTGACTATAAAAATTATATATGGGTCGTGCCTTATGTAGAAGACGAATCACATGTTTTTCTAAAGACACTTTACCCCAGCAGGAAATACGCCAAGATATATAAAAAAGGAGGTTTAAAATGAGACGGATAAAATTGACAAGACAGGAAAAAGCCATAGAGGAAGCTATAGGGAGAGGCGAATATATAAAGGTATCTGATGAAGAATTCTCGCGTATTGCAGGGGCTATTGCAGCGCGAAAAAAAGACGCGATATTGCACATACGGGTAAATAGCGGAGATCTGAATAATATCAAGAACAAGGCCCAGAAACTCGGGGTGAAATATCAGACTTTTATTTCAGAAGTTTTGCATAGATTAGCTCGGGCTTAATAGAGTTTTGTGATATAATATAAACCACTTATATGACAGGGAAACTTTTTGTAGTTGCGACGCCTATAGGTAATCTCAAGGACATAACTTTCAGGGCAATAGAGACGCTGAAGGCTGTTGGCCTTATCGCGTGCGAGGATACGAGACATACCAAGAAACTTCTTTCGCATTACGGAATAAATACGCCTACTACAAGTTATTTTGAATACAATAAAATCCAAAAAGGCGAATATCTTTTAAAGCTTTTGAAAGAAGGAAAAGATATCGGCCTTGTTTCTGATAGCGGAACTCCGGGGATAAGCGATCCCGGGTTTAATATCATAAGGCTTGCGATTGAAAATGGCATATCTGTGACAGTGATTCCGGGACCGAGCGCTATTGTAGCAGGCCTTGTTTTATCAGGCATGCCTACGGATAGCTTTGTATTTGAAGGATTCCTGTCTCCGAAGCCTGGCAGGCGGCGCAATGAATTAAAGGCTTTGTGCCAGGAAAAAAGGACCATCGTGATTTACGAATCGCCCCACAGGCTTTTAAAGACTTTAAAGGATATATTGGATATGATGGGGGACAGGGATATAGCTATCTGCCGCGAAGTTACAAAGGTTTTTGAAGAGGCTCTCCGCATGAAAACTTCAGAGGCGCTGGAACATTTTACTAAAAACGAACCACGCGGAGAATTTATTATAGTCATAAAAGGAGCCGAATGATTTTCATAAGAAAAGCGTTTTTGCTTTTTATTATTTTTACAATCCTGCCATTATCCGCGTACGCGAAAGATAAAGCTGATATTGTAAAAGGCACATGGGTCACGTGTTTTTCAGAAAAGAAAGTGCTTTATTCTAAAAAATCAGCGTTCGAATTGATAAAATTCTGCAAAAAATCAGGAATAAACGAGGTGTATCTCCAGCTTTACCGGGGAGGTAAATCTTATTATGATACAAAAATAAATGACAAAACAAATTATGAAGGGATGTTGAAGTCAGCGGGTGGCGATACGATCGATGTGATTTTAAAAGAGGCAAAAAGATGCAACATAAAAGTCTTTGCGTGGATAAATGTATTGAGCGTGGGAAAGACCAGAAAAACTGATATAGTGGAAAAGTTCGGAGAAGATATTCTCACCAAAGATCAGTATCTGAGGTCTCCCATGAGAACAGAGGATATAAATGAACTGGATAAATATTATCTGAGGGATGAGCAGCTGTTCTTGGAGCCAGGAGATCCAAGGGTAACAGAGTACATGATTGCCATAATAGAGGAGATTGTAACAAGATATCCTGATTTATCAGGCGCTCACCTTGATTACGTGCGCTATCCGTATCCCGTGCCTTTTTTGCCTCGGTCCAGCTTTAATAAATTCGGGCTTACATACGGATACGCCAGGGAAAATATGAATAGATTTAAAGAAAAAACAGGCTTGGATCCTTTATCGATGGATTATGATAACGAAAATTCTCTTTTGTGGGATAACTGGAAAAGAGACCAGGTCACGGGACTCGTGGAAAATCTTGCAAAGGCCGTAAAAAACAAGTTTTCCGGGATGCTGATTTCCTGCGCGGTGATGCCATCTACTGAAACAGCTTTTTCAGCGGCATTCCAGGACTGGCCGGGATGGCTTGAAAACGGGGTTGTGGATTATGTGATACTTATGAATTACACAAAAAATAATCAGCTCGCAAAAGAAATTACGAGGTCTGCTTTGGCCCATCGAGGCAAAGGCAGGGTTTATATAGGTATAGGCAATTTTTTAATGAAAAACGACCCCGAGGTTCTTTCCGAGCAGAAGAGAGTGATAGAGTCTCTCAATCCCGACGGGATAGCTTACTTCTCCTACGATTTCCTTTGACAATAATTTAGCGTAGGCTTAAAATAACTGTATTTTATGGGATTATTGAAAAAATGTATAATTTTTTTAATATCAAACTATCTTTTTTATTTGATCCGCTTTCAGTTTTCTTCCTTGTTGTCATCTCCGCGGTATGCCTGGCGTCCGCAGTCTATTCCGTAGGTTACCTTAACAAAAAATATTCCAAAGCTAAGATAGCGTATAGCTGGTTCCTTCTGGCCGCGTTTATTGTTTCAATGGCGCTTGTGGTCAGCGTAAGGAATGCGTTTATATTTCTCGTAGTATGGGAAATCATGTCTCTCGTATCTTATTTTCTGGTCATATTTGATTTAAAAGAAGAGAAGTCTGTGCGCGCAGGCATGATCTATCTCGTAATGACGCATATAGGCACCGCGTTTATCGCAGCAGGCTTCCTGATCATGTATAAATATTCAAATTCTTTTGATTTTTTAGCATTAAAAGAAGCGTGCGTCTTGATGCCATCGGGAGTAAAAAATATAGCGTTTTTATTTCTCTTAGCGGGATTCGGCACAAAGGCAGGGATCGTGCCGCTTCATATCTGGCTTCCTTACGCTCATCCGCAGGCGCCGAGCCACATTTCAAGCATTATGTCAGGCGTAATGATAAAGACAGGCATTTACGGCATTATAAGGTTTGTTATTTTTATACTGGGGGTTGATTCTATGTGGTGGGGGGTTCTGGTCCTGATCCTTGCCTGCATCTCCTGCTTAGTGGGAGTCATATACGCCCTTATGGAGCATGACATAAAAAAACTTCTCGCGTATCACAGCGTGGAAAACATAGGGATCATACTTTTGGGCATAGGATGTTCAATGGTATTTCTGAAATTAAACATGAGCAGCCTGGCTATGTTTAGTCTCATTGCGGGGTTATATCATTTGATCAATCACGCTGTTTTTAAAGGCCTGTTATTTTTGTGCGCAGGAAGTGTTTACAACTCTACCGGAACCAGGGACATTGAAAAACTGGGGGGACTTATCAAAAAAATGCCGGTGACTGCATTTGCGTTCCTTATAGGCGCAATGGCGATCTCGGCTTTACCGCCTCTAAACGGTTTTGTGAGTGAGTGGCTTACATTACAGGCGTTTTTTGTGGCCAGCCTTACGGGATACATGGCCGGGCTAAAGATATTTTTTGGTTTATGCGCGGCCATACTTGCATTGACAGGGGGTCTGGCAGCCGCGTGTTTTGTTAAAGCGTTTGGCATGGTTTTTCTGGCGATGCCAAGGAGCAAAAAGGCAGAAGATGCAAGAGAAGCAACCCTTTCAATGAAAATAGGCATGATATTTTTAGTCTTCCTTACTTTTGCGCTTGGTCTGGGAGCCGGCATTATGTTTAAACTACTGGCGATTGTAGCGTCAGGCGTTACAGGTATAGATATCGGAGCCATGCAATTCAGCCTGAATAATTTTATGGTTATGAAAGGGGCTGTAAGCAGCGTGTCTTTATCCGTTCCTTTGATCGCGCTTATACTGAGCGTTATTATAATCGGAGTTTATCTGGGACTGGGCAATAAAAATATCAGAAGATATTCTACGTGGGACTGCGGTTATTATAAATTAGAGCCGAGGAATGAATATACTGCAACTGGATTTTCAAAGCCGTTCAGGATAGCGTTTAACTTTTTCCTGCTCCCTTACAGAAAAGTGGAAAAGGTGAGGGGGTCTTTTTATTATATAAAGTCATTCAAATACGAAACGTTTACAACGCCTGTATTTAAAAAATATATATATTATCCTTTGATAGGGGCAATACTTCATGCCGCGAAATTCATGAGAAGGCTTCAGCCGGGAAGCATACATGTGTATATCTCATATATTTTTATTACGATACTTTTACTTATTATTTTTATGAACAAATTCTAAATTATGCAGACACTATTTATTATTATAATATCTCCGCTTGTCAGCGGAATAATCACAAAGATAAAAAATAATCTCAGGATGAGGAATGGTCCGGGCATTTTTCAGCCATATCACAATTTCATAAAACTTTTTTATAAAGAAGAGGTAGTTTCGGAAACCGCCTCCTGGATATTCAGGATAACGCCTTTTATTGTCCTGGCTTCGGCTATTACTGCGGCTTTATTGATACCTGTATTTACAATGGCTCCTTACAGCGGACATATAGGAGATTTTATTTTAATAATATTTATACTGGCGCTCGGGAGATTTTTTCTGGCGCTTAGCGGCCTTGACGCAGGGAGCTCTTTCGGCGGCATGGGTTCGTCCAGAGAGATGTTCCTTTCCAGCATGGCTGAGCCTGCGGCGATATTAGCCATATTCGCAGTTTCTTTAAACGCAGGCACCACAAATCTGGGCGTGATTTCAGGTTTATCAGCCATAAAGCTTTCTTCGATAATCGCATCTTTTTCGCTTCTTATGGTAGTGATAGCCGAGACATCCCGCATACCGATTGATAATCAGGAAACGCATCTTGAGCTTACCATGATCCACGAGGCAATGGTGCTGGAATATTCAGGAAGATCCCTTGCTTTTATAGAGCTCGCGTCTCATATAAAGCAAATAGTATTTTTTTCTCTGATAGCGAATATCTTTTTTCCCGTGGCTATCCCGGGAGGAAATATAATCTTTATTATGGCTGTATATATTTTAAAAATACTGGGAATCAGCGCGCTGGTCGGTTTTATAGAATTGAGCGTGGCCAAGATGAGGCTTTTCAGGGCGGTTGATTTTCTGGCATTTTCATTTGTCATAGGTCTCGCAGCTATTGTCATATCAATAATGGGAGCATAGTGCGGATATGTATATATTTTTAATAGGCATAATAATAATGGCGTATCCCATGGTGACAGCGAAGAGGATAACGTCCCTGATAAATTCATTCAGGATCCAGTCCGCGTTTTTATTCCTTGCCACGCTTTTTATGGCGATTAAAGAAAAAAACCCGGAGCTATATATTATCTCAGGCCTTCTTTTATTATTAAAGGTGATATTGATACCGGGTTTTCTGTCGAGTATCGTAAAGAAAGTAAAAATGAATGAAAATATAGGGCTATTTTTAAACCCGCTGGTGTCGCTTTTGATAGCCGTATTTTTAACATACCTGTCTTACGTATTTACAACGCGTATACTTGCGTTTGAATCAAAGGCGCAGGTAGTTTCTTTCGCGATATCTCTTTCGGTTACGATGATAGGGCTTTTTATAATGATATTCAGGATGAAGGCGCTGAGCCAGGTGATAGGATTCCTTGTCATGGAGAACGGGCTGTTCCTGGCAGCCTCGGTGCTGGCAGGAGGGATGCCCTTTTTTGTGGAAATAGTCATATTCATGGATGTATTTGTAAGCGTTATTATTTTCGGGATGTTTATCTATAGAATAAACAAGCTTTTTACGCATATAGATGTGAGCAAATTAAACGCTCTTAAAAGGTAGCATGAATATTTTTTATATCCTTATTGTTCCGGTAATATTGGCGATACTGCCGGCTATTGTTAAAAGGCCGAGGGCGCTCGGTATTATTAATGCTACGGGGCATCTCCTGGTTTTATCGGGATTTACCGTATTTATTTTAAAAGCCGATTTACCGGTTTCATTGTTTAAGCTTTTCTATATAGACGCCCTGTCCGCATTTTTTATATTTACAATAGCGATAGTGACTTTTGCCACAGCGCTATTCTCAATAGATTATATCGAGCGCGACGTAGCAAGCTCTTTGATTTCCAGAAATAAGGCAAGGGCGTATTACACGCTTTTTAATCTGTTTTCATTATCGATGTTTCTTGTGCCGATGGCCCCTAACCTTGCAATGGTGTGGATCGCAATTGAGATGACCACGCTCACATCTGCGTTTCTGGTGGGATTTTATAATACAAAGACATCTATCGAAGCGGCATGGAAATATATCATGATATGTTCCGTGGGGATAATTTTTGCGCTTTTCGGAACAATAATTTTTTATTACGCGGCTTCTCTGGTAGGCGTAAAAAGCCTTAACTGGCTGGATTTGGTTTCGGCAGGGCCCGGCATGGATAAAAACCTTATCAAGATAGCGTTTTTATTTATACTGGTAGGCTACGGGACAAAGGCAGGCCTTGCGCCGATGCATACGTGGCTTCCGGACGCTCACAGCCAGGCGATATCCCCTGTCAGCGCTTTGCTTTCAGGGGTATTATTAAAAACAGCGGTTTATGCGATATTGAGATTTACTATCATAACCAATAAGTGCATAGGGGTGGATTTTTCTTCAAAGTTATTTATTATATTTGCGCTTGTGTCGCTGGCTGTTTCAGCAGGGTTTATAATTATACAGAAACACATGAAAAGACTTCTGGCTTACAGCAGCATCGAGCATGTCGGGATTATTTTCCTGGGTTTTGGTTTCGGAGGGGCGATAGGCGCTTACGGGGCGTTGTTTCATACGCTTAATCATGCCGTTACAAAATCCCTGATGTTTTTAGGAGCGGCAAATATTATTAAAAAATACAAAAAAGATAATATGAACATGATAAAGGGCGTGGTAAGCTCGATGCCTTTTACCGGGGCAATGTTTACGCTTGGGATGTTTGCTATTATAGGCATGCCGCCTTTTTCGATATTTTTCAGCGAATTATTGATACTCATGGCAGGATTCGGCAGGGGCTTGTATCTGGCGTCAGGGCTTTATCTATTTTTTATCGCGCTTATATTCGGAGGGATGTTGTTTCATTTCAGCAAAGTCCTTTTCGGAGAAAAACCGGATGATATGGAAGTTTCAAAAGAAAGCGCGAGCGCAAAAATAGTTTTCATATTTTTATTTGTAATAGCGATTATCCTTGGGCTGGCCATGCCGGCATTTTTAAATAAAATTATCGTATCGGGCGTGGCTATATTAGAGGGAGTTTAAATGGGAGAAGCTTATATATACGTAAAGCCTGAAAATTTTAAAAAGGCGTGTTTATATCTTCATAAAAAACTCAAATCGCCTGTTGTTATGATGTTTGCCTGCGATGAAAGATCTGATAGCGGGTGTTTTAAGATCTACTGCGCCTTTATGGGTATGAAATACAAAAAATGGGTTTTTGTTACGATGGACGTTGCAGGAGACAGGCCGGAATTTGAATCAATAGCAAATGATATCTATTCAGCAGGGCTTTTTGAAAGAGAGATAAAAGAGACGTTCGGGGTTTTACCGAAAGGAAATCCTGATTTAAGAAGGCTTCGCCTGCATGACGAGGTATGGCCTGAAGGATATTTCCCCTTGAGGAAAGATTTAAAGAAACCCGGCTCAGCCGGCAAAGAAAAAAAAGAGTACGTGTTTAATAAAGTAGAAGGGGAAGGGATTTTTGAGGTTCCTGTGGGGCCTGTCCACGCAGGTATTATTCCTCCCGGGCACTTCAGGTTCAGCGTAGCGGGAGAGCCCATAATAAATCTGGAAACGCGCTTAGGATGGACGCATAAAGGAACTGAAAAACTTTTTGAAGATAAAGACGTGAATTTCGGGGCCAAGCTTTCAGAATGCGTTACAGGAGATTCGGCTTTTTCAAACAGCTGGGCGTTTTGTCAGGCTGTCGAAAAGATATGCGGGATAAACGTACCTGAAAAGGCGCTATTTTTGAGAGCTGTGTTTCTGGAGCTCGAGAGGATGTACAATCATTTAAACGGCATGGGAGGGATAGCTATTGATGTGGGATTTAGTTTTCCTGCAGGGTATGCGTCGATGATGAAAGAAAAAATACTGCGGCTTAATCAGAAGCTGGCGGGTTCCAGGTATTTAAAAGGGGTTAATATTGTAGGCGGCGTTTCAGTAGACATAGATAATGAAAAAAAGGCAGTTTTACTAGAAGAACTTAACGCTCTGGAAAAAGAATTCAAAGAACTTAAAAGTATGCTTTATTCCAACACCTCTTTTATGGACAGGCTGGACGGAACAGGAGCGCTTAAGAAAAAAACAGCTGAAGATTTGGGAGTTTTGGGGCTTGCGGTAAGGGCCAGCGGGATAGAAAAAGACCTGAGAAAGGATTTCCCGGGCGTATATGATAAGGTGAAATTCAATATAAGCAAAGAATCTACCGGAGATGTAATGGCAAGGCTTAATATCAGGGTTTCTGAATTTGAAGAGTCTACTAGTTTGATAAGGCAGTTTATCGATAAAATAGGGCAGGGCAATATAAGCTTTCAGGGTAAAATCGAATCGAGATGCGGCGTCGGACTTGGGTGCGTAGAAGCGTGGAGAGGCCCGATACTTTATTGGGTTAAGCTCAATGAGAAAGGCCTAGTTGAAAGATGTAAAATAGTCGATCCGTCATTTCATAACTGGGAAGGGTTATGCTATTCAGTGCTCGGGGACATTGTCCCGGATTTCCCGGTGTGTAATAAAAGTTTTGATCTTTCTTATTCAGGGAATGATTTATAAAACTTCTCGGCCGGCAGGCCTACGAAAAGACGCTCGGTTGCCCCAGCGAGGCAACCTTCGCTCCGCGCCGATTCTCGCTCGTCCTGTGCAGGCTGGGGTCTGAGGCACATTAGAAAAGTTTCGGCATAATAGCTTTTTACAGCTAAGCGTGCAAGGGATTACGGCGAAGTTTTTATACTGTCAAGACTACCTTCAGTATAAAAAATGAGCCGTAAACCGTAGCGCGCGGCGAAACTATTTCAGTGCCGAACGGCCCCAGCCTGCACAGGACACCGTGCCCGCTCGAATCGCCGAGGCTTTTCTTTAGGCCTACCGGCCGGGAAGAAAGTGATAATATGATAAGTATACTTAAAAATAGAATAATAAAAGGAATAGTCACGGAGCCTGTTGAAGCGGGTCCGGAGATTGAAAAAATAGGCGCTGAATTGAAAGAGCTTATACATAAAAAATTCGGCAGGTCTTTTCATATAAGAGAAGTGGATACGGGCTCCTGCAACGCCTGTGAATCAGAAATAATAGCTACCACAAATCCCATCTATGACATACAAAGATTCGGCGTGAGTTTCGTAGCCTCTCCAAGGCACGCGGACGCGCTTCTGGTTACAGGACCTGTTTCTAAGAATATGGCACTTGCCCTTAAGAAGACCTATGACGCAATGCCCGGCCCGAAGTTTGTAATCACCTGCGGAGACTGCGCTCTTGACGGCGGCATATATAAAGACGCCTATTATGTGGAAAACGGCGTTAAAAATGTTTTACCGGTTGTCCTTCATGTGCCAGGATGTCCTCCAAGCCCTGCTGCGATTATAAAGGCTATTCTAAATTTGCTTGACATAACGAAAAAACGTGATATAATTTAAAACTAACAGATACCTTTAAATCAGCACAGAGAGGCTGAAAAGGGAGATAAAAGTGAATATAGCGAAGTTTATAATATTGATATATAATGGGCTTAATCAGGAATGGTTAAGCCCTTTTTGTTTAACAAGGAGATAATATGTCTTTGAAACAGGTATTTACAAAAGAAGAGATAGAACGCTCAATCACAAGGATAAGCCACGAGATCATAGAAAACAATAAAGGCGTAAAAGGCCTTGCTATAGTCGGGATACGGACAAGGGGATATGTTCTTGCGGAGCGCATCGCCAAAGTAATAAACAATCTGTACGGCACGAAACTGGATGTAGGCGCATTGGACATAACATTTTATAGGGATGATTTAAGCCTTGTGGCAGAACAGCCTGTAATCCATAATACAGAGATAGACTTCGATATAGAGAATAAAAACATAGTGCTGGTGGATGACGTGCTTTATACAGGCCGCACGATCAGGTGCGCTTTGGACGCTCTTATAGATTTTGGCAGGCCCAGAACCATACAACTGGCTGTCCTGGTTGATAGGGGCCACAGAGAACTCCCTATACGGGCTGATTATGTGGGGAAAAATCTGCCCACGTCTCAAAAAGAGCTGGTGCAGGTGAAATTACAGGAAATTGACAATGAAGACAGCGTCATGATAGAGGAATCTCAAGATGACAAAGAAAAAGACAGCAAAATGGGTTCATAAAGACCTTCTGGGGCTGGAATATCTTTCCAGGGAAGACATGGAGCTTCTCTTGGATACAGCGGAATCTTTCAGGGAGATACTGGACCGTAAGATTAAAAAGGTCCCGGCTTTGCGCGGCAAGACCGTGGTGAATCTGTTTTATGAGCCGTCCACGAGGACCAGGGTGTCTTTTGAAGTGGCCGGGAAAAGGTTGTCGGCTGATGTTATAAATATCGCGGTAGAATCTTCAAGCGTAAAAAAAGGCGAGACCTTGAACGATACAGGCAGGAACATAGAGGCGCTTAAGGCGGATATTATCGTAGTCAGGCACAACTGTTCAGGCGCTGCTAGCATGCTGGCGCGGAATGTGAACATAAGCGTGATAAACGCAGGAGATGGATGGCATGAACACCCTACGCAAGGGCTTCTTGACATGTTCACTCTAAGGAAAAAAACAGGCAAACTCGAGGGGTTAAATGTCAGCATCGTAGGAGACATCGCCCATTCCAGAGTAGCTCGTTCAAATATCTGGGGGCTCACTAAATTCGGGGCAAAGGTGACTGTTTGCGCGCCGAAACTTCTAATTCCTCCGGAAATAGAAAAAATGGGAATAAAAGTGACGGATAATATAGATGAAGCTCTTAGCGGGGCAGACGCTATAAATGTCCTGAGGATGCAGTTTGAGCGGGACGATATGAAGGCATTTCCGACCCAGCTGGAATATTTCAAAAATTTCGGCGTAACAGAAGACAGGCTTAAAAAAGCGAAGAAAGACATAATTGTCATGCATCCGGGGCCGATCAACAGGGGCGTGGAGATATCAAGCGAAGTAGCTGACGGAGCGAATTCCGTGATACTTGAGCAGGTTACAAACGGAATCGCCGTCAGGATGGCGGTTTTATTCTGGGTGTCGCAGGCAAGAGATAAGGATATAAAAAATGAAGTTACTCATTAAAAACGGCCGCATAATAGACCCTGCCAATAAAATAGACGATAATCTGGATATTCTTATAGAAGGCGGGAAAATATCCAAGGTGGGTAAGTCTATTGATGTCAAGGCAGAGACGGTTATTGATGCTGCGGGAAAAATAGTTATGCCCGGTATCGTCGATATGCATGTCCACTTAAGAGAGCCTGGCAGAGAAGATAAAGAAACTGTTTTTAGCGGCACAATGGCTGCGGCAAAAGGCGGGGTTACGAGCGTTCTTTGCATGCCAAATACGCTGCCAAGCCTTGATTCAATAAATATTATTAAAACCCTCAATGATATTATTAAAAAGACGGCAAATGTGGATGTATTTATATGCGGGGCGATCACAGTAGGGAGAGCCGGAAAGGAACTGGTAAATATAAGCGGCCTGAAGAAAGAAGGCATTATCGCGATTTCAGACGACGGCGCGTCAGTTGATAACGATGAATTAATGCTAAAGGCGTTAAAAGAGGCAAAAAAAGAAAAGATTCTTGTAATATGCCATTCAGAGAACAAAGCGCTTTCAGGCAAAGGCCTGGTTAATCGCGGTTTTACTTCCACAAGGCTGGGCTTAAGGGGCATTTCAAAAGAATCTGAATATAAAAGAGTGAGCCGGGATATAAAACTTGCGGAAGAATCAGGCGCATCTGTGCATATTGCTCATGTAAGCTGCGCTGAATCAGTTGAAATTATAAGAAAGGCGAAGAAAAAGGGGCTCAAGGTAACAGGGGAAACAGCGCCGCATTATTTCAGTTTAAGCGAAGAGGACCTTCTGGATTACAATACGAATATGAAAATCAATCCGCCGTTACGCACAAAAGACGATATCGCGGCTATAAAACAGAGTCTAAAAGACGGGACAATAGATATTATAGCGTCTGACCATGCGCCTCATACTGAAAATGAAAAAGAAATAGAATTTGAATATGCGGAATTCGGGACCGTCGGCCTGGAAACAGAATTGGCAGTAAGCATAACAGAGCTTATAAATAACGAAGCATTGACTTGGCAGGAACTTGTAAGAAAGATGTCGCTTAATCCTGCGATAGCCCTGGGAATAGATAAAGGTACTCTAGGCGTTAATAAAGATGCTGATATTGTAGTGATTTCTCCGGATAAAGAATGGGTTGTTAATAAAGCCGACTTTGTATCAAAATCTAAAAATTCAGCTTTTATCGGACGGAAATTAAAAGGCGCAGTAGAATATACAATTTACAGGGGAAAGGTTATATATAAAGCATGAAATTCATAGCGGATCTTCACATACATTCAAAATATAGCCGCGCCACAAGCCCTAGCATGAATATAAAGACGCTTTCAGAGTACGCAAAGCTTAAAGGTATATCTTTGCTCGGCACAGGCGACTTTACCCACTATCTTTGGCTGGAAGAATTAAAAAACACTTTAAAGGACTCCGGTAACGGTTTATTCGAATATAACGGCGTAAATTTTATGCTCACAGGCGAGGTCTCAAGTATATATACCAAAAACGGCAAGGTCAGGAAAATCCACAATGTTATCTTTGCGCCGAGTTTTGATATTGCGGATAAAATAAACTCAGCGCTTTCAGGCTACGGGAACATTGCTTATGACGGCAGGCCCATTATAGGCATTGACGCAAAAAATCTGGCAGAGGTTTTATTCGGAATCAGCAAGGATATATTTCTGGTGCCCGGGCACATATGGACCCCGTGGTTTTCGCTTTTCGGATCCAAGTCAGGCTTTGATTCAATAGAAGAATGCTTTGAGGAATATACAAAAGATATATACGCGCTGGAAACAGGGCTTTCTTCCGACCCTGCGATGAACTGGCAACTGAGCAAGCTGGACAGGTTCAGCCTGATTTCAAATTCTGATTCGCACAGCCCTCAGAAAATAGGCAGAGAGGCAAATGTCTTTAATACCGAGATGAGTTATAAAGGAGTTACAGACGCCTTGAAGAAAAAAGATAAAAAGAAATTTCTCTACACAATTGAGTTTTTTCCTGAAGAGGGTAAGTATCATTATGACGGCCACAGGCTGTGCAATATAAGATTCAGCCCTCAGGAAAGTAAAATTAATAAAAATATCTGCCCCAAGTGCGGGAAGCCTCTTACAATAGGAGTTATGAATAGGGTTGCGGAACTGGCAGACAGGCCTGAAGGGTTTGTACCTGAAAACAGCATACCTTTTAAAAGGATGATACCGCTTGCGGAAATAATCGCAGATACTATAGGGGTCGGCGACGCATCTAAAGCAGTTGATGCGGAATACCGGGCAATAATCCCCAGGCTAGGCACGGAACTTGAAGTGCTGATGGAAGTCAGCGAGGATAAGCTTTTGCGAGAATTGCCTGTAAAAATAGCAAAGGCTATTATAAATGTCAGGAAAGGCGATGTGAATATACTGCCGGGTTTTGACGGGGAATATGGTACAATAGAAATATTGAAAGAAAAAGACGCTGCAGCTGAGAAACAGTTAAATTTATTCTGAGATATGAAAGATATAAGAGCCAAAATTTTATCAAATAAATTAGTCGGGCACGTTTATTACAAGATGGTCCTTGATGCCCCTTATATTGCAAGGAAAGCAAAACCGGGGCAGTTTGTGCAGATTAAATGCAGCGACGGACTCGAGCCGTTTTTAAGAAGACCGTTCAGCATACACAGGGTTAATGGCAACATAGAAATTTTATATGAGGTTGTGGGAAAAGGGACGGATATATTAGCTAGAAAAAAAGAAGGAGAATTTTTAGAGATCCTAGGACCTTTAGGAAACGGCTTTGCTATGCCGCGAAAAACCAACAGCGAGCCCAGGGCCATAATAATCGCAGGCGGCATAGGCGCAGCCCCGCTCGTATACCTCGCTGAAGAATTAGCCAGGGAGAGGATAAAAACAGTCGTTTTAATAGGCGCAAAAACAAAAGATGCTATTTTATGCGAAAAAGATTTTAAAAAGATTGTATGCGAGGTCTATGTTTCCACTGACGACGGGACTTACGGCTGCCACGGATTTGTATCCAGGCTGTTCCATAATATTTTAAAGACCACAGAGAGCAGGTTTGAAACTATTGTATATGTCTGCGGTCCTCACGGGATGTTAAAATGCATTGCAGAGATATGCGCGGAGCGCAATTTCGAATGCCAGGTATCTTTGGAAGAAAAGATGGCGTGCGGGATGGGGGCGTGCCTGGGCTGTGCAGTGCCTACAAAATCAGGTAATAAGCTTGCCTGTAAAGACGGCCCGGTCTTCAACGCCTGCGACCTCTCATGGTAACAACTATACAATTCAACAATGTCGTTTTTCCAGTTGTTTGGGGTCATAAGTTATGATGAAAATTAAAATAGGCAAGATTAAACTGAAAAATCCGGTAATGGTAGCATCCGGTACATTTGGCTATGCTAAAGAGTTTGAAAAATTAGTCAACCTGAAGAATATAGGAGCTATTATAACAAAGACAATTACTCTAAACCCGCGGCAGGGAAATCCTATGCCCAGGATATGCGAGACTGCAAGCGGCATGCTTAACGCAATAGGGCTTCAAAACGAAGGCATAGACGATTTTATAAAAGAGAAAATGCCATATCTTTCCAGGATAAGCACGCCTATTATAGTAAGTATATCCGGAAATAATATCGACGAGTTTTTTATCCTTGCAAGAAGGCTTAATAAGATAAAAGCAATAAGCGGCATAGAGCTGAATATATCGTGCCCGAACATTAAGTGCAAAGGCTTAGTGGCGCAGGATAAAAAAGAAACATATGAAGTAGTAAAGGCTGTGAGAAAAACAACAAATAAAACGGTTATTACAAAGCTTTCTCCGAACGTAACGGATATAACAGAAATCGCTAAAGCAGCAGAGGATGCCGGCTCAGATGCAGTCAGCCTGGTCAACACTTTTCTTGGAATGGCCATAGATGCGGAAACAGGAAAATCCAAGCTCGGCAATACTACGGGCGGCTTGAGCGGGCCTTGCATAAAACCCATAGCGCTAAGAATGGTTTATGAAGTCTCAAGGAATATTGATATCCCTGTTATAGGTATGGGTGGTATAATGAACACTATCGACGCAATTGAATTCATACTGGCTGGTGCTACAGCAATTCAGGTTGGCACAGCTAATTTTATAGAGCCGGGTATTTCCGGAAAGATAGTAAAAGGCATAGAAGCTTATCTGAAAAAGCATAAAATAGAAAGAATTCAGGATATCGTAGGCAAAACAGCTTAAAAAATGAAAGATAAAATCATAATAGCATTGGACGTGAATACATTGAAGGAAGAAGAAAGGCTTCTGGATATATTGAGCCCGCATGTGCAGGTTTTTAAAATAGGCATGGAGCTATTCTATTCCTGTGGCTTCAAGGCAATTGAACTTGTCAAAAAGTATGACAGAGATATTTTTCTGGACCTCAAATTCCACGATATCTCGAACACGGTTTATGCTGCAAGCAAGACAGCCGTGAAATTCGGGGTGTTTATGCTCAATGTACACGCGTCGGGCGGGATAGATATGATGAAAAAAGCAGTGGAGGGTGCGGAAGAAGAGAGCGAAAAACTCGGCATATCAAGGCCGAAGATTCTCGGGGTAACGGTTCTCACCAGCCTGGATAGTGAAGCTTTGAAAAAAACAGGCATAAATAAATCACCGGAAGAGCAGGTTTTGAATTTGTCCAGGCTGGCTAAGGAGGCTGGGCTGGACGGCGTAGTAGCTTCCCCTGAAGAGATAAGCGCGATAAGAAAAGCCATGGGAAAAGATTTTTTAATAGTTACTCCAGGGGTAAGGCCTGAAGGGAGCGATTCTGGGGATCAGAAGAGGGTGGCTACTCCGAAAGAGGCATTCCAAAGAGGTGCGGATTATATTGTAATCGGAAGACCTGTCACAAAGGCAAAAGACCCTGTAAGGGTGATTCAGTCAATTTAATAGTTCAAACAACTTGAAAAACGACATTGTTGAATTGTATAGTTGTTGGGAGGGGAGATGGAAGAAAAGGAGATATTGAGTTTATTCAAAGAAACCGGCGCGCTTTTGAGCGGGCATTTCAGGCTTTCGAGTGGGCTGCATAGCGGAAATTATTTTCAGTGCGCGCTATTGCTGCAGAACCCTGATATAGCGGAAAAGATGTGCAGCCAACTGGCAGGGTATTTTAAAGATGATAAGCCTACGTGCGTGGTGGCGCCTGCATTGGGCGGGGTGATAGTTTCTTACGAAACTGCAAGGGCACTCGGGGTAAAGTCTTTGTTTACAGAGCGGGTGGAAGGCAAGATGGTTTTAAGGCGGGGATTTGACATAAAAAAAGAAAACAGGGTCCTGGTGGTTGAAGACGTTATTACTACAGGGCTTTCAACGGGAGAGGTTTTAGAGGCAGTAAAGTCGACGGGCGCCAAAATCATAGGCGTGGGTTGTATAGTAGATAGAAGTGGAAAAGAATTGGATTTTGGTGTAAAATTAAAAAGTCTGGTCAGGCTGGATTTCCCCACCTATAAGCCTGAAGAATGCCCTTTATGCAAAAAGGGGATAGAGATAAGAAAACCAGGGAGCCGTTAAATCATGAAAGACGTCGTTGAAAAGATTCTCAAGGAAGAAGAGCGGGCCAGCAAAATCCTTCAGGCTGCAAAGGAAGAATCAGAGCGAATTGTCAGAGAAGCGAAGAAAGAAAAAGAAAATATCGTAACTCAGGCAATAGCTGAGGCAGATGATTCCAGCTATGAGCAGAAAGACGCTTCTGCGAAAAGGTTCATGTCAGAAAAAGAAAAGATTCTTCAGGAGACAAGGAAAGAAATACTTGCCATAAAAGAGAAGAAAGGCAAAGATCTCTCCGAGATTTCCAAAAAAGTTTTCTATCAAATAGTAACCATCAAAGACTAGGTATGCGAGAACTTGCCACATATTCTTTTATCAACGCTAAAATAAGGGCGATGATGTCATTTCTGGTAAGCCCTGCTTTATTTTCCAGGATGCTGGAGGCAGAGGATTTTTATAAGGCTCTGGAGACGCTCAGGGAATCGCCTTATCATAAGGGCGCGATAGAAAATATTCCTAAAGAAATAACAGATCTGCGGGTCATTGAAAAACAATTTATAAAAAATGATCTGGATATTTACAGGAAAATATATAAATCCCTGCCAGGGAAAACAGAAAAAGACCTCATGGGCCTTTTTATAGAAAAATATGAGCTGGAGCAACTAAAGGTGGCGCTCCGGATATGGAATAAAAAAACCCCGGTTAACGTGGACGAATTTATTTTAGGGGAAAAGATAAGTTTTGACATAGACTATAAAAAATTAATATATGCCCCGAACATAGAGGAGATAATACTTCTTCTGGATGATACGCCTTACAGAAAACCTATTTTAAGCGCCAGAGGAAAGTTCAAAGAAAAAGGCTCTGCGTTTTATCTGGAAGCCAGCCTGGATATGGATTATTACCAGAGGCTTCTTTCATGCGTAGAGCTTTTATCAGCTCGAGACCAGGAGATAGCCAAAAAGGTAATAGGCATAGAAATAGATACGGAAAATATAAACTGGCTCATCCGGATGAGGAAGTATTACGGCTTGCCGGCGGGCGATATCCTGGAATGGGTGATTCCGGGCGGCGCCAGGATAGATAAAGAAAACATAATAAGCTTTTATACAACTGACGGGCTTACAAAGATGGTGGACAGCGTTGCCCTTGGCCCATACGCCAGGATAAAAGACATGATAGAAGAAAATATATCGTTAATAGAAAATTTTCTGCACGAGATTTTGCTGAAAGAAATAAAAAGGGCGCTTTCAGGGTATCCTTTTACAGTAGCGGTTATCCTGGGTTATATCGTATTAAAAAGGAACGAGACGAAAAACATAGTCTCTCTTTTATACGCAAAAAAACTTGGCTGGAAAAAAGATGAAACTAACGCCCTGTTAAATATATGCTGACTTCCTCGAGCATGGAATTATTGAATATAGTGGTCCTGAAAGAAAAGATAGAGGACATAACATACCGTCTTTTAAAACTAGGTATATTCCACCCCGTTGATATCAGGCATATAGAAGAAGAATTAAAAGAGCTGTCACCTTATGATATAGACAAAGAATATACCCAATGGGATGAGCTGGATGTCAGGCTTAGGGATGATTTAAGGCGGCTGGATATCTCTTTTACGCCATCCAAAGACATAAAGGCGTTTTCTTACGAAGAAATTAAGGATATACTTACAAAGGCAGAGGATAGACTCTCTCCTTTCCTTTCCCAGAAAGAGGAACTGGATTCTGAGTTAGAGACAAAAAAATCAATCTTTACACAGCTGAAATCCTACCCTTTGTTTTCTTTAAAAAGAGAGTCAGTCTATAGTTTTTTAGAGGTAACGCTGGGGAGGGTGGTAGAGAAAAATATTCTAGTCCTGGAAAAAAGTTTAAAGGATATCCCGTACGTATTATATCCTTTTAAAAAAGACGGCGACAAGATTACGGCTTTATTTATAGGTCTCAGGCGGGACAGGGTGTTCATAGACAGGGTTTTAAAAGACATATCATGGGAAAAGGTGGAATACCCGAAACAGGCTGAAAATATTTCAAAGGATGTTGAAGGAAAAATATCAGAAGAGATAGAGGCTATAAAAAAGAAGATGCAGGATGTAAAGGACGGGATAAAAAAAATAGGAGAAACATATCAAGGAGATTTGTCCGGGGCGCAGTCATTGGTCAGGCTTAAGAAATCTTTATTGGAGGCAAAAAAATATTCGTGTATGACAGACAAAACAGTGCTTCTTTCAGGCTGGGTCCCTAAAGAAGAAAAAGAAAACGCCATAAAAGAGATTAAAAAGATAGATGCGGGATGTTATATTGAAACAAAAGATGCAAGAGAAGTAAATATACCAAAAGATGAGATACCCGTAAAACTCAAAAATACCGCGTTTTTCAAGCCGTTTGAATTATTGATAGATTCATACGGCATACCGCGTTACGGCACAATAGACCCTACAATATTCGTCGCAATAAGTTTTCTGGTAATGTTCGGAGCCATGTTCGGAGATATAGGCCATGGGCTTGCGCTTGCTATAGGAAGTATTTTCTTAAAAATCAGCAAAAATGAAAAGGTCAGGCAGGCATTTGCTCTTATGCTCTATTGCGGCATAAGTTCAATTATATTCGGAGCCCTTTATGGCAGTTTTTTTGGGATAGAGTTCCGTTCTTTATGGATAAAACCCATAGATAATATAATGGAGATTTTCAAAGTTAGCATTATATTCGGCATTGGTTTTATAAGCCTGGGGATATTGATAAATATAATAAATAGTCTCCGGGATAAGGATTATCTGAAGGCTATTTTTGATAAAGCAGGACTTATAGGGGGCCTTATTTACTGGTCAGCTATAGGGATTTTTACCAAGATGCTCATGTCAAAAACCCAGGGGTTGAATGTTTATTTTATTATAATATCAGCCGGATTCGCGCTGCTTTTTTTGAAGCCTTTTATAGAGGCTGTTTTTAAAAAGGAGAAACATAATATTTTTACAGCCCTTATGGAGAGCGCCATAGATATCCTGGAAATAGGAATGAGCTATCTGGCGAACACGGTATCCTTTATACGTATAGCCGCATTTGCGCTTGCGCACGCAGGGTTGTTTATTGCCATATTTGAGATGTCGCGCATAGTAAATGAAGCAGGCGGAGCGTTTTTATCTTTTTTAGTTGTTATTTTGGGAAATATACTTATAATTTTTCTGGAAGGGCTTGTGGTGAGCATACAGTCTCTGAGGCTTAATTATTATGAGTTCTTCTCAAAATTTTTCATGTTAGGCAAGGAAACATATAAACCGGTAAAGATATAAGAAAGGAGAAATGCATATGAAGCACATTATTAAGTGGTCATGGAACATAGTAAAGTTCAGCATTATTTTTCTGTTTATCTCTTTTTGCGATTCAGCATGGGCGCAGACTACAGCTGATCCTGCTGTAGTGGGATGGGCATTTTTAGCAGCTTCTATAGCGACAGGCCTCAGCGCGATTGCGGCAGGCATAGCAGTGGCTCATGTCGGGGCAGCTGCTGTGGGCGCGATAAGCGAGAAACCTGAAATGGCAGGCAAGGCGCTTATATACGTAGGCCTTGCTGAAGGTATCGCGATATACGGCTTGATTATCGCTATAATGATTTTAGGTAAAATCTAATGACTTTTTTCTGTATAGCTGATAAAGAGTCCAGCCTGGGTTTTCGGCTCGCAGGCGTAGAAACCAGAGAGGTTTCCTCCAGATCAGATGCCCTGGAGGCTTTAAAGGTGGCCCTGGCTACAGAAGAAGCCGGGGTATTGCTGGTTACTGAAAAAGCAGCTTCTTTTTTAAAGGGAGAGTTGAGCGATCTGATGTATAAAAATCAGAGGCCTCTTATACTTGAACTTCCTTCAAGAGGAGAAGCTGCGAAAAGGCGGAGCGTGGGGGATTATTTGAAGGACATAATAGGGGTGAGCGTCTAATGGACAAAGCCTTTTATTCAAAGGTAAGGATAGAAGACGCGGAAGAGATCTGTAAGAGGATAATAGAAGACGCAACCTCTCAGGCAGATTCTCTGCTCGAGTCCGCCAAAAAAGAAAGGTCCAAAATTCTCGGAGAAGCCAACGAGGAGGCTGAATCCAGGAAGAAAGAGATCCTGAAAAAAGGCGAGATCGATACAGAGAAGATGAAACAAAAGATCTTTTCTACGCTGAACCTGGAAAAGAAAAAACTTTTTCTGGAAGAAAAAAGCAGGTTTATAGAAAGCATACTTGAAAAGGTCAAGGTTATGGCAGCGGAATTCAGAAAAGACCCGGGGTATAAACAATTTCTGGAAAAAGCAATTCTGGAAGGCATCAAGGTTGTGGCAGAGAAAGAAGTCGAAGTTTTGTACTCAACTCTCGATGAAAAAATAATAAAAGATATAAATATCGCCAATGTCAGATTTAAAAAAAGCGATTTCAAGGATATAGGAATTATAGTACAGTCAAACGATTCCAGACTTATTTTTGACAATACATTTTCTGCCAGGTTCAAGAGGATGTATGAAGATATATACATGGATTTACTGAAGGGAGCACTCTAGATGTTAAAGGCTTGCGGCAAGGTATTCAGAGTAATGGGGCCTGTTGTTGAAGCGGAAGAGGTATCTTTTTTAAGGATGCTGGACATGGTGGAAGTGGGCGAAGAGCATCTTATAGGAGAGGTCGTAAGGTTAAAAGAGGATAAAGCGTATATCCAGGTTTACGAAGATACTACATCGCTAAAAGCAGGGGACGTTATCTATACTCAGGGATTCCCGCTTTATGTTGAACTCGGACCCGGGCTTTTAGGAAATATTTACGACGGTATTCAGAGGCCACTAGAGGTGCTAAGAGAAAAAGAAGGATTTTATATCAACAGAGGCGTGCATGTAACAGCTCTGGACAGAAAGAAAAAATGGCATTTTGTGCCTTTGAAAAAAGAAGGCGATTATATAAAAAGGGGCGAGATCATAGGAGAGGTCCAGGAAACTATCTTAATAAAACACAAGATCCTGGTGCCTCCGGACGCTTGCGGCAAAATCAAATGGATAGCTAAAGAAGGCGAATATTCTTTAGAAGATAAAATCGCAATATTGGCAGAAAAAGATTCTGAAAAAGAAATTTTAATGTATCAAAAATGGCCTGTCAGGCGTCCCAGGCCTTGCCAGGAAAGGATCCCGATAACAGAGCCTCTTATCACAGGCCAGAGGGTTATTGACACGCTGTTTCCTGTGGGTAAAGGCGGATGCGTTGTTGTGCCCGGAGGATTCGGCACAGGCAAGACTGTCGTGCAGCATCAGATTGCCAAGTGGAGCAACGCGGATATAGTGATATATGTAGGATGCGGGGAAAGAGGGAATGAGATGACAGATATTCTCCTCAATTTTCCGAAACTCATAGATCCTGCCACTAAAAGGCCTATCATGGAAAGGACAATTTTCATCGCGAATACTTCCAATATGCCTGTTGCGGCCCGGGAAGCCAGTATCTATACAGGCATTACGCTGGCTGAATATTACCGCGATATGGGATACAATGTTGCGCTTATGGCAGATTCCACTTCAAGATGGGCAGAGGCGCTGAGAGAACTTTCGGGAAGGCTTGAAGAAATGCCGCTGGAGGAAGGATTCCCTGCGTACCTTCCTTCAAGGCTTGCGGAATTTTACGAAAGGGCGGGACGTATCAAAACCCTTAATAACGATAACGGTTCCATCACGATCATTGCCTCTGTTTCTCCGCCCGGCGGAGATTTTTCAGAGCCTGTCACGTCTCACACAAAAAGATTTATCAGATGTTTCTGGGCGCTGGACAGAGACCTCGCCAACGCAAGGCATTATCCGTCCATAAGCTGGATAGACAGTTATTCCGAATACATAGATGATGTGAAAGACTGGTGGCATAAAAATGTGGATAAAGATTGGCTGTCCTCCAGATACACCATAATGGAACTTTTGCAGAAAGAACAAAGGCTTCTGCAGGTTGTGAAACTCGTAGGGCCTGATGTGCTGCCGCATCGCCAGAGACTGATACTTGAAACATGCAGCATTTTTAAAAATACATTTTTACAGCAGAGCGCTTTTGATGATATTGATACGTATTCCTCGAGCCGCAAACAGTTCCTGATGTTAAAATCCATAATTAAGTTTTACGAGAAAAGCGACGAGCTTATCAAAAAAGGCATAAATATAGGCGAGATAAAAGAAAATCCTATTTACCAGGAACTTGTAAGGATGAGGTTTAAATATTCAGAGTCAAAAGAAGATATGGATAAGCTGGCGGGGCTTCCTTCTGAAGTAGAACGCTCGCTCGCAGAACTGGAGTTTTAAATGAGAGAGTACAATCTAAGAGAATATGTCGGGCTGGAAGAAATAACAGGCCCTATTTTTATCATACGCAACATCCACAATGTAGGATATAACGAGATCGTGGAAATAACAGACGAAGACGGAAAATCCAGGGTAGGTGTAACGCTTGAAGTCGGGAAGGGCTTTGCGGTAGTGGAGGTGCTTGGCGGCACAAGCGGCTTGGCTATAAAAAACTGCAAAGTGAAATTTAAAGAAAAACCTCTTATGATGGGGGTTTCTGAAGATGTGCTCGGAAGGGTTTTTGACGGCCTGGGGAGTCCCTTGGACGGCATGCCGAGGCCTATTTACGACGAAATGATAAACGTAAACGGCCTAGCCATAAATCCCGTATCAAGGGATTATCCGGAAAATATTATTGAGACGGGGATTTCTTCCATAGATGTAATGAATACGCTTGTGAGAGGCCAGAAGCTTCCGATATTTTCAGGAAGCGGGCTGCCGCACGATCTGATAGGGACCCAGATCGCAAGACAGGCGCAGGTTAAGGGAGAGAATTTCTGCGTAATCTTTGTGGCCATGGGCGTTAAATATGATACAGCGAGATTTTTCCAGAAAAGTTTTGAAGAGTCGGGGGTCCTTGAAAGAGTCGCGATATTCCTGAGCCTGGCTGACAGCCCGTCAATAGAAAGACTTTTGACTCCCAGGATTGCCCTTAGCTGCGCTGAATATCTGGCGTTCAAGAAAAATATGCACGTCCTTGTAATAATGACAGACATGTCAAACTATTGCGAGGCGCTCAGGGAAGTTTCTACGATAAGAGGGGAGATACCTGCAAGAAAAGGCTACCCGGGATATCTTTATAGTGACCTTGCAAGCATATATGAAAGAGCGGGAATGATAAAAGGCATCAAAGGTTCTATAACCCAACTCCCTATTCTCACAATGCCCAATGATGATATCACTCATCCGATTCCTGACCTTACAGGTTATATTACCGAAGGCCAGATCGTGCTTGAAAGAGAAATGTTCAATAGAGGCATATATCCTCCTATAGCAGGGCTTCCGTCGCTATCAAGGCTTATGAAAGATAATATCGGCAAAGGCCTTACCAGAGATGATCATCCGTCTCTGGCCTCGCAGTTATTCGCATGTTACGCCCATGTAAAAGATGTAAGGGCGCTGGCATCAATCATAGGAGAAGAAGAACTTTCCGCGCTTGATAAGCTGTATCTGAAATTCGGAGAAGATTTTGAGAAAAAATTCCTGAGCCAGGGATATATGGAAAGAAGGACCCTTGAAGAAGGCCTGGATCTGGGCTGGGACGTCATATCATCGCTTCCTGCCGAAGAACTGGTCAGGATACGCGAAGAAGACCTGAAGAAGCACTATAAGAAAAAATCGTGAAGATAAATATAGCCGCCACAAAAACCAATCTATTAAAGTCCAAGAAGCTGTTATCTCTGACGCAGGAAGGCCATGATCTTCTGGACGAGAAAAGAAGGATTTTGATAAACGAGCTGACCTCCATCATTCATATAGTAGACAGGCTTCAGCGCGAGGTGGACAGCGCGCTTCATCAGGCATACAGTCTCGTGGATAAGACAGTTATCATAATGGGCAGGAAAAGATTAGAGGAAATAAGTTTTTCAATAGACATAAAAACAGGACTTTCTATTTCCGAGAGAAGGGTTATGGGAGTGAGCTTGCCTGTCATAGATATGAAGGTGAGAGAAAACCCCCCGTATTACAGTCCGCATGAAGTAAGTTTTTATGTAGATGAAGTTATAGCGAGGTTTAAGGAAGTCCTGAAGCTGATAACGCAGCTTGCGGAAAAAAAGATCGCCCTCATAAGGATTGCCAAAGAGGTTCAGAAGACAATAAGAAAAGTAAACGCCCTTGAAAAGATATATCTTCCTTTTTATGAAGACAGCGTGAAGTATATAACCGACAGGCTTGACGAAGACTCAAGAGAAGCGTTCTCAATGCTGAAACTTATAAAGGAAAGGATTAGAAAGTGAAACAGATAATTGTCCCGCTTGCAGGCGGGCCTGCTTCTGTTATTACCGCGAAGTATGCGATTTACCTGGCTAAACTTTTGCAGGTAAAATTGACAGCCATTTATATTATAGACCAGAACGCTATACAGGAATTATTGAAAAGCAGGGTGTTTGTGGAAATAGAAGCAAAAGAGTACGAAATAGATATGGAGCAGCAGTCCAGACTCTTTATGCAAAGGATAAAAAGCCTCGCGGATAATAAAAAAGTGGAATTTGATTCTATTGTTTTAAAAGGAGAGGTTCATACTGAGATCGCAAACAAGGCAAGGGAATTAGGCGCGGATTTACTGGTAATGGGAGATCTGAAAGAGGTTTTGTCCTGGAAAGAGGCGCTTTACAGCGAAGGAGAAAGGATCTTCAGGGAATCCCCGTGCCCTGTTGTAATAGTCAAGAATTCTCAGGAAGCAGAAAGGCTGTATAAAGAGTTACAATAATAGAGGTGAGTCATGTCAGAGAACTTAAAAGGACTTCTTGAAAAAATAAATCAGGAAGGCATACGCTCAGGAGAAGAAAAGGCCAGGGCTATAGAGGACAAGTCTAAAAAAGACGCTGAAAAAATCCTGGGAGATGCCAAAAAACTAGCCGATGAAATTGTCCAAAAAGCCAGGCTCGAGGCTGAGAAAGCCAGAGTGAGCGCTAATCTCAGCATAAAACAGGCTTCAAGGGACCTATTGCTTGGCCTGAAAGAAGAAATAAAAAAGACGCTGAATAAGATCATGGCCGGCGAGATAACAAAAGCCATGTCCAGTGAAGAGATAGCAGGCATATTGGCAAATTTAATAGATAAATATGCGGATAAAAACAGCAAGGCAGACGATGTAAAGGTATTGGTAAATAAAGCTGACCTGGAAAAAATAAAAAATATCTTTATTTCCAAATTAAAAGATAAGATCAGCTCCGGAGTGGAATTCAGGCCCTCGCAGAATATAAACGCGGGTTTTTCTATAAGCTTTGATAAGGGTAAATCTTATTTCGATTTTACCGACGAAGGATTATTAGAAACACTATGCGTTTATCTTAATCCTGAGCTGGCAAAGATAATAAAATGAAAAGATCTTATTATTATATAGTTGCAAGCCTGCCGATGCTTCATTTCGGGATGAAACCGCCGTTTTCTTATCTTGATTTTCTTGACTCGTGCGCCTCGGAGCTAAATCAGGAAGATATGGATATTTTACGGGAGTTCGACCCCTGTAATGTTTTGTTAAAAGAATGGGAAAATTTTAACAGGAGCCTGAGAAACGAGCTTGTAAGGACAAGGGCCGCTAAAAAAGCCAAAGACCCGAATAAATATTTACGCGGAGATAACGGGATCGACCCTTTTATTGCGCCTTTGGCGCACTGGGCAGTTAATCAGGACTCCCCCCTGGAGGCGGAATTATATCTGGACAGGGCAAGATGGGATAAGATAGAGGAGATTAAAACAGGGCATTATTTTGATATAGAATATCTTGTGGCATACGGACTTCAGCTTAAGATATTGGAGCGCTGGCATAATATTAATTCGGCAGATGGCGTAAAAGTTTTGGAAGGATTGACAGGAAAACATGAGCGCTGAAAGATTCGGGATACTAACCGGCATAAACGGCAACATGGCAAAGGTTGAATTTAAAGACTATGTCATGCAGAATGAGGTTGCGTTTATACTGCATAATGAAGAGCGGCTTAAATCAGAGGTAATACGTGTCACAGGCAATATTGCGGAGCTCCAGATTTACGAAGATACTAAGGGTTTGAAGCTGGGAGAAAAAGTGGAATTCACCGGAGAGCTCCTCTCCGTAGAGCTCGGGCCTGGGCTATTGGGCCAGATATTCGATGGTTTGCAGAACCCATTGCCGCAGCTAGCCGAAAAATCCGGATTTTTCTTAAAAAGAGGCTTGTATCTGGAAGCCCTGGACGATAAATTGGAATGGGATTTTACACCTGTTGCCAAGGTCGGGCAGGCCGTAAAACCCGGAGAGAAGATAGGTTTTACAAAAGAAGGTATTTTTGAG
>Ga0247841_10002233_pt1 | contig 39663 bp, 40 predicted proteins | sample LaCruzMarch2015__2_FD_192410 | JGI IMG/M metagenome (GOLD analysis project Ga0247841, IMG submission 192410) | Freshwater microbial communities from meromictic Lake La Cruz, Castile-La Mancha, Spain - LaCruzMarch2015_18m | ecosystem: Environmental > Aquatic > Freshwater > Lake | place: Spain... | reverse complement strand
TGCACCTAACAATGGATCGTAACCACGCTCTGCAAGAAGATCCTTTGCAGCAGGTGTGAGCTCGATGCCCATGTCCTTTGCCTGCAAGCGATCATCAAGGTTCTTAAGCATCAAATCAACGATCTGAATGATCTGTGGCTTAGTCAACTGGTGGAAGACGATGATGTCATCGATACGGTTGAGGAATTCAGGGCGGAAGTGTGACTTAAGTTCATCACTTACCTTGCCCTTCATGCGCTCATAATTTGTTAGATCATCATCTGAGTTGGCAAAGCCAAGCCCGAGTGACTTAGAGATGTCACGAGTACCAAGGTTTGTTGTCATGATGATGACAGTGTTCTTGAAATCTACTGTTCGGCCTTGTGAATCTGTCAGGCGTCCATCTTCAAGTACTTGTAGAAGTGAGTTGAAGATATCTGGGTGAGCCTTTTCGATTTCATCGAAGAGAACAACTGAGAATGGACGACGGCGTACCTTTTCAGTGAGCTGTCCGCCCTCGTCATATCCGACATACCCTGGAGGTGCACCGAACAAACGTGATGCGGTGTGACGCTCTGAGTACTCAGACATATCAAGTTGAATCAACGCATCCTGATCACCAAACAAGAATGAAGCTAGTGTGCGTGAAAGTTCTGTCTTACCAACACCGGAAGGACCAGCGAAGATAAATGATCCACCTGGACGACGTGGATCCTTTAGACCTGCGCGAGTACGACGGATTGCTTGTGACAACGCCTTGATCGCTTGATCCTGTCCGATAACACGGTTGTGAAGTTCATCCTCCATGCGAAGCAGACGTGCTGTCTCTTCTTCAGTAAGTTTAAATACAGGAATACCAGTTGAAATAGAAAGCACCTGAGCGATGAGTTCTTCATCAACTTCAGTGACCTTATCTAGATCTGTGGCCTTCCAATTCTTTTCAGCTTCATGCTTTTCTGCGATTAAGTTCTTTTCCTTGTCGCGAAGCGTTGCAGCTAATTCAAAATCCTGACCATCGATTGCAGACTCTTTTTCTTTGCGAGCATTTGCAATCTTGTCATCAAATTCGCGAAGTTCGGCAGGAGCTGTCATGCGCTTAATGCGAAGACGTGAACCTGCTTCGTCGATTAGATCGATCGCCTTGTCTGGCAAGAAGCGATCTGAAACATAGCGATCAGCCATGTTTGCCGCCGCTGCGAGCGCGCCATCAGTGATTGATACACGGTGGTGAGTTTCGTAGCGATCGCGAAGACCCTTCAAAATTTCAATGGTGTGAGCAACTGATGGCTCCTTCACCTGGATTGGCTGGAAACGGCGCTCTAGGGCTGCATCCTTCTCAACATGCTTGCGATATTCATCAAGTGTTGTTGCACCAATTGTCTGTAGCTCACCGCGTGCCAGCATTGGCTTCAAGATGCTTGCAGCATCAATTGCACCTTCTGCAGCACCAGCGCCAACAAGTGTGTGAATTTCATCGATGAAAAGAATGATGTCGCCGCGAGTTTTGATCTCCTTGAGCACCTTCTTCAAGCGCTCTTCGAAATCTCCACGGTAGCGGCTACCTGCAACAAGTGCACCAAGATCTAATGAGTAGAGCTGCTTATCCTTCAAAGTTTCTGGAACATCGTTCTTATAGATCGCTTGTGCAAGACCTTCAACAACTGCTGTCTTACCAACACCTGGTTCACCAATTAGAACTGGGTTGTTCTTTGTGCGACGTGAAAGAACTTGCATAACACGTTCAATTTCATTTTCGCGACCGATAACTGGATCAAGCTTTCCTTCGCGGGCAGCTTGTGTGAGGTTTCGACCAAATTGATCAAGCACTAATGATGTTGATGGTGTGCCCTCTGCAGGTCCACCAGTTTGTACCGCTTCTTTTCCTTGGTAACCAGAAAGAAGTTGAATAACTTGTTGGCGAACACGATTTAGATCTGCGCCAAGCTTTACAAGAACTTGTGCAGCCACACCTTCGCCCTCACGAATTAATCCAAGAAGAATGTGTTCTGTGCCGATGTAGTTGTGACCTAACTGCAACGCCTCACGAAGTGAAAGTTCTAGAACTTTCTTCGCGCGTGGAGTAAATGGAATGTGACCACTTGGTGCTTGCTGACCTTGTCCAATAATTTCTTCAACTTGTGCGCGCACGCCTTCAAGTGAGATGCCCAATGATTCAAGACCTTTAGCTGCAACGCCTTCACCTTCGTGGATGAGTCCAAGAAGGATGTGCTCGGTGCCGATGTAGTTGTGATTGAGCATGCGTGCTTCTTCTTGGGCCAGCACGACTACTCGGCGGGCTCGGTCTGTAAAGCGCTCAAACATGGGCGGTGCTCCTTTGGGTCGATCTTTCGTTAAGCCTAATACCTACGGGGCTACGCTCGCGAGGTGGATTGCAGTTGAGTTTTACAACCCCAAATATGGCGGTCTCATGCCCGAAATTGGACTAAATCTAGGCCCCTATAGCTTCTTGAGCATTCGGGTATTTCCCAGGGTATTGGGCTTTACCGACTCAAGATCAAGGAACTCGGCCACACCGGCATCATATGAACGCAGGAGTTCCTGATAGATCTCTGGCTCAACTGGAGTTCCTTCAATAACTTCAAAACCATGGCGTCCAAAAAACTCCGTCTCAAAGGTCAAACAAAAGATTCGCGCCACACCAATTTTCTTCGCACGATCAATGATTGATTCCAGAATTTGATGACCAACACCTTTGCCGCGAACTTTTTCTGACACTGCAACTGTGCGAACTTCTGCAAGGTCTTCCCACAAGATGTGTAGTGCGCCGCAACCAATAACCTCATTGCCTTCAACGGCAACAGTAAATTCTTGGACGCTTTCATACAAAGTTACAGTTTCTTTTGTGAGCAGGCGACCTTGTGGTGCATATGAGTCAATTAATTGACGAATACCTTTAACATCACTGGTGCGTGCTAGACGAATCTCCATCGCTTAATCAATTTCTGGTTTAACAAGCGGGAACAAAATTGTTTCGCGAATTCCAAGACCAGTAAGTGCCATAAGCAAACGATCAACACCCATTCCCATTCCACCAGTTGGAGGCATTGCAAACTCCATTGCGCGCAAGAAATCTTCATCTACTTGCATTGCTTCAAGATCACCCTTGGAACCTAGTGTTGCTTGTTCCACTAAACGATCGCGCTGAACAACAGGGTCAATTAATTCTGAGTAACCTGTTGCAAGTTCAAAGCCATCAATATATAAATCCCACTTTTCAGCAACACCCGGTAGCTCGCGGTGTGCACGGACAAGTGGTGAAGTATCAACCGGGAAGCCCATTACAAAAGTTGGTTCAATCAAATCTTGGCGTGCAACGTGCTCAAAGATCTCTTCGGCAAGCTTTCCGGTAATCCATTTAGGATCAATTTTCATGCCTAGCTTTTCAGCGATCTTCTTCAATTCTGCAATAGGAGTAAGGGCTGTAACGCTTTGCCCAACACCATTAGAAATAGCGTCATATAAGGAGATCTGCTTCCACTGGCCACCAAGGTCAGCCTGGCGGCCATCATGGTGTGTAACAACATGTGAACCAGCAACTGCCATCGCAGCGTTCTGAACAAGGGTGCGAGTTAAGTCAGCGATAGACATCCAGTCGCCATAGGCCATATAGCTTTCAATCATTGCAAACTCAGGTGAGTGAGATGAGTCAGCGCCTTCATTACGGAAGTTACGGTTGATTTCAAATACTCGCTCAATACCGCCGACAACACAGCGCTTTAAGAATAGTTCCGGCGCAATGCGCAGGTACAGATCCATATCATATGCATTAGAAAAAGATTTAAATGGACGAGCAGCTGCTCCACCATGCATCACCTGAAGCATTGGAGTTTCAACTTCAACAAAGTTTGCTTTATCAAATGTGTCCCGAAGTGATTTCATAACAGCGGGGCGCATACGTGCATTACTACGAGCTTCTGGACGAACAATTAAATCCACATAACGCATCCGTACGCGAGTCTCTTCTGACATCGGCTTGTGATCATTAGGCAATGGACGCAGTGACTTTGAAGCCAGGGTCCATGAATTAGCAAGGATTGAAAGTTCTCCACGCTTTGAAGTAATGATTTCACCTGTTACAGAAACAATGTCACCTAAATCAATGTCAGCTTTCCATGAATCAAGAACTTCTTGACCAACCTTGTCCAATGACAACATGGCCTGTAGCTCTGTTCCGTCACCTTCGCGCAACGTTGCAAAGCAAAGTTTGCCTGTATCGCGCTTAAAGATGATTCGACCTGTTAGGGATTCTATGTCTCCGGTAGCAACATCAATTTCAAGCCCAACATACTTCTCACGAATTTCAACAAGAGATTTCGTTCGAGGTACTGATACTGGATATGGCTCAATGTTGCGCCCTAATAATGAAGCGCGCTTCTCACGTCGAATGCGGAGCTGCTCAGGCAGATCCTCTTCAATCGGTGCGTTTTCTGTGCTCATAGGTTGCGAAGTCTACCGACTTAGGCATTTCGTTCGTGAATTAGGCGAAGTCCGATGAGGGTCAAATCAGGCTCATGATGGTCGATGGTTTCTGAAACTCCGATTATCAATGGGGCTAATCCACCCGTTGCAATAACTGTTGGCTTTTTGGAATAAGAATCCATTAGCTCTGCTGTGATTCGATCAACTAAACCATCAACCTGGCCAGCAAATCCATAAATAGTTCCAGATTGCAACGCCTCAACCGTGTTCTTGCCTATGACATTTTTGGGTCTGATTAATTCGACTTTACGAAGCTGGGCAGCGCGAGCAGCTAATGCATCAACAGAGATTTCAATTCCGGGGGCAAGTGCTCCACCTAGAAACTCTCCCTTAGGTGACACAACATCCAAATTTGTCGAAGTTCCAAAGTCCACAACAATTGCTGGTCCACCAAACAATGTGTGAGCAGCCAAAGTGTTAACAATGCGATCTGCGCCAATTTCCTTTGGATTATCAACTAGTAGTGGCACGCCAGTTTTAATGCCTGGCTCAACAATAGTTACCGGAACATCTGAGAAGTAATCGGCAATCATTGTGCGAAGTTCACGCAATGTTGCTGGAACAGTTGAGCAGACAGCTAAACCTGTCACCTTGTAATCCTGGATTAAAGCACGATACTGCAGCCATAACTCATCAGCGGTGCTGCGAGGATCTGTTTTAACTCTCCAAGAGTGAACCATTTCTTTGTCATCAAAGACTCCAAGAACGGTATTTGTATTTCCAACGTCAACTGTTAATAACATTGTTATCGCCCCACCATTGGCATGTTATCAATCAAGCGAACCCCCTCAACCCATCCAGCAATAATCGCTCGACGGTTTTCTGTACCTTCATCTGCTAACGAAAAGTCTTTTTCATCAATAATGGTTGCGTAATCCTTATTAAAACCAGCCTCAGTAGAAAGCGTTGTGTTGAGTATCTCCTGAGCAATTTCTACTGTTGGGGCAAGCTTGGCTGCTGCTAATGCCCGGTGAATAACTAATGCTGCATCTCTGCCAGATTCACTCAGTTGCAGATTGCGTGAGGACATCGCCAAACCATCAAATTCACGAACCGTCGGAACACCAATTATCTCAACCTTGCTCTTCATAGCTTTAACAATTGTTAACTGCTGAAAATCCTTTTCGCCAAATACCGCCTTATCTGGCTTTGCAATTGCGCATAGGCGATCAATAACTGTTACAACACCATCAAAGTGTCCAGGCCGTGATGCACCTTCATAAAGATTGCCTAGCGCCCCTGCACTTATTGTTTTGAATCCTTCTGGATATAGGTCTTCATACTCTGGAAACCACACCTCAGTAGCGCCAGCAATTGTTGCAATTTCGATATCGCGCTCTGGTGATCGTGGATACTTTTCTAAATCTGCTGTGTTCTCAAACTGCAGTGGATTTACAAAGATGCTTACAATTACATCTTTATCCAAAATGCGCGCACGTTTAATCAACGCTTGGTGGCCTTTATGCAAGGCTCCCATAGTTGGCACTAACACAGTCATTTCAGTGGCTCCAGTCCTTTCGTGGGGTACCGGGCGAGATACATCAAAGTTTACCTCTAAGCAGGCAATTGCTCCAAAAGTTCTTTTATCGATCCATGCGTGAGCAGGATTGCATCAGGCTCAATTTCAAACCATGGTTGCAGAACAAAACGACGCTCGTGTGCCCGTGGATGTGGCAACTGCAATTCATCAGCCTTACTTAACAACCCCCCGTATTGAATGAGGTCCAGATCAATGGTTCGGGGTCCCCAATGCTCAATTCTTTCGCGGCCTAAACTCTTCTCGATGCCATGTAGCAATGACAATAGATCCATTGCGGGCAATTCACTATCAATAATGCACACCGCATTTAAGTAATCGGGTTGCTCTGGTCCACCAACTGGTGAGGTTGTGTAATAGCTAGACACCAATTGCACATCAGTTGCTTCACGTAGCAATGCGATTGCTAAATCAAGATTCACTTTAGGTTCACCAATATTGGCCCCTAGTGCGATGACAGCTTTCATCGTGATCGAGTTACAACAACTGCGATGTCTTTTAATTGTGCAGCAACTGGTGCCTGGGGCTTGTGCACAGTGACCGTCACAGATTTAACTTTCAGATGCTGATTGAGTACTCGTTCTGCAATTCTTCCAGCTAACTTCTCAATCAAATTAACAGGATTACTTGTAATCTCTTCGACTACTAAATCTGTGATCTCGGCGTAATTGACGGTATCTGCAATCGCATCTGATTGTGATGCTGCAGTTAAATCAACAGAAAGAGTAAGGTCAACAAAGAAATCTTGACCATCTTTGCGCTCTTGCTCAAATAAACCGTGATTACCAAAACCATGGATGCCTGTTAGAACAATCTGATCACTCATTGTGCCAACACCTCCTTATGTGGTTTCACGCTATGAACTCTAACCGCCCACACACCTGTGGTGGCAAGTCGCTGAGTTAAATCAATTGTTGCTTGTTCTCTCTCATCGGGAGAGTCCCCACCTAGAAAACGCTTACGTGATCCACCCACCAACACTGGATACCCCAAATCAACAAAGGAATCGATTGAATCAATGATCTCCCAGTTATGGTGGGCGTCTTTAGCAAAACCTAGACCTGGATCAATTATTAGATTTCCTTCTTCAATGCCTGCATCTAAGGCAGCGGTAATACGCTCTTGTAGCTCTGCAATCACATCAATGACGACATCGCTGTAAATAGCCTTTGAATTCATATCTTTTGACTGCCCGCGCCAGTGCATTGCAATGTAAGGAACTTTTGATCGTGCCGCGGTTTTCAGCATATTTGGATCTGCTAATCCCCCGCTGACATCATTAATTATTGATGCACCCGCTTTGATTGCAGCCTCTGCTGTACTTGCACGCATTGTGTCGATGCTAATTTTGGCGCCGTGTTTAGCTAGTTCAGTTATAACCGGAATAGTGCGTTCTATTTCTTCTGCTTCACTTACACGATCTGCGCCAGGTCTAGTTGATTCACCACCGATATCAATGATGTCCACGCCTTCTGCAATCATTTCTAAACCTCGTGCCACTGCCGCATCTAATTCGTTGTGCCGTCCACCATCGGCAAAGGAGTCAGGGGTTACATTCAAGATGCCCATGATCAACATGAGTATTACGCCTTAGTGATAAGTGAAATTGCTTCTGCGCGTGTTGCAGGATTTAACAATGCGCCACGAACAGCAGATGTTGTAGTTCGCGCATGAGATTTCTTCACACCACGCATCGACATACAAAGGTGTTCACAATCAATAATCACAATCACACCTAGCGGATCCAAGATTTTCACCATTGCATCTGCGATCTGTGTAGTTAAACGCTCTTGCACCTGTGGACGCTTTGCATATAAATCAACCAAGCGCGCAAGCTTTGAAAGTCCGGTGATCTTTCCCCGTGGGATATAGCCGATGTGTGCAACACCGTGGAAGGGAGTTAAATGATGTTCACAATGTGAAAAGACCTCGATGTCGCGAACGATTACTAACTCTTCATGGCCGATATCAAAAGTTGTTGTTAAAACATCTTCTGGTGATTGCCACAATCCTTCAAAGTTTTCCTTCATCGCACGTGCAACTCTCGCAGGAGTCTCTTTCAATCCTTCACGTTCAGGATCCTCGCCAAGGGCTATAAGTAGCTCACGAACAGCCTTTTCAGCACTCTCCTGGTCATAAGGACCAGATGCGCGACCATCCGAGACAGTTACCTTATTTACGGTCACTTGCAGCCTTCTTACGACGTGTTGGCTTCTTTGCTTCAACAGGTGCCACAACAACGCGCTCTGGAACATCCACTGGTGGTTGCTCAGATGGGATGCGAGTTGCAGAACCAGTCCATGCAGGACGCTTTGTTACGAGCTTTACCTTTTTAAAGATAGCTGCGATTTCATCCTTGTTTAAAGTTTCCTTTTCAAGAAGTTCAATCACCATCTCATCAAGAATCTTGCGATTAGCAACCAAAATATCAAATGCCTCTTGGTGTGCATTTTCAATTAAACGACGAATTTCGCGATCAACTACACCTGCGATGTTTTCGCTGTAATCGCGTTGATGTCCATAATCTCGACCTAAGAATGGTTCAGATGCTCCGCCGCCAAGTTTGATCGCACCGATTGCTTCGGTCATTCCGTATTGAGTAACCATTGCTCGAGCAAGCTCTGTTGCTTTTTCAATGTCATTTGAAGCACCAGTTGATGGATTGTGGAAAATTAGCTCTTCTGCTGCGCGACCACCTAATGAATACGCCAACTGATCAAGTAGTTGATTACGAGTTGTTGAGTACTTGTCTTCATCAGGTAGAACCATGGTGTAACCAAGTGCGCGGCCTCTAGGCATGATCGTTACCTTGTGAACAGGATCTGTATGTGGCAAAGCATGCGCAACAAGTGCGTGACCTGCTTCGTGATAAGCGGTGACTCGGCGTTCATCATCACTCATCAAGCGAGATTTGCGTTGTGGTCCTGCCATGACGCGATCAATTGCTTCATCTAGTTCTGGATTTCCAATGACTGACTTGTTTTCGCGAGCAGACAAAAGCGCTGCTTCATTGAGCACATTTGCTAAATCAGCGCCAGTAAAACCAGGGGTACGACGTGCGTAATCAACTAGCTTTACCTCATCACTCAATGGCTTGCCCTTTGCATGGACCTGCAAGATAGCTTCGCGTCCTTTAAGGTCAGGTCGATCAACAGCGATCTGACGATCAAAACGACCCGGACGCAGCAATGCTGGATCCAAAACATCTGGACGGTTTGTTGCCGCAATCAAAATAACCTTGGAGTTTTCTTCAAAGCCATCCATCTCAACAAGTAGTTGGTTGAGGGTTTGTTCACGTTCATCGTGACCACCGCCCATACCGGCGCCACGTTGGCGACCAACAGCATCGATTTCGTCAATGAACACAATTGCTGGTGCATTTGCTTTTGCTTGATTAAACAAATCACGCACGCGTGCTGCACCAACACCGACAAACATTTCAACAAAGTCAGAACCTGAAATTGAATAAAAGGGAACTCCAGCTTCACCAGCTACCGCGCGCGCAAGAAGTGTCTTACCTGTTCCTGGAGGGCCAAACAACAAAACTCCCTTAGGAATTTTTGCGCCAAGTGGTGCGTACTTTTCTGGTTTTGCAAGGAAATCTTTAATCTCATCTAGTTCAGCAAGTGCTTCATCTGCTCCTGCAACATCTTTGAATGTTGTCTTAGGAACTTCGTTGTCTTGTAATTTGGCACGAGATTTTCCAAATTGGAACACCTTGTTGCCACCTTGAGCTTGACTCATCATCCAGAAGAACAAGAATCCAATGAGTAGGAATGGAACAATTGAAAATAGGAATGAGATAAGAAGAGATTGCGAAGGAACCTTGACATTCCATCCCTTTGAAGGTGGATTTGCAGTTAAGGCATCAACCAAGGTTGGTTCTTGTCGTGCAACATAGAAAGATTCAACCTTTGAGTCACCATTAATTGTGTTGCCAGGAGTAAGTATGAGACGAATCTTCTGATCTTTATCAACTAGCTCTGCTGAGAGCACTTTTGACTGAGTAATGGCATCAATGGCTTGCGATGTTTCAATTTGAGTGTATTTATTCCCCGCAGATGAGATTTGGCCAAAAACTGTTACCGCAAAGATTGCCGCAATAATCCAAAAGAGAGGTCCACGAAAGATTTTGCTACCGTTAGATGCCGGCTTCTTAGGCAGCTTCTTGCTTGAGAAACTTTTCTTCGTCGGCTTCTTAGGCTTTTGTACTTGTGACATATCTGGGGATTCTCGATTCTAATTCTTATTCGTACATGTGCTTAGCAAGCACACCAATGAAGGGAAGGTTGCGGTACTTCTCATCGAAATCAAGTCCGTACCCAATTACGAAATCTTTTGGAATATCAAAGCCAACATACTTAACGTTTACTTCAACCTTTGCTGCCTCTGGCTTGCGCAAAATTGAAAGAATTTCCACTGAACCAACTCCGCGTGATTCGAGGTTAGCCTTAAGCCAAGAAAGTGTTAAACCAGAGTCGACGATGTCTTCAACGATTAATACATTGCGACCCGTGATGTCTCGATCTAAATCTTTCAGGATGCGAACAACTCCACTGGATTTTGTTCCGGATCCATAAGATGAGACTGCCATCCAGTCCATATCTATATGGCGTTGTAATGCGCGGGAAAGATCAGCAACTGCCATAACCGCGCCCTTTAAAACACCAACAAGTAAAAGGTCTTTACCTTCGTAATCTTTATCAACCTGGGCGGCAAGCTCTTTGATACGTGCTTGCAACTGTTCTTCGGTCACGATTACGCGTTCGATATCGCCTTTGACTGCTTCTAAATCCACGGTTCTCCCTATGGTCGGTGCGGTGAGAGCGAAAGTCTGCCCGAAATTCGCTCAACCTTCACACCGCCGGGAAGATTGAGCGCACCTTGGCCGCTCCACGCGGAGATTAGGGCTTCAACGGCGCTTACATGCTCGGCTGAGACCGATCCTGAAGGAGCACCAGCGGCATAGATGGCTGCTCGCAGAATTCGGGTGCGAATTGCTCGAGGCAAGGATTCAAGATGGGCACAATCCAAATCATGCAGATCTAGATGAATCTCTTCTCGCTTTGCCCAATGATCAAGTGCGTCGGCATCATCTCGCAACAGGTGAGAGCTACGAGCCAATGCATCTGAAATTCCAGGTCCAATAGTTTTTTCTAGTACTGGAAGTGCCTCAGTGCGAACACGAACACGTGCAAACTGTGAATCTTGATTGTGTGGATCATTCCAGTAATCCAAACCAATTTCTTTACAAAATTCTTCGTTTTGGTTGCGAGTAATTTCTAGAAGTGGCCGGACATAGAGCCCATTGTGATGTGCCATTCCAGATAGTGAACGTGTTCCAGATCCGCGTGCAAGTCCTAACAAAACTGTTTCGGCTTGATCATCTTTTGTGTGGCCAAGAAAAATAGCCACTGCTTTCTCTTGGCCAGCAACTTCGCCCAGCGCTTCATATCTGACTTTGCGTGCTGATGCTTCTAAACCTTCTTTAAGATCGACGGTGACCTTCTTGATTACACACTTCAGCCCAAACTTTGAAAGTTGCGCTACAACTTTTTCTGCTTGTGTTGAAGAAGCAGCTTGTAATTGATGATCGACAGTTACACCAATAACAGTAATTGCAAGTTTTTCTGCTGCCACTGAAAGTGCGTAGGCAAGTGCTAAAGAATCAGCGCCACCAGAGACAGCTACTAGAACTTTGTCTCCGGCTTCAAATTTTTCCAGCCAGGTTCGAACCGCGTTACGAACTGCAGGAACTGCTGTTGTCATGTGACAAGAGTAGTGCTGGTTTAGACGCGGCCACCAAATGGCATCAAACCTTTAATGCTGTAGATATTTGAATATAGCAAGCCACGACCCTTTGAGTTTGCTTCCCACATCATGCCGTTGCCCGCATAAATCGTGATGTGGTGAATTGTTGAGATGTTTCCTTTGTAAGAGTAGAAAAGCAAGTCTCCTGGGACAAGGTCTTTCAATGAAACATGCTGGGTATAGCCAGAATACAAAGCAGAGTTGAGGCGATCCCAATTGGGCCAACCAAGTCCAGCTGCTTTATATGCGGCATAAACAAGTCCTGAACAGTCAAAGGAATTAGGGCCTTCAGTTCCCCAAATGTATGGCTTGCGTGCAAGAACTTGTGTTTTGGCAAATGCAACAGCCTTGTCACGTTGCGCTTGAGTAGTTCTAGATGTTGAGCGACCTTTAAAGCCAGTATCTGGCCAGACATTCTTTTGTCCGCCAGTTTGTGCAGCGGTGTTCGCTTGGCTTTCTTCGAGCAATGCAAGTTGTCGTTGTTGCTCAAGAGTTGTTCTAACTTTTCTAGCACTCATTAATTGACGCATTAACTCATCTTGAACTTTTTGTAACTTGGCAACTTCTTTTGCTTGTTCTGCTTTTGCATCATCTGCAAGTTTCTTGGTTGCCGCTACTTTATCTGTTGCAACTTGCTGGACAGCTTTTGCTGCATCTGCTGCTGCTTTTGCTTCTCGTGCAGCGGCTTCAGCTTCCTTAAACTGTGCAAGTGCAACTGAATTTTGTGCACCCAAAGTACTCAGTGTCGATAGTTGATCAATTAAATCTTGTGGACCATTGGCACTTAGCAAAGACTGAATATCGCTCATGCTTCCGCCCATGATGTAGGCATTTGATGCCAGGCGACCAATCGTCTTGTGCGCTTCGGCAACTGCTGCTGCAGTTTCTGCAGCATGCTTTGCTGCTGCCATGGCTAGCGATGTTGCTACCGCTAACTCAGCTTGCGCCTTTCTATAAACAGCAGCTGCTGCATTTGCTTTTGCAGTTAGCGCTCGAAGGCTTTGATTAGCTGCGGCCAACTTTTTAGCTTGCGCATCAGCAATCTTTTTCTTTGCAGCTTCGACTTTCTTTGCAGCTTCGATTTCAGCGACAGTAGGTTTAGGGACTGCAACAGCCGGCACTGACGAAATCGACAGCCCCAGAATTACAGCAAGCGAGATCGCCCTGAACTTTTTCACTTAAAACCTTTCGAAAGGGAAGGTCTAAAGAATAAATGGCCAACCTTAGAAAAGCGGGGTTTTACGTGTGAGTGTCCTTAATTAGCTACATCACGACGAACAAAAAGCACAGAAGCAACAATTGCCCCAACCGCTACATACAACCCACCAACAGTCAGTGCATGTTTGTAGGTCAGATCTACCGCTCCACCAGAGGCGATTGCAGATAGTTGGGCACCAGGCAACCAGTTTTGTAAGGAGTTTTTCACAGCAATTAATAAGTTCTCAACGATCAATAACCACAAAACACCAAAGGATATTGCGCTAATTGGGGAGCGCAATAAAAGACCTAGAACCATTCCAACGATTCCAAAGGCAACAACAGAGATTGTCACATTTATAAAAGTGGTGAATATGGCTTCAAAACCAGCAGATGTGAACCAAAGATCCGTGCTCACATCGGCGCCGGGGGCGAGGATGTAAGAAATTGCGATACTAACAACAGCGGCAATTGCAATCATGACGATTGCAAATAGCATCATTGAAATCAACTTGCCAATAAGAATCTTCATGCGTCCTGGCTGGCGAATCAAAAGATTTCGCAAGGTCCCGTATGTGTATTCCTGTGCCGTTTGTGCGGCAAATACACACAGCGCAATGATCCCTAAGAATCCTCCAACAGATGCAAATCCGTTCACAGATCCACTTGCGAGTCCAAGAACTTCTCTACCGATTGATCGACCTCGGTCACCATTACCTTGGGGTGAATCGATCATCAAGTAAATGAAAGATGTAATTAAACCTGTGAAGAAGAGGGCAGCTCCCATGGTGCCAAAAAACAATGTCGGGCGACGCAGTTTTCTTAGTTCTGCTTTGACAACATTAAACATTACTTGTCCCCCGTCATTTCAAAGAACGTTTCTTCAAGATTTGGCAGCTGCGGAGCAAGTTGTGCCAATGTGATTCCCGCATCAAAGGCTGCTTTATTAAGCACCGGTGCCCAAGCCAAATCTGCCAAGACATGTACTGAATCGTTTCTGATCACAGCATGATGTCCGGCTGCTTCTGCTATCTCCACAATTCGCTTCAAATCGGAATGATTGAGAGATTTAGCAATAATCGTTGGTTGTTGTTGCGCCATTAGCTCGCCGATTGGGCCAGCAAAGACAATTTCACCCTTGCGCAACATAACAATGTAATCACTAATAATTTCTAACTCAGATAACAAGTGTGAAGAGACAAACACCGTTGTTCCTTCATTTGCTAGATCGCGCAATAGAGCACGAACCTCTTGAATTCCTTCCGGATCTAAACCATTTGTTGGTTCATCTAACATTAGTAATTTAGGATTAGGTAGCAGCGCTGCCGCAATTCCTAATCTCTGCTTCATTCCCAGTGAATAAGTCTTAAACTTTGACTTACCGCGATCTCCGAGCCCAACTTTGTCTAGTAACTGCTGTACTCGCTCGATTGGAAATCCACCAAGTTTTGCCAGAACCATTAAGTTTTCATAACCTGAAAGTGCTGGGTAAAAAGCAGGTCCTTCGATCATTGCGCCGACGCGACTTAAGTATTTTTCTGGATGCTCTATTGGCTCACCAAGAATGTGGCCCTGACCAGTTGTTGGCGTAATCAACCCAAGCAACATGCGCATGGTTGTTGTCTTACCTGATCCATTAGGGCCAACAAAGCCACAAACGGTTCCTAAGGGGACTTCGAAGTTGATGTGAGAGACCGCTAAGCGATCATCATATTTTTTGGAGAGATCGGAGACTGAAATCGCTGTGTTAGGCATACCCCACACTCTGCCACAATTAGTCCATGAGCAAACGACCTTGGGGTTATCAGCCTCGTAAGGATTCACTGGGACCTGACTGGGAATTACATCCACAGACACATTCAGTGCGCGCTGGTTTGGCTCGTTCTGGTTTTGGTGAAACATCTGAAGCTTTGTATCTCAACAGTGGTTTTACATATTCATCTGCTGAAGAAGCTTTCAATTCATTTGCTGAAGAGACAGATCACTACCTATATAGCCGTTTCCACAATCCAACAATTGCAATGTTTGAGCAGCGTCTTGCCGCAATTGAAGGTGCAGATATGTGCGTTGCAACAGGCTCTGGAATGTCTGCGATGTTCGCATCTCTTGCGTGTTTAGTAGAGCAGGGTGACCACGTTGTTGCATCGGCTGCCATGTTTTCTTCTTGCCATGTTGTTATTACAGAATTCTTGCCAAAGTGGGGCGTTACCTTTGAATTAGTAAAGGGCAACGATCCTGCTACTTGGGCAAAAGCACTAAGCAAGCCAACAAAGGCTGTCTTTATTGAAACACCAAGTAATCCGTTGTTAGAGATTGTTGATATCAAAATGGTCAGCGATCTTGCGCACAAGGTTGGGGCAACTGTAATTGTTGATAACGTGATGGCTTCTCCTGTTCTACAAAAGCCATTACAACTTGGCGCAGATGTGGTTATGTATTCAGCGACAAAGCACATCGATGGTCAAGGGCGAGTTTTAGCTGGCGCGCTACTTGGTTCTGCAGATTACATTGTTGACAAACTTCTACCATTTGTTCGCCATACAGGACCTGCACTTAGTTCTTTCAACGCTTGGGTTCTTGTTAAATCACTTGAAACAATGCATATGCGCGTTTTGAGCATGGTTTCAAATGCACAAGCAGTTGCTGAGTTCTTAGAAAAGCAACCTGCAATCAAATCTGTCCGCTACCCAGGATTAAAGTCTCATCCAAGTCATGAATTAGCAATGAAGCAGATGAACAATGGTGGCGGAAGCACGATCGGAATTGAATTCAAGGGTTCTCAAGAGGAAGTCTTTGCCTTCATGAACAAGCTTCGTGTGATTGATATTTCTAATAACTTAGGTGATAGCAAGTCTCTTATTACTCACCCTGCATCCACTACGCACCGACGTTTAGCCCCTGATGTACAGGCTGAGATGGGCATAACAGAATCCGTGCTGCGTTTATCAATTGGGTTAGAACACTCATCAGATCTTATTAAAGATCTAGAGCAGGCTTTAGCTAAGTAGTTGTGCTGCAACAAGTACAACTGAAAGCAAGCTTAAGTAAGTAATGGACCACTGGAAGATCTTTCCAGCAACCTTTCCATACTCCGGTGAGCCTTCTTTGAGAGCAATCAATTGACCAGCAAAAACTAAACCAAGTGCAATCGTTACAACCATTGACCATGTTGGCAGATTTGCAGAACTAATCAACCAAATAGAGGATGCGATCATCAGGGTTGTGTGGAACCACATCTCACCAAGCACGCGACCCTTTGTCGCAACAACAGGAAGCATTGGAGTTCCTGCAGCTGCGTAGTCATCTTTGTACTTAATCGCTAGCGCCCAGAAATGTGGCGGTGTCCAGAAGAAAATAACAAAGAAAAATGCCCACGGTGTGACAGATAATGAATTTGTAACTGCTGCCCAACCAATTAGTACTGGCATGCAACCCGCAGCACCACCCCACACAATGTTTTGTGAAGTTCTCTGCTTAAGTGCCATTGTGTATACAACGACATAAAAAACTATTGCAATTAATGCTAACAAAGTTGCAAGTGGTGTTGTGAAGAGCCAGAACAAGACAAGTGAAAAAATTCCAATAATTGACGCAAAAATTGTTGCATTTGTTTTTGAAATCAAACCAGTAACAATCGGACGCTTTGCTGTGCGCGCCATCAATTTATCCAAATCACTTTCAATAACCATGTTGAAGGCGTTGGCACTTCCTGCAGCTAACGTCCCTGCAAATATTGTTGCGATTGCTAAGCCAAAATCTGGCAAACCCTTGGCGGCCAAAACCATCGCCGGTAAAGTCGAAACGAGCAGTAACTCAACGACCCTTAACTTCATTAGGTCTAGGTATCCCCGCATAGCAACGCTCACTGGACAAGATTACTCAGCGATTTAATTTGCGCATCACAGTCTCCTCACAGGGATAATAGTTACCTTGCTCTCAAAGAAGGGATTTACCATGACTGAGAACAATAAGCCCGAATGGTTTGAAATCGCAGAAAACGATGGACCAGCGGTGCCTCCGAAAGCTTCAAAGACTCTGCCACTTGCTGCAGTCTTTGCCACCGCACTGATCCTTGGCGTTGGAGCAGTTGTTTCGCAAGTTCAAGAAGAATCCCCAGCTGTAGCAGTTGAGACAGCATCTGTGCAGACAACTGCATCTAACAGCACTTCATCACCCACATCAGTAGCTCAAGTTTCAAAATCTTCACCAATCGCACGGATTGCAAATCCTGCTTCGACCTCAGCAATAGCTGGAACCTCAGGACTCCAAAACCCATCTATTGCGCAATTACCAACAAAAGGTGGGGATGATGATGACGATGAGCATGAAGGGCGTTCTCGTAATGGCGATCATGAAGAGGACGACGAGGATGAAGATGAAGGCGACGACGACTAACTAGTAGAGTTAAGGAATGCGCAATCGCTTCCTAACTTTGACTCTTATAACTTCGCTCTGCGCCATTGCACTGCCGGCGCAGGGCGAAGTTGTTTCACTGGATACAAAGATGAAGTTGATTAAAACAATTAATGGCTCAATTTCTCCAAAGTCTGTGAGATCTTCCGGTGACGGTGTAATCAGCGCTCACAACATGATGTATCGACATTCAGTTACTGTTTATGACGCAAAGAGTTTTGAATTACTCCACACAGTTACTGACTCAGTCTCTTTGCAGAAGTACGGGTATTCCAAGAGTGCATCCCTCTTCAAGGGTGCACCTGTTGAAGGAACATTCTCACCAGATGGCAAGTTCCTCTACGTGAGTAACTATGCGATGTATGGACCTGGATACAACAAAGAAGGACATGACACTTGTTCTCCAGCATCTGGCTATGACAAGAGTTTTGTGTACCGAATCAACCGTAGTAATTATGAGATCGATGCAATTTACCCAGTTGGATCTGTTCCTAAAGTTGTAGAAGCAACTCCTGATAACAAGTATGTACTAGCTGCAAACTGGTGTTCTTATACCGTTTCGGTTATTTCAGTAGATGCTCAAAAGGTTGTTAAAACAATCAAAATCGGTCGTTATCCTCGCGGAATAGCAATATCTAATGACTCAAAGCGCGCATACGTGGCTGAGATGGGTGGCAACAGAATTCATGTCATTAATTTAGAAGACTTCACAGTTTCTTACATTCCAATTGGAAGTAATCCTCGAGCAATAGTTTTATCACCGGACAATACAAAAATGTATGTCACTATGAATCTTTCAGGGAAAGTTGCTTCATGGGATTTGGTTGCAAACAAAGCCGGAAAATCTGTTAAAACTGGTGAGGCAGCAAGAAGTCTTGCTATCTCAGCTGATGGTTCGACCATGTTTGTTGTTAACTTTAAAAGCGACACGATGTCTAAGGTGCGAACTAGTGACATGAAGGTCTTAGAAACTATAAAAGCTTGTAATGAACCAATCGGAATTACATATGACAATCCAACAGGTAATACCTGGGTTGCCTGCTACAAAGGACAAATAAAGATTTACTCCAACAATTAAGGCGCTGGACTAATCTCTGCAGGAATATTTGGAGCAGCGATTCTTCCTAAAACTCGGTCTATCGCAGCACGTGCTTTATTCAACGCCGCATTTCCTTTAGCGATGTCATCTGCAAGAGTTACAAACACATACTCTCGATCAGTTGATTGCACATAACCTGCAAGTGTTGCTGTGCCGTTTAGTGTTCCTGTCTTAGCGCGCACTAGGCCCACAGCCGATGGTGCAGTTTTTGAAAATCTATTCTCTAATGTCCCTGATACTCCACCAATAGGAAGAGATTCATACAACAGCGCAAATTTCTGGTCGATACGAATCTTGTAAAGAAGCTCACCCATGAGCTTTGCAGTAATTTTGTTTTTCTTAGATAGTCCGCTGGCATCTGCCACAACTAACTTGCTGTCATCAATTTCAAGTTGGGTCAATAGAGTTCGAAAAATAGTTTCTATACCCTTGATATTTTGAGAATATCCTGCGGCACGTGCGGCTAATCCAGCTAGTCGATCGGCCAATAAGTTATCGCTCCACAACATCATCCAGTCGAGTATTTGTGCAACTGTAGGTGAGTTTTCTGAGACAACTAGATCACCTTGGGCCATAAAGGCTTCGTCATCTGTAACTGATTTAAAGACTGGTTTGAATCCACGCTTTGCCCAAAAGGCTTTTAGGTTGGCAATATCTTTGGAATAGAGATTGCTATACAAAACCTTGTAATTCTTTAATGAACCACCATTAGCCTCTTTGACTGCCGACAATGTATTGAAACCCATATACGGTAATGAAGCTCTGTTCATCTTGCGTGCAACATTATGATCCAGGCTAATCCACGGATCAAATGATCCTCGGATAACAACTATTTTTTCTTCAGGTGCAATATTGACGGTTGTGTTAAAAACTGATTGTGGATCTAAATAATCAAGAGTTACAGCCCCAGCTAAGACTTTCATTACAGATGCTGGCTTACGCTGGGAATAAATATTTTTCTCATAAATGATCTGCCCTGTCGAGCCATCAATTACGACCATCGCTGGATTAGACAGAGTTGGCACTTTTAGCAGTTCATCAAATGCTGCAGGTATTGAATCAGGGCCCAAAACTGCAGCAGCTGGCGCAATAGAAAGTATTAGCGCAAGGCAGGTAGCAAGCAGTCTTTTGAGCAAGTACATAAGCTGGTTAATTACCGTGCTGATGCAATGACTATATTTAGAACAGTTAATCCTGTCATCGTTAGCCAAACATTCTTTGGAAGTTCAGGCTTCTTAACATTCTTATACCCAAGTGCAAGAATTACGACCAACACTAGGAGTTTAATACCCACCTTCGTGTGATTGAGTTCTTCATCGGGCTTGACTGAATTATGTAACCCAACCATTACAACACCCGCGATCAGAGCGGTAAGTCCAGCATGCATAACCCCTGGGTTTAACTTGCGTGGGCTCTTGTTCCACTGATGCAGTAGAAGAGAAAGAATTCCAATGACGGACAGTAGATGGATTACGTACATGACTGTGTTGATAGCTGACATGTATTCAGTTTAGAGTGCATACATGTCTTCTCCTACCACCCCCGCCAGCATTGGCCCAGGTGAGTTTTTCCCTGTTGTAGGGGTCGGGCCTCATGAAAAACCCTGGCCAGAAGGTGATCAATACGATCCTGAACTATTGCTGAATGGTGATCGTCGAAATGTTTTAGACCACTACCGATATTGGACAGTTGAAGCGATTGTTGCTGATCTAAATACAAAGCGTCATAAATTGCAGATTGCGATTGAAAATTGGCAACATGATTTGAATATTGGATCAGTAGTTCGCACAGCTAATGCATTCAACGTTTCTGCTGTTCACATCATTGGGAAGCGCGATTGGAACAAGCGCGGTGCGATGGTGACAGATAGATATCTGACAGTCATGCATCATCCAACAGTTGAAGATTTTGCCGCACACTGTAAAGAACAAAACTTGCCGATTATTGGAATTGATAATGTTCCAGGGTCAAAGCAATTAGAGCCAGCAGTGCTACCTGAAAGTTGTGTACTTCTCTTTGGTCAAGAAGGTGCCGGTATGTCAGATGAAGGTATTGCTGTCTGCGAAGTTTTGTATGAAATCAATCAATATGGATCAACTAGATCAATGAACGCATCCGCTGCTGGTGCAATTGCGATGTATCACTGGGCACTGCAGCATTTACCGCGTTAATTCTAACAACAATCCATCCACAGCACGTTCGACCATAGCCAAAGTTGCTTCATAGGCTTCATCAGATTGATTGTAAGGATCTGGTACTTCTAGTTTGAAATAATCTGCAGAACTTGGATCCACTCCTTTGAGTGAAGGATCAAAGTTTCGTAAATATAAAACCTTGCTGCGGTGCTCTTCATTTTCCGCCAAGGAAACAACGTTGTGATAATTACTTGAATCCATCACCAAAATCAGATCATGAACAAAGAAGTCATTTACTTTGAATTGCTTTGCAGTATGCGAATGCTTATATCCAGCAGCTTCCCAAATCTTTTTCGAAGATGGGTGTGGGCCTTGTCCGATGTGCCATGAGCCAGTGCCTGAACTATGAACTTCAATTCGTGGCGCTTTCCAGTCAGCCGTTTTACCTGCCAGAACAGCAGCAGCCATGGGTGAGCGGCAAATATTGCCCAGGCACACCATTGTGATGCTGAGTTGGTCCTGGTCTTTAAGTGAGGAGATCAAGCTCTGGTTCATCTTCCAGCGCTTCCTGCACAGTCTTTAGGCGACGCTCAATCTCATCGGCCTCATCGGTGCGACCTTGCATACGTAAGATCTTGGCGATGCGAGACTCAACATCCACAATAAACTCGAAATCTTTTGGCTCATCCTCACTAACAATTGCCAGCACATTCTCAAGAGTTGCTAATCCTTCATCATATTTTTCAAGCAGGATTTGCGCCTTACCAAATTCGAAAGATGCAAACGTTTCACGGCGATGATCATGGCCTGTTTCAAATACATCAACCGCTTTACGAGCAGTTTCCAAAGCTAGTTCACCCTGACCAAGTTCAATTAGGCATGACGCCATTTTTTGATCACAACGAGCAACATGAATTACTTCTTTGTTTCTTTTAAAGAGAGATCTTGCTTCTTTAAAGGCCTCGATTGCCTTTTCGTAATTCTTCAATTCGCGTTCTGCACAACCAATTAAATGCAGATCATTTGCTGCACCAATTTCATTACCGTCAACTAAATGCTCTTGCGCACACTCATTCATTGTTTTAACGACTTTGTCATATTGCTTTGATGTGTACCACCACTCACCAAGTGTGCAAGCAAGTTCAAGTGCAATCGGAGATTTATTCTCGCGTAGTAATTCAACCGCTTTACTCATTGCTAACGCCGCTTCATCCATGCGCTTTAACTGATTTAGATTGTAACCAATTGCTGAATATGCTTGAGCTAATCCTTCAGATGGTGCAGCATCGCCTAATTGTGAATAAATATCACGAGCAGTCTCCGCCAGGGCAAGGGCCTCGTCGTATTGACCTCGTGCATAAATGCGAGCGCTTAATTCGTAGTAGGTACTGGCGCGTTCCTCGCCTTCGACCTCGGGGATTCGATCCCACAACATCTCTTCGCTGATGAGTTCTTCTAAGCCGTCATCTTCGCTCATGCCAGAAACTTATACGCCTCGATATAGAAGCAAGGGGGGAATTAGGTCCGCGCCTCGGGCTAATTGCCCATTTTGGGCCTGAGATGCCTAAGTATTGCAGATGCGAATCGTTTGCATTAAAATGAGCCCATGCATATTCCAGACGGGTTTATCGATGTCCAGACCTCTGCAATCTTTGCTGGCCTTGCTGCTGCTGGCGTTGCAACGGCTCTAAAGGGTGCTCGAACTCAATTAGATGAGAAGACAGCGCCTCTTGCAGGTTTAACTGCAGTATTCATTTTTGCGGTGCAGATGCTCAACTTTCCAGTTGCAGCAGGAACAAGTGGTCACTTATTAGGTGGTGCATTAGCTGCAGTCTTAGTTGGTCCGTGGGCAGCAACTTTGGCGCTAACCGTTGTTTTGTTAATGCAAGGTTTGTTATTTGCCGATGGTGGTTTAACAGCAATTGGTCTTAACGTTTTCAATATGGGTGTCTTAGGCGTATGGGCGGGTTATGGAATCTTCTTGCTTCTACGCAAAGTTCTACCAAAGACTAAGTCTTCGATCTCACTTGCTGCCGCAATCGGTGGATTGCTTTCAGTGCCGGCTGCTGCTGTTGGTTTCACAATCCAATATGCGATGGGTGCAACTGCAACATTTTCAACTTCTGCAGTCTTGAGTGCAATGGTCGGAACACATGTGTTAATCGGAATTGGTGAAGCTCTCATAACTGGTTTAACGGTGAGTGCAGTATTGGCAAGCCGCAGCGATTTGGTTTATGGGTGGAAAAATAATGTACAGAAGTTGGAGATCCGAAGTGCTAACTAATCGAAAGTTTTACATCGCGGGTTTCATCGTTTCTCTGTTTCTTGCAGGGGTCGTTTCTTTCTATGCCTCATCATCACCTGATGGATTAGAAAAAGTTGCACAAGATATTGGTTTCATTGATACAGCAAAAGACCACACCAATGCAGATGGAACCTTGGCAGATTACGGTGTTAAGGGAATTGAGAATGCACGCGCTTCAGTTGGAGTTGCCGGAGTAATTGGCGTGATTGGAACCGCCGTAGTTGCTGGCATTGGTTTTAAACTCATTGCGCGCAAGCCAAAGAAGGATGGTAATTAAGCTCGAACAGGAGAACCATCACCACGGACATGATGTTGGTGAACGGCTCTACCTTCATCGCCATTCCCTAGTTCACTCTTTACCCTCCCATTTAAAGATTATTTCAGCGATCGCATTTATTTTGATTGTTGTCTCCACCCCGGTTACCAAATGGCCAGCATTTATCGCCTACTTCTTATGGTTGTTAGCAGTTGTTTCAATTGCAAAGATTCCGTTTTTGCTTCTCTTTAAGCGCTCATTAATCGAAATTCCATTTGTTTTCTTCGCCATTCTGATGCCCTTTTTTGGTTCCGGTGAGAAGGTTCAAGTAGGACCTTTTGATCTCTATCGTGAAGGTTTGATCGCAGGCTCTGGAATTGTTGTAAAAGGAACTCTCGGAGTAATGACGGCAATTATTTTGTCCACCTCGACAACTGCTCGTGAAATTCTGCGCGGACTTGAGCGCCTAAAGCTTCCAGTTCTAATGGTTCAGATTGCTTCTTTCATGTTGCGCTATGTAAACGTTGTAAATGATGAGATGGAAAGAATGAAAGTTGCTCGTGAGTCCCGAGGTTTTGAAGCAACTGGAATCAAGCACTGGAAAGTTTTAGCAACCGCAGCTGGGGCACTCTTTATTCGCTCTTACGAAAGAGGAGAAAGAGTTCATCTTTCAATGCTCTCCAGAGGATATGTAGGTGTGTTGCCTCATGATGAACCACCTAAAGTTCAAACCAAAGTTTGGTTCACTGCCTTGATGTATCCATTTATTGCAGCAATTATCTTTACTGCACAACTAGTGATTGGAAAAATGTAATGACTACGCCAAGTCTAGAAATTAAAGAGCTTGCATTTGCCTACCCCGATGGCAATCAGGCGCTTTACGGTGTAAACCTTTCTGTACAAAAGGGTGAACGAGTGGCACTACTTGGTCCAAACGGTGCGGGTAAAACAACTCTAGTAATGCATATGAACGGAATTCACCCAACATCGCATGGATCAATTCATGTTGCTGGGCAATTAGTTGATTCGAAAAATAAGGAATCGATCAAAGAGATTCGTGCAAAGGTAGGAATAGTTTTTCAAGATCCTGACGATCAACTCTTTATGCCAACTGTTGGTGAAGATGTTGCGTTCGGTCCTTACAACATGGGAAAGCGCGGTTCAGAACTTGATGCAATTGTTACTGAGGCACTTGAACTAGTTGGAATGCTTGAGTTTAAAGATCGCCCGCCTCACCACCTTTCCTTTGGACAGCGTCGCCGTGTTGCCGTTGCAACAGTGCTTGCAATGAAGCCTGAAATTCTTGTTCTAGATGAACCTTCATCAAACCTTGATCCTGCCAGCCGCCGCGAATTAGCTGACATTTTGCGCTCACTGGACATCACAATGGTGATGGTTACTCACGATCTTCCCTATGCATATGAACTATGTGCCCGTTCAGTAATTTTGAAGGGCGGAGTCATTGTTGCTGATGGCTCTACGCATGAAATATTGACGGATTCTGCTCTATTAGCTGCTAATCGTCTTGAGCTTCCTGTTGGTTTTTCGATCCAATAATCCACGGTAGAATTAACTCGTTGGTGCGACCGCATCAATGCACTTCCCCCAAGTGCTGCTTATGCAGCACTACATGCGAGTCTTATTTTCGCCCTAGCCGCCAAAAGTGCGAGCTATACCCGAGACGCGCTTGTCGTCTCGATTGGTATGCATTTCTATGTCTCTACAACCACGTACTAGCGCGCCCGGAAAAGCTCGTCGCGCAGCATCAGCAGGAAAGCCTAAGCGCACAAAGAAGGCTGCTGAATTTAAAGAATCAGCTCCTAAGGCACGTCACACACCTGCGCAAAAAGCAGCACGTAAAGGTGCAGCAGCTAAGCCATCGACTGGCAAGCCTTCATCAACTCGTCGTTATTCAGATGTTGATACAACTGCAATTTCAAAGAAGGAAGCTCGCTTAGTTGATCGTTCAAAGTTGCGTGCAAAGCGTTACCAAGAACAAACAGCATCAAAGCCACGTCCAACTGAAGAACCTGCAGAGCGTTCAGCACGTATAGAACGATCACAGCGTCCAGATTCACGTGCAAAGAAGTTTGTTAAAGAACGCGAAGTTCGCGAATCAGCACCACGTGCAGAGCGAACAGAGCGTCCAGCATCTCGTCCAGAGTTTAAGAAGACATTCAAGAAGGCAGAACGCCCAGAGCGTCCAGCATTCAAGCGCGAGGATTCACGTCCAGTATTTAAAAAGGATTCCGATTCACGTCCAACAAATCGTCGTGACGCTGTAAAGGCAAAGATTGCTCGCACAGATGATGGCCGTCCAAACTTTGAACCACGCAAGCGCGAAAAGTTTGATCCAACTCGTCCAAAGAAGTCTAGCGTTGCACCAGATACTCGCGCAGCTAACTTCCGCGCAGAGCGTCCAGTGCGCGATCGCCGCAATGATTCATCAGCCTATGCTCGTGATGACTTTAAATCACATTCAAAGTCTCACTCAAATGCAGCGGTCGATTTCGGTGCAGATGACAACTACATTTCAGCAAATCTTGCAGATGCAAACCTTGTTGATGCAACTCCCCTAACTGAGATCACAACAACATTTGCTGATCTTGGTATTGCAGCTGCACTTGTTAACGCACTGAGCAAGCAAGGAATTTTGCATCCATTCCCAATCCAGATTGCAACATTGCCAGATGCACTAGCAGGCCACGATATTTTAGGTCGCGGACAAACTGGTTCAGGAAAGACTCTTGCATTTGGTTTGGCACTTCTTAACAACTTAAATGGCAAGGTTGCAAAGCCTCACAAGCCATTGGCACTAGTTTTGACTCCAACTCGCGAACTTGCACAGCAGATCGATGAAGTTTTGATGCCACTTGCTCGTTCAATTGGTCACGAATCAGTTGTTGTTGCTGGCGGAATGTCATACTCAAAGCAGATCACAGCGATGCGTCGCGGAACAGCAATCTTGGTTGCAACACCTGGTCGCTTAATCGATCTACTTAACAAGGGCGAAGTTCAGTTAGACCAACTTCAAATTACTGTTCTTGATGAAGCAGATCAGATGGCAGACATGGGCTTCTTGCCTGTTGTTAAGGAAATTCTTGATCAGGCAAAGCTTGATGGTCAGCGTCTTCTATTCTCTGCAACTCTTGACCGTGGTGTGGACTCATTGGTTCGTCAGTACTTGAAGAACCCAAAGACTCACTCACTTCAAAACGATCGTGCTTCTGTTTCAACAATGGAGCACTACGTATTGGTTATGAACCCAACTGATAAGGATGACATCACAAATCAGGTTGCAGCTCGTAACGGAAAGACAATTTTGTTCGTTAAGACTCAACGCGGTGCAGATCGTTTAGCTGACAAGCTTGCTCACGCAGGTGTGCCAGTTGGCGCATTACACGGTGGAAAGTCACAAGCAGTTCGTACGCGTACTTTGGCTCTCTTCAAGGAGACAGCAAATGCTGCACTCGTTGCAACAGATGTTGCAGCACGAGGTATTCACGTTGATGGAATTTCACTTGTTGTGCACGTAGATGCTCCAACAGATCACAAGGATTACTTGCACCGCGCTGGTCGTACAGCACGTGCTGGTGAGGCCGGAACTGTTGTAACTCTTGCGACAACACGTCAGCAGAAATCAATTGGCGGGCTCACACAGCGTGCGGGCGTAACCCCTAAGTTTGTTGGAGTTACACCCCTCAGTACTGAATTAATGAAGATTACGGGCGCACAGGAGCCAACAGGTATTCCTTACATCGTGCCAATCGTTGAAAAGTCTGTGCGTAGTGGTGGAAAGCGCCCTCGTCCAAACTCAAGCCAGCGTCGACGCCGTCCTCACTAATTAGTACAGTTCGCGTTATGACTAACGCGAATCCATTTGCCCAACGCAGCACTCTTGAATACGAGCTGCCTCCATTTGCTGACATCAAGGTCGAGCACTATCTGCCTGCCTTCTATGAAGGTTGCACACAGCAATTAGCTGAAGTTCAGGCAATCCTGGACACACCAGGTGCTGCCACATTTGAGAACACAATTGTTGCTCTTGAAAAAAGCGGACAGATGTTGATGCGTATGCTGCTTGTTTTCTATAACAAGTCATCGAGTGATACCAGTGACGAATTAGATGCCATCGAAGAAGAAATGGCTCCAAAGCTAGCTGCCCATCAAGATGCAATCCAATTGAATCCAGTGCTATTTAAGAGAATTAAAGATCTCTACGATGCCCGTGAATCAATTGGGTTAAACACTGAAGATGCCTGGCTATTAGAGCGTTATTACAAAGATTTGATCCATGCCGGTGCTCATCTAACAGAAGCACAGCGCGATCGCCTCAAGGAATTAAACGAAGAGCTTTCAAAGCTAGAAACTCAGTTTGGTAAAAATGTTTTGGCTGACACAAATGATTTAGCCGTACTTATTGATTCCCTAGACGAGCTAGATGGCCTTAGCGAAAATGAGATCGCGGCAGCATCAGCTGCAGCTAAAGATCGTGGACATGATGGCAAGTGGCTTATTGGAATGGTGAACTTCACTGGTAACCCAGTCCTTGATTCACTAACTAACCGTGAACTTCGCAAAAAGATCATGGAAGCATCCATGAAAAAAGCTAATCGCCCGAATGAGAACGATAACAAGCCTGTATTGCTTCAAATGGTCAAACTACGTGCAGAGCGCGCAAAGCTATTTGGCAAGGAAACTCATGCTGAGCACGTTATTGCAGTGCAGACAGCAGAGCATCCAGACAATGTGCATGCGATGCTTCGAAAGATCGCACCTGCTGCTGTGCGCAACGCAAAGGCAGAGGCAGAAGATCTCAAGAGATCTGCTGGCACAGATATTGAAAGCTGGGACTGGGGTTTTTACACTGAGCAAGTTCGCTTAGAAAAGTACAACATCGATACAACAAAGATGCGTCCGTACTTTGAACTAGAGCGCGTACTACACGACGGTGTTTTCTTTGCGGCAACTAAGTTGTTCGGAATCACCTTTAAAGAGCGTCCAGACCTAGTTACATATCACCCAGAGGCACGTGCTTTTGAAGTTAACAATGAAGATGGCACTAAGGTTGGTCTGTTCATTGGCGATTTCTACACACGCGATTCAAAGCGTGGTGGAGCTTGGATGAACAACTTGGTTGATCAGAACTTCTTGTTTGATCAATTGCCTGTTGTTGTCAACAACTTGAATATTCCAAAGCCTCCTGCAGGCAAGCCAACTCTTCTTACATATGATGAAATTGTTACCCTGTTCCACGAGTTTGGTCATGCAATCCACGGATTGTTATCCCAGGTTAAGTACCCACGTGTTTCAGGAACATCGGTTCAGCGTGACTTCGTTGAGTTCCCATCACAGGTCAATGAGATGTGGATCTTGTGGCCAGAGGTAGTTGAAAACTACGCGCGCCATCATGAAACCGGCGAGAAGTTGCCACAAGAGTGGATCGATAACTTAAACGCTGCTCGCACATTCAATGAAGGACATGCAACAACTAGTTATTTAGCTGCAGCAATTCTTGATCTTGCATGGCACTCGCTCAATATCGAGCAGGCCGCAAAAGTTACTGATGTAGAAGGCTTTGAGGCTCAAGCGATTAAGGACTATGGCCTTGATTTTGCCCCAGTGCCTACTCGCTACCGCTCAACCTATTTCAGCCACATCTTTGCCGGTGGTTATTCATCTGGTTACTACGGCTATATCTGGTCTGAAGTACTAGATGCTGACACCGTTGATTGGTTTAAGGAAAACGGTGGATTGAAGCGAGAAAATGGCGAACACTTCAAGAACACCCTTCTTGGACGCGGTGGATCTATTGATTCAATGCAGATGTTCCGCAATTTCCGCGGTCGTGATTCAAAGATCGAGCCGCTGTTGAAGCGTCGCGGTTTGCTGTAACTCTTCATATTTTTGTGTAAGAGCTACTTGATCACCTTGTACTAGCAATCGTTTGTCGCGGCCCAATTCGCCAAAGACAATTGTGAAATCGCGAGCGCGACAATCAAATGCTTTTGCTAGCTCATTTATGACGGCTTCATTTGCTTTGCCATCTACTGCAGGTGCTTGCACCGCAACAACTAAACGTGGAGGATCCCCGGCAATACCGCCAACTTTATTTCGTGAAGAGTTTGGGCGAACCCGTATTTCAATGAGCAGTTGCTCTGGCATTTAGCCAGCAGAACCTGAACCCGATGGCCCGGCCTTGCGCTGAACTTGAGGAGCACCGCCACTGCGTTGTCCGCCGCGGATCTTTGATCCTGACTCAGCATGAGCTTGTGTACCTGGTGCACCTGGCTTGTTCTTCTTAGCTTCAAGGGCAGCAAGCATTCTTGCCTTCATGTCATCATTTTTATCGGCCATGCTGAAAGTCTACCGCCTTACCTACTAAGAGCTTGACTCTTTATATTCGCGTAAACGTTCTAGAACTTCTGACTCTCGATAGCGACGATGTCCGCCTAATGTGCGAATTGCTGTGAGCTTTCCAGCCTTTGCCCAGCGTGTAACAGTCTTTGGGTTTACATGAAATCGTTGTGCGACCTCTTTAGGGGTCAAGAGAACTTCAGCATCGGGGATGCGGTTGCTCATGGTGACTCCTTTAGATCTAGCAGTGTCCGATTTGGCCTGTATTGGGATGAAGTATGACCAGTATTTAAGCGTGAAGCAATACCATGAAAATGAACTTTAGGAGGCTTGTTCGAAAGCCTGAACTAAGCGCCAGCGAGACATTAAACGCTGATATCCAATCCCTGCAGCCATCCCATCAGCTGTTGCAAGGCCTGCAACTGAACTTGTTACATCCTCAATTGATGTGTCGGCATCTAATCCATCTTCTCCTGAATCGCGCAGGGCTTTGTCCATGTAATTTGCAAGGCCGCCGTAATCAAGTTCAACTAATGATTCTGGGTGGAACATCTCTAACCATGCCAAGAGATTTTCAAGTTCTTGTTCTACTGGGCCATCACCAAATGCACCGAGGACTGCGTCATGTGCGTTATCGCATCGTTGCTTTGCGTTAGCAATAGTGGTGAGAGAAAGACAATATTTTCCATACTGGTTTTCTCCACGTGTGCGTTCATCAGGTGAAAACAAAATAAACCAACGAGGAGGAATAATCCACGTTTCATTAAGAATATGTGGAACTTTGTCTTCCAGTAAATCCACACCAGATGTAATAACTTCTTCCATCGCAGAAGAAACAAAGTAGGGAACGACTGTGCTTGGTAAAGATTCTTTAAAGGTATCTAATGCCGCCCAGCAACGAGTTGCAGTTGCCCACGGGGAGACGTAACGGATTCCATCGCGATCTAAAACATGCACACCATCTGGACGGCCTGCAGGTGGTTCGGGTTGCACAACACGATGTAGCGCTAACTCTTCTTCGCGATTAAAACTTGTTGCATCGATTTCTATATTTTGCCAACGTAAACGATCAGCTGGATCAAAAGCAGAAAGTGGTTCGTAGATACGAAGTGAAGCTAGGTACGGTGTAGCTCTCACGCACGTGGAATGTAATTGCCCTCAGCATAAGGATCGTCATCATCCTTGCGTGAAGAGTTATCGACCTCGCCATGAAGCTCTTTAGTTAGGCGATCTAGATCCATATCTTGCGCGTTATATTTCAAATCACGTGCAACTTTGGTTTGCTTTGCTTTTGCGCGGCCGCGACCCATGGGCGACCTCCTTCACTAATTGCTGTGCGTCAGGGGGGTAGGTTATCGCGCCCAGACCGTGCCTTTCAACTGGAGATATGTAGGGGCAGATATCGCGCTAAATCAGCCCTGGCACCCGAAGCAGCCACCGCTCCGCTGTCCACTGCCTCATCCCACTGCAATTCTCCCGAAGCAAGAGCTAACCAAGTGCTGGCATCCATTTCAATTGTGTTTGGCGGTGTTCCGCGAGTGTGTGTTGGGCCCTCACCGCACTGAATTGCTGCATACGGTGGAATGCGAACTTCAATTGCACGGCCTGGTGCTTTAGCAGTCAACAGAGCAAGTGTTTTCTTTACTTGCTCAAGTATTTCTGGATCGCGCACTACTACTTACCGAATGGAGTTGGGCTTGTATTGTGCTGCAGCAGAGTGGATTGATGTAATCACATCAATACGTGCAATAACTCGTGCTACTTGTTGACGAGCTTCGCCGGTAAATTCAATGGGTTGGCTAATAAGAAGATCTAGTGCCGCGCGATCCAACGGTAAGCGATCATCAGCTGCTAAATCTTCGAGCAAGGTGTTTTTCTTTCCCTCACGCATTGCGAGTGCTGCTTTAACGGCATGTTCCTTAATTACTTCATGGGCAACTTCGCGCCCAACGCCTGCTTTAACCGCTGCCATCAAAATCTTTGTTGTAGCCAAGAATGGCAAGTACCGATCTAGTTCAGCAGAAATTACTTCCGGGAAGGCACCAAACTCGTCAAGGACTGTCAACATCGTTTCAAGTAAGCCATCAATTGCATAGAAAGCATCTGGTACTGCAACTCGGCGAACAACACTGCACGAAACATCGCCTTCATTCCATTGGTCACCAGCTAATTCACTAATCATCGATGCATATCCGCGTAACACAACTGAAAGCCCATTAACACGTTCGCAAGAACGAGTATTCATCTTGTGGGGCATTGCACTGCTGCCAACTTGTCCTGCTTTAAATCCTTCGGTAACTAGTTCAGCACCAGCCATCAGGCGAATAGAGGTAGCAAGTGATGATGGTGATGAGGCAATCTGCACTAGCGTTGTCACAACATCGTAATCAAAGGAACGAGGGTAAATCTGGCCGGTTGAATCCAAAACATGTGTAAAACCAAGTTCTTTAGCAATATTTGCTTCTAATTTAAGGTGAGCATCAGATGAACCGAGAAGATCAATTGAATCTTGGGCTGTGCCGACTGGACCTTTAATTCCACGCATTGGGTAGCGGTTTTGTAGGGCTGTTAGCCGCTCATAAGCAAATAACAACTCTTCGGCAGCTGATGCAAAACGCTTTCCTAGTGTGGTGATTTGCGCCGGAACATTGTGTGAACGCCCAGCAATAGGCTGATCTGCATACTGGGCTGCTCGTTCGCCAAGGCGTGCCAGAAGTGTCACAACCTTGTCATGAACAATTTCAAGACCGTTTCGAATCTGTAATGCTTCAATATTTTCTGTTAAGTCGCGGCTAGTCATTCCTGCATGGATTGCTTCGTGGCCAGCAAGGGCATTGAACTCATCTATACGAGCTTTTACGTCATGACGTGTTTTCTTTTCCCGAGCATCAATAGATGCAAGATCTACCTGTGTAATTACATTTTCGTAAGCTGTAATTACATCTTTAGAGATCACATGGCCCAATGTTGATTGAGCTCGCATTACAGCTATCCATAGCTTGCGTTCAGCAATTATCTTTGCCTCAGGCGCGAAGATCTCACTCATCGCAGCTGATGCATAACGGCTGGCAAGTAGGCTCATGTTAAATGAACTCCTTGACAACAATTGTTTGATCTCGGCCTGGGCCAACACCGATCGCACTCATTGGTGCACCTGAAATTTTCTCAAGGAACGCAACATAATCTTGGGCATTCTTTGGCAGATCAGAAAGCTTGCGGGCATTTGAAATATCTTCTGTCCAACCAGCCAAGTACTCATAGATTGGCTTTGCGTGGTGGAAATCTGTTTGTGAGGCAGGAAGTTCTTCAACACGCTTTCCGTCGATTTCATATGCAACACATACAGGGATCTTTTCCCAGCCAGTTAACACATCAAGCTTTGTGAGGAAGAAATCTGTTAATCCATTCACGCGGACTGCATAACGAGCAATCGGAGCGTCAAACCAGCCACAACGACGTGCACGGCCAGTGGTAACTCCAACTTCTCCGCCAATACGACGCAGAGCTTCACCATCTTCATCAAATAATTCAGTTGGGAATGGGCCGCTACCAACACGAGTTGTGTAAGCCTTCAAAATTCCGATGACCCGAGTGATCTTTGTTGGTCCAATACCTGAACCTGTGCAAGCACCACCTGCAGTTGGATTACTAGAAGTCACAAATGGATATGTTCCGTGATCAACATCAAGCAAAGTGCCCTGTGAACCCTCTAGTAGTACTCGCTTTCCAGCCTTTAACGCCTCATCTAAAATCAAAACTGTATCTGCAACATACGGGCGCAAGATCTCTGCGTACTCTAAATATTCAGCTAGAACTTCGTCGACTTCAATCCCTTTTCGATTGAAAACTTTAATCAAAATCTGGTTCTTATCGCGCAACGCACCTTCTAGTTTTTGACGAAGGATTGAAGGATCAAAAAGATCTTGGACACGAATACCGATGCGATTGATCTTGTCGGCATATGCCGGTCCGATTCCGCGACCTGTTGTACCAATCTTTGACTTACCTAAGAAGCGCTCTGAGACCTTATCGATTGTGCGGTGGTAAGGAGTGATTAAGTGAGCATTAGTTGAAATAAGAAGTTTGCTTGTATTGATACCGCGCTCGTTAAGGCCGCGAATTTCTTCAAGTAAAACACTTGGATCAATCACAACACCGTTGCCGATTACAGGAATTACATTCGGAGAAAGAATTCCTGATGGCAGTAAGTGAAGTGCATACTTTTGATCACCGATGACAACAGTGTGGCCTGCGTTGTTTCCGCCTTGATAGCGAACTACATAATCAACGCGATCGCCCAATAGGTCGGTAGCTTTACCCTTGCCTTCGTCGCCCCACTGAGCGCCGAGTAGTAATAATGCAGGCATGAGTAAAGCCTCTCCGACTAGTTGTTAATTACTTAAGTGATGAAGTACCGGTTGAGCGCAAATCTTCGCAACCACGAACAACGCGAGCCGCCATTCCTGCTTCTGCAACCTTGCCCCAAGCACGTGGATCGTAAGCCTTCTTATTTCCAACTTCCCCATCAATCTTTAGTACGCCGTCGTAGTTCTTGAACATGTGCTCAACAACTGGACGGGTGAATGCGTATTGGGTATCTGTATCGATATTCATCTTGATTACACCGTAATCAAGTGATTCGCGGATCTCTGAAAGTAGTGAGCCAGAACCACCGTGGAATACCAAGTCCATTGGCTTGCTTCCTGCAGGTAGTCCTAGCTTTGCAGAAACTGCCTCTTGTAGTGTTGCAAGAATCTTTGGTTGCAAGACAACGTTACCTGGCTTGTATACGCCGTGAACATTTCCAAATGTTGCCGCCACCATGTAGCGGGCATTCACATCTGTTCCTAGAGTTTCAATTGTCATTAATGCATCTTCAGGTGTTGAGTACAACTTGGCATCATGCTTTGCTTCGATGCCATCTTCTTCTCCACCAACAACACCGATTTCAATTTCAAGAATTGTCTTTGCAGCAACAGACATCGCCAACATTTCCTTAGCGACCTTCATGTTTTCAATCATGTCTACCGCTGATCCATCCCACATATGTGAGTTGAACAATGGTGACTTGCCTGACTTTATGCGATCTGCACCAAATGCAAGAAGTGGACGCATGAAGCCATCTAGCTTTTCAGCTGGGCAGTGATCTGTGTGTATACCAATATTTACTTTGTAGTTTTTTGCAACAACATGTGCAAACTCTGCCAGCGCAACTGCGCCGTCAACCATGTTCTTTACAGTTGAACCGGATGCGTATTCAGCACCGCCCCAAGAAAATTGAATGATTCCATCTGATTCTGCTTCGGCGAAACCACGAATAGCAGCTGTGATGGTCTGTGATGATGAAACGTTAATTGCTGGATATGCGAATGCGCCCTTTTTCGCGCGATCCAACATGTCCGCATAAATTTCTGGGGTTGCAATTGGCATTTTGACTCCTAAGAACTCGTTGTAATTCTTTAGACTGAGCGCTTCGTTGAGTCGTCTAGAGGCTTACGGCCAATCCTCTCACCTTCGCCCACATGGCACAAAAAGACCCTCCGCACGGGGTTACGAAGGGTCTTTTCCTGTGTCAGCTCACCGTTTTGAGAGCGTTAGCCAAGAATTTAGCCAGGGCGGCCACCAAGACTGGGCTGCTGAGCAGTTTGATGAGCATCAATATGAAGGATGTAAGCATTGTTTCTCCTTTCTTTTGGTGCATCTTCAAGCCATAGAGATCACAAAAAATCAGAAGCGCCTTTGTCTGTTGATAACAATGATCTAGAGGTAGCCTCTAGCGTTATGAGCCAAGATCACAAATCACTAGAAAACCTGCTCAGCGAGGATCGTCAATTTCCTCCTACCTCTGAATTTGTTGCACAAGCAAATGCACAGCCGGAGCTCTATGACCAAGCAGAAAAAGATCGTTTGACATTCTGGGATGCGCAGGCAGAACATCTCTCATGGCAAACACCGTGGAATAAAACCCTTGAGTGGCAATCACCATTTGCTAAATGGTTTGTTGGTGGAAAGATCAACGCATCAGTTAATGCATTAGACCGTCACGTGCAAGAAGGACGCGGAGATCGTGTCGCCTTTCACTTTGAAGGCGAGCCTGGTGACACACAGACAATTACATATGCTCAGTTATTAACTGAAGTAAAGAAAACAGCAAATGCCTTAATTGAACTTGGTGTTGTTGCCGGCGATCGTGTTGCCATTTACATGCCGATGATTCCTGAAGCGGCAATTGCAATGCTGGCCTGTGCGCGTATTGGTGCGCCACATTCAGTTGTCTTTGGTGGATTTTCAGCAGATGCGTTGCTCTCTAGAATTCAGGATGCCGATGCAAAGCTTGTTATTACTGCAGATGGCGGATTTAGAAAAGGTAGTGCATTTGCATTAAAGCCCGCCGTTGATGAAGCGCTCAAAGGTCAACACAATGTGAAGAAAGTTTTAGTTGTGCAGCGCACCAAACAAGAAACTACCTGGAATGCCGCAACTGATGTGTGGTGGCATGAGATTGTTGGCCGCCAATCAGCAGATCACACCGCAGAATTCTTTGATTCTGAGCACCCGCTATTTATCTTGTACACATCAGGAACAACGGCAAAACCAAAGGGAATCTTCCACACAACTGGTGGCTACTTAACCCAGGCCGCCTACACGCATCGCGTTGTCTTTGATATTAAGCCTGAAACAGATGTGTATTGGTGCACCGCAGATGTTGGCTGGATTACCGGCCATAGCTACATCGTCTACGGACCCCTGATTAATGGCGCAACCCAGGTGATGTACGAAGGAACCCCTGACACACCGCATAAGGGACGTATCTTTGAGTTAATTCAAAAGTACGGCGTCACTATTTTGTATACCGCTCCAACATTAATTCGCACCTGGATGAAGTGGGGCGATGAGTTTCCTAATAAACACAACTTAACTTCTCTGCGTTTATTGGGATCAGTTGGTGAACCAATTAATCCAGAAGCATGGATGTGGTATCGCGAGGTTATTGGTGGAAACCGTTGCCCAATTGTTGACACCTGGTGGCAAACAGAAACTGGTGGAATCATGATTTCACCGTTGCCTGGTGTTACTGCAACTAAGCCGGGATCGGCCATGACTGCAATTCCTGGAATCAGCGCAGTCGTCGTTGATGACAACGGCAAGCCAGTTGCAAAGGGACATGGTGGTTATTTGATTTTAGATAAGCCTTGGCCCGGCATGCTGCGCGGTATTTGGGGCGAAGATGAGCGATACAAAGAAACTTATTGGTCAAGATTTGAAGGAATCTACTTTGCTGGAGATGGTGCAAAGTTAGATAAAGATGGTGCGATCTGGTTACTTGGTCGAGTCGATGATGTAATGAATGTTTCTGGTCACCGAATCTCAACAACAGAGGTTGAATCCGCACTTGTTTCACATGAATCAGTTGCAGAGGCGGCAGTAGTTGGTGCCGCAGATGCGATGACAGGCCAAGGGATTGTTGCATTCGTTATTTTGCGTGGCGGTATTGAACATGCAAAAGGAGAAACACTCATCACTGATCTGCGTAACCATGTCGCCAAGCAAATCGGTGCCATCGCAAAGCCTCGTCAGATACTTGTTGTTGCAGAACTTCCAAAGACTAGAAGTGGCAAAATCATGCGCCGATTACTGAAAGATGTAGCTGAAAACCGCCAAGTGGGAGATGCAACAACCCTTGCTGATCCAAACGTTATGAAGCTAATCTCGGAAGGGTTAAATACTTCTAAGGACGAAGACTAGGTAAGTCCTTCTTCTATTTACATATGGCTTAGCGGGTATATGTTCGCTTTGCAGTTCCAAATGCGATACCAAATTCAATTGAATGCGTGTTGCTGCAATTTACTTGAATATTTAATGGGTGTAGGTAAGGGCCTTACTTGTAAATTCCGTAAAGGCGGATTTTGCTAAACCAACACCTTTTTCAACAGTGATTGAGTTATCTGCATTGACTCGAATTGCAAGATAACCGGCAACGATATTGGTCGCAACAACCTTGAAGTTCTGTGGCCAGATGCCACCTCGATCCCAATCGGAACCAGAGGCACTTTGTAGTTGGAGTTCACGGAGTTCATAGACGATAGTTCCGGATGCCGCTGTAATGTTTGATGGATTCATCTGACCAGGGGCGGCGACCATCTGACATGGACAGCCATCCCAATCACCGACGCTAAATATGTATTGCTCTGTGTCGACGTTATGAGGCGCAATCGCTAAATGTGTATCCCAATAACCACGCGAAACTTTTGACGATCCAGTCGCGTTACTGTAATTGGCGTTAGCACCCTGCCCGGCATAACCATTTGTCCCTTTAACAAACCAGTTGCCGACAATGCCACCAACTTTGTCGTAGTCGATTTTTCCACCAAGTGGTGCGGCCGTGCGCGTGAGCTTCGCTGCATATGAAGATTTCACTGCACTGCTCATGTACTCAAAGGGATCAACAGTAAAGGGCTTCCAACGCTCACTATTTGCGTAGGAGTCAAGATTTGCAAACCCAGAAAGCTTCGTTGACCCATCAAAAAGTGAGTAATCGAAGTTTGGGTTAGCTGAGTCATCGGCAATAACCTCACCAGATTTAATCTCAATTGAGCCTGACCAGCTGCCTCTAGATTGCATTTCGGTCGCGATTTTCGATGCCGAGCCAATCAAGGTTCCCACATGGATATATACACTGAAGAGTTTGCATGAGTGCATAATCACTAAACGATAATCGGGATAGGGATATCCATTTTGAATTCGAAAATCTTCGGCGCTAATGATAACGCCATCGGCTGGTGAGGTAACCATGTAGGTTCCAGCGGGCTTCGCCTGCTGTGGAAAGTAAACATAGATATGGTCTACTGGCGTGACGTGCGTAGATGTCATCTCTCCCATTGGTGTGATGTGAGAAATAGTATTTACATCTTTCATGAAACCACTCGTGAGTTGAGTTGCAGACCCGGCACACTTAAGATCGGGGGCAAGGCCTAGCGAAGTAGTTATTGAATCTTGCCAAATTCCAGATCCGCTACTTCCAGATCCGCTACTTTGCTTAGGTCGCCACGAATACTTTCCATCGCCACCTTTGGTGCAGGAAAATTCTATTCCACTGGCATCTTTACCATTCGCAGGGCCATTTGCATCGCAGAGAGAACCTTCAATGATTTTGGCAGACCCAGAGTTTGAATTGCTGCCATTTCCAGAACCAGAACCAGTCTGAGTTGTCGATGAAGGTGACGCACTTGGAGTTGCTGACGCACTTGGAGTTGCTGACGCACTTGGAGTTGCTGACGCACTTGGAGTTGCTGAAGGTGTTGCACTTGCAGCGGGTGTTGGTGCTGCCGTTGGTTTAACTACTACCTTTACACCCTTTGACAAAACTTTCTTACTTCCACTTTTAATGCAGGTATAAACCTTCCCGCCAGAGGTGATTTTCTGATTTAAAGTCTTACAGGTTGTTCCTGGCTTCGGAGCTGCGGCTAGAGCAGGCGACAGAGTTGAAGCAGTTAAAACCAAGACAATTAGCGCAGAGAACTTTCTCATACCCACAGACTTTATAACATCCCAAATAAAAAAGCCATTAACCAGAAGTAATTTTTGGATTAATTCTTAACGGATATACCTAAATACTTGTTTGTCAGTGTAATTAGCTCGATTTCATCTTTGAATGCGCCAATCTTCTTTCCTGCAACAGAACCATCTGCTGCGATAAACCAGGTCACTGGAACACCTAGGCCAAAGTACTCTCGTGAACGCCCATCTGGATCATATAAATTAGGCCACAGGATGCCGTTTCGTTCTACGAATCTGCGGCCATCATCAAAGGTTGCTTCTTCAACATCCACACCTATTAGTGCGACCTTGCCTTTAGCTTTTTCATAAAAGGATCTAAGGAGAGGAATTTCTTCTTTGCACGGTCCACACCAAGATCCCCACACATTAACAATCATGGGTCCCCGAAGTGCACCTAATTGCGCGCCTTCACTTCGATCTAAGCAACCCATTGTTACGCCACCTGTAAAAGTCTCATCTTGCGAAATAGATTCACATGAAACGACTTCACCCTTTACATACGAAGATGTTGGAGAG
>Ga0247841_10002231_pt1 | contig 39674 bp, 38 predicted proteins | sample LaCruzMarch2015__2_FD_192410 | JGI IMG/M metagenome (GOLD analysis project Ga0247841, IMG submission 192410) | Freshwater microbial communities from meromictic Lake La Cruz, Castile-La Mancha, Spain - LaCruzMarch2015_18m | ecosystem: Environmental > Aquatic > Freshwater > Lake | place: Spain... | reverse complement strand
CATGCTCCAATACAATTTTCCGCCTTTCAGCGTGGGAGAGACAAAGCCGATAAGAGGTCCTGGCAGGCGTGAGATAGGGCATGGAGCCTTGGCTGAAAGAGCTCTTAAGGTAGTAATGCCTTCAAATGCAGAATTTCCTTACACTGTTCGAGTTGTATCAGAAATACTTGAGTCAAACGGTTCAAGCAGCATGGCAAGCGTTTGTGCAGGAACGCTTTCATTGATGGACGCCGGCGTACCTATTAAGAAACCTGTTTCAGGCATAGCCATGGGCCTCGTAAAAGAAGGAGACAATGCGGCTATTTTAACTGACATTGCCGGATTAGAAGATCATTATGGAGACATGGATTTCAAAGTGACAGGCACTGATTCAGGTGTCACGGCTTTACAGATGGATCTTAAAATAGACGGCATAAGCATGGACCTTATCAGAAAAATAGTTAAACAGGCAAGTCCTGCTAGGGAGTTTATTTTAAATAAAATCCTTCAAACAATAAATGCGCCCAGGCAGGAGCTTTCAGGATATGCGCCCAGAATAACCACGATCATGATAGACAAGGAAAAAATAGGCGCTTTAATAGGGCCGGGCGGCAAGATTATAAAAAAGATAATCCAAGATACCGGAGCTACGATAGAAGTGGATGACGAAGGAAGGGTTTCTGTTGCTTCTGACAATGAAGAAGCATCCAGAAGAGCCATTGATATCATAAAGGGTATTACAAGCGAGCCTGAAGTAGGCACGATTTACGAAGCCACTGTAAAAAAGATTATGAACTTTGGAGCATTTTGCGAGATATTGCCGGGCAAAGAAGGCCTGGTGCATGTTTCCGAACTCTCGGATAAGTTTATTAAAAATGTGGAAGATGCCGTTAAGGTGGGGGATAAGGTCAGAGTCAAGCTCATTAAAGTAGACGAAATGGGCAGGTTGAACCTTAGCATAAAACAAGCCCTGCTATAGTTTATGGGATTTTTAGAAGCGGTAATTTCAGGCGTAGTGCAGGGTGTGGCTGAGTTTTTACCGATTTCAAGCTCAGGCCATCTGGTTATTCTGCATAAGTTGATGGGTACCGGAGAACCTGCATTACTTTTCGATTTATTTCTGCATCTCGGTACCCTGGCCGCTATATTTATAGTATTCGGCGGAGAAATATTAGAAAGCATAACTACTAAAAAAAGAACAGGCTTTTTAGTTTTATTTGGAAGCGCCGTGACTTTTATTTTTGTTTTGTTCTTTGTAAAAAATATAGAGGCTGCATTTAGCAATGTCAGGACAGTGGGCTTTATGCTTGTAGTTACAGGCATCTGGCTGATAGCGGCTAATTTTATAAGGCTTGGCACAGAAGGCATGTCATTTTTTAAAGCCGGATTAATAGGCCTGGCGCAGGGGATAGCAGCTTTGCCGGGCATATCCAGAAGCGGGGCTACGATTTCTACCGGATTATTTCTCGGGCTGAACGGCCAGTCTGCTGCAAAATTTTCTTTTTTATTATCTATTCCGGTTATACTCGGCGCGTTTTTATTTAAAATAAAAGAAGCCGGATTTAGTTTTACGGGAATAAACATAAATTATTTCATAGGATTTTTTATATCTTGCATTGTAGGGGTTTTATCATTAAAATTATTATTAAAGACGCTTTATAGGAACAGATTTCACTGGTTTGGGGTATATTGCATTTTATTGGGGATCGCTGTAGTTTTATTTTTAAAGCCATAGAATGACAAAAGATAAAAAAGATCTCATTGTTTCTATAGGGTTATTTGTTCTGGCGCTGCTATTATTGGCCGGAATGATTTCCTACTCTCCTTACGACATCGGATTCGAAACATCCACGCCTAATATCCATATCCGCAATTATATAGGAATAATAGGGGCTTATACTGCCTGGGCTGTATTCAAATTGATAGGATACGCGGGATTTTTTATACCTTTTCTTTTTGTAGTATGGGGCATAGGTACTTTAGCCGAAAGGTTGACAGGAAGAAAGACTTACAGGATCCTGGGAATTTTATTTTTATTCTCCGCAAGTTCCGCATTTTTCAGCTTAACAGCAAGGCCTGACTCGGTTTTAATGGTCCAGAGAGGCGGGCTTTTAGGGTTTTTATTGACCGACAGATTTCTTCTGGATTATTTGGGAGCTGTAGGCGGGTATATAGTAACTATAAGCCTGAGCGCATTGGCGCTTTTGGTAGCCACGGAATTTTTAATATTGCCTGTATTCTCTCTTTTATTTATGAAGTTGTGGGCTGTAGCGGATAAAATAGGCAAGGCCAGAAAGCCAAAATCTGCTACCGGTTATTCCAGAACAGAAAAACCAGTCAGCGGGCCAAGGTTAAGGCCTGCGGTAAAGATAGAAAAGAAAGAGACCAGGGAAAGAATAGAAGAAGAAAGTAAAACTAAGGTAGAAGCTGAGGAAAGGCCTAGAATAAATATTATGTCGAAGCCGCCTGTGCCGAAGCTGAAATCAGCTCCTGTAAAAGCAGTAAAGGTTGAGCCCAGGGTCGTGGGAGATTACAAGCTTCCCGGCTTGGAACTACTTAGCTCCCCTACTCACGAGACCGGAAATATTTTTGGGGAGAATCTCGAAGAAAGCGCAAGGATACTCGAAGATACTCTCAGAGATTTTGGCATAGAGACAAAGGTTGTGGATATAAGCAAAGGACCTGTTATTACGAGATACGAGCTCCAGCCTGCTCCGGGCGTAAAGGTAAACAGAATCACAAGCCTCAGCGATGATATAGCCCTTACCATGAAGGCGACTACAGTCAGGATAGTGGCGCCCATACCGGGCAAGTCCTGCGTAGGCATAGAAGTCCCTAATGCAGACACCTCAATGGTTTTCTTGAAAGAAATACTGGAATCGGCAGAATATCAGAAAGCAGCAGCTTCTTCAAAACTCACAATGGCGCTTGGAAAAGATATATCAGGCAGGCCGGTGGTTACTGACTTGGGCGATATGCCGCATCTTTTAATAGCAGGCACCACTGGTTCGGGAAAAACTGTTTGTGTAAATTCTCTTATAATGAGCATGATTTATAACGCTACGCCTGAAGAATTAAAATTCTTAATGGTAGATCCAAAGATGGTGGAATTAGCGATATATAACGGCCTGCCGCATCTATTGTGCCCTGTTGTTACTGATGCAAAAAAGGTTTCAGGTGCTCTTGGCTGGGTTGTGGGGGAGATGGAGTCCAGATATAAGATGCTTGCAAAGATATCCGTGAGAAATATTACAGCGTTTAATCAGAAATCAGAAGAGAAGCTCCCATACATAGTTGTTATTATAGACGAACTTGCAGATCTTATGATGGTTGCTCAGGAAGATATTGAGAATGCCATTACCAGATTGGCCCAGCTTTCAAGGGCAGTGGGAATTCACATGATACTTGCCACTCAAAGGCCGTCCGTAAACGTCGTGACAGGCGTAATAAAGGCCAATTTCCCGGCAAGGATTTCTTTTAAAGTTGCGTCAAAGGTTGATTCCAGGACAGTGCTGGATATGAACGGCGCTGATAAGCTGCTAGGTAAAGGCGATATGTTATTCTTAGAGCCGGGAAGCCCGAAGCCGGTAAGGGCCCAGGGAACGTTTTTGACAGATCCTGAAATCGAAAAGGTCGTGGTTTTTATAAAAGCGCAGCAGGAACCGGTGTATGACAACGAGATACTTGAGCATCAGAAAAAGAGCGTATCCGGAAGAGGCGGTTTTGAGAAAGATGAATTCTTTGATGAAGCAGTGCAGATGGTCCTGGAAACAGGCCAGGCATCTGTTTCCATGCTTCAGAGAAGATTAAGGCTTGGCTATACAAGGGCTGCCAGGATCGTGGATGCCATGGAGGAAGAAGGCATAATAGGGCCATTCAGGGGATCTAAGCCCAGGGAAATCTTGATACAGGAATATCAGGCGAAAGAAGAAGAGACTCCCAAAGAACAATCAGAAACATCAACTGAAGAAACTGCACAACAATAAACATGCCAGAGTCATTAGGTAAAACACTAAAAAGAATCAGAGAATCCAAGCACCTTTCCTTAGAAGAAGTATCTGAAAGAAGCCGCATATCCAAATATATTGTTTCCACTATAGAAGAAGACAGGTTGGTAGAAATAAAGTCGCCATTTTATGCAAAGAGTTTTGTAAGAACCTACGCTGCCTTTCTTGGAGCAATGAACGAGGCTGGCGTAAAAGAATATCTGGCTAAAGGAGCGGCAGCTCAACAGCAGGTATTGCAGAAAAAACAGGAAACTGTTTTAAGGCCGTCTGTAAAAACGGCTCAACCCAGGCAAATAGATTTTTCTGTTATAACTAAATATAAAAGGCAGATACTTGCGATAGTCATAGTTGTTCTTGTTTTGTGGTTTTTATCTTTTGTCGTAGCGCAGGCAGGAAAATTTATAAGAAATATCCCAAAGGCAAAGCATGTCAAAGCAGCTGTTGTGAAAAAAGAAGCGCCCAAGAAAATCGAAAATGAAAAGCCGAAAGAACCGGTGAAAGAAATCAAAAAAGAGGCTGTTGTCGAAAAAATAGAATTGATAGAGCTTGAAGTAACTGCCTCGAAAAACACGTGGCTTCAGGTAACGGTAGACGGGGAAATGACGTTCAAAGGGTCTTTTAAAAAAAGCAATAAAGATATCTGGAAAGCGAAAAAAGAAATAAAATTAGAGATGGGCGATTCAGGGGCAATTAAGATGAACCTGAACGGTAAGCCTTTGAATTTTACAGGTAAAAAAGGCGAAAAGAAAGAGATTGTGATTACCAAAGACGGCATAAAGTAGTTTTTCTAAATATCCCTCCTGATGAAAAAAACAATCAGCGTAATAAGCCTGGGCTGTCCAAGAAATCTTGTGGATTCAGAGAAATTGATAGCTGAGTTTACAAAGAAAGGTTACAGATTTCAGGAACGCGTATCGCATTCAGATATTGTCATAGTGAATACGTGCGCTTTTATAGAAGAAGCCAAGAAGGAGTCCGTTGATTCCATACTCAGGGTCATAGACTCTAAAAAAGAAGGAAAAGTAAAAAAGATTATAGTGGCAGGATGTCTTTCAGAAAGATATAAAAAAGAGTTATCCGAAGAATTAAAAGAAATAGATGAATTCAGGGGTGTTTTGGGGCTAAAGCAATCTGAACCCGATGGCCAGAAACTTACGCCCGGGCATTACGCTTATATCAAGATTTCAGAAGGCTGCGCCAACAGGTGCGCGTATTGCGTGATACCCTATTTAAAAGGTAATTATAAAAGCAGGGCTATGGGGCCCATAATCAAAGAAGCAGAACAATTAATAGATAAAGGCGTAAAAGAGATTATATTGATAGGCCAGGATACTTCTTTGTATGGCATGGATTTGTATGGAAAAAAGAAATTGGGAGATTTACTGAAGAAGCTGGCAGGGATTTCAAAAAATACATGGATAAGATTATTGTATCTACATCCGGCGAATTTAGATAAAAAAGTCATCGGGGCCATGCGGGATGATAAGAATATATGCAGGTATATAGATTTGCCACTCGAGCATATTAATGATAGAATATTGAACAAGATGCGCAGGAGAATAACCAGAAAGCAGATAGTCTCTCTTATAGAATGCATACGAAAAGAGATACCGGGCGTAGCAATAAGAACCTCGTTTATAGTAGGTTTTCCTGGGGAGACGGAAAAAGAGTTTAAAGAGCTGGTATCTTTTGTAAAGGAAATGAGATTTGAAAGGCTGGGCGTTTTTAAATATTCAAGAGAAGAAGGCACGCCTGCTTATGAGTACAAACGGCAGGTTCCGGAAAAAGAAAAAGAGAAAAGATTCAACGCTTTAATGTCAGCGCAACAGCAGGTGTCCAAGGTACTAAACCGGGACTTGGTAGGAAAATTATTAAAAGTTCTTGTGGAAGAAAAAGGCAGGGATTATTATATAGCCAGGACAGAATACGATGCGCCTGAAATAGACGGGCTGGTGCATGTAACAGGCAAAAATCTGAAGATAGGCAATTTTTATAATATCAGAATAACCGATGCATATGAGTATGATCTGGTAGGCGATTATGAATCTGGCGAATAAGCTTACAATTTCAAGAATATTTTTGGCAGGCATTTTTATCTGGTTTCTTTTTATAAAAGGTCCGGGCGCCAAGTGTATGGCGTTTGCTATTTTTCTGGTAGCGTGTATTACTGATTATTACGACGGTTATTTTGCCAGGAAAACAGGCAGTATTACAGCTTTTGGAAAATTAATGGATCCTATCGCGGATAAGATACTTATTTTAGGGGCATTCCTGGCTTTTGTAGAGATGGAAATAATACCGGCCTGGATGGTGATGGTAATTATAGCCAGGGAACTGGTCATAACAGGCATAAGAATACTGGCGCTTTCGCAAAAAAAAGTCCTTAGCGCAGAAATGGGGGGAAAGCATAAGACAGTTTCCCAGATGGTTGCAGTTATATCGGTACTTATATTTTTAATAATCAGAGATTTGGAGTTTGGTTTCAGGCATATACAAGTCTTTGAGGGGTCGGTATATGCGCTGATGCTTATAACAGTAGGCATGACCCTGACGTCAGGCGTTTCTTATATGCTCAGAAATAAAGAGGTTTTTATGGGGGACCAGTGATAGGCCGTCTGTATAAAATGATAGCGAGTATTTTTTATGTGGGTTATCTGCCTATCGCGCCCGGCACACTGGGAAGTCTTGCGGCGCTTGTCCCGTATTATTTTATAAGCCACAGCGCTATTATAATGGCCGCGGTTATCTTAATAGTAGTTGTGCTCGGGTTTATAACGGCCGGAAAAGTGGAAAAGATGTTTGGAGAAAAAGACCCGGGGGAGATAATTATAGATGAATTCAGCGGCATGCTTATCAGCTTATACCGCATACCGCCAACCATGGGTTATGTGGTGGCGGGTTTTATATTGTTCAGATTTTTTGATATAGTAAAGCCAAGGCCTATCAGGGACCTTGAAAAATTAAACGGCAGCCTGGGGGTCATGTCAGATGATATAATAGCGGGTGTTTACGTAAATATGATCCTCCAGTTATTTTATATGTTTAGTATATTGTCCCGGCATTAATCCTGGTTCTTTTGAAGATTAATAGTTGATAGTTTAGAATATATGGCGCCTTTTGGGGTTAAGGTGCTTTGGAAGAGAATAAGGCTATTAATTTTAATTTCGTTTTGTGAATTAAATAACGTTTCATTAAGCAGTTTTTTAAGTTCCGACAGATTTTTAGAAGTTTTTACCCTGCCAAGCGTAAGATGAAGATTGAATTCCCGATCCTCTTTTTCAAATTCCAGTTTTTTCAAACCTGTTTCAATTTTCTCAGAGATAGTTTTTAAGTATTCTGCGCCTTTGTCGATTCCAACCCAGATGATGCGGGGCCTGTTTAGATTTGGAAAAGCGCCTATATTCGAAAGACTGATTGTAAAAGATTTGAAATTACTTGAGATAGAGGATAAAACATCGGAAATTTCCCGAGTTTTACTTTCGTCAATATTCCCGAGAAATTTTAATGTAAGATGCATCTGGTCTTCAGTTATCCATTTGACATCAGCTCCGGATTTTTTTAGATTGGAAATAAGGTCGGATATCTTTTGTTTGGTCAGGTTGTCGATCTCAACTGCTATAAAAGCTCTCATAACAACTATACAATTTAACAACGTCGTTTTTCTAGTTGTTTGCCTGTTTGAGCATGTTAAGGGCGGCTTGGGTGGATTTATATTTTATCAGATTACGAGTTCCGGAAAACCGGAATTCCTTGCAAATAGCTTTTGATTTGGCAGAGAGGGCTATATAGACCATCCCTATGGGTTTTGTCTTGGTTCTGCCTCCCGGGCCTGTAATTCCTGAAATCCCTATTCCGTAATCAGAACATGCCAGTATCCTGACATTTTTTGCCATTAAAGATGCAGTCTCTTTTGATACTGCGCCGTATTTTTTTATTGTTTCCATAGGTATGCCTAGAAGTCTATGCTTAGATTCGTTGCTATATGTCACAAGACCTAGCTTAAAATAAGCGGAGCTTCCGGGGGCATCCGTAATTCTATTTGCCAGAAGCCCGCCTGTACAGGATTCTGCTATAGCCAGGGTTTTTTTGGATTTTTGAAGCATTCTACCTATGATTTCTTCGAATTTTTCATTGTCGTAGCCAAAGATATGATCTTTGAGGCGCGATTTGATTTGTTTTTCTATTTTAGAGATTATTCTGTCAGCTGATTTTTCATTTTTTTCAGTCACAGTTATTTTCACCTGTATTTCTTCGGGATGGGGATAGATTCCCATCTGGATCTTGCCGGTTAACCTTAAAATATCTTCTATCATTTCGTCCACCCTTGATTCGCTAAGGCCGGTTATTTTTATTACCCTGGATTTTATAATCTGGCCTAGAGGGAATTTTTTCTTTAAATAAGGAAGAGCAGTTTTTTCAAGCATCGGATAAAGTTCAAACGGCACGCCGGGGAATGCCATGAGGACTTTACCATTGACCGGGATTATAAGGCCCGGGGCTGTGCCTATATTATTTTCAATAGGTATTCCGCCTTCCGGCACCAATGCTTGGCGCATGTTATTCGCAGGCATTTTTATCTTACGCATCTTAAAATGAGCTTTTATTTGGCCGGCTATTTTTTTATTGAAGATCAATTTTTTATTTAAAGCTTTTGCAATGCATTCAAGCGTCAGGTCGTCAACGGTAGGGCCGAGTCCTCCGCTTAATATCACTATCTCTGATTCAGCCAGGGATTTTCTTATAGAAGAGATAATTACATTAGGATCATCAGGTATGTCCAGGTGTTTCGAGGTTTTTATGCCTATGCAGGAAAGTTTACCGGAAACAAACTGGGCATTTGTGTTTGCAATATGACCCAGCATTATTTCATTGCCTATACAGATTACTTGAGCGCTGATTTCCATGTAATTATTATAAGCAATCTATGATGTATAAGCAAGAGTTTTTGGGGACACATCTAGCTTTAGCTCTAGAACCGTCCCTCTTTTTTAAGATTTTTGAAAGAAAACGCTTGCGAGATGTGTCTACTATAGCGAAAGGAGGTAAACACAATTTCTGCTTTACTTTGGGGTATGGCGAAGGTATAATTAATTCTTAAACCTAGGAGGATAAAATGGTTAGGAAAGAAGAAAAGAAGGAAGAAAAAAAGGTAGCGGCAAAGTCTGATGATAAGCAAAAGGCTATTGAATCAGCTGTTTCGCAGATAGAAAAGCAGTTTGGCAAGGGGTCTATTATGCGCTTGGGTCAGGGCACCAAGTTTGATGTAGATGTTATTCCAACAGGCGCGCTGTCTTTGGACCTGGCGCTGGGAGTAGGCGGGGTGCCTTACGGAAGGGTTATTGAGATATTTGGGCCTGAGGCAGGCGGGAAAACAACGCTTACTTTAAGCATTGTTTCCCAGGTTCAGAAGAAAGGCGGGGTGGCTGCTTTTATAGATGCTGAGCATGCGCTGGATCCTACCTATGCCAGAAAATTAAAGGTAAATCTGGACGATCTTTTAATATCCCAGCCTGATACAGGCGAGCAGGCGCTGGATATAGCTGAGATGCTCGTGAGGAGCAATGCAGTTGACCTTATTGTAATAGACTCTGTTGCGGCGTTGGTGCCGAAGGCGGAAATAGAAGGCGAGATGGGAGACAGACATATAGGGCTTCAGGCAAGGCTTATGTCTCAGGCGCTGAGAAAGCTCACAGCTATAATAGCCAAGACCCATACCTGTGTTATTTTTATCAATCAGATAAGGGAGAAAATAGGCGTTATGTTCGGGAATCCCGAGACAACCACAGGCGGAAGGGCTCTGAAATTCTACTCTTCTGTCAGGATCGACATGAGAAATATCGGAGCAATAAAGACAGGCGATAAGGTTATAGGCAACAGGGTCAGGGCAAAAGTTGTAAAGAATAAGGTTGCCCCGCCGTTCAGGAACGCTGAGTTTGAAATAATACACGGCGAAGGTATTTCAAGGGAAGGCAGCGTACTGGAACTTGGAATAGATTCAGGGGTGCTGACGAAATCAGGCAATTCGATAAGTTTTGGAAGCGAGAAATTGGGAGCCGGGATGGAATCTGCCAGAGAGTTTTTGAAAAGCAACGGAAAGTTATCCGGCGAGATTGAAAAGAAAATAAAAGACGCATTGGCAAAGGCAGCTGAAGAAAAGAAATAGCATCATCTAATTGGAAAATATGAAGGTTGATGAGATAAGAGAAAGATATCTGAAGTTTTTTGAGGCAAGGGGCCACAGGATTTATCCGAGCGATTCGCTTGTGCCTGCCAATGACCCGTCACTTTTATTTACAGGCGCGGGCATGAACCAGTTTAAGGAAGAGTTCCTGGGCAGGGTCAGGGGATCGACCAGGGCGACTACGTGCCAGAAATGCCTCAGGACAGGCGATCTGGAAAATGTGGGAAAGACTGCCGGGCATCACACTTTTTTTGAGATGCTCGGGAATTTTTCTTTCGGGGATTATTTTAAAAAAGACGCTATTTTATGGGCGTGGGAGTTTCTTACAAAAGAGCTTGGGATCAAAGAAGAAGATTTATGGGTTTCTGTTTATAAAGATGATTCAGAGGCGTATGAAATATGGAAAGATATAGTAAAAATCCCGGAAAAGAAGATTTTAAAATTAGGCGAAAAAGATAATTTCTGGCCGTCTAATGCGCCGAGCGCAGGGCCGAACGGGCCGTGCGGCCCGTGTTCTGAGATATTTTTCGGAGGACCTGACGGCGTAGAGATATGGAACCTTGTTTTTACGCAGTTTGATAGGAAAGACGGAGGAAAGCTGGATCCATTGCCTGGCAAAAATATAGACACGGGAATGGGCCTGGAAAGGATCGCCAGGGTAATCCAAGGTAAGAAAACAAATTTTGAGATAGATTCTTTTGCAGCTATTGTAGAAGCTATATTAAACCTGTCCGTTCGGCGAACGGGAACCGGTCAAAGCGTGAATGCGATTGCAGATCACATAAGGGCGGTTACGTTTGCAATATCAGACGGGGTGCTGCCTTCAAATGAAGAAAGGGGCTATGTAATACGAAAGCTCATAAGAAAGGCTTTCTGGTACGGAAGAGGCATGGGCCTTGACAAGCCGTTTTTATATAAAATAGTCCCTGTTATAGCACAGGTCATGAAAAAACCTTACCCTGAGCTTACTGATCACAGGGAAAATATAAGCCAGATAGTGATGGAAGAGGAAAAAAGATTTAAGAATACAATAGACGAAGGCACTGAAAGATTAAAAGCAATGCTGGTAGAATCTAAAAAATCAGGTATTCTATCCGGAGAATATGCATTTAAATTGTATGATACATATGGATTCCCATTGGAATTGACGCAGGAAATCGCAGGTTCTGAGAATATAAAAGCGGATATCAAAGGTTTTGAAGCGCTTATGGAGAAACAGCGCTCTGTATCAAAGCAGGGCAGTAAAATCGCAGGCAATATATTTAACGTAGATGGGAATATTAATATAAAACTGCCTGATATCTCGCCTTTTATAGAAGATAAAGAAGATATAGAAACTAAAATAGTTCAAATGATTTCCAGCGGAAATTTAAAAAACGAAATAGGCAAAAAAGACAAAGCAGGAATTTTTTTAAAAGAGACTGTTTTTTACGGCGAGAAAGGCGGCCAGGTAGGCGATAAGGGCGTAATATTGAAAGATGGAAAAGTTATCGCAGACGTGATAAACGCTGTTGATGTGGCAGGCAGGACACAGCATGAAATAGAAATGAAGGATGGTGTACTGAAAATCGGAGATAGCATTACAGCCAAGGTTGATATGGAGCGCAGGCTGGATATAAAGAAAAATCATACTGCCACGCATCTTTTGCATAATGCGTTGAGAAAAGTTTTAGGCATGCATGTAAAGCAGGCAGGATCCATGGTGGCGCCTGACAAATTGCGCTTTGATTTTTCACATTTCAAGGCAGTCACAAAAGAAGAGCTTTTAAGAATAGAAGAGATTGTTAATGAAAACATAAGAAAAGATTCCGGGGTCAGGATAGATGAACTAGGCATAGAAGAAGCGAAGAAAAAAGATGTGATAGCGCTTTTTGGAGAAAAATACGGGGATATAGTAAGGATGGTGTCTCTGGGCGATTACTCCAGGGAGCTATGCGGCGGAACTCATGTAAAAAGGACAGGAGAGATAGGCATTTTTAAAGTTATTTCCGAATCATCTATTGCGAGTGGCATGAGAAGGATCGAGGCTATTACAGGCAAACTAGCTTATGAAAAAATAAAACAGGAAGAAATAATTATAAAAGAAGTTGCGCGGGAATTAAATGTAAAACCTGAAGATATAGCAAAAGAAATAGAAAAGCTTGCAAATAAGCTTAAAAGCATGGAAAAAACTTTAGAAACTTTTATTAATAAAAACGCCCAAAGCAATACGGACAATCTTTTAAATTCTGCAAAGAAGATAAAAGGCATTGATGTGATAATAGAAGAGATTAAAAACGCAGATGCTTCGTTATTGAGGAAGAATGCGGATCTGGTCAGGGACAAATTTACGGGCGGCATATTTATACTGGCGGCTGAAAAAGACGGAAAGATCGCTATTATAGTCGGCGCGGGAAAATCGCTCCAGGCAGGGAAAATTGATGCTGTGAAAATTTTAAATGACATAGGCGCTGATTTTGGCATAAAAGGCGGAGGCAGGCAGGATTTTGCCCAGGCAGGCGGCCGCTCAGGCTCAAAGATCCGGGATATATTAAAAAGAGCAGAAGAAATCATAAAGGGGTATCTATGAAAATATTAAAATTATCATCCAGGGAGATGCAGAAGCTTTTTGAGCGTTATTATGCAAACAAAAGGCATGTTCAGGAAAAAGTCAGAAAGATAGTTGATGACGTCAGGAATGAGGGAGATAAAGCTGTTTTGAAATATACGAAACGCTTTGATAAAGTAAAGCTTGCCTCCAAGGATTTAAAGGTCAGCGCTAACGAGATTAACGGGTCTTTTCAGAATATAGACGCAGCTTTTATAACAAGCCTGAAAAATATCATCGAAAACATACAAAGGTATTATAAAAAAGAACTGCCGAAATCATGGAAAATAAAATATGATGACGGCGCGGAACTCGGAGAGATTTTTAGGCCGGTTGAAAGCGTGGGGATATATGTCCCGGCAGGCACAGCGCCTCTTGTCTCAAGCGTTTATATGAGTGTTGTGCCGGCGAAAATGGCAGGCGTTAAAAAGATAATTATGGCCACCCCGCCTAATAAATACGGAAACGTGGATTCGCATATACTGGCTGTTGCGAACCTTTTAAAAGTGGACGAGATTTATAAGATAGGAGGCGCTCAGGCAATAGCAGCGTTGGCGTTTGGCACGAAGACTATTCCGAAAGTGGATAAGATAGTCGGTCCGGGGAACGAATATGTCACTGAAGCGAAGAGGCAGGTGTTCGGTTTTGCGGACATAGACATGCTGGCGGGCCCGAGCGAGGTTGTGATACTTGCAAATCATTTTTCAGACAAAAGCTATGTCGTACAGGATCTTATGGCGCAGGCAGAACATTTTAAGGGCCTGGCAGTGCTGGTGACAACATCCAAGAAGTTTGCTAAAATTATGAAGCAGGAAGATGTAAAAGGATATATAGTCCTGGCAAAAAATATTGACCAGGCAGTTGAAGTGATAAACAGGATTGCGCCGGAGCACCTTGAAATATTGATCAAGAGGCCGAACAGGATATTGAAAAAAATCCAGAATGCAGGCGCAATATTCATAGGGCCGTATTCGCCTGTGTGCATAGGTGATTACGTAGCCGGGCCCAGCCACATATTACCCACGGGCGGGACTGCGAGATTTTTCTCAGGCCTTGGAGCAAGGTCTTTTTTGAAAAGCATACATACTATCTCTTATTCCAAGAAAGCGCTTGAAAAAGAAAAAACAGCTATTGAAAAGATGACAAAAATAGAAGGGCTGCAAAAACATTTGGAGTCATTCAAGGCAAGGTTTAAATAAGGAGATGCTGATGAAAAAAAGAACTGCAAAAATAGCAAGAAAAACCAAGGAAACAAATATTGTCGTAAGCTTAGCGATTGACGGCAAGGGTAAGGCTGATATTAAAACAGGCATAGGTTTCCTGGATCACATGCTTACGCTTTTTGCCAAACACGGATTCTTTGATTTAGACGTATCGGCTAAAGGCGACCTGGATGTGGATATACATCATACCAATGAAGACGTGGGTATCACGCTCGGAAGCGCGTTTAAAAAAGCGCTGGGGAATAAAAAAGGCATAACCCGGTTCGGAGATAGTTTTGTGCCTATGGATGGTTGTCTGGTAAGGGCGGTAGCGGATATAAGCAACAGGCCTTCTTTACATATACACTATAAAACAAAGCGCGACATAGAAAATCTATTGGATAATCTCACTATAGGCGATAACGTAAAATATTCTTTTGTAAATCTGGAGCAATTTGTGCAGGCGTTCGTCATGAATGCCGGCATAAATATGCATATAGAAATTCTCGCGTTCGATAAAGACCTGCATCATTTGATAGAGGCTGTTTTTAAGGCAATGGGCCGCTCGCTTGACGAAGCTACTCAGATTGACAAAAGGGCAAAAGGCGTGCCTTCAACAAAAGGTAAGCTTTAAGATGATAGTTATTATTGATTACGGGATGGGGAATTTGAGGAGTGTTCAAAAGGCATTTGAGAAATTTTACTCGAATGTTACAGTGAGTTCGTCTGCAAAAGATATTCTCAAGGCGGATAAGATAATACTGCCGGGCGTAGGGGCTTTTAGAGTAGCAATGGATGAGCTGAAGAAAAAAGATTTGATAAAGCCGATCAAGGATTCCATAGAAAAAGGCAAGCCGTTTCTGGGCATATGCCTGGGGCTGCAGCTTTTATTTTCCGAGAGCGAAGAGGGCGGGAAGACAAAAGGCCTGGATATAATAAAAGGCAGGGTTAAAAGATTTAAAGAAAAAGACGGGTTAAAAATACCGCATATGGGGTGGAATAGAGTTAGCGCGAAGGGTAACGGGTCAGTGGCGAAAGTATTGGATGGGGTGAAAGATGGGAGTTATATGTATTTTGTGCACTCGTATTATGTGGAACCTAAGGATAAAGACGTGATTCTTTGCGAGACAGATTACGGCAAGAATTTTACCTCAGGCATTCACAAAGACAATGTGTATGGTTTTCAATTTCATCCTGAAAAAAGCCAGTCTGTAGGCTTAAAAATAGTGGAGAATTTCGTAAAGTTATGTTGATTATTCCCGCGATAGATATTATAAATGGTAAGGTTGTAAGGTTGGAAAAAGGGGATTTTAGTAAGGAAAAGATTTATTCTTCGGATCCCCTGGAGGTAGCTAAAAACTGGGAAACTAAAGGCGCAAAATTTTTACATATAGTAGATCTGGACGGCGCAAGGGAAGGAAAAATAAAGAATCAGGATATAATTGCCAGGATTATTAAAAATATAAAAGTACCGTGCGAAACAGGAGGCGGGATCAGGGATAAAAGCGACGTAGAGTATTTTTTGAAAAACGGAGCGAAGCGCGTGGTGCTTGGGACAAAGGCTTTTGAGGATATGAAATATTTAGCAGCATTGGTAGAAGAGTTTAACGAAAAAATAGTAGTGAGCGTAGATTTTTCAGGGAATAAAGTTGTAAAAAAAGGATGGCAGGAAAAAACAGACCTTGATCCAATGGATGTTATTCGGAAAATGAAAAAAATAGGCGTCAAGACTATCGTGGTAACGGATATTAGCGTGGACGGCATGCTGATAGGGCCGAAGATTGAAAAATTTAAAGAGATACTGAATAGCGTAGATATTTCAGTAATAGCCTCCGGAGGAATCTCTTCTTTGGAAGATATAAAGAAGTTGAAAGAGTTAAAAAATAAAAATCTGAAAGGCGTTATTATCGGCAAAGCGCTGTATGAAGGCAAGATTGATTTAAAAGAGGCAATAAAATTATGTTAACCAAGCGCATAATACCATGCCTGGATGTTGCGGGCGGCAGGGTTGTCAAGGGTGTCAAGTTCCTGAATCTCAGGGACGCAGGAGATCCCGTTGAAGTCGCGCAGTTTTATGACAGTGAAGCTGCGGATGAGATTGTCTTTCTGGACATTACGGCAAGTTTTGAGAAAAGAAATATCATGCTGGATGTTGTAAAAAGGACTGCAGAGACTGTTTTTATGCCTTTAACAGTAGGCGGGGGCATAAGGAACCTGGAAGATATAAGGCAGTTATTAAAAGCAGGGGCTGATAAGGTTTCTATAAATACCGCTGCTGTAAAAGATATCGAGCTTGTAAAAAAAGCCAGCGAAAAATTCGGCAGCCAATGTATAGTAGTTGCCATAGATGCCAAGAGAAGCGGAAAAGATAAGTGGGATGTTTATATACATGGCGGCAGGACTTCTACGGGTATCGATGCTGTTAAGTGGGGGGAGAAAGTAGAAAAGATGGGAGCAGGAGAAATTCTTCTTACGAGCATGGATATGGACGGCACAAAAGACGGCTATGATATAGAGCTGACAAGGAAATTTTCGGAAAATCTGAATATTCCCATAATAGCTTCAGGCGGGGCAGGTAATATGGAGCATATATATAGTGCATTTACTAAGGGCAAGGCAGACGCAGCCCTTGCAGCTTCTATTTTTCATTACAAAGAATATTCAATTAGAGAAGTCAAAGAGTATCTAAAGAAGAGAAAGGTGAGCGTGAGGATATGAAGAGCTTAAAATTTAAAGCGGAAAATTTAAAGTTTGATAAAGATGGGTTGATCCCGGCCATAATACAAGAATACAAAACCGGGGAAGTTTTGATGATGGCTTATATGAATAAAGATTCCCTGAAAAAGACATTGAAGGTCAAGAAGACATGTTTCTGGTCCAGGTCCAGGCAGAAATTCTGGATAAAAGGGGAAACCTCCGGGAATTTCCAGGTTGTAAAGGCTATCTATTATGATTGCGACATGGATACCCTGCTTATAAAAGTGAAGCAGATGGGAGACTCGGTCGCATGTCACACTGGAAACAGAAGCTGTTTTTATAGAAAAATATAGCATGCATTATCCTTCCAAGCAAGAATTTATAAAGCTGGCTAAGAAAGCAAATCTTATACCTGTCTATAAGGAGATTTTGGCAGATACATTGACTCCTGTGTCTGCTTTTCAAAAAATAGGCAAAGGGTATTCTTATTTGCTGGAGTCTGTCGAGGGCCAGGAAAAGATAGCCAGGTTCTCTTTTATAGGCGTGGAACCTTCTTTAATATTGAAGAGCAAGGGAAATTCTATCGAGGTAAGCAAGAAAAATAGAGTTGAAAAATATTACGCAAATGAGCCTTTGAAAGAAATTGAAAAGATACTGAATGGTTTCAAGGCAGCTGAAATAAAAGGCCTTCCCAGATTTTCCGGAGGCTTTGTAGGTTATATGGGATATGATATGGTGAGGTTTTTTGAAAATATCCCTGATAAGAATCCGGATGATTTGCAGATTCCGGATTCTATATTCATGATGGCGGACAGCCTTGTGATATTTGATCATTCGACGCATAAGGTTAAAATAGTGGTAAATGCATATTTGGTAAAAGATGAAGGGCTGGCGGCGGAAAAAATATATGACAAGGCTATAAAAAAAATAGAAGACATTATAAAGAAATTGAATGCGCCGGAGAAAAAGAAAAAATTAAAAACAAAAACCAAAAAGCATAAGATCAATTCAAATTTCACTAAAAAAGAATTTGAGGCCATAGTTAAAGAAGCAAAAGAGTATATAAAAGCAGGGGATATTATACAGGTTGTGCCGTCCCAAAGATTTCATACAAAACTTAACTGCGAGCCGTTTGATGTTTACCGCTCTCTCAGGTCTCTGAATCCGTCTCCTTACATGTATTATCTGAATTTTAACGAGCTGCAGATAGTAGGGTCATCTCCGGAACTTCTGGTAAGGTGCGAGAACGGGATAGTCGAGACCAGGCCCATAGCCGGCACAAGGCCCAGGGGCAGAAGCGAAGCCGAGGATAAAAAATTAGAGAAAGAGCTTTTAGCTGATGTAAAAGAAAGGGCAGAACATGTGATGTTGGTGGATCTGGGCAGAAACGATATAGGAAGAGTATGCAGGCCCGGAAGCGTCAGAGTGACGGATTTCATGTTTATAGAAAAATATTCCCATGTTATGCATATTGTAAGTAATTGCAGGGGTGTTCTTAGCAAGGATAAAAATGCGTTTGATGTTTTGCGCGCGTGTTTTCCTGCAGGCACAGTATCGGGCGCGCCTAAAGTAAGGGCAATGGAGATAATAGACGAGCTTGAAAATACAAAAAGAAGTTATTATGCCGGGGCAGTGGGTTATTTTAGTTTCTCAGGCAATATGGATACCTGCATAACTATAAGGACGATGCTCGTTAAAGGTAAAGATGCTTTTATACAATCAGGCGGAGGGATCGTGGCTGATTCTGTCCCGTCCAAAGAATATCAGGAAACAGTAAATAAGGCAAAGGCGATGATGAGGGCTATTGAAATAGCTGAAAAGGGGTTATTATGATTCTTATGATAGATAATTACGATTCGTTTACTTATAACCTGGTTCAATATTTGTCTGAGCTGGGAGAAAAGCTGGTAGTGCACAGAAACGACAAGATAAGCATTGAAGAGATAAAAAAATTGAAGCCGGCTCATATTGTGATTTCTCCCGGGCCAGGAAGGCCGAGCGAGGCAGGTATTTCAGAAGAGGTTATAAAAGAATTTGGGCCAAAGATACCACTGTTAGGGGTTTGTCTGGGCCATCAGGCAATAGGAGAGGTTTTCGGCGGCAAGGTTATCCGCGCGGATAAACTCATGCACGGCAAAACTTCCCAGATACATCACGATAATAGCCCTATTTTTGAAGGATTATCCAATCCGTTTGAAGCCACCAGGTACCATTCTTTGATAGTCGAAAAAAAATCTTTGCCTGACGTATTTCAAATTACAGCCTGGACAAAAGATAACGAGATAATGGGCATTGCCCACAAGAAGTTTCCGGTATGGGGAGTGCAGTTCCATCCGGAATCAATATTGACCAAAGAGGGAAAACAGCTTTTAAAGAATTTTATTAATTTATAAGCGAGGGTTTTATGATAAAAGAAGCTATTGGGAAAGTGGTGGATGGGTTTGACCTGACTCGCGAGGAAATGGTTTCCTGTATGAACGAGATCATGACAGGCGAGGCTACACAGGCGCAGATAGGAAGCTTTATCACGGCGCTTAGGTTTAAAGGAGAAACAGTAGAAGAGATTACAGGCGCCGCTATTGTTATGCGCGAAAAAGCCACGAGGATAGACGTGTCCAGTAATTTAATAGACCTGGACAGGGATGATATTAATATAGACAGAGAGACGATTGTAGACACGTGCGGCACAGGCGGCAGCGGGACAAATACCTTTAATATATCTACAACAGTTGCTTTTGTGGTGAGCGGGGCAGGATTGAGGGTGGCCAAACACGGAAACCGCGGAGTCTCCAGCGTTTGCGGAAGCGCGGATGTCATAAAGGCGCTCGGGGTAAATATTGATATTCCGCCGGAAAAGGTAAAAGAATGCATAGAAAAGATAGGCATAGGTTTTTTATACGCGCCTTCTTTTCATAATGCGATGAAATTTGCAATAGGCCCGAGACGAGAAATAGGCATAAGGACTATTTTTAACATACTAGGGCCGCTCACTAATCCTGCAAATGCCACGTGCCAGGTCCTGGGCGTGTATGAGGAAGAGCTTACGGATAAACTGGCAAATGTGCTTAATAATCTCGGTACCAAAAGGGCATTTGTCGTGCATGGACTGGATACGCTGGACGAGATAACCATAACAGGAGAAACCAAGGTCAGCGAGCTTAAGAATAAAAAGGTAAAAGGATATTATATAAAACCTCAGGATTTCGGCATGAAAAAAGCGGATCTTATTGATATAAAAGGCGGGAGCATAGAAGAGAATGCGGCTATAGTAAGAAAAGTTCTTGAAGGAGAAAAGGGACCGAGGCAGGATGTGGTGTTATTAAATGCTTCTGCTGCGCTGATAACGGGAGGGGTGGCGAAAGATTTTGAGGATGGCATTGAGATAGCCAGGCAGTCCATAAAATCCGGCAAGGCAAAACAAAAGTTAGAAAAATTAATAGAATTCACTAACAAATATTAAGCGCCTTATTATGAAGAATTTTCTGCAGGATATAATTATATTAAAAAGAAAAGAGGTCGAGGCCCTGAAATCAAAAAGGCCCATAACAGAGTTCATTGATTCAAAGCGCTTATTGAGGGGCATACGGCCGTTTAAAGAAGCTATCTCGAGCGGAGATGGCTTAAATCTGATCGCGGAGATAAAGAAGAAATCCCCTTCTTTCGGGAGGAATTTTTTCAGAAAATTAGACATAGCCGGAATAGCCAATATCTACAAGAGAGAAGGCGCCAAGGCCATGTCAGTCCTTACGGATAAAAAGTTTTTTAGCGGAAGTATCCTGCATATCAATGAAGTAAAGCGCGCCATAGACCTGCCTATCCTGAGAAAAGATTTTATAATAGACGAGTACCAGGTTTACGAATCCCGCTATTTCGGAGCGGACGCTATACTTCTGATTGCCAGGATTTTATCCGTAGATCAGATTAAAAGTTTTATGCATCTCGCGAAAAATATCAATATGGACGTTATCGTGGAAATTCACAATGAGAACGACCTTGAAAAGGCGCTATTGAGTAGTCCTGATATAATAGGAATAAACAACAGGGATCTGGATACAATGGAGATTTCCATAGAAAATACCTTAAGGCTTGCTCCTAAGATTCCGCAACATATTATAAAGATCAGCGAAAGCGGAATTTCCAGTAGCGTTGACATTGAAAAGATCAGAAATACCGAGATAAATGCTGTTTTGATAGGCGCTGCGTTTCTTGAATCAGGAGATATTGCAGCCAGGGTAAGAAAGGTGATGGGCAATGAAGGTAAGGGTTAAATTTTGCGGGATAACTTCAGTTGAAGACCGTGACAGCGCAGTAACGGCAGGAGCTGATGCGATAGGCGTTGTATTTTTTAAGGATAGCCCCCGCTTTGTACCATTGGAAAAAGCGGAGCTGATAACAAAAGATCTGGCGCCTTTCGTGAGCGCAGTGGGAGTTTTTGTCAATGAAGACCTTGGGTTTATTGAGGAATGCGTTGAGCGATGCGCTTTGAACGCTGTGCAGATACATGGCGACGAAGACGTGAAATATTGTTTAAAGTTTAAAAATTTAAAGCTTAAAGGCGTAAAGCTGATAAAGGCTATTAGGGTTAAAGGCAGGGAAAGTCTTTCTGCGATAGAAGATTGTCCGGCAGACGCCTTTATCCTGGATGCGTACAAGAAGGGCTTATATGGCGGAGCAGGGCAAGGTTTTGACCGCTCGCTGGCTATTATGGCAAATGAATATGGAAGAAATATTATCATATCAGGCGGATTAAACCCTGATAATGTATATGGTATAATAAAGGAAGCAAAACCCTACGGAGTAGATGTTTCCTCAGGCATTGAATCCTCTCCAGGTGAGAAGAATATCGAACTAATGGAGCGGTTCATAGCAGAAGTCAGGCTCGCAGAACAAGAAGCATAGTCTCATCTAGCAGTGTCTTTCCGACCCCCTAGGCCTAAAGAAAAGCCTCGCCGATTCGAGCGGGCATGGTGTCCTGTCAGGCAGGCCGTTCGGCGCTGAAATAATTTTGCCGTCCGCTACGGTTTACAGCTCGCAAATTTGCCGGAATTCTCTCGCCCGTATATGAGAACAAACAATCTATGGAAAAACTGGCTCGGTCAGTTCCGGCATTTGCTCGCCGTAAATCCTTGCGGACATTTGGCAAAATTTTTCTAATGCGCCTCAGGCCTGCCTGACAGGACGAGCGAGAATTGGCGCGGAGCGAAGGTTGCCTCGCTGGGGCAACCGAGCGTCTTTTCGTAGGCCTAGGGGGTCGGAAAGACAATAGGCTGACTTGACAAACCTAATAAAATCATTATACTTCCTTATACTCCGACTTAAAGGAGCATAAAGGGGTCTAACATGACTAAAGCTAAGCAGGTAATGACAGTCAAGGAAATAGCCGAATACATGGGCGTGCATCCTATGACAATATATAAACATGTCCAAGATGGTGATATTCCTGCCTTTAAGATAGGCGCAAGCTGGCGTATCAGAAGGGATTCTATTAAAAAGTGGATGGATGATAACGAACATAAAAACCAGGGAGGTGTTTAGATGTTCAGTAAAATAAGGTTGATCTTGTCGGTATCTCTTGTTATTTTAGTGACAGTTTTCAGCGCTAAGGCATTTGGCTTAGGCTCAGGCGGCTACAGAAACGAGGTGGTAGACGCAGAGGCAGCCGGTCAGGGGTTTTGTTTTACAGCCCAGGCAGATAACCCTTCAGCAGTGCAGTACAATCCTGCTGGTTTGACTCAGCTTCAAGGTTCTCAGATTAGAGTAGGATATGTTTTTGAAGCGCCCATGTTCTCGGTAGATTCCAAGGCGACAGGCGATAACGTCAATATGCAAAAGCAGGTATTTTATTTACCTAATGTATACTTTGTTACTGATTTGAATAAAGAAAATTTAAAATTTGGTTTTGGAGCGAATTCTCCGTACGGACTAAGCACTGACTGGGCAAATGACAGCTTTGCCAAGCATTTGAGCACTGAATCCACTGTTACTATGATGAATTATAATCCCACTCTTGCTTATAAGGTTAATGATTACGTATCAGTGGGCGCAGGTATAGATTTTTTTACAGCAGATGTTAATAAGCATAGAGTGGTATCTACAACGCTATCTTCTACAGGAGGAGATTTTCAGTTAAAAGGCAGCGACGAAGCTTGGGGATATAATTTCGGGCTTTTATTAAAGCCTTCCGAGAAGCACAGTATAGGCATTTCTTATAGAAGCGAGATAAATGCGGAACTTGAAGGCACCGTAGCTTTGGATGGTTTGAATGCGACCGGACAGGCTGTTTTCGGAGCTGCAAGTTACAGCACTAAAATGAAATCAAAATCTACCATTCCCAGGAGTCTGGCATTCGGTTATGCCTATAAACCCAATAATAAATGGACAATAGAGGCAGACGCGGAATGGACAGATTGGGCTTCTACCGAATCGGAATTTTTAACATATCCCGATGAAACCGACGCGACCCGTCTGGCAACTTTAAACACAGATAATCCCGCTTCCAGGGACTGGAGAAGCGTCTGGGCATATGGAATAGGCGCAGAATACCAGGCAACGGATAAATTGGAACTAAGAGGCGGATTTTTATACGAACAATCCCCTATTCCAAGCGCCAACTTTGAACCTAATCTGCCTGATGCTAATAAGCATGGCATAACTGTGGGAGCCGGGTATTTGTTCAAAAATGTAAATATAGACGCTTCATACGCGTTTTTTAAATACAGAGACAGGGATGTTACGAATGATGTAGGTTCTTCTACTACTACTAACGTAGACGGAAAATATAAAGGTTATACAAATATAGTAGGGCTAAGCCTCACTTATAAATATTAAGAAAGGATTTTTAATGACGCCTAATAGCGCGCAAGCAGTCCGCGAATCGTCGAAGATAAGAAACGACGTCAAAAAATTAGTGGCGCAGATCGCGAGAATGGATGCCGGGAAAGTCAGGGAAAACGCATCTATCAGGGATGATCTTGGCATTGATTCCCTGGCAGCCATGGAAATACTTGCTTCGATTGAAAAGCGGCTGGGCATAGTAATCGACGAGGCAAAGGCCTTTGACATAGTTACCGTAGAAGACCTGCTTGACCTCGTAACGGAGTGTTTTAAAAAGAAAAAACGCCTATGAATTTAGGTACCTCGCTTCACTGGGTTTCAACCAAGATGAAGGACAAGGTATGCCTGATTGAAGGCACCAGAGAGGTGTCTTATTCTGAATTATGGAAAAGCATAGAAACCTTGGCCAAGGCGTTTCTAAAAATAGGCGTAAAAGAAAACGACAAGGTTGCAATCGTTCTTCCGAATTGCAAAGAGTTTGTTTACAGTTTCTACGGACTAGCCAGGATAAACGCGATAAGCGTTCCTCTGAATACTTACCTGACGCCTTACGAACTGGAGAAAATTTTTAAAGATTGTGCTCCGGGCGTTATTATCACTACATACGATCTATATAAAAAGAAGATATCTGCTATATCAGATAAAAATATATTAATAATGCTTATAGATGAAGCATTGGAAGAGGCCCCGGATAATGTATTTGAGTTAAATAAACTGGTGACGAAGAACAGGGCAGGAAAATTGCCTCGTTTCAGCGCATCCAATGACCATGTAGCCACTATTAATTATACATACCGCGGCCTGGGAGAGCCTCTGGGAGCGGTGCTTACGCATGGCAATTACCATCACGGTGCAATAGGATATATCCGGCTTACAAAACTTGTTACAAGCCAGCGCGTACTATTAATAACCCCTATGTCTCATATCTTTACGCTTGTAAGCTGTGTCATAGTGCCTCTTTTACGCGGGGCAACAGTGGTGATAATGAAGACCTTTATCCCAAGCCACATATTCAGGGCGATAGAAGATCATAGGATTGATTTTCTCATAGCAGTGCCCACTATCTACATATCGCTTCTTAAAAATTATGAAAAGGGCAGGTTTGATATATCCAGCCTTAAGTATGGAATAACAGGCGGGAGCTATTTATCTGAAAGCCTTAATAAAGAGATCAAAGAAGAAATGGGCATAGAGTTGTTGCAGGGTTACGGCCTTACAGAGACAATGCCTATAGCATGCAACCCTCATTCAAGAAACAAGGCTGGTTCCCTTGGCGTAGCGGGTCACGAGGTAAAGGTTAAGATCGTTGATAGCGAGATACTAGTGGCAGGCCCGACTGTCATGAAGGGTTATTATAATAAAAACGGCGAAAACAAAAAATATTTTAAAGACGGCTGGTTTAAGACAGGCGACCTGGGCTATATGGATGAAGACGGCTATATTTATTTCAAGGGCCTGAAAAAGGATATTATAAAAGTAGGCGGAAATAACGTTGATTTAAACGAGGTAAAAGATGTTTTAAATTTATTTCCAGGGGCGCGGGATGTTCGCCTGGATATCGTAGAGGATGAACTCTGGGGGCACAGGATATACGCTGAGATGTCTATTTCTTCGGAAAAGGAAATCACGGAAAGGGAAGTAAAATCTTTTTGCAGCGAAAAAATAGCCCTGTATAAAATACCTAAAAAGATATTAATCAGGAACAATTGAGATGACAAATATATTCATAACAGGCGGGACAGGATTTTTGGGCTGGAAACTGGTAAGGAATTTTTTAGACGAAACAGATTCTGAGTTGTATCTTCTGGTACGCGGAAATTCGCGCAAAACTGCCAGAGGGAGAATAAATGAACTGATAAATAAAACCTATAGCGGGAAAAACAGAAAAAGCGCTTACAAAAGAATCGAGGTTGTGGAAGGGGACATAACAGAAAAAAATCTGGGTATCAATAAATCCAGATTGAAAGAACTGTCAGAGAAGATAAATATGATTTACCACTCCGCGGCCTTGTGCGAATTTAGCGTACCTATGCATATTATCAGGGAAATAAATTTAACAGGCACCAAGAATGTCCTTGATTTTGCATGGAAATGCAGAGCGAACGGCAATTTTTTGTCGCTTCATTATATAAGCACCGTGGCTATTATGGGAAATTCAGGCGGCGTATTGTACGAGGATTCGCTGGACATAGGACAAGGCTTTAATAATACGTACGAAAAAACCAAATTTGAGGCGGAAAGGCTTATAAACAGGCACAGAAATAAAGGCCTGGCTGTATCCGTTTACAGGCCGAGCGTCATAGTGGGGGATTCTATTACAGGAGAGGCGTCTGATTTTCAGATTTTTTACCATCCGCTGCATATTTTTTCTCTTGGCATATTTGAAGAGATTCCGGCTAACGGAAACTTTAAATATAATCTGGTGCCGGTTGATTATGTTGCCATGGCAATATGCCTGATATCTATGGACAGAAAGAATGATAATAAAAATTATCATCTGACAAATAACCACAGCATCACGCTTAATTCACTTTTGAATATAGCAAGTTCTTATTTCGGGTTTAAAAAACCTAAAATAACGCCAAAGAGCAGGTTTAATTTCAAAGGGCTTAAAGGATTCAGGAGAAAGGTTATAGAGCCGTATCTACCGTATTTCAATCACAAAGAGATGATGTTTGATACGGCTAATTTTAAAAAGGCTGTGAAAGGCACTGTTTTTGCCTGGCCTAATGTTGACAGAAAACTTTTGTTTACATTGTTAAAGTATTGCGCGGATGTCAAATACATCAAGCGTAAAAAATAAATTATGAAAATAGCTTTGGTTTCTCCCAAAGGAAGCTTTTTAAGCAATAATCAGGATTTTAAAAAGTTCTGGAAAAAAAACAAAGGGGTTGTTGCGCATAGACATTACTGGTCCGGGTTCGGGTCCGGATTGTTAATCATTGCTGCATTGCTTCCTAAAAACACTGATATTAGATTGATAGATGAAAATTTTGACTCCATAAATTACGATGAAAATTTTGACCTGGTAGCCGTGGCTACTCCCACGACACAGCAGGCAAACCAGGCGTATAAAATAGCGGATAGTTTCAGAAAAAAAGGCAGAAAAGTTCTTATCGGCGGCATACATGCTACGGTTTTGCCTGAAGAGGCAAAACAACATGCGGATAGCGTGATCGTAGGAGAGGTAGAGCCGGTCTGGGAAGAGTTTATGAAAGATTTTTTAACGGATAATATCAAGCCTTTTTACCGTTCCTCAGGATCTTTTGACCTGCGAAAATCCCCGAAGCCCAGATACGATCTTCTGACCCCGGGAAACTATAAAATGGTCTGGATACAGGCTTCAAGGGGATGTCCTTTTGATTGCGAGTTTTGCGTGGCTTCAAAGATATACGGAGTAAAGTTCAGGCATAAGGATATTTCACAGGTTATCAGCGAAATAAAAGCGGTAAAAAAAATATGGAAAAACGGGGTAAAGATAGGATTTTCTGACGACAACTTATTTGTAGACAGAAAATATGCTCTTGAACTGGTCAGGGCAATGGCATCTTTGGATATCAGATGGTTTGCGCAATGCGATATTTCTATAGGCAAGGAGAAGGATTTTTTATCTTTACTAAGAAAGGGCGGATGCGAACTTTTGTTTATAGGCATAGAAAGCGCGCACAAAGGTTCCTTGCATGAGATAAATAAGAATGGGATAAAAGCCAGGTTTTTTGATAAGTATGAAGAATATATAAAAAATATTCAAAGCCATGGCATAGGGGTCATGGGCGCTTTTGTGGTAGGCCTGGACGGGGATGATATGTCTATTTTTGATAAGACATCGGATTTTATAATAGATAATAAGATGTATGCTTCGCAGATAACCATATTGACGCCTCTTCCCGGAACCCGGCTCAGAGAAAGACTGGAGGCAGAAAACAGGGTATTGTCCGGGAGATGGGATAATTATACTTTTGGAGACGTGAATTTTATGCCCAGGAAGATGACCCGGGCCCAATTGCAGAAAGGGCTGATTAAGATATACAGCAGGATTTATGCCAGGCAGGTCAGAAAGGAAGTAGGGAAGCATTTTAAGAAAATCTATTTAAAAATATTTAATAATAATCTATGAATCCATATTCAATATTGCCGTTAGTGTCTTCAATATCCTGTTTTTTATTAGGTTCGATTCTCTTTTTAAAAAGAAAAGGATCCCACGCAAACATCATTTTTTCTTTGGAATGTCTGAGCATTGCATTGTGGTTTATCGGATATGCGCTCATGTATTCATCTCCAAGCGCCAAGGTAGCGCTTCAATATACGAAAATAGTTTACCTGGGAGTTATATTTATACCTATATTTTTCTATCATTTTGTCAGCGTATATTTAAATATCAAGGAAAGGCAGTTTATAATTTATTCCATAGGGGTAGTTTTTGTAGCTTTTTTATTAGGAACGGATTATTTAGTAAAGGATGTTTATAGTTATTATTGGGGATATCAGACCAAGGCAGGCTTTTTACACATTTATTTTTTATGTTTCCTGTTTTACCTGAGCATTATTTCGCTTGTCAGATTATTAAAAGAACTGAAGAAACTCAGGGGCGTGTCTCCTATAAGGTACAATCAGATAAAATATATATTAGCCGGGACCAGCATAGGATGGTTTGGTAGTTTTGCAGATTTTTTACCTAACTATGGCATAAGCTATTATCCTTTAGGCGGAGTATTTATCACCACATGCGTTGCTATAATAGTATACTCAGCTATACGTTTTCGCGCCATGGAGATAAATATTGCTATAACCCGCGCAGGCATATTCGCTTTTGTATATACATTAGTATTGGTAATACCTTTTATTGTAGGCGGCGTGATAAGGCCGTATGTTTCCGGCACATTTTCTCATTGGTGGATAATCCCTCTTTTGATAGGCGTTATCCTGGCAAGCGGAGGCCCGTTTATTTATATGCGGCTGCAAAGGAAATTTGAATCGCGGCTAAGGGCCCAGGAGTTCAAGTCGCACGAAGCTTTAAGGCGGCTCTCGCATAATATGTTAAGGTTTACGAATTTAAACGTTCTTCTAGGGCTTATGGTGCATTATTTAGTCAAAGTTTTGAAACTCAGGTTTGTGGCGATATATTTATTTGACAGGCAGAGTGAAAAATATATATTAAGCAGCGCCTGGCATAGCGGAGAGAACATTGAACTGCCTCAGGAATTTGAAGCAAATAACTATCTGGTAGAGTATATATATTTAAAGAAGCTGCCTGTAGTAACAGAAGAACTGTCGCTTTATGCGCCTGTTGCCTTGACGCCTCAGATAAAGAAACTTTTTTCTGATTTATCAGCCCTAAAGATAAACACGGTGATTCCGTCCTTTTTAAGAAACAACCTTATAGGCTTTTTAATATTGTCTGACAGAAGAAGGAAAAACATACCATTTACCCAGGAGGATCTGAACCTTTTGATGGTCTTGTCTAACGAGGCAGCCCTTGCTATTGAAAACGCGCAGTTTCATCAGAAGGAGGTTTCAACGCTGGTTGAAAAATCCAAAAGAGAGGCGCTTGCGGATATGGCACCCGGGGCATCCCATCAGTTCAATAACCGCCTGGCATCCATAAGCTCTTCTGTGGAACTTTTGCTTTTAAAAATGGAGAATTTTAATATAGAAGCTCATCATGATGAAAAGACCAAAGCTCTTCTTAAAGACGCGAAAGAAGCCCTGGAACTGATAGATAATGAGGTCTATAAAGGCAAGGAAATAACCTCCGCAATATTAAAAAGGGCAAAGGCAAAAGTGGAGTTTCAGGAATTCAATCTGCCAACCCTTATTGAGAATACATATAAGCTTGTCATGATAAGTCGTTCCCGCTCAGGCCTTGACAGGGCAAAAGAGCTAAAATTCAATATAGTCTGCTCGGATAAAATGCCTGATATATTCGCAAGCGAAGCGCTTTTACAGGATGTGTTTTATAATTTAATGGATAATGCTTATGACGCGATACAGGATAAGGCAAAGATCATGAGTCAGGGAGGGAATCCTTTTTTTCAGGGCGAGATAGAGGTGACGCTGAGCCAGGAAGACAATATCATTGTGGCTAAGGTGAGGGATAATGGGATAGGCCTTACAAAGGAGAGTCATAGAAAGCTTTTCACGCCTTATTTTACCACCAAGGCAACATCTAATAAGGGAAGCGGGCTTGGCCTGTGCGTTATAAGGGATTTTATAGAGATGCACAAAGGCACAATTGCCTGCGATTCAGAATATAATAAAGGCGCAACTTTTACCATAAGATTGCCCATAAAGAAGGAGAAAGCTCATGGAAAGTAATGCTGGTCGCAAAGTCTTGCTTATCGACGACGAAGAAACCTTATTAAAGAATATAGGGGATTTTCTAAAGGTTATGGGATACTCTGTTTTCACGTCTTCCAACAGCACTGATGGGCTGGAATTACTGAGAAATCACAGCCCTGATTTACTGCTTCTGGATCTACATTTAAAAGAGGGGCTTACAGGCATGCAGGTTTTGAAGGCCGCAAAGATGCTCAAGCCGGATTTGAAGGTTATCGTATTATCAGGATTTGGTGAAGAAGAAGATACTAAAAATAGCTGTATTTCGCTGGGCGCAAGCGCTTTTTTGGGTAAACCCACGTCTCTGAAAAGCCTGTCAGAGACCATAAAGAACCTTTTGGAGGCAAAATAAATGGAAGGTATATTAAGAGATGAGTTTCATAGCATAAATAATCTGCTTAACAAGATCACTACTCAGGCGGGTATGGCCAGGTATCATCTGGAGGAGAAAGGTATCGATCCGGAAAAGATTAAAGAGGAAAAAGAGCGTCTGATAAAAATCATGGACAATATGGAAGAAAATGCCATGAATATAGGAGAGATGTTAAAGAAACTGCGTAAGAATATAGAAACAGGGAGATCTTAGTAATGGGTAAAAAGATTCTGATAGTAGACGACGAAAGAGATGTTACGCTGGTCCTGAAAGAATTTTTTGTGTCAAGGGGTTACGAGGCGCTGGTTGCTTTCAACGGCAAAGAGGCCAGGGGGTTTTTAAATCAACCCGGGTTAGATCTTATTTTATTGGACATGCACTTGCCCGACATAAGCGGGCTGGAGATTTTAAGAGAAGCCAGGAAAATACACAAAGAAGCAAAGATAATAATATTGACAGGCTTTTCAGAAGAATATAAAAAAGAAGCGGAAAGCATAGGATGTGATGCCTTTTTGACAAAACCGTTTTCCGTAAAGATGCTTATCGCTGCAGCAGAATCTGTTTTGACGGGAAAAGAAGATGGCAGGAAAAATATCGCAACGCTTGTGGATAATGATAATGTGTTAGCCAGGGCAAAGCTTCTTTTTATAGAGCCGAACGAAATAACATATAGTTCAAAATTATCATATTTCCGGGATTCAAAGCACTGCAAAGGAAGATATCAGCTGGCAGCGGCTTTTACGGAAAACGAGGCAATAGAAAAACTGGACGAATTCAAGCCTGACATCGTCCTGAGTGATATAGGCTTATTCAGATTATATAAATTGAGCGATAAAATTTCAAGGATGCAAAATCCTGCCAAAGACATCATATTGTACGGCCTTTCTCCCGATGCCAGGGACCCGGTAAAAAACGGCTATACCTCATTTGTAGGAAGCTTGTTTGATCCAATAACAGCAATAGTCAGCCCGGAAGAAATGGACAGGCTAGGGAAAATTGTCCGCAGGACAGCTATGGAACATGGTTTGTATAAGGGAGTAGAAACCGCGACAGAGCAGTTTTATAACTATCATAAAACTCTCCTGGAAGCCAGCAAAGGCATGGTTCTGATAACTGACACGAGCAAGCTTTTGTATCTCATTGTTTATGTAGTGAAAAAACATATGAAGCTGAAAAGCGCGTGCATATTCCATTATGATGAAAACAGCAAGGGATTTGTTTTAAGGTGTAAGCGCGGAGAAAGCGATGCGCAAAAAGGATACATGATAGATGGCTTACACCCTTTTATAAAATGGTTGAAAGACAGGCAAAGCGGTTTCTCGTATAGTAAAGACGATTTTATAGACATGCCTGAGGTGAGAGGTGAATTGGAAAAGCTCGGCTGCGCAGCGTGCGTTCCGAGCTTTAATAAGGACAAGCTTATAGGATTTTTGATTTTGGGCAATAAGATATCGGGCGATTGGTATACGGCGGAGGAGCTGGAGTTATTGTTAACCATTTCTAACGAAGCTGCCATTGTAATGGAAAATGCTAAGAATCTTCTGGAATTGCAAAAATTAAGAGAAAAAGAAAAGGAAAATTATTTTCAGACAATACTTGCGCTTGCCAGGACAGTTGATGAAAAAGACGCTTATACTCGCGGCCATTTGGACGAAGTTACCAGGTATGGAGTGATAGTGGCTGAGGAGCTCGTAGAGTCTTTAAAGATAACCATAGACATGGAAGAACTGAAAACAGCCCTGCTTCTCCACGATATAGGTAAGATAGGTATTCCTGATGCGCTGCTTCATAAAACATCCAGCCTGACTCCTGAAGAGTTTGAAATAATGAAACAGCATGCCGAAATAGGGGCAAGGATAATAGAGCCTATTGAAAAATTAAAAAAGATAGGTAAAATTATAAAACATCACCAGGAGAAATATAACGGCACCGGCTATCCGGACGGCTTGAAAGGCGAAGGCATACCTCTTGAATCCAGGATAGTCGCTGTGGTGGATGCGTATCACGCAATGATATCTGACAGGCCTTACAGAAAGGCCCTGTCTGAAGAAATAGCCATAACCGAGCTAAAAAATTACAGGGGCACTCAATTCGATCCCTTGGTGGTGGATGCGTTTCTTAAGGCTTACGAAAAAGGTAGAATATTGAAACGTAAAATATAGGAGACTCCTATGAAATATATAGTCCTGGTTGGAGACGGAATGGGCGACAGGCCCATTGAAGATCTAGGCGGAAAAACCGTGCTTGAGGCAGCCAAAATTCCTAATATGAATTTCATAGCGGCAAACGGAAAAGTCGGGCTTACTAATATGATTCCCGCCAGGATGCCGCCCGCAAGTGATGTGGCGAACCTTTCCATACTTGGGTATAATCCTAAGAAATATTATACAGGCAGGGGCCCGCTGGAGGCCGCGAATATGGGCATAGACCTTAAAGAAAACGAGGTGGCATTCAGGTGTAATCTTGTGACTGTTTCGGATGAAAGAATGTCAGATTACAGTGCAGGCCATATATCGAATGAAGAGGCGAAGTCTATAATAGAGGAATTGAATTCCAGGCTAGGATCGGAGGATATAAAATTTTATCCCGGGGTAAGCTATAGGCATCTCGTGGTTTTTAAATGCAAAGATAAGGCTGAGCAGGAAGGATTTGTAAATGCAAAATGCACGCCGCCTCACGATATAGCCGGAAAGACGATAACCAGGTTTCTTCCCGCTAAGACCGCTCAGGCAGCAGTGCTGCAAAGATTGATGGATGAATCCAGAAAGATTTTAGCTGACCACGAGGTAAATAGGGTCAGGCTTGATTTGAAAGAAAACCCTGCTAATATGATATGGCTGTGGGGCCAGGGTGTAAGGCCTTTTATGCCGAAATTTTCAAAGCTTTACCATGTGGAAGGATCTATTATTTCAGCGGTAGATCTCATAAAGGGCATAGGAAGGATTATCGGCCTGGATGTCATAGACGTGCCCGGAGCCACGGGGTATTACGATACTAATTATTTAGGTAAAGCAGAGTATGCGATAGATTCTCTTAAACATAAGGATTTCGTATTTGTCCATGTGGAGGCGCCTGACGAGGCCGGGCATAACGGAGACCTTAGAGAGAAAATTTACAGCATAGAAAAATTTGATAAATTTGTAGTGGGTACCGTGCTGGATCATTTCAAGTCTTCCAAAGAAGAATTCAGGATATTGGTTTTATCAGATCACGCTACGCCTGTCGCGCTAAAAACTCATTCCAGGGACTATGTTTGTTTTGCTATGTACGGTACTGACATAGAACAGGGGGCAATCAAGCATTTCAACGAAAAAGAGGCCCGTCTTACCAAATTTCGCATAGATAAAGGCTACGAATTAATGGAATTTTTCATAAGATAATCCCTCAAACAACCGGAAAAACGACGTTGTTGATTTATAAATGTTTTCTTGATTTTTATCAATAAAGCGTATATAATATATCAAAAATGAGGAGAAGCGCAATGAAGAATAATAAAAAGAAAAAATATGAAAAGCCCGCCTTAAAGATCATAAAGATTAAAGATATAAATATTAAAGTTATGGAACAAGACTTTGGTCAGTTTTGCATGATGACAACTGGTAACCCATGTCATGTTTAACGTTCGAATAAACTTGTAAATCCCAGCTCTTCTAATCCCTAGAAAAATGACTCAAATGCAAGAAATTTTCAATTTTATTAATAACCTTAATTTTATAAAGGAATACAGGGAAGATTTTGTTCTTATTGATAAAAATTCGCCCAGGATATACAAGATTCCCGGAAAGATTTTTTTAAAGGCAAAAAAAGATTGTCGAAAGATAGACGACATTCTAATAAATGATTATAGTAATCTAAAGCGCTGGTCATATTTGCCGGACCCTAAAAAACAATCCCCCTACAGAAGAAGCCCTTCTCCTAAGCTTTGCTTGAGAGTCGCAGAAGACTGCACCTTAGGATGCGAATATTGTTTTAATAGAACCAACATGTTGAATGCTAAAAAAGTCAAATATATGTCCAGGGAAGTCGGCGAAAGGGCGGTTAGATTATTTTTTTCTCATTTTAAACAGGAAAGCGCAGATGTTATTTTTTTCGGAGGAGAGCCGTTAATGAACTTTTCTCTTATAAAATATCTTACGAGCTACATAAAGAAAAATATTAAAGACAGAAAAGTTACTTTTCACACTCTTACAAACGGCACGATAATGAATGAGGATATTTTGCAGTGGTTTTTAGATAATGATTTGCCCGTTAAGATTACTATCGATTTTCCGGCATCTGAACATAACAGGAACCGGCCTTTTAAAGACGGGAGCCCCAGCTTTGAAACAATAAAAAATAATATTCTTATGATAGCCAAGCGCGTTCCTCCTGAAAAAATATCCCTAAGAGGAGTCATTCCCAAAGACTCGCCTTGTTCATACGAGGCAATCCATAAAAGTTTCTGCGAATCCGGCATGCCGACAAATAATTATTTTGCAGATAACCAGTTTATTTCGCATCCCGGAGAAAAAGGCTATGTCCGGGCTCATGCTGTAAAGGCTATGCTGGAAAAAAGGCCGATATTGAAAAAACACAGACAAGAGCTCATAAGAACAGGTAAATATTCAGGAATATACAAACAGGATATATGCGACATGTATCTCGAAGTTATCATGGAAGGCAAGGCGCCTCTCCATGAATGTGATGTGGCTAGGTCTAATGCTATCAGCGTCAATCCTATCGGGGAAATTTACTTTTGTGATGTTAAGGTAAATATAAAAGAGTTTCTTTTAGGAGATATTTTTACAGGGTTGGATAAAGAAAAAGTAAAAAGAATAATGAAAAAGTATTGTTTTGAATCTAAAGAATGTTCGTCATGCTGGGCGCAGGGGTTCTGCTCCAAGGTATGTCCTTTAACCAGAGTCGATAAAGAAGGCAGGGAGCAAGCCTGTCTTATCACCAAGCAAACTTTTATGGATTCTTTGGATTTTTTCCTAACTTTAAACTGTAGTCAAATAGATAAAATTATCAAGCTTTCTGCTGTTTCGAACAAAAAAAATGGCCACGGCTCCCATAAAACAGCATTGGAAATTTATAAATTTCTTAACGACGCCAATCAATATATTAAACCCGTAAATGTCGCGCCTTATTAATAAAAATAACTCATTGGAAAGTTTAAATTTTAATGCCAGAGTTTTAGGTAAAGATATAAAAGTAGTGACAAATTCTTTACTTTTGAAAAAACTTATTGAACATGGGTTTAATTGCTTTCCGGAAGGCAAAACAAAAAGGAAAGAAATAAATATGATTTCGCTGATGCTTGAAGATGTGCAGGATATCAGAAAGGTAACAGGTTCGATATTAAAATTTATAAATTTTATATTAGAAGATATGCGTGAAAGATGCTGGATTTTTCACGGCTCTGCATTTTCTCGAGACGGTATGGCAACGATAATGCTAGGAGATAGCGGTACGGGTAAATCCAGCCTTTGTCTTGCTGCAGGATTATCCGGAGCGAGTATAATCAGCGACGAGCCAATTTTAATAAATAAAAAAGACTATTCAGCAGTTCCTTTCCGCTATCTTATAAAATTGGACAGGTTTCATGATATTTTCTCAAAATGGGATTTTTTTAAAAGGTTTGATTTTAACCGTAACAGGTTTATTAGAAAAGGAAGCATTGAAACGCTGGATTTTAACCTTTTCACAAAAGAAGAGCTGGATAAATTAAAAATAAAAGTAGAGCACAAGGAGACCATTCTTAGTAAGATAGTATTTCTAGAAGATAAAAAATATGATACGGCAATTCATCTGTATAAACATTGCATAAATAGGGGCCAGAGTATAGATTTCCAAAATTGTATCAGAGATTTAAATAAACTTAGTCAGGAGAAGAAGGTTATATTTTTACCTGGGGTAGCTAGAAAATTAAAGAATGAGAAGGAAATAAAAACCATATTGAATAGATTAAAAGGAGAAGACAATGGTTAATAAAGCAATTTTTAATAATAATATTATTTTTAAAAAGAATCCTGATGTCCAGATAATAAAGACAGCTGAAGGCGTTATTATCTCAAGAAGCGATTTAAAAGATGATGCGATATATTATCTTGATAACCCAATATCTTCTAAAATCTGGGAATTGTTTGATTCAAAAAAATCCATAAGAAAGATAAAGGAAAAAATATTGTCCGAATATGATGTCGCTGAAAATAAATTAGAAGAAGACCTTAAAAAATTTATAGAAGAGCTTCAGCTTAAAAATCTAATATGCAATGTTAAGAAATAATAGAACAATGAAAATAAAAGCCCCTGTAATAAATAAAGAAGAAGCCATGCGTCTGTGCGAAATAGGCGTAGATGAGCTTTTTTGCGGGATTGAGCCGTCCTATTGGCGAAAAAGATATAAATGTTTTTCTATAAGCCAGCGTCCGGCTTTTGCTAATTTTACCGGGCTAAGTGAATTAAAAAAGGCGATTGATATCGCCCACAGACACAAGACAAAAGTCCATGTGGCGGTGAACGCTTTTTTCTATTTGGAAAAACAGTATGATATGGCGGAAAGGATCATCGAAGATGTTTTAAATATAGGGGCTGACGGCGTAATTGTTGCCGACGCGGTTTTGCTTTTAAAATTAAATAAGGAGTTATTGAAAGGCAAGGATATAATCGTTGGCTGTGATGCGGTAGTTTTTAATAGCTACGCTGTTAAGTTCTATAAGGATTTGGGCGCGACAAGAATAGTCTTGCCGCGCTCAATGACTATATCGGAAATGGAAGAAACGATTAGACAGGATGTTTCTATGGAATATGAAGCGTTTATTATACACGACCTGTGTTTTTTTGAAGACGGGTTGTGCGCTTCCTGTAAGGAGGCTTCAGGGTCAATAGGTTTACGTAAGAGCAAAGAAGGGGATGAAAAAGTAAGCTTATTTACCGGCCCTATTATTTCCAAGCCTATTCTGATGCGCGGTTATCTTGGAGGGTGCAGGGATATTTTTCAACAGCAAAAGATATCCGTGAAAGAGGGTAGAAAAATTAGCCGTATAAAGAATTTTTCTTTCTGGGGCAAGAAACATATTCAGGGTTGCGGGGCATGCGCCATACATGACTTTAAGAAAATGGGTATGGCAAGCCTTAAGATATTAGACAGAAGATTGCCTATTGAAGAAAAAGCCAAGGCCGTAATGTTTATCAAAAAATGTTCTGACTTATTGCTTAAAGGGGCCATTGACAAGGAAAGTTATATAAAAGAATGTAAAGTATTGTTTAGGAAAACATTTAAAACAAGGTGTGATTTATACGATTGTTATTATCCTTATGGAAAAAGCAATACATGTTTCAAGTATTAAAAATTTGAAATATTTCAATAAAGATGAATATCAGCGCTTATATTGGGGGCAGGAGTTTTGCCAGAACCTGATACCTGATTTAAAGGACACGGAAAATATTTTAGCATTTGCGGCAAAAAATAAAGTTAAATTCAGCTTTGTCACTCCTCTTGTCACCGATAAAGGCCTGAGGAAGTTAAGAGAGGCTTTTTCTTATCTTAGAAAAAATAACGTAGAATGCGAAATAATAGTTAATGATTGGGGGGCGTTGGGATGCCTGCATGCTGAATTTAATAAATATTTTAAACTTGCATTAGGCAGGCTCCTGGTGAGGCAACAGAGAGACCCGTCAATGAAAATCGTGCTTGAAAAACAGCCGCCTTATGCTATGAGAGACAAGAAGACTGGAAAAATATCTATAGTTGTTCACAGGCCTCCCGGAAAGTTGTATCAGCAAGGAATGAAAGCGTCTTATGTTAATTCATCTTTATTACAGGATTTTTTATCAAAATTCGGCATAGAGAGGCTGGAATTAAATAATGTAATTCAGGGGTTGTATTTGAAAGGCATAAGGTTTAAAAAATCTATATATACGCCTTATGTAAATATTTCTACAACCCGTTTTTGTCCAATGGAGTCAAGGCTGCAAAAGTTATATCGCATTAACATGTGCAATAAAGAATGTCAGGGGTATTATTACGAAATGCACAGTAAGAGCATCCCCATGGTTATATACAAGAGAGGCAGTACGACTTTTTATAAAAATCTTTTGGATGTTAAGAGTTTAGAAAAAAACAGAATAGACAGGATAGTCTTTCAGCCCGAACTCCCAGGGGGATGATAATATGAATTCATTGATAGTAATAGTCGGGGCGTTTTTATTGTTAGCGGCAGGGTATGTTATTTACGGCAGGATACTGGAAAAGTTTTTTGAGGCGAATCCCGAGAATATCCCTCCCAGCAAACAGTATTATGACGGGGTAGATTATGTGCCTGCTAAAAACTGGCTGGTGCTTCTAGGGCATCATTTTTCGAGCATTGCAGGCGCTGGGCCGATAGTAGGGCCGATAATTGCCGTGGCTTTGTGGGGATGGGTGCCTGCGATATTATGGGTTATATTCGGTTCTATATTATTGGGCGGGGTGCATGATTTCGCAACGCTTATGATTTCAATAAGGCATAAAGCGGTTTCAATTTCCAGCATAGCAGAAGCCGTTATTTCAAAACGCTCCAAGTTGATTTTTTTAGGTTTTGTATGGCTGACCCTGATACTTGTAATATCTGTTTTTACTTCTGTATGCAGCCAGACTCTGGTAAGCGACACAAGGACTGTTATACCTTGTTTTGGGCTTATATTTGTGGCTATTTTAACAGGCTACCTGCTTTATTGGGTAAAAGTAAGAAATTTAATAGCCACAGCGCTCGGGCTCGGGCTTTTAGTGTTATGCATTATTTTAGGAAACTTTTTTCCGATCGATATAGGTAAAAATGCGTTTTTGATATGGTGTGTAGTTTTATTGGTTTATTCTTTTATTGCTTCTGTAACGCCTGTTCAGATACTGTTACAGCCAAGGGATTACTTATCAAGTTTTTTGCTGTACTTTGGGATTATTGCCGGAGCGATAGGGATTTTTATAACGCATCCGGTTATTAATGCGCCTATGTTTTCAAGATGGGATGCTGGCAATGCTGGATGGTTATGGCCAATGCTCTTTGTTACTATCGCTTGCGGGGCAAATTCTGGGTTTCATGCGTTAGTCGCGAGCGGGACCACGGCAAAACAACTATCTAGCGAAGCTGATGCCAAGCGAATAGGTTATGGAGCTATGATAATTGAAGCGTTCCTAGCTGTCTTGGCTATCCTGGTAGTAAGCGCAGGCATTGCTCCGGGAGGATTGCAGACAATGCTAGCAAAAGGAGGGCCTGGCCCTATAGGAGCTTTTGGTAAGGGTTATGACGAGGTTACTAAAACAATGCTTATGGGAAAAGGCGGGTTAATAGCCATATTGATATTGAATTCATTTATACTTACAACCCTGGATACAGCGACAAGGATAGCCAGGTATATATCCGAAGAACTTTTTAAAATAAATAATAGATTCTTTGCCACATTTGTGGTAGTATTTATAAGCGGCTTTTTAGCATTAACAGGAAGCTGGAATAAGATA
>Ga0247841_10002229_pt1 | contig 39692 bp, 28 predicted proteins | sample LaCruzMarch2015__2_FD_192410 | JGI IMG/M metagenome (GOLD analysis project Ga0247841, IMG submission 192410) | Freshwater microbial communities from meromictic Lake La Cruz, Castile-La Mancha, Spain - LaCruzMarch2015_18m | ecosystem: Environmental > Aquatic > Freshwater > Lake | place: Spain... | reverse complement strand
GGCCACTAGCTTAATATGTTTAAAAGAATAATGTGATATTCCCCTAATGGCGACGAGGGGTTTTTTGCTTACTTTTTTAACCTGGAAGTAAAAAAGTAAGGCCCAGCCGGCGAGGCGATAGAGAAAGATAAGAAAGGCGAATAATATTCGCCCCTACGATTTTTTACATATAGGTTATTCAAACATCCTCTGCAAGTCCTTATCTTTGATCATTTTCTGGTTCCGTGTGGGCTCAAAAGTGATTTCTATTTTGACGATAGACTTAGGTACTACTTCAAGTACGGCATTGGTTACCATTTCCTTGAGCATATCTGCCATAGGACAGAAGGGCGTCGTAAAGGTCATGAGAATATCTACGATTTTCTTTTCAGGAGAAAAACTGACCTTGTAGATCAGTCATAGGGTATAAATGTCGATCATAGGGAATTCTGGATCATAGACGGTCTTGAGTCTTTCCTCGATCTGTTTAACTGTTTTAGATATCTGGGAATTCATGAGTTGTTTTCTTTTGCTCAGAGAATAAAGCAACCTGAAGAATGATAAATCCTACAAGGAGGATGAGTCAGAGAAATTTACTTCGATATCATAAGAAGAGAAATAATGCATTGATAAGCACAAAAATACCGAACAAGAGTGAGAGCTTATAGCTATCTTTGATCAAGCGGTCTTGTGGAATATCACGAAAAAACTTCTGCAAAGCAAGGAAGAGGTAAAAACTCGCGCCTCGCGCAGCGATAAATAATCAAAGCATACTTAGTGCTATACCGATCACGGGGTCTTCATATACATTGATGGATGTATAGGTAATAAGCAGGATAAGTAAACCAAGTACAAACTTAATAAGTGATGCTATGTGATACAAATACATCTATGGAACTAATTTTAAATTTTAAATTTCTTCAGTAGATTAGTTTTCAACGTTTACATCGTCTCCACTGCTGCTAGCTTCTGTCTGTTGTGATTCCTCCTCTTCCGTTTCTGTACATGAAGGAATATAAAATCCATTATTTCACATTTCATAAGATTTATAATATATTTTTTCTCGAATACCTGATCCAAATGGAATGATTGCGTAACCAAGGATAGGTGGTAAAAGCATGAATAAATAGATCTTCTGTTGTACTGCTGCAGAGCCAGATGTTTTGTAGATCAATGCATACGCAAGAAATGCTAGAGCAAATCACAAGATGTTTCCCATAAATGCTGAAGCGCTATAGTTTGGATTAGTGGAAAATTCTATCTGAGCGGCTGAAGTAAACACGGAGAAAAGGATATGGAATCCTAAAATAAGGAAAAGAATATCTACCTGACTTGCAAACACGATGTAGATCGGCGCAAGGAAGAAGAAAAGGATTCCGTTGGTTAGAAACAACAAACCAAACATCTTACTGGTGTTGTAATATTTTCTATTGTAGAATAAACTATATACTCCTCCGACGGCTATATTTCCGATGAACGTACTAAGAAATCCTATGAAAAGCAGAACGAGTGATAAAAGTGGATTCACCGTAGAACCAGCCTGTTGACCAAATGCACTGGTGAACATTCCTCCCATAAAAGAAAGGATCACAAAAAGCAATGCAGCGATTATTCCTCAGATAAGAAGTCCAATAAGTACTTTTCCTACTAATTGCCATCCACTGAGATTACTTGGTTCATTGAAGAAATCTGATTGACCGGTCATGATGATAACTAAAAGATTAAAAGATTATTAAGATTAAGATTTAATTTTAAATTATTTAGTTAATGCATTTTATCGTTCCTATACTCTTGATGAATGCTTTGATGTCTTTTTGCTTGTCGCTACTGAGCGAAAGTATGTAAAGTAATGCCTCATCTGCAAGAAAGTATTGTCATCCATACAGTGTCTGATTGCCTAATTGATAGGAAAAGGTGGTTATATATCAAGAATATTGTAGATCGTCACATTTTACTTTTTTATTGGCATTGGAGAGAGATTTGTACTTGAATAGTTTAACTCCGAGATTACTCATATTGGACTCAACGAGTGTTTTCATACTAGTTCAGGACTGGATAGCTGTTCTTGCAATAATGAATGAATTGACAAATCCTGTATCTTTTTCTGCGATTTGTTCTTTCATCTCCGCGAGGATTTTCATGTCTATAATACTTGTATCTCACGGAAGAATATCATATTTTTTGTTGTTGTCGTAAAGCTTTATAGTAAATCCATCAAAAGTCACAAGAAAGGATGATTTGGGTATACATCCTGTCAGAACAATCAGCATAGATAATATAATCAGTGAATATCGTTTCATGAAATGATGGGGATTGAAAGGATATAAAGGGGCAAGGGATTGAAAGAATTGCCCATTTTATTTGTCTTTGCGCCTTTGTGCCTTTATTGTCTTTGCACCTGTAGTTTAGATAAACATATAGATAATGGCCAAGATAACACCTAAGATCACACCGAAGATAAACGATCTGACATAGATCTTACTTTTGTGAGGATGCTCATCGTCGTAGCCGAGTTGGATACGAGCGATTATATATCCAAACATTGTTCCACAAAATACCAGATATCATGGCATCAATATTTGTTTGATTACAAGTGCGTATTCTGGGCCGAAGATCACTGCTCCTCTGATGAGAAAAAGTCCTACGACAACCGTCAAAAAAAAGAAAATTCATTTAATAACTTCGAACAAAGTATTCATGCTTTATGGCTAATTAGTTAAATAAATTTTACTGTAATTTATCACTTCGTGATGTAATTTGGACTTCGTCCTGTAATGTATCGCAATGAATTACGCGAGCAGAGCGAGCAAATTACGCGAAGCTCATTACATGGTTTTATGTTTATTTTCCTATATCTTGAATTTTTTGAATAATTTGTTCCATCAAGCCAATATCTTCTTCTGTAAGTTTAGTTTCGTCTTTTGGTTGAGTCTTTCTTTTTTCTATAAGACTCTTGATCTCAGTCGCTACACCACTTTTTCCGAGAGTGATTTCTTCACTACCACTAAGCATAGGCACTGTTCATGAATCAAATGCTCCTGTAGATTCTCCTACAAACTCTCCTTCAATCAATCATGTATCGACGGCATCTGTCAATTCTACTCAAGTCCACGATTGCTCTTCTCCTGTCGTGATTTCAGACACTTCAGTACCCTTGGATCCGCACCCTGCTACACTAAGGACAAGTAATAGTAATCCTATCATGTATAATTTTTTCATTATTTTTGTTTTAAAATCTAAAAAATCACCAGAATAGTAGTGGTTTCGCCAGAAAAATCAAACAATTTTTCTTTCTTGTTTGTCGTTGAAAAAGCAGAGTAACTTCACTACTCTCTTGAAAAGAAGTTTTGTCCTCCTTTTGAAAAGGAGGAGGTATCCGCATTTCGCGGATGGAGGATTTAGTGTCTACAACTTAAATCCCTCTCCCCTTCGGGTTTCTCCCTTTTCAAAAGGGAGTCAGCATTTTAATTATATTACAATTAGTTTCTATGTTTCTCGCGGTCGATAAACCAGCACGAATTACCAGCTTTGATGTCATCCGCATCTTTAGAAGGCATTTTGTAAAACAAAAGATTGGGCACAGTGGAACACTCGATCCTATGGCTACCGGCCTCATGATTCTCGCGCTTGGTGATGATACCAAAAAACTGACAGAACTTATCTGACTGGATAAATCCTATATTGCTACGATTGATTTTTCCAAAACTACAGATACGCGAGATATGGAATTTCGGGAAAAAATTACGAATTATGAATTACGAATTGCGGATTGAAAAGTGAAATGAGTGGAAATGGAAAATGGCTCAGTTGAAGCTCCAAGCCTAGGAGAGATTACGAAAAAATTAGATAAACTGATCCCTGAATATGAACTCCCCCTCCCCGCGTTTAGCGCAAAAAAAATCGCAGGAAAAAAATCTTACGACGACGCAAGAGAAGGAAATATTAGAGAAGAAAATAAGGTGATGAAGATTCAGAAGTATGAAATTTTGTTATATACGTTTCCTCTGTTGCAAATAAAAATAGATGTCGGTTCCGGTACCTATATCAGATCCATCGCCCATCGACTTGGTCAACAACTTGGCATCGGCGGAACCTTGATCCAATTGAGAAGAACGAGCATCGGTGACTGGGATGTGGAGACGATTAAGGACTGGGAAGATCTCCATAATGTCTATAAAGAGAAGGAAGAAATTATAAGGTTTGCCAAGCTGTAGAAGTCTTGACATTTTTCGTAAAATCAGTAGAAAGATTGGGCTTTATTTTATGAGAACTCATGCAACCCTCTGTTGATGAATTTAAACAAATTATAAGACAATGTCGAAGCAGAGAAACATCGGGAAGACCTGAAAGATGGACCGAAAAAAATCCTTCAGTGGGACAATGTCTTATCACTGCTTTGCTTGCAAATGAATTTTTGTGATTGTCCGTCGCCGTAGAAAAGATTATCATGGAAAGCGGTTGGCAACCTCATCATTACTATAATAAAGATCATAAAAATACTCCTATCCGTTTCTGTGATGAACAATTCGCCAATGAAAAAATCCTGAGGAGATTAAGAGGGAGGAAACTTTCAACCTTTGCTATACATTCTATAACTGAAATGTATCCAACAATCAACCAAAGATATGAACTTCTAAAAAATAATTTCCAAGCTCAATTGCAATGAACACTCATATAAATTTTATACATTGTTATGGTTGCTTTTGGAGCCCATATCTGTAATGTACTTGATGCGTTTATTTGCTTTTTTTGTATACAGAATGACCAAAACAGCCCAAGAACTTCTCAAAAAATACTGAGAAATTATCAAGGAAGAGATAAACATCAAGCATATCGAGGAACTCGATAATTCGCTCAAAATACAAAAAACCTTCAAACCCATCTGATCACAGCTTTCTGCAAAATTTGGCAAAGATACGGGGAAGATTATCCAGTTTGGGAAACAGGGGAATATCAAAGATGCCGGTGATGGAAAGATGACCATCTTTGATGATGCGGGTAATGAATGGACGCTAGAACAAGGCGAATATGAAATAGCGTATGAGGGTTTAGAATGAGATAACATGGCTGTCGATCAGAACATCATCGCTAAGCTAGATTTGGAGCTTACCCCTGAGCTTCAGAGAGAATGAATCGCTCGTGAAATTTCTAGATTTTTGAACCAGATGAGAAAAGATGCTAATTATAATGTGGATGATAAAGTGAAATTATTATTCCTTACAGCGGATAAGTATCTAACGGATATAGTAAATGAATTTAAAGATTTTTTCAAACATGAGGCACTAATTTCTGACATCCAATCGACGGACAAACCCAAATGAGATATCGTTGCCCTCTTCACGAGCAATGAATCGACGATCGAATTTGCTTTGAAGAAATAATTATTCTGTACTATCGTAAGGGAGGGTTTGAAACCCTCCCCTACAACACAATAAAAAAAATTATATAATGCGTAAGGGACGGTCGCGACCGTCCCCTACAAACATGTTTTAATGTCTTGTTCCAAAGCTATGAAGTGTTTTGATTACGCACTCAAATATATCTATCGTTTCCCCAAGACTGAAAAAGAGTTGAGGATTCAGCTGTATACCAAAGGATATCCAACTAGTGATGTAGATCGAACTATAGAAGAATTTAAAAAAAAGAACTATGTAAATGATACTATGTTCGCAGAAAGTTATATTAGGAGCGAAGTAGTGAATAAAGGGAAGCCCTCTATTCGTGTAGTTCAGAAGCTCTATCAAAAGGGAGTTCCCCAAGATATCGTGAGAGAGGTTTTGAAAAAATATGAAGGAGAAATGGGCGACGGTATCCATGATAAAATCAAAAGAGAAATCGCAGCATACAAAAAAAGAGATGTAGATGGATTTGATATTATCCAGAAGCTGATGAGAAAATGATATAAGTTAGAAGATATAAAAAGAGTTATAGAAAATAAATAGACAAAAGTATCAAGACATAAGTATCAAGACTATATCTTATCTTATGTTCGAATCTTGATACTTGATACTTTATACTTAATACTAAAAAGATGGGAAGACGACATAGTATCGCAGCGAGAAAAGCCTCATGAGATGCGAAGAAATCACAAGCGTATGCGAAGGTAGGAAAAATCATTCAGATAGCTGCGAGAAAGTGAGCAGATCCGAAAATGAATCCATCGCTCGAACTTGCACTCAGTAAAGCAAAGCAATATAACTTACCAAGAGAGGTTGTTGAAAAGGCAATTTTGAAATGATCATGACAACTCGAAGGAGAAAATCTCGAGGAAATATTTTACGAAGGATATGGACCAGAAGGAGTAGCATTACTCATCAAGGCATTGACGTCCAACTCCAATAGAAGTGCAACGAATATCAAAAATATCATGCAAAAACATGGCTGAACATTTGGTGCTATCGGTTCTGTAGCTTGGCAGTTCAAAGAGCAAGGAGTTATCGTCATCGACGGTCTAAGTGAAACAATTCAAGATAAATGAAAAACGGTAGAAAAGATTTTACCGTTGAATACCGATGAACTTGAAGAACGTGCAATGGAACTTCCTATAGCTGATTTTGAGATTGACGGAAATACTGCTATTGTCTACGCGGATAAGAAAGATTTTATTACCGTACAAAATGCTCTTGAACAGTTTCATTACCATATGGTAGAATCAGATATCCAGTTTATCCCAGAGAATATGGTCAAGTTGAATGAAGAAGCAACGAATAAGCTCTATTCGCTGCTCGATGCGCTAGATGATGACGAAGACGTAGATCACGTCTGGCACAACCTTTCTAATTAATGATAAATGAGAGATGAGAAATGATAAATTAAAAAAAATAAGAAAAATCTATCATCTATAATTTATCATCTATCATTGTTTATTTACATAGTCAAGCGTCAGAAAGCATTCTATAAAGTTCAAAAAGCTTTATAGTTTTTTTATAATTGCTGAGAGTTGGGAAATCTTTATCGAGTTGATCGACAAGTCATTTAAGCTCTCGGAGATTGTCTCCATAGCTTTTATCCATTTTGTTGACATCAGAAAGTTTTACAATTACACCTTGGATTATGCTGAGTCCATCTTGCGTTGTGAGTGCCTTATTTTCTCCTAAACATTTACTGCCGAGTGACTGAGCGATTTGATTTACTTCTTGTGCTGATGCACTTCTTCCGTAGACGAGGATGGTTACCTTTCATTGGTATTTACTATTGCCAGCGTCGGAGAATGTTGGTGATTTTATTTTATCAAATTCGAATGACTGGATGGCAAATATCGGTGGTAGTTGGAGAATAAATCTTTTGAGATTTTCAGCGCCATTGGTACCAAAGTCTGTTCCTACTAAATATCCAAAAGTCGGAATGTTTCTATATCTCTCTCTAAATTTATAATAACAAACTTCGTCTGTTTCGTTGTTACAAGAGATGATACTCTTGATGGTCTTGTCGATGATAGTATCGTCGATAAGTGTGTTTTGTCCACCATCGAAAATCCAGTTGTAAATACTATATCCGATCATTTTATCCTGATTTATTTGTTGCCCCGATCCGAAAACCGTTACGTAATTTTTTTCCAATTTTTTGATTTCTTCTATCTTTCCTTTTTTAATTTCTCCTCGGAGATAGTAAAAGAATTCATTGATGAGTGAAATATTTTCTTTGTTGGAAGTCATAGAAAGTTTGTCTGCAAGAAGTAGGAATGCACGTTTAGAGTTTGCTACGAATGAAACAGTGATCGGCATATTAAAAAAACCCTTATCGTCTTCCACAAAGTCTCCTATCTTCATGTCTAATACATCATTGGATTCATTGTTGTCTCCAAGGTTCTTGAAGAAGTCTCCTCGCTTTTGAAGTAAGGTGATATCGTTGAATGGATTTTTTTCGAGAAATTTTATTCAGATGAGATTAGTATCAATTTTATCTGTATAGTTTTCTTTCCACACATTAAGGGAAGGAAGGTAGATGTATTTGAGTAGGTAGGTATACGGTACTTGAAGCGAAGAAAGATAATCGGTGTACTTACTTATCTCTCACTGCGCTATGGTGTTTTCTTGGAGCAAATCCTTGATGGTATCAGAATTTTTGATGATAGGTTGTGTGATGGGATCAGTGTCTAATGTGCGCGTATCGTAATTTGATAAGTTATTGAGTAGAGATGTTTTTCCGTTGAGTAAAGATATGTCATTGAACAACTGCACCCCGAAATAGATTGCTAATGCGGAAGTCACCAATGCTATCAGAAGCATAATTTTACTATTGTTTTTGTTGTCTCTAAAGAAACCATAAAATCCACTGATGCCTTTTTTGAATACATCAAGAAAAGAAGTAAGTTTATCTAAACTCATATTCATCGTCATTTTTTGTGGCGTCTGAGCTGTCATATCCGTGTTATGGCGAAGAAATAAAAATAGGGTCTATATAATCACTGATTTCTCTTTCTGATCATTTCTGAATAGGAAGCATAAAATTCATTGTCGAATTATTGACGTTGAAGACTGAGCTTCCGATCTTGATAACCTTTGGCGTTATCTTTATAGATTTGGCGTCGATATTTTCTGATACTACGAAAACGCTTTGTTTGATAAGATTGAGCAAATTACTGAGGATGAAGATATGTGGGTTGATAATTCCTTTCTTGATCAAAGCAACCTCATCTTGCTTAAAGGTATTTACATCGACCGTGAAACTGATTTGCTTTTGCGTCGGATCATATTTTTTGAACGTGATAGAAAAACTTGGTAGATCTGTTTGTTCAAGTTTGGTGTCTACGTAATACATCATCTTCTTGAAAAAATTTGTATCTGGTGGTGTTTTTTCTTTGTCTACAAGTGTATAATATCTATCAAAATCACCGACAAGATTACAGTCGTAATCAATTTCGTATGGATTGAGATAACAGTTGTTGAGATAGACAAGAATATCTTTTTCTCCTCTGTCAGCGAAGACCTGCATATTGGTTTGTACCTGAGTTGCTGGTGCATTAAGTGCATTGGCAAGACTGGAAACGAAGGTATCTAAGTAACTAAATACTTTGATTGCACTACTAAATTTTATGATCTCTAGCGAGAGTAAATATTTTTTGATTGAAGTAGAATATTCTTGATTTTCTAGCATATCATAAATCTCTTGAGAAAAAAATCCATATTTGGAAATGTCTTCCTTGAGCACAGTAAGTTTTTTACTATTGTCTATAAATATACTCGAGAAGCTATTGAGTGCTTGCTGGAGAATATCTTTTTTCTGAATATAACTAAGGTTCTTTTCATTGATGATCTTATCTACATTTGTCTCTTCTCCGCTTCCTGCGATGGAAAGTGAAGTATATTGCTGATAATTGCTCAGGTTCAACGCCTTATCGAGAAAGGTCTGTCACTGCTTGTAAATGTTTACATAGGTTTGATAGGCCACATCTGGTACAGGCTGTGAAGCGAAATAGATATAGCGACTATACAAGCGTAAAATGATAGAAGCAATCCCTGTTACGAAAATGATAAAAAATGATACCAAAAATAATCTCCAATAATGATTATGGTACTTCGATTTATTTCCTCCCATCACGCCACTCTCTCCCAAAGATACTTCACTTGTTCTTTCTACAGTTGGTTGTATCCTCATCCCAAGATTTTCAAATTTTACCTCTTCTCTTGGTGCTTTAGCTTCTTCATCAGCATTAATCTGAGAAATTAAGCTTGCTGCGGGCTTCGTTGCTTCCATACTGTTAAGCTTGAGACTTCATAATCATGAAAAATCTGGTCCTGATGGACCTGGTGCATTGATGTTTGGTGTAGTGTTTTCATTTCCCTCCTTCGGAGGACTGAAGTGTTTTTCTTCTGTCATAGAGACCAACTAAATAAAATCTCGTAGTTATATTATATCTAGAACCCCCTGGAAAACCAAAAAAATAGCCCTCTTAAGCTATTTTAGATTGACAAAACTGGTAAAAATGACGTGTTTTATATTTAGCACCTGGGTGCGAACTTTAGCTTTTCAGCCAATAAAATCGTTTAAACACCCTATATAAGACTTTATTCATTACGATATCGTAGCTTCCGAACAGTTCACTCTTGGACCCGCCAAGAGATTCCTTGAAGGCGCTGACGCTAGCAAGTGGATGTTTGGGGAAACCGGTTGGTGCTCAACCGCCTGTATCTACAAGTTTGAATCCATTGTCTTTCGCTCGGGAAAAGAGCTTGAATTTTAAGAAATGTTGGACACCTATATTGCTAAATTTTCTATCGAAGAATCCATAGGGGCAATAAATCATTTTATCATCGAATAAACAGATGGTTCATGCGATCATTTTGCCTTCCAAATACGCTCAAATCAGCATTCATTTGCCCTTTTCTATATATTCCAAAAGCCTCTCGTATTGGACTTTGGAGATGGTATTGAATCATTTCGCATCAGCAGTATTCTGCCACTTGATGAAAAATTCGTCGTATTGATCTTCACCGACGATGCGATATTCCATACCTCCTGCGATGGCTTTTTTGATACGCTTTCTGCAACTTTCATTCATATCTTTGAGTAGTACTTCGTCAGATTTTGTCGTATCGTAGGCAATACCTGCCATAGGCATGTTTTCTCTAAATGCAGGTGTAATACCATAATCCAGTTGTAGTGTGTGTTGTAGTCCGAGCCTAAATGCTTTCATATCTTCTTTAAATTCGTCGCATTTATGTCGACTATTTTCGAAAGTAAGAATATCATTGATGATTCCCCATTGGAAGAAAAAACATTTCTTTCTGAATTTATTCTTGAGTTTGGCTATTTCACTACGGACATATTTCTGATCATCGGGCAGTTCTACTCCCATGATTTGACATCGTTGTAAGGTGAATGGACCTATCTTTTTTGGTTTGATGACGCCAAAATATTCTTTGCCAAAAAGCTGTACCGTAAATGTAGGATTACGATAGACGTTGTGTTGAATGTCCTTTCGAAGCTGGGATTGATATAGGTTATACATCATCGCCTAACGAATAAAACGGTGTTATTCTACGGTTATATTTACTTCTTCTCCTTTTTGGAAGCTGACTTTCCCTGCTCTCGTTGCCGACATAATATCATCGTTAAACATCGAGAGATCATTTTTTGAGGTAACTTTAAGATGAGTAATTTCTGTCCCTAGACCGAGTTGTTTTTCTGTCTTATATCCACGAACTTTTTCTACAACAGTAAGTAGTTCCTCTACAGTTGAAACAATAGCAGTCATGTCGTGCGTGATAGGGAATATATCGTTGTTTGGAAAAGGTAGAATATGAATAGATTCAGCTGTAATATCTTTTTTATAATAGGTTTGATAGAGTTCTTCCGTGATGAAAGGAAGATATGGTGCGATGAGTTTGATAATGGCTGCGAAGCTGTGGTAAAGCGCAAATTGAGCAGAAATTTTTTGTTTGGCACCATCGGTATATTTTTCTGGCTTATAAATCTTTTCTTTGACGATCTCTAAATAATTATCACAGAAATCATGTCGGAAAAATTTTTCAAATTCAAGTTTTGCTTGACCGTATTCATAGTCATTTAAGTGCTCTGTCATTATTTTGGAAGTCGTATTTATCTGTTTGAGAATCCGTAAATCTATAGGATATAAATCTTTTTCTTTAACTTTTGTTGTAACATCAAAGTCTGATAAATTCATAAAGACAAAGTTTGCTGCGTTTCGTAATTTGGTAATAAGTTTCTGTCCAATTTTGAATTCATTTTCGTCGAAAAGAATATCTTTACCCAACTGTCCTCCAGAAGCTCGATATCTCACCGCATCAGCTCATCGAGTAGCGATGACTTGCTCAGGATCAAATTTTGCGTTACCTTTGGATTTGGAAAATTTTTCTCATTTTTCTGCGAGACAAAATCCTGACATCATCACATCATTGAATGCAATTTCTCCCGTCGCGAAATGGCTTTGTAGAGTCGTATAGAGTAATCGTGTACGGATAATGTCGTGAGCCTGTGGTCTCAAATCCATAGGAAGAATTTTTTGTGTATAGCCGTCTCTGATCAAGAAATTTTGATTAATCTGTGGTGTGAGTCATGAAGTAAACCAAGTATCGAGAACTAGTACTTCTCCTCTTACTTGCTCGGCAGTATAGCCATCAGGAAGTTCCGAGGTTGGATCAATCGGTCACTTAGCCAATTGCTTTCCACTAGGTAAAATTAGTTCTTCTGTCTGTATGTTATATCGTACGGGAATAGGGATTCCGTATTTTCTAGAGCGGGAAATGTTTCGATCTCGTTGGAGATTTTCTATCCAATCATCAGATCTTTTTTTCATAAATTCTGGATGTCGTTTCATCTTGTTATTTTGTCCAAGTAACAATTCTTTTTTGTCTAGCAAGTTAACAAACCACTGCTTAACTGGGATAATCTCTACAACTACTTTGCCTCTTTCAGAGATTTGTTTTGACTGAATGATGGGATCTCTTTTTTCTATGATGCCTCATTTGCTTTCAAAAAGTTCCATAATCTTTTCTCTCGCTTCAGCTATTTTGAGCCCATCAATTTCTGGTACTCCCGAATTTTGGATTTTACCATATCTATCGATGATGATCTTTTCTGGTAAATTATATTTTTTTGCTCGATAGACATCGGTCTCGTCACCGTAGGTACAACACATCACGACTCCGGTTCACTTATCCATCTTTACCTTGTCATCAGCCATAATAGGGACGCTGATTCAAACGGGTGTGGTGATTGTCCCTCAGACATATTTCTGAAATCTTTTGTCAGTTGGATTTACAAACACTGCTACACATGCAGGTAAAAGTTCTGGTCTCGTGGTTGCTATCACCAATTTCCCTCCACAGTCTAGAGAGAAGTTGAGGTAGTTGAAAAACTCATTGAACTCTTGTTCTTCCGTCTCTGCTTGAGCTAATGTCGTCTGCATTTTTGTACACCGCAAAGCCGGAAAGTCTTTGCAAACGATATGTCACTGGTTATAGAGTTTAACGAAGTTTGACTGAGCAAGTTGTTGGACTTCAGGAGAAATCGTAGTGTAGAACCTACTTCGATCAACCGATAAGCCAAGTGACTTTCGTAAGTTTTCATAGAGGTGTTTATATTTTTCTACAACATCTAAACATTTTGCGATAAAATCTTTGCGCTCTACATCCTTAATATTGATTCATAATTCCTTTTCTACTAACTGCTCCGTAGGGATTCCATTGTTGTCATATCCCATAGGATAGAAAACATTATAGCCGGACATCCTCTTGAATCTCGCAATTATCTCTGCTTGAGTATAGGAAAATATATGTCCGATATGAATCTTTCACGAAACCGTTGGTGGTGGTGTATCTATGGAATATATGGGTTTTTTCTCGTCTTTGGAAAATGCGAATATCTGCTTTTCTTCTCGATATTTCTGCCACTTCGCTTCAGATTCCTGATGATTGTACTTGTCTGCCATTATCTACTTATAGTTAAAAATCAAAAAAATATGTAAAAAATAGATAGCTATTTAGCCAAAAAATGCAAGATTAAGGTACGCACCCGGGTGCTTTTGTATTATATAACTATTTATACAATATTGTCGTTAACTTTTTCATTGGTAGCATTTATATATGGATCTGCAACATCATGTATCCACTTGTTTTCGGTTTTATCAAATTTTTGATATTGAAGAACTGTCTTATTTTTATCAATTTGCTTTGCATACATTTCTCAATTAGGCGTTTTACTATATTCTCGTCATGGCATTCAATTACTGATTATTTCCCAAGTTCAAGTCTTCTTTATTTGCTCCATTTTTTCCAGATCAGGACTTGTTACTTCTTGTTTGCTATTTTCTCATACACGAAATACCAACTTATCGACTAAGACTTTTCAGTCCTTTTTTTCTCATTTGAGACTATAATTTCTCATATCGATATTTGCTATATGTCATTTATCGAGCAGATTAGCTAGAACTGTTTCAAATTCACCCTTCTCTAATCAATTTGCGTTCGGATCTTTTTTCAGATCTATATTTATTCTTCAGAGAAGATCTACTTTTATATCGTAGTTTTTAAATAACTTATTTTGCTCTACATTTGGAATCACTATTTTTTTGTCAAATTTATCTCCTGGCATCTTGTTTATTCCCAAAGGACTATTTATTTCTTCGTCTTTTTTCTCGCTCGTATTGAGAATATCTACTATCTCTTCGGGAGAGACTGGAACAAATATCTTGGTCTTATCGGGCGTCGCTCTGAAAGTAATATCTTTATTTTTTTCTTTTTCTTTCAAAGATTCATCATCTTGTTTAATTTTCTTTACATTGATTTTGTTTCATTCCTTATCAAGCTCCGTTGTCTTAACTATCTGATTATCTCCTATTTGTCTTTCGACCACTACTTGTTTTGGGGCGTTGAATATATTATCAATTTTGGTTGTCTCTATCTTTACTGGCACTGCTTTGGGCATCTGTTCTGTTATGGTTTTGTTTTCTATTTGTTTCATGCCTTCATTATTTTCAGCCTTGAATTTCAGTACATTATAACTTTGTTTAAGAAAATCCATGTTTGGATTTTTGTTGTTAAGTTTTATGGAAGCATAAAGATATAAAACCCCAATTTTTGCACTTCGTTCTTGGGTCTTTTCTTTTGGAGCAAAATCGAAATCGTTGAATTTCTCGCTTTTTATAGCATCTTCACATCACTTTGTGATAGTGTCTTTTGATTTCTTATCTACAGTATCGAATCCTTTCCCGCATTGATCTACAACAGCTTGGCGGTTTTTTATATCTTCTAATTTACCTAAAATTTTATTCGCATCATCTGCCGTGATCTCTTTCTGATCTTTTGTGTCATCAACAAACTGGAGCTTGTCTAATTGTGGAGCTTCACCCATTATATATTACATAGTAGATAAAATACCTTCTAAATTTTGAATATCTTTTTGATCTTGCAATTTTTGTTCTTCTTCCATCTTTTTCATCTTTTCCAAAAAAGTTACTCATTTCGTAAGCTTTTCTTTGGTCTTTTCATCATCAACAGTTTTGATTGCTTGTTTGAACATGTCGATTAATACGTTGATAGTGTTATCGTCTAAATTACCATTCTCTATGAGATACTTCAATCATTGAGCCATAGGCCAATCTTGAAAACTATCTAATAATTTTACGATAAATGTTTTCTTATCCATATTCCGTTGGGATAGTTGTAAAGTACTATAATTATAACTAGAATTTCTTATTTGTCAAATATTTAGCACCCGGGTGTGATAGTTACCAAAATAGCTTATTAGGCTAAATTACATAAGTTAGCACCCGGGTGCTAACTAAACTGCTTGATTTTTTTACTGTCTACTATATAAGTACCTCATTATTTATCAGTACAAATCCATGCGAATAGTGATATTTTTTTTATGACTAATCTTCTGATCTCTCGGCTCTGTCCTGATGATAAGATTTTCTGATGGAGTGACGCGATCGAAGCTTCGCAGATTTTTTTTCTGACGTTCACAATGCCCAGACTGCAAGCATACCCTTCGTGCGAGAAATTTAGTTCCCGTAGTTAGCTATCTGGTTCAATGAGGAAAGTGCGAATATTGTAAGAAGAAAATCTCTCGAATATATCCTGTCTTAGAATTGTCGTGTGCAGGAGTTTTTCTCATTACCTATTTTCTACTCAAAGATTTCTGAATTGAGACATTGGTTTTTTGACTCTTGATGAATCGATTTCTTATTCTCCTTTTGATCTACGATTTGTGGAAATATGAATTACATATGGTGATACGAGTACTTTTGACGGCTTTGGGAATCGTGGCAAATATCAATATCTCCGGAGGAAGTGATGGAAATTTTTTGATGAGTGCAATTATGTTTGGAATAGTATTTTTATTGATCTATTTGTTTGCAAAACGATACGTAAAAATGAGATTTAAAAAACATGAAGAATGATTTGGGCAGGGAGATGTTTTTTTGGCGGTAAGTATATGACTATTATTCCCTATCGTTCTATCGTTCTACAATCTATCGTTCTCACGAATGACGCTGGTGAATGTCTTGATTTTGTTTATCTTGTTGAGTAGTATCATTTGACTCATTTGGGCTTGATTACAATACTTTTTGAATTCAAAATTCAAAATTCAGAATTCAGAATTAAATATAATACCGTTTTTTCCTGCCATGATTATCGCATTCCGATTGATGGCTTGGAAACTTGGCTTCTTTATTTCTCTTCTCTTCCCTCTCGCATGATAAAAAAAACAGCTAAACCAGTATCAGAAAAAATAGCATTTTCACGAAAATTTCGAGTATTTGGTATCTTGAGCGCTATCGCATATGTACTCTTTTTTTCTACACTATTTGTAAATTTCATAGTTGTTCAATCGATGATATTTGTCTTATTATTTTTTCTCTTTTTCCAATTCTTCTATCTAGAGATTCGTAAACTACCCATCAAATATTTACTCGTAGCGATGCTTATCATAAGTGTTATTTGAGGCTTTTTTATAGGATATACTAATATCCTCTTAGTAGTATCGATGCTCTCTATAAATATAGGAATCGTCTATCTTGCCTGGCTTCTTCAATGATCGTCCCATGATAAGGTCAAACGAGATACCTTGAGTTACCTCACTACATGAGGATATATGTTTACCGTATTTATAACCCTCGGCTATAGTTTTTTCGTCTTGGGGTATTACACAAAATTTCCTTTTACCTGCCAGGATCTCTCTAATGCATCCAATCGTGTAATCAATGTTGTCACTCGCCCGGTCACCAAAGGTATGGACAAAATCAAAACCGATACTTCGTCATTTTTCGCTACTAAAGTAAAAGATATTGCGGTTATCGGACAAGACATTTCATTGCAAACGCAACAGTCTACCTATTCTACCATGATCCAAAAATTTAATACCTTCAAAAAAAATCTTATCGATCAGACGCTCAGAGATAACAGTATGGTCAATATGGGCATCTGTGATTATCTACTCGGACAGATGAATATTATTTACGAAAATCCTACATTCAAAGCATCAGTAATATTGTTAATGTTTTTACTTCTTTACGGATTCGTAAGAATCGTCTTCCGAGTCATGACGGGTATAGCATTAGTAATATTTAAAATATTATTTGTATCTAAAGTATATCGCATCAAGACAGTTATGAAGGAGGTTGAAGATCTGGAATAATAGAACAAATGAAAGAAATTATATAAGGATTTTAAGAAATTCAGATTTTTTGCGTTTTATTGACTTTTTTCAAAAAATAAATATAATTTGTTTTTTAGAATACATTTAGAACAAAAATGAAAAAATGAAGACGATAAAAATATTACTAATTTTCCTCTTGGTGTGAGCTCTTATGTTTGGTACTTTACTTCTGATGAAATCATCTGGAGCATTGATAGCATTTCCCGCACTATATAACTTCCTTACTCCTCAAACGGAGGCATTGATAAAATTGTTGTTAATAGGAATATTTGTCTGAACACTTACAGGGATAACAGGGGCCTCAGGTGTATTGATATTAGTTCCTATTTTATCCCTTCCTACCTTTCATTTGGCCATGCCCATCATCTTGGGGACAAGTCTCATGGTAGATGTAATTGCCTCATTGTCTGTATCATCCACTTATTACGCCACAGCGAGAAACGTAGATATAAAGGGAAGTATTTGGATTCTTTTGGGAGCAATTATCGGAACTCAGATTGGTTCTTATCTAGTAGTTTCAATTCCAGATATTTGGATAAAGGGCGTTATAGTCTATGGAATGATAGCGTTTGGAATCCAGACATTTAAAAAACGTCAAGAAATAGCACAAAAGGGAGTAGAAAATCCATCCCGCAAAAGACTGTTAATGATGATCGCATGTGGAATATTCGTTGGAATAACTACGGGGCTCTTCGGAGCAGGAGGTGGATTGATGATTTTTATCATCCTCTTCCATATTCTGAAATATCCATTGAAAAAAGCGATTGGGACGTCAACCCTCGTAATGCTTTTTACCGCGGCGTTTGGCGTAATTGGCTACGTTCAACACGGGAATTTCGATATTTACCTAAGCGTCGTTCTTGGTGTTTCCGCCCTCATAGGTGGGCTATTCAGCTCTATCGTGGCCTATAAGATTAAAGAAGGGACATTAACTAAAGCGATTGGATCTATCTTTGTAGTCGCGGCTTTGATTATGTTTTTCTTTCAGATCTGGGGTCCATTATCCAAAGTTATTCTCCACTATTTACACCTCTAATCATATATTGTCATACATTTTTTTAATACATATTTTCTATGTTCTATTGACTTTTTTTGTTATATATATACAATAAATGCTCTAAAACACAAAAAAAATGAAGATACTGAAAGTATTATTTGTTTTGTTCGTAGTCGGGTTTTTTACTATCAGTATTTTGCTTCTCATAAAGATGTATGGAGTATCTATCTCTAGCATGTTGATTGAGATAAAAGCATACTGGGCATTGGCATTACTTTTTGTTGTGTCCAATCTCCTCACCCCCGAAATGGAGGTATTATTGAGACTGATTTTAACGGGCCTTTTTGTTGGAACCCTTACGGGAATGACAGGAGCATCTGGAGTACTGATATTATTTCCCATCCTCTCTCTTCCCATTTTCCATTTAGATCCCCACATCATCTTGGGCACAAGCCTTATGGTGGATGTAATCGCTTCATTATCCGTGTCATCCACTTATTATGCGACAGCTAAAAATGTCGACATAAGGGCAAGCGCTTGGATTCTTTTGGGAGCGATCGGAGGAGTTTTGATTGGATCCTTTTGGATGACTTTGATCCCAGATATCTGGTTAAAAGGTGTTATAGCCTTTGGTATGATAGCGTTTGGAATCCAGACATTTAGGAAACGGAAGGAATTGGAACAAAAGGAAGTAAAGAATTCATCGTTGTTCAAGAAAGTATTGATAATGATTGTATGTGGGATAATCATTGGAACAAGTACAGGGGCCTTTGGGGCAGGAGGTGGATTGATGGTTTTTATCATTCTCTTCCATGTCTTAAGATTCCCCTTAAAGATGGCTATAGGTACATCTACCCTCGTAATGCTTTTTACCGCGGCATTTGGAACAATTGGTTGCGCTCGGCATGGGAACGTCGATTTCCATCTGGGCATAATACTCGGCTTTTCTGCCTTTATAGGTGGATTAGCTAGTTCTATTGTTGCCTACAAAGTCAAAGAAGGAACATTGATCAAAATAATTGGAATTGTTTTTGTAGTCGCAGCTTCTATTATGGCCATCTTTGCAGTTTTGATTCCACTATTCAAAATCATTCTACACTATATACACCGTTAACCACGCAATTGGTTAGCGGCTTTTTTAATATCGATTTTCAAATTGAAAAACTTCCCTGGTCCTATATACTATTGTACGAATTCAAAATTTAAAATTTAAAATTTAAAATTATGATTAAAATAGTTGCACCAGGGTGATCGTACGATAAAGCAATGGTTGCGAGCAAATACGGCGCTGAAGAAGTCTATGTCGGAGTGCCATTTACCTCGCTAAGAATGAGACAAAATAAGATCTATAATTTTGATGATCTCAAAAAAACGGTTGATGGGTTACATAAAAATGGGAGTAAGGCATTGCTTACGATGAATATTTTTCCGAGAAATACGGATATAAAAATTTTTGAACAGACAGTAAAACAAATAGCTGACATCGGAGCTGACGCCATTATTTTTTCTGATCCCTGAACCTTCCACATCATCAGAAAATACATGCCGAAGATACCGTTACATCTAAGTACGCAGTCCTCCACTATGAATTGGGCGGCAGTAAAATTTCGGAAAGACATGGGCATCAAGAGAATCGTTTTCGCGAGAGAATTGAATATCGAAGAAATTAAAGAAATCAGAGAAAAAGTTCCTGGGATAGAGATAGAAGTTTTTGTCCATGGGGCTATGTGTATGAGTTATTCATGACGCTGCTTGCTTGGTGACTATATGAGTTGAAGACCAGGTAATAAGGGTGAATGCTCGCATGCCTGTAGGTTTAAATACAAGGTACGACTTGAAGAAGAACGTAGACCAGGAAAATTATTTCAGCTCGAATGAGATGAAGATGGTAGCCATATTTTATCGTCAAAAGATCTGTGTACTATAGATAGGATGAAAGAAATTATTCCTTATGTCGATGCGATCAAAATTGAATGAAGGAGTAAATCAGAATTTTATGTCGGTGCAATCGTAAAAGCATACAAACATGTCCGCGATGCAATAGTTGCTAAAAAGAAAATAGATCCAAAGATAGCGAACCTCGTAAATGTAATTCCCCATAGGGAATATCGAAGTGGGTTTCTGTTCAACAAGCTCAACGAATTTCCTGAATGAGAATGATCAACGACGCTAAATTCTGCGGGACCATTGTTTAACAGGAATTATTTCTGAATGTTTTCTGACCAATATATAGAAAAAAATAAGAAAAAATATTTTCACATCGAGCCAAAAGAAGTTATCACCTCGGGGATGAAAATAAAGTTTTTGAGCCCAAATACTATGGGCGAGTTGAAAATAGTAGATATCTTGGATGCCAAAGGAAATCCCCTTGAAAAGGCACATTGCAATAGTTGAGAAATTTATATTTTGACTGACAAGAAGCTTGAAGGTCGAGAAATTTTATATGAATAATATTATTGGGATTTCTGAAATATATGAAACTTTCTTATAATGCCCACTACGGCAAATATGAAGAGTAAGACTCATATCAAAATGAATGAATTTCCCATACCTATAATTGCCGATATACTACCAAATGCCAATGATCCAAACATCGCACCAAAATTTGCGACAAACTCTTCTATACCAGTAATTTTACCACTAGCTTCTGGATCTGTGTAATCAGATACCAATGCTGAAATAACTGGGCGAATCAAAGAGAGCCCAAGCGATATACCAAAAGTGATAATTAGAATGCTTCCAAATCCATCTCTAAATCAGAGTAAAGCACACAAGATAGATACGAAAAGTAAAACAATGAGAATAAATTTTCTTTTATTATATTTATCTGCAAATTCTCATGTGAAGAAACTGAAGACATATGGCAGTCTCATGATAGCAAAAATGATTGCCACTTGAGAAAGCGATAGATTATTCTGAACTGCTATAATAGGTATAAAGAGGAATCCAATGTAATTCAAGACATTAAAAAGAAATTCAAATCCTAGCGCGTGGTAGATTTTTTTATTGGCAGTTTTGAGTGAATCAAAAGTTCTGCGAAATGCTCAAAAGGAAAATACTTCACGGAAAAATTGATGCAAAAAACTTTCTTTTCCAAGAAATGCTTTGATCTTTTTTTTGCTTAAATGGGGAAGCTTTGTATCCGTGAGAAAAGACAAAAATGCAAATAGTCCTATGAATAAATAAAGATGCGGTAGGTCCACATATTTGATTAAAATCGCAGCGAGAAGACCTCATACCACATACGCAAAGTTTGCTGATGAAAAATAAAGTCAAAATACTGTGCTTCCATTATTTTGTTTTGCGTATTTACGGATCATGCTCTGGTAACTGGTAATAAGTGCTCCTCATCCTATCGCATTTAATATAACTGCGACAACTAGTAGGATCACTGAATGTTGTGTTCCTGCCAGAAAGAAGGCAATACTGGTAAGAATGTAGAATGCCTTACTTATAAAAATAACTGATCTAATATCTGAATGATCATCCAATTCTCCTACATTTATCGAGAAAAACATTTTGATAAGTGGAAGCAATGCTCCGATGACAGATATTCGAAATACATTATTGATGATAGATTTTAGATAGACGGAAAAGAAGGTATCACCTCACAACCCTCGTCAGAAGATGAAAAGGAATATAGATAGTGAAACGATTCTAATAGAAACTGGAATAGAAAAAAAGTCTTTTTTTATTACAGAAAAAATTCATGTCTTGTGATTAAACTGCGGATCAACGATTTGCATTCACAATTTCTATATGATAAATTTGTGCTTCTATTATACTGAGATTTTTTTTCCTGTCAAAATTTCAAAAAATAAATGTAGGGGCGGATATCATCCGCCTTGTGCTAAAATAAAAAAGGCGCATACTATGCGCCCCTACAGAAACTATATAATTTTTTAACGTTTTATATTCATCATCTTTCTCATTTTTCCTCTTGTCCGTCATGATTGAGGGGCATCGACAACTTCCGTTCCACCTGATGGTGTCCTGATAAATCTATATCCATCGGGATCTGTTCTAAGTCTTGTTTCTCGACAAATTTTTCTTCCTCTAAGAAATCGAGTATAATCACGACCTTTTGGATTTTTTACTACACCGACTACACCAAGCTCTTTTGCTTCTTCTACCGTGAGTTTTCTCTTGGGATATTCAAATCTCTTGTTACCCCTAAGTCTGGTAGCAAGTCTTTGTTGTTGAGATTTTTTTTTGGCGATACCTTGTTTGTTTGTTCTTGATGCCATTGCACAATAATTACAAATAATAAATGATATATGATAGATTATAGAAAAGTGTAATAAATTCAAGTTAGACCGTAAATTGGCCATTTTGGTAGATTATTTTTTCTGTACCATCAGACAATATTGCCGTCACGGTTCTTCTTGCTGTGGAAACAATATCGGTATGCTCAGCGCTTTGATTAAATCATAAATCAGCTAATTCTTTTTCGCTCATTTTGCTTATATCACCTTTGAACGAATCAGCATATGCATTTCCTATAGCGATATGAGTATTACCTTCGGGACCTCAAGCATTTTCATCATATAACGTCTCTCCCATAAATTTAGTGATATGAGAAAATCTTCCATCCGTCAAAGAAAATTCTCAGATTTTATTAGCGTTGGGGATATTAATCATCTCTTTTAATAATTCCTTATTTTCTGATGCATCGAAATCTACGATAATTCAATTTTCAAATTTAAGATATACATCCTTGATTAACTGCCCATAACTGTACAATGGTTGATTGAATCTAAGTCGTCATTCAGTGCCTCTTCGATCTGGTGAAATAAATATTTCAAACGAAGGAATGTTACGTCATCCTCATCCCAATCGTTGTCTATTGGTTCAGATTTTGATTTTTATGTCTGCATCTTCTCATTGGACATGCACTCGTTCTATTGGTAACGCATCTAATTTATCTTTTATTTCTTTTGTCGCAGCAAACGTTCTTTTTCGTTCTGTGATCGGATCATCAAAATCTAAATAACATGCTTTTATGATTTGATTTCGATATTCCTCAAGAGACATATGAGCTTCATCTGCCATAGCTTGCGTACCATACAATCCCAGTGTTCGTGTATGTTTTCCTTCGTTCTCTTTTTTAGTGCGCCTATCGAAATATTCTTTGCGTGATTGTCTCCTGGCTGCAAGTTTTTTTGGATCAACATCTTTGAGCTCATGTTTATCCGCCTCAGCGATGACAGAAATCACATGTGTCATCTGTTCTACTTTACCATGAAGAAAATGACTTGGATAAAAAACTATCTGGTCGTCATTTGCATGCTCGAAAAAATGTTTAGCTACTCCATCGGGCAGATATTCAATAATCGGATGGGCTCCAACCTCAAGGATTGCCTTTTGGAGAGGAAGATAAAACGGCTTTGCACACTCAGGTATTTGAACAAAAATCGTTTCACCAGTCTTTGCTCACTCACCTCCCCGGAGAGCAAATTTTACTAGAACGTCTGCATATTTTTTGAGAAGCTCGTATGATGGTTCGTACATTGTTTTTGAATTCAAAATATAAAATTTTTATTCAGTCTCTACTCCGCATTTTTTTAAATCTTGTACAAACTCGTCGAAACTGTGAAATACAAATGTCTGTATTCACAATGATTTTGCTCATTGAATTTTATCTTCTTTGTCATCTGAATAAATTATCTGGCTGGGATTCATGCCTGATTTATCAATAAGAACCTGGAAAATCTTAGTATCTGGTTTCATATATCCGACCTCATAGGAGAAAATATGAATATCAAAATTTTGAAGAAAATTAAATTTTTTATCTAGCTCACGAATTCTGGTTGGAAAATTATTTGAACAAACTCCTATTTTGTATCCTTTCTGTCTCAAATTTTTTGCTAGCTGTTCAACTTTTTCATTGACTTCATAACTTTCACGGAGTTTGGCGTAAATTTCTTCGTGAGTACATTCCAATCCGAGTTCTTTTTTTGCCCGATTTCGGTATTCGTCCTCTGACAGTGTTCATGATTTAAAATCTCTCATTTGATCAGAAAGAGCGAGAACCTGATCTCTTTGCGCTTTTTCGACGTTTGGAGCGAGACTTTCCTTAAATCTTTGGAAACTTTGCTCAGTAAAATATAGTCCATCTAAATCAAAACAAATCAATCATGTATCCATACTGAATAATTGGAGTATAAAGTAAATCATGGGTAATTAGCCACGAATCCCGTAGGACTACGGGATGACCTCACCTCTCGATGAATCAAAATTTGTATTAGCCACGAACCCCGAATGGTCGGGGTGACCTCACCTCTCGATGAATCAAAATTTGTATTAGCCACGAACCCCGAATGGTCGGGGTGACCTCACCTCTCGATGAATCAAAATTTGTATTAGCCACGAACGGGAATCGAACCCGTGACCTCACCCTTACCATGGGTGCGCTCTACCGGCTGAGCTATCGCGGCAATTAATTGGTCAGCTTGGGCTTTTTTATGTATTAGGGTTTTGTTTTCAAGCTTAGATTCCACCCGGGTGCTACTAACATACTATATCACTTTTCTACGATAACGGTATATAAAGTAGAACAAAAGAGCCATAAAATTGGGTAAATATTAGTTTTCGGGGTACTATTATATGTTGAAACTTTTATCTCGCGAATATTCGGATATATGGCTATTACTTGAAGCAGCCAAGAATACGAAAGGAATCTTGCGCACGAATGGATCGTAGATCCAGAAAATATAAAAGACATCAAAGAAAACTTAAAGAATCTTAAGTCAGATATTTTAGATAAAGTAAAAAGATGAGATCCAGACCATAAGTATTTTGGAGAAAATATTGTTGATAATGATGAGTTGCTTAACAAGGCCCTTGATCAAGAATTTGCAAGCATTGATGTCGAAGCAGAGGCCTTGTTTGATAAATTTGCTCATAGTCATGAGAGTGAACTTGAACAGATAATCAGAACCTCAGATAACGTACAAGCACAACAACTTTTGAAAAATCTACAATTGAAGTTTGAAGACTATCTTTTCAATTCGTCAGAGCTAAAAGGTAGATTTACTGAAATGAAAATAATTGCTGGTGATATGGTAAAATTTGAACTCAATGACTTGAGATCAAAGATCTCCGTACCTGCCTGATATAACTGAACAACAAATAACAACGATGACAGAAATGTATTTTTGGATGATGTGAACGGTTGAAGTAAAGAAAGATATGAAAAATATGAGGTGAATAAGGATTATGTCGATCCCTACAAAGATCGGTCGTATACCGGCGTAGGAAAGGATCAGAAAATAGAAAATATCTACAAAGATAATAATCTGAGAAAGGTTATGGAAAGAATCTTTGATGAAGAAGATCAAAAAGAACTTCATAGATGAACGTTTAATATCAATCTTGGAAAAGAAGAAGGACTCGCGGGGATGATTATCGATATCCGTGAAGCAATAGCTAATAGGAGTAATGAAGATGAAAATAATAAACACAGAAAACTATATGACAAACTTACGGAGAGAGGTGCGATGTATTTCGATGAAGGCAGTGGTGAGGTAAAAATGAATCTCACTCCGAAAGATCTGAGAGAATTTATCAAAGCATGAGATTTACAATACGAAAGAAAATGATGACTAGATTTTGAAATTAGAAAAATAAGTAAGATAATGAACAGTGCTAAATGGACAGACCTCGATACTTTCGCATCACTTGTTCAATCCAAAAGCGATGTGGTGATGGCCGTCAAAGAATGGAACAACAGTCTGGAAATGACAGGGAATGATAGAGAACATCCGGATGAACAAAGTTTGATTGGTCCAGATAATGTCTTAGATTTTCTCTGTGACTTCAATAGTGATGGACAGATTTCTGCAGCATATAGAAGAAAAAATAATAGAGAACAAAAAAATCAATGAGATGTTGGAACACTCTTTGGTCAACAAGTTATGTTTACTATCGAGCAAGCGATTGCTGTAGAAAATACCAAGCTTGGTGATCCAGCCGGAGAACAATTGGTGATATCAAATATTATCAAAAATATGCAGATCAGTGATAGTAGACTTCTTACAGAGACGCAGAAAAATTTTCTTCTAAATATGCAATCAAACAGAAAAGAATGCACAAGAGAAAATCTTGCTCTTCTTGTCAATGGAGATGGAGATGTACCTGCTATGCCGGAAATGAAAATATTTTTCCTCGACGCTATCAAAAAAATCAATGGCTGAAGTGAGGCAGTACAACCAGACTTATATGACACTCTTGTCGGTAGAGAAGCAGAAGCTGTCGTTTCATTGTATGAAACTGAAGCAACACTTAAGGCTGAACTAGACGATATACTTCTCGCATCCAAAGATCCATGAATACAATTACTTATCAGAGAGCAGGGACTTGTACGTGTGAGAGAGACGTTGTTTACCAGTATTATGACCGTTCTCGACAATGTAGATATTATAAGTAATAACTGAGCAAAGACACAACTTCAAGCTGCATGAGTAGGCAAATGACGAGAACTTCATGCGCTCAAAAACGAACTCTTGGAGGGCGTTATCAAAGAACTTATTCTCTCATGAATATATTATAGCAAGACATGATGATTTAGATTCTTTATCGGAAAATGATGAAATGGAATAAATACATCCGGTAGAACTAAACGAAGTCGATGAGCATGAGTATGACTTATCGTAGGCGAATGATGAAAGGTAGGAATAGCAGGAATCCTTGCAGGAGATATTGCTGAACAATATAATTATAAGAGAGTAATCAATGCAGATCTATCACAAGTAAGAAGTGCAAAATATCTTGGTATCGAGTGATGATTACTTGCCAATATAGCCACAGATAATATCGGTGTAGAGGCTTATGCCGGCGTTAATCGACAACAAGATCCTGAAGTAGGAATCAATCAAATTGATAAACAATATAGATCAGTATCGGCAGAGATTTTCGATATCACAGGAGTATCTGCTACTACACTGTCTAACAAAGAAAGTTTCAAAAAATATATACAAGGAAGAATAGACGCAAAAAAGTCAGACTCTATGTATGGAAGATTTGTGACTACCAACCATCAACATCTCACGGATGATCTTGATTTTATGGTCAGATATATGCAGGCGAATAATTTCTTCGGCGCAAATGGTCTTCTCAAGAAATATCCCAAAGTAAGCGCTACGAGCTCTATCAATGCCCTACTTGATATTTTACAATCAGGAAATATTGAACAACGAAGACATGATGTCATCGCAGGCCTTCACGGTAAAGTTGAGATTACTAAATTATCGTTTGGTGTGACTACTAGTGCACTGACATTGAAATCATCTGAAACTCCATCATCACCAGCAAGCACAGGAGTGGATTGATCTGAACCAGGCACCCCTCAAGACGAGAAAGGAAAAGACAGATTTTGAATTTATGGATTTTATGTTGGAGTCAGAATATCAACCTGGAGAAATATGTATGTGCCAAACGAAGCACAATATCTCTTCACACAATATGAAACTGGACAGGGTCTCGGTGTTGAATATCTCAACAATCCAATAAAAGATTTGAACAAATATGGAGAATATCTTGTTGCTTTATATCATGATCCAAAAAATAGATTATGATATTCCGTAGACGCAGGAAGACTTATCCTTACCTTCGATCCTCAATGATCTGATCTTACGCTTGCGAAGTTTTTGAATATCCACGCAGCTATAGGAAATATAAATGCAATAAATTCTCCAAACGACAATGTCTTAGTCAACGATAAAAAAACGACCGTTGTCACAGAAAATACCACTATAGAACAAAACTGATTTTCTCTAAGAGGTAATGTACTCACCATAGGAAACGTTGGTGATATGTGAGCGTATACGATTACTGAAGCGAAAGGTGTACGTAGAATATTGTGTCTCGGAACCAAAAAGCTTGATGATGCGGTTCGCATCACAGGAAACACTGGACCAGATATTGTCGATCCTATGAAACCTGCAGAAGAATATAATAAGACACGATCGCAAGAAAAAATAAACACCGACATTATAAACACTATGACAGGAGACGGAGAAAACATAAACATGGTAAAAACAGAAACTGCAGCATTTTTTGATGCTGAAGGTAAACTACAAAAACCTAAAGACTATACCGTTACTTTCGAACCAACAGATATAGTAGGAAAAACATTAACAACCTGAACACTGACTATCCAAAAAAATACTGACGGCACATTTGTGGTTAGTCTCGACGAAGCGAATCCTGCTGATCAACTGACGATTGCTTACAGAGATTTGAAAGAATATGAAGTAGCATATACGGAAGCTGCGAACAACGAAGACAATCGAGAACAAGTAGAAACATATGAAATCACCAATTTCTTCGCTTTTGAGGGTGATATGCTTCAAGCAAAAACAGAGCTTATCCGTTTGTCCTCATCACTTGAAGAATTGGAAAATGCAGATCCGACAGCATATGCAGACTTCTTATTGGATATCTCTACCGCAGGAGCTGATGATGGAGAAATAGATGATGAAGAACTTAGCCAAGCAATTGTTCATTTGGAATTGCTTATGACAAAAGATAAAAACTCACCTTCATTTACCGTGCTCAAAGGATTTTTGGATGGAGATGATGAAGAAATAAAATCATATATTGTAGATAGAATGAAACAGATTCTCGCAAGAGAGCCATTATACAAAATATCTACCATAGGTCAAATCCTCACAAGTCATAAATGACGAGAAAAGGTAAAGTGACCTTCGAAGCAAACAATTCCTGTAAATCTTCTCAAAGAGATGAAGGAACAAAGAGATGAAGTCAAGAAAACATATGCATCGACAAAATTCAATACTGATCCGACAATTGATCCAAATCTTGTAGGATACGCAGCATTTTACAGACCAAAAGCACAGAAATATTCAGTTACTTCACTAGGAGAGACAGGATATCAATGAGAAATCAAAAATATTTCTGACGCTAATAAGGAAACAGCACAATCATGGTTCTTGGGAAATTTCAAGATGAACAAATATGAAGTAGAATATTTTGCTAAGAGTCTAGAAACACAGTTCGCAGCTCAGTGATTGGCCGTTACTTTGAAAAATGAAAATTACATAGATACACTTTCTTCTCTAGAAGCCCTTATCCAATGAGATGCTCTTCTGCTTGACTCTTGAGAGAAAATAAGTATAGATATAGACTGGGTATTCTACCTCTTGGGAGATTGTTGCAATGAGTCTCTCGGAATGAGAATCAAAAATATCAACATACAAAAATTTAAGAAAACTGTTGTCGTAGAATGAAGTTATAGTGCCACATGAACACCAGACAAAGAATATAAGGGTGGTATGGATCTTTACGTCAAGAGTCATTCTATTACAAGTAGAGTAATTACTCAAGAAGAAAAGATTAGTTGGAGAACATCATCAGGCGAGAAAAACAGAAACTCCACCAGCACCACCACCAACAAAAGTAGACCCTGAAACTCCTCCTCCACCACCACCGACGGATCCCGATCCATTCACGTGATTACAAAGTGCTGATTCGAGAGATATGGGTAACATAAACAACTCCGCATAAACATGATAACTAATATTTATATATTCATTTTACACCTTTCCACTATTACCATGAAAAAAATTATCATCTGATTGTTATGAACATTTACTCTCCTATTCTTATGATATGGAGTAGTTTCTGCGCAATCTCTTCCTACTATCGGAGGTGCGATGACAACATCGACCATAGCTCAGCCCTACCTACAATCTCAATGTGTGGAGCCAGATAGTTCTATAGTATATGTAACCAGACAATTCTACTTCTGAGACACCTATACTACTACAGACGTGGTACCAAAATGGTGAAATGGATACGACACCCTTCTCTTGAGCGCAAGTAAAGTATATATGTACAATGCTTCACTCTTTAGTTTCTCTTCTGCTATTACATGGAAAAGTAACGGAATACCAAACAGCGCTCCGGTAAGTTCTATCGTATCAGCACAAGGTACTTTTGTAGTTAGTTCTAAAAGTTGATGACAATTGGTATATAATATCCACAGAACTGCTTTGGAAAATGCATGATCTCATTCGTATTCACTTTCTTATCTTGGACGACCAAATCTTACAAACTATACAGCATCTCTTACCAAAAAGACATTTCACAATCAAGCATGACGAGTTGTCAATTGATTTGAGTGTGTAAACTATATTGTTCACTATTGTGGAGATGGCGTTAAGGATACAAAACAAAGCATAGCAAACTTACCATGATGATTTACCAATTCTATCGCGAATGAACAATGTGATGGTACTGCATGAGTTCCTGCTGGATATACCTGTACAAGTTCATGTACACTTCAAGCAAATCCAAGCGCTCCAACATGTTCCCTCACTGCGAATACATTGAGCATCACATCTGGACAGATGGCAACCCTTTATTGATCATATACCAATGCTGTAGTAGCTACTTTCGTTCCAACTATTTGAGGAATAACTTTCTTGTATCCTAATCGAAGTAATAATAATATTTCTGTGGCTCCAATTGTAACAACAACATATACACTTATTGTTACCTGAGCAGCAGGAACTACTCCTGTGAGTTGTCCCGTAACGATAACGGTAACCAATGTTCCTAATCCAACATGTTCACTTACTACGACCACTCCTACTATTACCAATGGACAAACAGCAACGCTTAACTGATCATATACCAATGCTGTAGTAGCTAGTTTCGTTCCAACTATTGGGGGAATAACTTTCTTGTATCCTAATCGAAGTAATAGTAGCATCTCTGTAACTCCTACTACGACTACTACATATACACTTATTGTTACCTGAGCAGCAGGAACTACTCCTGTGAGTTGTCCCGTAACGATAACCGTCAATCAACCTATGTATGCTTTGACCCTAGATAAAACACTTATCAAAAATGTTCTTTATCGCTCTGGAGATCTTGTTTCTTTCAAGATTGATTTTGCAAATGTCGGAAGCGCAACTGTTAACAACGCCCTTCTTACTGATTATTTACCCAAAGGATTGACCTATGTGAGTAGCCAACTTTATGGAGTAAATCCTCCTTATAATTTTACCACAGGAATCTTTCAAGGCCATGAATTTGTAAAATACACTGGCTTTACTTTGACTCCTGGACAACAATGATATATGATTATCACAGGAAGCTTTAGATGATATCAATGGTCACAAGATACTTGGAATCGAGTATATCTAGATTCTGATGAAACAAATGAAATTCTTGATTCTGCATTATTTTATGTCTACAAACCTACGGGGAATGCAACAGTCACTAAGACGGCTGATAAAGTTTCTTACTATCCTGGTGAGGATGTAAAATTTACTATAAGCGTTACCAACAATGGTCCTGATGCTATTGATAATGTACAACTCATAGACACATGGCCAGCTGGAACATGTTTAACACTCGATAGTAGTTTCGTATCAAGCATACCAACACCACCAATGACTAATTCTATCAATCCGTATACATGGAATTTTAATACTACTATGACAATCAACCAGATAGCATATCTCTACCTTACGGGACATATCAAAAACGATCCGAGTTGTGTAGGAAACTATACCAATATTGTTGATCTTAAATATATGGTAGACGGAGAACTTAAGACAGGGCAAGCACAAACAACAATAAATGTATTGGCTGTACCTGCTTCTACTATGACGATTGAAAAGAAAATCGTACAGTATGGAAACAATGTAGGAGATCCAATAGTATTTGAACTTGTGTATAAAAATAATTGAACTGCTACTATCACGAGTTACGATATCGTAGATTACCGGCCAGGAACACTCAACTTTGTTTCTGCTAGTCCTATGCCAACTACTCAGACAATTACCAGCTGAGGAGCATTATTACGTTGGATATTTACTAGTCCTCTTGCTCCAAATGGATGAGGAAAAATTACACTTAATTGAACGATAAAATAAATTAGGAATTAGAAAATAGGAATTAGGAATTAAATAAATAGCCATCTACATTCAAAATTCAAAATCCAAAATTCAACATTTAAGTTTTAATTAGTTATAATTACGGAAATGAAAAAAGCACTTTACATCATCGTCCTTGGACTCTTGTGATTAGTATGATTCACACGAGCAAGTGTAAATAGTATGAGCCTTGCGCCTGCAATGCAATCAGCTATTTCTGGTTCGCTAGTAACATTCACCGTTACAGGAACTAATGGATCTGGTGATGCATATCTCAAATATGTCTTGCCTAAGACAGCGGCATACGATATTGTCTATCAAAATGCAAGCCTGACTCCGGCCAATAATGCGCTCTTGAGCCTATGAGCTGAACATGATCCTGTATTTTTGATTTCTGCAAATAGTAGTTTTTCCGTAACTATTACTGCAAAGGTTACCACCAATACACGAGCATTCTCTACTATAGATACCAATGCCATCATCGCTACTGATTCAACGTTTGCTAATGTGATGACCTCAGCTCTGGCACAAATTTCTCCTATTGCTGATCTTGCAGTGACTAATATTTTGACAGGAGCTAACCCTAGTTTTTCTGGAGATGTAGTATCCTATTATATAACTCTACAAAATATCTGATCTGCTACTGCGACCGGAGTCTCTTTCATAAGCACCTTTCCTATCCCTACATTATCTACTCCGACTGCGACATTCAATGGATCACCCTACATTTATGACTATATAAACTATCCTCAAGATTTCGTTTGGAGCGGAAGTTATTTCAATGTGTTGACTCCAGGACAGACGACAACAATTTTATTGAATGCATTTATGACGCAAGCATTTGCCATATGAACTCCATTCAATCAAATTGCTAAAGCGATGACAACAAGTACCGAATATAGTACAACAAATAATTCAGCTACAGCGACAGGAATCGTACAGGCTCCTGCTGATGTGTGGATTACAAAAACATTAACACCATTTACTGGATACAATGTAGGTGACAAAGTTATCTATACTATTGCCTATGGAAACAGTTGAGGTAAAGTTGCGACTAATGTAAACATTACTGATATTGTGCCTGCGGGAATAAATATACCTGTAAATACATTTACTATCGGAACATTACCTGCATGAAGTGGTGGAGTGATTATCCTTACATGAACGTTAACAAATTTATTCACCTCATGACAAGTATTTGTGAACACAGCAGATATTACTACCAATAGTATTGAATGATCAACAGGAAATAATAGCTCTACAGCTACATGAGTTGTTCAAGGAATCGCAACTGTAACTCTAGATATCATAGCAAACAATCTTACAAGATCACAATATGATAACGCACCATACGGCTCTGGACCTAATGTAATGATCCAAGCAGTTAGTGGTGATATCATTCAACTTACTATCACCTATGCAAATCGTGGAAATGCTACAGGAGCTAATGCAACGATTAGTCTTGGAGGCATACAATGATTTACAACACTTGGAACATTTAATGGTACCATAGGAACATTACAACTCAACACTACATGAACGATAGTAATCACCGGAATCGTCGGTCCACAAAATTATATTTCCTTTTCACCGAGCGCTCGTCTTACCTACAATGCAAACTTACTCATCACTGATAGTGTAACAATCCAAGAACCACTTGTATGTGGAGATGGACTACTTACGAGAAACGAACTCTGTGATACGCAAGGAAATCTTGGAGTCCTTTATAGCGGACAAGTCTGCGAAAATCAACAAGGTATATGTGTACTTCGTACCAATAGCATCATAAATAATGCTTGTGTAAATTATCAATATACTGATCCTATCAAATGAATAATCACGGGTCAAGCATGTAGCTCAGTCAATCTTGCACTTACCAATGCAAGTTGTGCTAGCATGGCTGGTTCTGCTCCTACCGTATCAGGAAGTGGATATAATGTAAGCTTAGCATGTAAATGAAATAATACAACGGCTACTACTCCTATTAGTATAGATTGTGGAAATGGAACAATCGTATCATGAATAGGTGCAAGCTTCAATGGAACTTGTACGTATGCATCTACGTTTGTCGGTAATGCACAATGTAGAGTCGGAAATGATGTAAACAACTCAGCATGTAGAACACCTATTTCTATCACTGCAGGACAATGTAAATCACTCGAAGCTCGTGATGGAACAGTCGCCATAGTAGATGATAATAATAGAGCAGAGAGTAGATTTAGATGTACAACCATAGACGGAACGCTTGCTCAGAAGATGACTATCGATTGTGGAAATGACACCCAATACGTTGCAAACAATGTTTCTGTTTTGGAAACATGATGTGTATATAAGGATGTAGATGTCGCCAAAACATTTACTGTCAAATGTTTGGTAGATGATGTAATCACACCTGCTTGCCAACAAAAACTTGTCGTAGACAAATGAATATTTTGAAGATGTGGAGATGATAAACGTCAATGATATGAAAAATGTGATGGAACAGACACTCCAGATTGAATGACCTGTACTGAAAATTGTGATATAGAATGAGCGACTATGGTGGGATGTTTCAATGTAGGAAATACTAATCTTTCTGTACAAGAAGATGAAATCTTGCCTTTCTGGCGAACACTTGATGATGCGAATTTTTCTTCAACGTGTGATACAAAAGATGAAGGTAAGATAAAGCCATCAAGTCTATACTGTGACTTTAGTATACATAATGGAGACAATCGAGATAATAGTATAAGTCTTGGCTCTCTTCGTTGTGATACCGATACACGAAAAAAATCTAATGGACAAGATTATACTATCTTTAACTACTTAAATACTCTAGGTAAGGATCGATGGTCACTCCAAAATGCATTTGGAAAATATTCGACTATAGTAGATCGTGACATTACAAAACGTAGATATGGTGAGTACCAACTCGTGCTAGATGAAGTAAAATATGACTATTGTAACGGAAAAGAATTTGTATCATGAACTCCTATCAAGAGAGTGTGTGAAGTAAACTTTGCTGTTACAAAACCATACCTTATCCAGAAGAGTTCATTCGGTCTTACCCCTAAAACAACCGACAATGTTGATATAGATAATTTCTACGATTTAAACAATGTTCCACTTGTCACAAGTACTGAAATGAACAAAATCATGGTAGTCGATGGTGACACATACAATGGAACAAATAAAACACAGACCATGATAGACGACTTTATAACTAAATACGATAAGCTCGCTATCACCGTTCCTGAAAAATCATTGAAAGATACAGTGTTTGCAAAAATGGGTGTCACCGTAAAAATCGTTCCCCAACAAAAAATTTATATCTTACAATCTAACACTAAAAAAACAATTATTCTCCAAGACGTAAATAATTTCAAAGCTCCATTTACGATTGTAACAAAAGGTGTTGATATCGTCATCAAGGGAGATGTGAATTATAATGGTATGTTCTTGGTAAAAGAGGGAACAATCGCATTCGAAAAAGCAGATGGAATAATTGGTTGAGATAGATGTTCAAAGGTACAAACCGTCAAAGGAATATTTGTCACTGATCAGGGTTTTGTAGGTGGAGATAAATTAGCGAATACAAATAGAGATGAATCGCGATGTAATTATGGATGACTTTATGTCAAAGGTATTTTGATCGGAAATAATATTGATAATGTCGTGCAGGCAAGAAGATCACAACTCAATCATTGGTTTATGGTTGGATGAACTTCCGAGGCAGGAATCAAAGCAGAAAGAAGAAATGAAATCTTCAACGGTGCTTCCGTACTTATCGAATACAGCCCAAGTCTACGAACTACATTACCTCCAGGTGCAAGTGATTTCACCAAAGCATTAGATATTTATAAGCAATAAAAAATAATTTCAACAAAAAAAACCTCGTAAATAATTGCGGGGTTTTTATTTTTTTTAATTTTGCAAACCCTCCCCGACCCTCCCTTGACAGGGCGGGAACAAAGGAAAAATCTAAAAATATATTTTCCATATAGCCCCCTGTCAAGGGGGAATGGGGGTTTGTTTTTTTATTTTAATTTTTTCAAAATATAAAAAAAGCCCGCAACATTTCTGCTGCGGGGGTTAAAGGTGTAATAAAAATGATTTATCTAATTATGATTTTTTCGGTTTGCACCGATTTTCCATCACTGAATCTCAACAGGTAAATTCCCTTTGAGAAATTGGATATATCGATCTTTATTTGAAATTGTTTAGGTATGGAAACCAAGTTCTTCCCTTGAAGATCGTATATTTCTATACTCACCTCTCTGTCCGACTTGATAGCGAAAACGCCATTGGATGGATTGGGATAAACCTCAATTACTGGCTTTGCAAGTGCTTCAACACTGGTAGGATCAGCTGTGTGAAACTTTCTCACTATGGTATCATAACGTCCAGCCATTGATTTTACAATCAAGCGAACCGTTACCATTTGTGGGTAAGCAAACACATGAGTTGGGTTTTGCACCGTATCAGTACTTCCATCACCAAAGTCCCATTGCCACTGGGTAATAGCACCACGTGGTTCGGATGCATCATGGAATTCGACCGTTTTGAGGTCTACTTTATCCTTGATTATCCAAAAGTCAGCTATGGTATTAAATCCTGATATAATAAATATTGAATCAGAATTACCACAACCCAACGAGTTGGTGCTTGTGAGCTTGAAAAATTTGGACATGTTTGGAGTGGCGGTTGGGCTCTTGGCGTTTGGATTATCCACCTCACCTGCTGGCGACCATAAAAATTTGATGCCATCAGTGATAGGATTTAGCTTGACCGATCCTCCTTTCGGAATGGTTAGTGTATCTGGCAAATATACCTGCGGGACTGGGTTTACAAACACTTTCTTCTGCCCAACTCCAACACAATTAAATGTATTAGTTTCGGTAAGGGTGATGTTCATAATTCCACCGTTGGTGAATTTTACCAAGACAGAGTCAGTACCCTGACCGGAGATTAAGTTGCCACTGAGAGTCCATTTGTAGCTACTGCCAGGAGTATTCATTACTGCATACCCTGTCGTTACCAAAGAACATATAGTGTCCAAACCAACAATTGAAGGCGTTGGTACTGGGCTAACTACTGCTGTTACAGAAGTCTTGAAAATACTCTTGCAACCAGTAATTGAATCCCTGCTCTCACCATAAAATGTACTGGTGGCAGAAAGCAAGAAATTATATGCTGTTCCGGTAGTTTTGAAATTACCTGCAGTATCATACCAATAAATGGCACAATCTTTGGGAACTGTTCCTGTGAGTGTAACCATGCCAGCTCCACAACTTGAGTCTCCTACTAAAGTCGGAGCGTTAGGAAGTGGATTAACCATAACCTTGATGACTTGTGATGTTGCTGGACAGTTAGGACTGCCAGTAACTCTCAGCTTATAATTGCCTGAGGTAGTTATTGTGTAACTAGTTCCAAGAGCAACTACATTGGTATCACTTAACCATTCATAGAACGTCATCCCAGCCGGAGAGGCAGTAAAGATTATCGAATCACCTTGGCAAAGATTTGGATTGCCCACATACGAAATCATTGGCACCGGTACGGGATAAATTGTCCCCAGCACGGAAAGCCTAACAGCACTTCTACATCCCGTGATAGTGTCTTTCGACCCTACCCAGAACTTCGTTGTTTTTGTTAGGAATGGTGCATAAACGTTTCCTGTATGCAGTACTGAACCATTTAGAGAATCGGCATACCATTCGGCAATAGTTCCCGAAGGAACAAAAGCAGACATGGTAACCTTGTTTGGCCCACAGTTATTTCCGGTAAAGGTTGCAGATGGCGGGTTTGGTAAAGGATTAAATTTCACCACAACAGTATCTTGCGATGACTGACATGGCGGGTTTGTGATAACCCATACCAGAGTTGCTTGTTGTCCAAGTATTCCTGTGAAAGTTGAATTTGGCAGACTGCTGTCGGCAATAGTTCCGAAGCCACCGATAAGATACCACATACCTCGACCCGTATTGGGGACGTTTCCAATTAAGTTTGCAGAAGTTATTCCACAAATTTGTTGGTCTGGTCCAGCAATGGACTGAGTGGGGAATCTGTTGAAAAGAACCTGCATGGTGTCTGTTGAAAATCCACATACAGATGTAGATACTCTCCAAACATTAACATAGGTTTTTCCTACTACTCCATTGAAGTCTGTGGTAGGTCGTGTTGGATTTGTAAACCATCCACCGTTGAGCGATTGCCAATACCCCGTTCCAATTGTTGGACTGTTAGCGGCCATAATCGCTGTTGTCAAACCGCAGGTTGTAACACCTGTTTGGTCTGGACCAGCAACTGCAGTATCCGGGTTTTGATTGAAACGAACCTGCACAGTATCTTTCGATGCACCGCATGAATTGGTAATGGTTCTAACGATGCTGTACAAAGTTGTTGCAGTGCCACTGAATACTGTTGTGTCGGCATTCGAGTTCGTAAATGAACCGCCCGCTCCAGACAATATTGCCCATGTCCCTGTTCCGTAAGTAGGAACATTTCCAATCAACGTAACGGACGTAAGCCCGCAGGTTGAAGCACCGATTTGATCCGATCCTGCATTTGCCTTGCTTGGAAATTGGTTGACAGTTGCTGTCACCGGTACCTTTGTACTTCCACAGTTATTCGAATTCTTAGCAACTACCCAGTACGTTGTCGTGCTTGATAAAGAAGGTGTCGTAAAAGTTGTACCTATCTGTACCAAATTATTCAGAGTTGAATCTGAATACCATCTGATAGTATTGCCCGTTGTCGTGCTAGCACTGAGATTAACGGTGCCTGTGCCACAACGTGAGCCCGAAGTAACTGATGGTGCACTTGGTGATGTATTTACCGTTACACCATAATTGTTACTTAGCCCCATACATCCATTGCCGTTTACATAACTTACCCTGATTGTTGCATACCCTGTACCTGTCCAAGACACATAGATGGAATCATTTCCTTGGCCAGTGAAACTATAGGTTGCGCCTATAATCACCCAGCTATAACTCGACATCCCTGCTTGGGTTGTGTAGAGCTGTGTTGAATTTACACACAGGTTTTGAGAACCATTGATGGTTGGATTCGGTGGTTGGTTTTCAGTCACATTAATCGATGCTGTGTTTAAACAGCCTGATGAATTAGTAACTGATACCGAATAACTACCAGTAAGTTTGGCAACATAGCTGGTGCTTGTGGCTCCTGAAATATTGATGCCGTTCTTTTTCCACTGATAACTTATCGCTGTAGAAGAATTAGCATTTAATACAACAGAATCACCAACACAGAATGATGTCGAACTGCTTGGGGTAATACTGACCGTTGGCAAGGGATTCACCGTGACCGTCACAGGTGATGAAATGGCGAAGCAACTGCTTGTGTTGTTGGTAACTGTTACGGTATAACTACCTCCTACCTTAGCAACATAATTAGTTGCTGTGGAGATAACACTACCACTAAGTTTCCACACGTAGCTAAGTCCGGTTCCCGTATTGGCGGCTAATGTAACCGAGTCACCTTGACAGAAGGTTGTACTTCCCGATGGGGTGATGTTAGCGCTTGGATTGGTATTAACGGTAACGGTAGTTGATGATGAAATGGCGAAGCAACTGCTTGTGTTGTTGGTAACTGTTACGGTATAACTACCTCCTACCTTAGCAACATAATTAGTTGCTGTGGAGATAACACTACCACTAAGTTTCCACACGTAGCTAAGT
>Ga0247841_10002228_pt1 | contig 39701 bp, 57 predicted proteins | sample LaCruzMarch2015__2_FD_192410 | JGI IMG/M metagenome (GOLD analysis project Ga0247841, IMG submission 192410) | Freshwater microbial communities from meromictic Lake La Cruz, Castile-La Mancha, Spain - LaCruzMarch2015_18m | ecosystem: Environmental > Aquatic > Freshwater > Lake | place: Spain... | reverse complement strand
ATCGTCAGAAGTCTATTCGGGCGCAAGGCGCGACCCGGCTTTTGGGGTAATTACCGGGCATCGTCAAGCTTCTTCTGTATCCCTTCCCCCGAGAGCCTCACCGTCTCATCGTCGGGATGCTGATACCCCTTCGTTGTCACGCTCGATGCGTGTCCCATGAGCTTCTCGATATCCGGCTGCTCTAGTATCTCCATCTTGTACGTCCCGAAGCTGTGCCGGATGTAGTAGGGCGTCCAGTCCTTGCCTTCATAGCCCAGCTGAACCAGCGCGCGCTTGAAGGCGTTTTCGGTCGGGCCTTGCGATACCGGCTTTCTGCGGTGCGGCGCGACAAAGATAAAATCCATATCGTCAGGGAGGTGTGTTTCCTCCCGCCAGATCCGCAATTCCTGAATCGTCCTCTCGGAAAAATATGCAGGGCGGACGATGTTCGTCTTTGTTCCCTTAACCTTGTCACTTTTCCCCGCCTCGATCGCCGTCCTTATGGCGACGAACCTTTTATCAAAGTCGATCTGCCCCCAGCGCAGCGCCCGCAGTTCACCTGGACGCGCCCCGGTGTCATTCATGCAGAAAAAGAAGCAGACATACATCGACGATCCGTAGAGCTTTACCGCGGCTGGGTGAGACTTCGGACAGAGCTTCAGGAGAACATCGCGAGGCAGGGCGCTTCTAGGCTTCTCAGGGGCCTTGTTATACTTCCCGACGAGGCCGACAGGATTTGATCCATGAAGCAACCCTACCGATAGCCAATAATCGAACATGAGGCCGAGGGCATACCGCATTTTATTTCGCGTCCCTCTGGCATAAGGCTTGCCGTTGATCTTCATAAAGCCAGCCAGGGCGAGCTTGAGCATCGGGGCATCGATGAGCCTGATGTCATAATCCCCGAACAGTAGAAGGAAATTGTTTTTAAGGAATCCGGAATAGATAGAGAGTGTGGCGTCGGTTCTCGTCCATCCCATGCTTTCCTGATCCTTATCCCAGGCGCCGCCACGGCCAAAGAAGCCCTGCGAGAGTTCCTGGAAACTATGGCTCTTGGATCGAGTAGATAGAAGGGCTTCCCGGTTCCTTTCCGCCCAGGCAATCGCCCGGTCACGGTCTTCGTAAGGGGAAAAGAAGGTTCCATCAAAGCCCAGAAAAGAGACGCGGAAGCGGTGATCGCGTGGCGATACTCGCTCAGCGCGGATAGGCTGTTTTGTTCTTGGCATAGGGCAATAATAGCCCTGTTTTGGAGATAGCGCCACGGATAACGCCACGTAAAAGAAAAAGCGGCTTATAAATCGTTATTTGGTAACGAAATATAAGCCGCTTAAATAGCCCCTACGGGTACCGTATCGTGTAAGAATGTGGAATTACTTAACCGCCCGACATGGTTTTTGATAAGTATATTTCAATAGTGTTAGGGTTTTTGAACGCATATCGCCACGCAAAGTGAATCATTGCCCCAAGAATACGATCGCCAAAATGCTCGATATTGAAACCCCTAAAAGAAGCCCAGCCCCACCTGCAATCGCCACCGTTCCCCAGGTTGGCCCGTGTTGCTCTTTCTCCATCGTTTCATGCATCGATCGATAAAAGCTTTCCCACCACGCCGCGTCAGGCTGGCCGTCGAGGAGCCCCTGCCTGTAGCCTTCATTGAAAGACTTCTCCGCAGCCTCTTGTCCTTCGTCTACCGATGCGTCGAGGAGTTCAGCGACCAGTTCGTTCGGAGAGGATTGCCCGGATTCTAGCCCGTACATCTCCGGGGAGGCTTTGGATGATGGCGTCTCTTGCGCCAGTAACCTCATTGGAACGAGGAGAAGCGTCCACAAGATCAGCAGGATCTGCATTCTTGATCGCATCGGTAGCCTCCTTTTTTACTTCGTCGGCTTTGCCGGCGGCCGCCAGCTCTGTATCTATTCTCTCGAGCCTTTTACCTTGCTGGTTGGCGATGGAAATTGAGATCCAGGAAGTGATGGCCAGGATGGCGATGAGGGCGAGGGCGGCTATGGTGAGGGGCTTGAGTTTCATTCTTTCCCTTCTTTAGTGAGTTCCACCCGATAGTTCTTCGACACATTGACGCTCTCGGCAACGTTCCAGCCCTGCGATATGCCGGAAAGCGAGACAAGCGCAGCAACTACCGGGACAGCGATAGTCCTTGCCCCTACCGAATCGACGGCGAGAGTGACGAAATAGACGGCCAAAAGGCCCCAGTACGCGGCCCAGAATGCAGCCGCTTTCTTCAAGCCCTGGAATTTCATCGCATATACTCCTCGGGATTTATCCGCGCGGCGTAGTCATCCAGCCGCTTTACGCTGTGGTGGATCTCCCAATGGACATGAAGGCCGGTCGCGCCTGAGACAAAGCCTGCGTTCCCGACAGGGCCGAGAATGTCCCCGGCTTCGACTGGCACCCTGATCGACCGGAGAATCCTTGCCGGGAAGCGCGTTTTCTTGATCGTCTCAAAATGGTCCTTGTAGTGAATATCGACCGACGCTTTGGCCGATCCGTCGAGGATGATGTCTGCCCAAAAGTGGGCAAGGATATGCAGGCGGGCGTGTTGCGTTTCCTCGATGACGATGATGCCGCCAAAAACGTCCTCGAAATAGTCGTGCCAGGGAAAGCCGAGGATGGTCGGCTTTTCGTTCTTGTCCCAGCCGTCGCCCCGGATGATGACGAAGCCCTGCGCGACTCCCTTGACCGGGCTTCGCGAGAGGCCGTCGCCCCCGGCGATATCGAGGGCGCCATGAATATGCTGGCCGGGGTTTGATAGGGGGCGTGGGTCGCTGAATCCTGCGGTTATGGTTCCGCCCTTGATGACGTTCATTTTGGCACCGCCTGGACGATTTTCGCCACTTCGATTAGCTTTGCCGCGCCCATAAGCAACGAACCTGCCGATGATATGATGGCGACAGCGATTGCTATTTTTAGCTCTGTTGTCGCTGTCTTCATTTTGGCATGGGCTTCAAGATGCGCGTTGATCTTGTCGGAGGCGCCACAAGCTACCTTTTCGGTATCATCAATGCGTTTATCATGATCTCGAACCTGCGACCTAATTCCATTGTCACGCGTCCGGTCGTCGCCCCAAAAGGCCGTAGCAAGCTCGGTCACGAAAGCGGTAAGTTGTGCAAGATTATGAATCTCCATATTGCCCCCAATTTTTTAGCTTTTATCGCGTTGCCGCGAAACATTACATTAGCAGGATCCCCACCATTCAATCGCTGCTTTGGCTGCTATCTTTGCCTCTGCGCGGAAGGCATTGTATTCGGCATAATCTATATCAGCAGGATCGGCAAATGCTTTATTAAGCATTGCAATTTCAGCATCTTTGCCATAATGCGTTCCGATAATCGCATCAACAAAAGCCCCATAATCGAGCGTTGCCGTTTCGGCATACTCGTAATCCCACGCTTGGCGCGCGATGCCTTGGTCATCGAAAGTGCGCTCTGTTACATTAAAACGCACCTGATACATCCCATTGGTCTGTACTACGAGAGCCGGCACAAAATCAGCAGAGCTGTTATGCAGCATTTTTAACACTCCTTTTAGAAACTCCGTATTTAATCACTAATGATTGGACATTCTTCGTGAAGTATTTTTTTACCAAATTTCTAGTATTTGCCAATTTCATCCAACCGACAAAACTCATTGAGCCGCTCGTTACTTTCGTAGAAGGAAGAATGTCTGATTTAGCTATTTTTATAAGGTTTTTGATGAATCTCTGTTTAATCGCTTTTCGAATAAGAATATGATTCTTGAAAAATACATAACCAAGAAAATCAATCCCTCGTTTGTCAATGGGGAATATTTGCCAATTTTCTTTTATTGTTACTCGAAGCGGGTCAACCTTAATCCGCATAGCCTTAAGTAATTCTCGAAGCTTTTCTTTACTATTGCTCAGTACGACAATATCGTCACAATAACGATAGTAGTATTTTGCTTTTAATATTTCCTTTGAGTAATGATCGAAATACGACAAGTATAAATTTCCAAAATACTGCGATAAATAGTTACCAATAGGAACACCGCTCGCCGAATCTATTATTTCATTCAATAGCCATAAAAGATCTTTGTCCTTAATTTTTTTTGCGATTATACCTTTCAAGATATCATGATTTACTGATGGATAAAATTTCTTTATGTCAATTTTAAGACAATAGTCAAGATCAGGATGTTCATGCAAAGTTTTCTTTATTCTCAATACAGCATCTTTTATACCGCGATTCTTGATTGATGAAAAAGTATTTCTTATAAATACCGAATTCCATATCGGGCCTATAACCTGCAAGATGCAATGATGAATAATTCTATCTGAAAAATATGGAAGCTTATAGATGACACGCTCTTTTGAATAAAACTTCCTTGTAAATATGCTATATTCGCCATTCCTGAAGGTTTTATTTTTTAGCATGTCCTGTATTTGCTTAAAATAAAACTCTGGATTTTTATCAACCATTCTGACTTCTTTATATTTAGTTTTGTGTTTTCTTGCGTTTTTGTGGGCTAAGCGTATATTTTCGAGATCATATATTTTGTCGTAAAGATTCCCGAAGCGTTTCATACAAAGCCCTTTTGTTTATTTCTCCAACGAGCGTTCGGTCTAGCCCTACCAGCACGTATTTTGGAATTGTTATTTTTCACCAAGAGGTGAGGAACTATGGATAAAAGCAAGAAAACACTATTAAACAACCTGAGCGCTGATATTCTGATTCGCATTGGCTGAGGAATTATTGCAATTCCAATACCAAGTCCCTGCATTAGCTCCATTATTCGAATTACCTCCGAGTTTAGCTACCTGCTATGCGCTCAATCCATAGTCCCTTAAAATTTACATTACTGCTTTAATAAACCAACCCGAGCGCCGAAATCCTGATCCGCATAGGCCGAGGAAGCATTGCAATACCAAGACCAAGCCCCCGCATTAGCCCCATCAGCCGAACTACCCCCGAGCGAAGCCACCCGCCAGGCGGTTGACTGATAATAATAGTCAGTTATTTTATGTGAACCATCGGCAGGAGAACCAACGGCTTTCGGTAAAAACCCCCTTGTTATTGCCAGCAATGTGCTGATGTATCCATTTGCAGCTGGCATCGACCCGAGCAACGTATAGCCTGACGCTGTATCGTCGGCCATCGTTGCGATTGTGTTATTAACATAGGCCGCATTAGCGTTAATGTTAAATCCATCAACCCACTTCCAGACGTGCCCGAAGAAATTTTCAATACCTCGATATGATAAGTATTTCGATTCCTCGGTGGCGGCGGCTGTTGCCCCTGCGTTGTTCCCTGTCACGTTTCCAATAGCGTTTGAGTTTCCAGCTTTAGCGATAGGGAAGTAATTATTATATGCAAGCCAGTTGCTTACATTAGTAATTCCCGCGCCAATTTTATTTTGAGAATAGAAACTTCCATATTCAACAAGGATCAAAATCTGCACAGCAAACGCCATGTCGTAAGTCTGCTGTGTCCATCCTGCCCCCCTATTCTTGGCAAGCTGTCTGAATCCCGCCCTTGTTTTATAGGTAAGCGGAGCAAGACCCGATACCGAGGAGAGCTTGTCGCCTGTCGTGGCAGTAGTGTCAACCTGAGGGAGCACCGAGGCGCTAGCTGCTGTCTCATCGGTAATCACCTCGTCTATGGTAATGCTTTGATCGGAAACCGTAGCCACCGTCACCGTTGCATTATTGAGCGTCGTCCCTGTGATGACCATTTTTGAGCCAATCACGCAATTTTTGAACGGTGCCGTAGAAGCTGTCGAAGTGATGGTTTTTGTCAATGCCACAAAAGACACAGCCTGTGATAAAACCCCAGCACCACCAGATGCTTTCGATGCCGAAACATCATAATACGATGCCTCGTAAGCTCCAATAAAAGCCTTCGACATTTCTGTCGTACCCTGTAAAAACATGGGATGGAGTTCAAAGCCAGGAAGCTGGTATTCTGATATTTTCCATGTGTGCAGAGTACCGACGTATGAATATGAGTAATAGAACTTCGGGATTTCAACCATCACTTGACCATCGGTACCATCAAGCACCGAGGCGGTGACACCGTCTTCCTTGAGCGCTGAATTTGTAGGATGTAGATAATACGCGACGACACCAGCGTCAGTTACCACGCATCGGCGCATCCCTTTCTGTACTTTAAGATAATTTGGATGAGTAGAGGCGCGACCAAAAGTCGTGTAGGTGTCAGTCGATTCGTCCCAGGTTACGCCATCAAATTCTGTCAAATATCCGCCAGCCGCCAGCAATGCCGCCACGTCTGCTCCGACGGCAGGGACTGCCTTTGCGGCGGATTCCACCCCCCTAGTGGCAAGCATCATTATACCCTTTACAGCGGTCGTTGCGTCACTTATCCACGCATCAAGCTTCCCGGAAGCATTAGCTTTCGACAGCGCATTCGCGGCAGGGGTCGCGGTACCAAGCTCATTACTTCCGCCATGCTTAAACGCGATAGCGAGAGCTGCCTTTACCTGTGCCCATGTGCTTTTCTGCGCGGCATGGGCGGCTGATACGCTTGGGAACACATCAGCGTCGGCAGGCGTAGCGGTTTCCGCACCGGCCTCGACTGTTGCGAGGAAAAGCGCCTTAACAACTGCTTCAAACCCTGCCTTTGTCCAGCGTTTCAACGCTCCACCGACAAGCACCAAGATATGATCGGGCGCGGCGGCGACTTCTGCGGTGGCGTTTGCAATCGCGGTGACATTGGCCTCGTCGGTGACATCGGCAGCGGCCTCGATGCCTCCGAGCTTTATTTCAGCGGCGTCGTCGAAATCGTTGGTTGAGAGCCCTTTTCCGGCCTCCTCTTTTTGGTACTGCGCATGCGGGTCGAGATCGGCCACATGGCCAGCCAGCGCCCCGGCGGCGGTTGCTTCGGCGGCGGCCTGGGCGGAGGAAGAAAGTCCCGTAATCGTTGCCCACGTCATCGTTTGGAATACCGATCCGGTAACATCCCAGAATGTGATGAGGTCGGCATCGGCAGGAGCCGCGCTCGCCGCCTCATTGAACAGGTCGGCAAACTCGCACACGGCCACGAGCGCCGCTTCCCTGGCGTTCATGTCTGAAATGTCATCATAGGCGGGAAGGACACCTATCGCGTATGTTCCTGGAGAACTGTAATTGATCGATGCTGGTCTCGACATATTTACTCCTTATTGCTTTCAATGTTCATTAAATTAAGACCATATAGCCGATCCATCCGTGGAGCCGTAGACGCCAATGCAATAAAGGGTTCCTGATGCAGCGTTCACCCCTGAGTTAATAAACCTATATCTACCAGGATTGAGTGCCACATATCGTCCCGTACCGTTTTCTACTGTATAATATGAACCGTTGTAGTATGCCTGTAGTGCTAGGTTGTTCGAGAAAATAAAAATACAAGATATGGGCTTATACACGTAAAATATGGCACTAGATTCTTCCTCCGATAATCCTCCGCTGGCTTTGGTCGCTATTGGGGTTGAATCGTCATCTATTTTGTAGGAATTTATCGCAACATCGGTGGTGATTGCCCCTGTCGCGCTAAGCGTGCTAACCGTCGTAGCCCCAAGGCTACAACTTAGCGAATGAAGATAATCCGCCCAGAAGGACGAGGTTTCACTGCTGCTTGAAGGTGTGGCAACTTTGGTGAGATAGAGCACATTATTTGCAAAAAGCAAATAGAGCCCATATTTTTGATCCCTAAGAACAGGCTGGGTTGTTCCAGCGAGATAAATTAGAAATCTATCGACCCAGGCCCCGCCGGATGCATATTTTAGGGCGATAACTTCAACATCTCCAAGTAGCGTGGAGGCTTTTGATATCTGTATTTTGTCGCCGGTTGGAGTACCGGTAAGGTCATGAGTGCCTACACAAATTCCTTCATTCGCAACGGAATCTGAGCCGTCATTGCTTATGATGACTCTTTTGTCATTGCTCTGCACCACAGCCCCGGTAATGGTTCCTGTTGCCGTAACATCTTGCGCGAATACTCTTTTAGCAATCAATAAATCAACAGCCTGGCTACTTTCCCCAATGCTGAGATAATCCGTAGATGGCCCATATCCTGCATCAACAGCAGCAAGGACAGAAAAAGCACACGAGGCGACAATCTCTTCACTGAGGGCGCTTTGCCTTTGCCAGACCGTCCCTGTCCATTTATAAATTCCTCGCTCCGAGGTTCCCGGCGTTGCTGAAAAAAGGAGAATCCAGTCATTGACGATAGGGGCGGTATAATATTCTGTCGTTGTCGAAACAAAAAGGAACGAGCCACGGAAACGAGATACAAGGGCAGGGACGGCGGCGGCCGCCTCTGCTTCAATGGCAGCCTTATAGGCAAGCAAGATCGCCGCGTTGAGCGCTTCCTTCGCATCATAGTACGCCCGCCATGTCGCCTGATAATCCACCCCAACGATATCAGTTGTTTCCGAGAGCAAAGCGTCAGCAATCCATGAAGGGTATCCTGAAGCCCACGCCACCCCAGCATTAAGATAATTGGCCAAGGCGGTAAATGCCGCGTCATAGGCCGTTTTCTCTGTCGTCACCGAATAAGTGTCCGCTCGGCTATCGAGGACATCCTTCTCGGATGCGATGATATTCCACGCTTCACGCGCTGCGATCTTTTTGTCCGGAGTGAACTGGTCTTCTGAGTTGATGTTGCTTACTTCCCGCGAAACTTTCCAAGCATCTTCGAGGGCTTGCCGGACAGAATAGCCGTATCGCGCGAAGTAATTCCGGTTTTTCAACGTCACAAAAATGCGGAATTGATCGACTCCGAAACAGGTAATTGTCCGCTGAATAACCGTATAGAGCCCAGTCATGCCAGCGGGGTAATTGCTCGGCGTTCCTGGCACGGCTTCATCGGTCGGCAAGGCCACATCGGTTGGGAAATGGCCGGAATAGAGTTCCCATGTCTGATAGAGCGCGGATTTTACAAGATCATGGCAGGTACACGTAAGGGTGATTTCCCTCTCGGCATACTGGGCAAGCCGCGCAGAGGCTTCCGTTCCCGCCTTTGTGGGGTTATGGATCGAGCCATCGGATTCGACCTTTTCAATCTTCCCGGAAGTCCCGGAAAGTGCTGCAATCTCGGCCAATAAGGTGGCATTGGTCGCCGTGCCGATAATCCTTGAGCTCGCGCCCTTCATGATCTGGACAGTTCGGAGATCCTTGTACGCGTCTACGCGCCTGAGGCCAGTGATGCGCGTTGGTGCCGTCACCTGAGGGAAGTCGGTCGAGAGAAGGAAATAAAATTTCTTATCCGGTGCTATGTACCAGCTCGCCCCGTCGCATCGCCGCGCCAAGTCTTCGAGGATCGTCCCGGCCTGTTCATAGGACTTCTTATAGCTGTCGATCTGGACGGTTGTGGTTGAAATGCTTCCGAGAGTAAGGCCTTCCTCAGCGAGATAATCGTCGAAAATATCCTGCACAATTTCATGAACATATTTATTATACCAATTCGCCGACACAAGTCTGCGGTTCAGGATAGCTTCAAGGCTCTGGATCGAGATCGTACACACCCTTGTCTCAAACCCTGTTTCATATTCAGGCGTACTGACATTCTCAATATGCCCCGAAAAAACCGCCACGGAATCGATAAGGATTTCAACCGATTGCAAAGATACGGGGATTGGCAAGGCATCGAGCTTGACCTGGATCATTGTGCTCGAGACTGCGCGCGCCTGCTCCGTGATCCGGACAGAATCAGTCACGGCCCTATAGGTGACACCGCCTATTTTTACTTCAGTTGCCATACGCGCTCTTTGCGAAATCATCGCTGTACTGGAAAGCTACGCGGCCAATCTCGCGCCCATCGATCTGGATTATTCCCTGCGTGTTGACGTTGATCGTCTGCACGCCCGCCACGCGCCCCGCCATCCCGATATCTCGAAGCCCATTCACTGGCCCGATGGAAATTCCCTGTTCTCGAGCTTCCTGGGCAATGCCGGCGGGCAAGATCATTTCGGAATCGTGAATCTTTGCGTACTGGTCGCCACGCACCGAGAGAGAACCAATATCGTAGGAGAACGCGCCTTCAACCAATTCCGTGGCGATCTGCGCGGCATTCGCGGCGCTTGCGTAGAGAGCGGCCAACTGAGTTCCAAGCGATTCAAGTTGCCCGGCTGAGAATCCATTAGCGATCCCGGTAGCGATCTGCTGACCAATGGTGGCGACAGACGCCATGAAGGTTTCGGTATAGACTGCCGCCTGGATGACGGACTTCCGGATGTATTCCTCCATTGCGTAGAGGAAATCATCCTGGGAGAAACCGTTTACAAGGTTGTCGATTATGGCGTCGGTTATGTCTTTCCCGAGGCTCTGTAAGGATTCATAGAACGAGGCCGCTTGAGACTTTATCTTCCCGAATACTGCCGCGTAGGCTTCGCTCGCCTTGCCCGATTTCGTCCACAATTCTCTATTTGTTTTCAGGGCTTCGTTTTGTTCATCGAGGGCGTCATTGAATCGATGCGCGGCTTCCTCGGCGCTCACCATGCCCTCGATATACCCAGCCCCTACAAAGGCAGCCCCAGCGGCCGCCAATGCCACAACGGCTCCGGCGGCTGCAGCGGCAGCCCCGGCAAAGTCCAGCACGAGGAGGTGGGTAATCCCAAGGATGGCGACATAGGCGGCCTGGGCGAGTAATTGATGGCCGAGAGAGCGAAGAACGCCAGCAAGGGCTCTGAGCGCTGAATTTCCCCAGCCTGTCCAATCCGCATCACCGGTGACTATCGACTGGCCGAGCGTTTCGAAGGCGCTGCCTACCGAATCTTCAACAGCTACGGCTACAGTTCCGAGAACATCGCTCCAATCTTCGGCATCTTTTTTTATGCCTTCAATAAGTTCTTTCCATGCAACTTTAATATTTGAAATAGTGTCTTCAAACGTCGGCAAGTCGTTAAGCTGCTCGGTGAAGTCGCTCCTGGGCGCATTCCCAACCGGGGCCACCCCTGATTGCCCCATCGCTCCTGGCTTGTTCTTAAATTCTATGGCGAGCGCATCGAGCGCGGCATTCATAACTTCCGAGAGAGCCGTTTCTACGCCCTGCTCTTTCTTCCAATTCTCGAGCCCATCCCTGAACGCCTGCCCATACGCGACGGCCCCGGTCTGGGCGGCCTCAAGGGAAGCCGGGATGACAATATCAGCGACAAGTTGCTCGGCGAAGTCCTCACGGCCCGCCGCCATGCCTTCCGGGGTTAATCCCGACTGTCCGGCTGATCCCGTCTTCGCTCTAAACTCTGACTCAAGCGCCGCGATGGCTGCCGCGCTCTGGGCTTCCGCTTCGGCTGCTATGGCTTCCATTTGGTCGGCGATAGACTGCCCATCTCCGAGCCCTTCCGGGGTTAGCGTTGACTGCCCGAATACTGAAGCCTTGGCCTTGAGTTCGGCCTCCATCATAAGGACGAGCTGAGCCAGGAAGTCCTCGCGGCCCGCGGCGTACCCTTCGGGGACAATACCGGACTGACCTCTCGCGCCAGGCTTCTTGGCATACTCGGTAACCATCTCGTCGAGAATTTCACTTGGAGATTTTTCGTCAGGGCTTGTCCTTCCCGCTCCCGGTGCAACCTCACCATTCCAGTCTGGCGTAAACGCTACCCTGAGTGCATCGAGTATTTTCCCCTTGAGCGCGGTCGCTTCCGGGCCAAGGTCGAGGGCGTCAATGTCAAAGAAACCTTGAAGGGAACTTTCCCAGAATGACGATACTTCCTCATCAGAATAGGGGTGAAGCGCGTTTCTGGTTGTGAAGGTGGTGATCTTCTCAAGGAGGCTTTCTGCAGTCTTGTAGTTTGCTTTTGCTCTGGCGAGAGCGTCGGCATCGGGGGTTGTACCGGAGCCACCCGCGAGGGGGGTCTTTGCCGGCGCGGGAGGTGTCCCGCTTGCCCAGTCATTTTTGAATTTCAGTTCGGCCGCGGCGACTTCTGCCCTTATTTGCCTAATTGCGACAACAGCTTTTTCATCTTCAGTCTGAGGAATAAAGGGCTTCCCTGATTCCTTAGCCATTTCGATTTTCAACTCTGTCATCATGAGCGTCTTTTCGTTTACACCCGCCGATAGCCCGATAATCTGCTTTTCTTTCGCCTTCTTGAAGTTTGCGAGATTCTGCGCTTCCTGGGCCTTGGCTGCCTTCATGGTTTCTTCGGCCAGCGTCCCATTCGCCGCAGCGAGATTGATCGTATCAGTAGTCAGGCCGGGATACTTTTCATGGAGAAGCCGCGCCACTTCGTTCATGCGGTCTTGCTGGTCAGTGGTGAGTTTCGACTTTTCAGAAAGGGCTTGGTACTCATCGGCGAGGGCTTTTGCCTCGGTAACGGCTTCTTCTGACTTTTCTAGTTTTTTCCGTAATGCTTCTGCATGCTCATCCTCGGCCTGTTTCGCCCCCATAATAGCGACAACCAGGGCAGCGATGACGCCGGCGGCGATACCCCAAGGGCCAAGCCCAGCAAAAAGCGCTTTACTGAGCCCCTGTATTGCCAGCGCCAAGGCGTCGATGATCGCAGCGCTCTTAGATACCAGCACAAAGGCCGCAACGCCTGCTGTAGCGGCGCCTAGCCCTGTCGCCAGCCTCGTAAGTATCTCCGGGGCGTTGCCGTTTCGGTTGATGACATCAAAGGTCTTTGCAAGGCCGTCAACAAGGTCGATGAGGCCTTTTCTGGACGGCGCGAGGGCGTCGGTCGTGAATCGGCCGATGCCTTCTTTGAGTTCGGATATCGCGTTTCCGAGCTTATCCTTGATGGCTGATCCGGTCTCATTGGCCGCCGCAGCCGCCCCGCCATAGGTTGTCGCCAGCTCGTCGAGGATGATCCCCTGGGCCTTGGCGATCTGACCGGTATTGACAAGGTCTTTCAGGACTTCTTTCTGCGCGGCCGAGAACCTGAACCCCTGGCGGGTAAGGCTGTCCACTCCGGCGATAGGATCATCGAGGGCTTTCCCTACGGCCTGCGCCGCGCTTGTAAGATCCATGTCCATGACTTTCGACATGTTGAGGATCTGGGTCGCGGCCTGGTCGAAGTTGTCGCCCTTAATGTTCTTGAACCCGAGGAGAACGTTTTGCATGGAAAGGATATTTTCGTCGGCATAGCCGGTTATTTTCTGTAATTTGGTTGCCAGGGCTTGCATGGCGTCGGCGGTCGTCCACGCTTCCGCGCCGGTGGCCTTCAACGTCGCCTTATTGATGGCGATGGCCTTCTCTTGCCCCGCCCAATCGGATTCGACGCCGTTTATTGCCTGCCCGATCTGCTGAAACGCGCGGCCAAGATCCTTGACGGCGGCAATAGGCCCCTGCATGACATCGCGGAGTTTTGCGGAAGAGGATTGGAGCCGGGATTTCAGCCCTTCAATCTGGGAATTTATGTCAGAGTCATCGATTTTGGTTCCTATTCGAACCATTCCGTCATACGATCCACTCATCCGGTTATCCCTTTCAGGCTTTCAAACAGCCCCATCGAGGTATCTTTCTGCTCGCCGATTGCATAGTGCTTTTTCAATTCCGCGAGTTCGTTTTTTTCTGCGGCCTTCATGTATTTTTCAAACTTACGGCCTCGGATATCGATCACTTCCGCGAGGTGTGTCCCCTTCGGGAGCCCCTCAAGCAACTCCATGAACGTCCACCAGTGAAGCTGGACCTTCCTGAGATTGATGTGGTAGACCTGAAAAAAGGCCGAATAGATACGGCCGGAATCGATGAGAATATCGAATAGCGGTTCTTTCTTTCGCTTCTTTTCTTCCTTGGGTTCCTCGCCACGGTTGATGTACCACTTCAAAAAGTCGATGAGCCCTTGGATATCGTCCTTCCGTATCTCTTTGCCAAAAAACATGGCAAGGACAAATACGGTGTCGTCGGGGTCGCTCTCCGCTTTTTCGTGGAGCATCTGAAGGTACGAGAGCACCTTCTTGAAATCGGTCTTGATCGCGTATTCCCGCCCGTTGACCTCAGCGATCTCGGGCGGGTCATCGATCAGGATGTTAAATTTCATCCGTTCCTTTCGGCTCGGAAGGCTCAATAGCCTCGATCTTTGCCTTCACGCCAGCGCCCTTGATTTCGCCAGCGATGAATCCGATAAGGTCGACAATATTCATGAGGTCGTTCCCCGCCAGCGCGAATAGCTCATCCCACGCGCCAGGGAGCAGAAATTCGACAATCTCTTGTTCCTTCTCCTTGATGTAGTCGAAGGTTTTCTCCATGTCCTCGAAAGGCTTTCCCTTAGCATCGGCGAAGCGATCCATGACAGATTTCACTTCATGCCACAGCCCTGCCACTTTCTTCACGAAGCTGTAATTCGTCGGAGAAACGTCGAAGCTGTAGTCTTTCCCGCATATCTTCAATTCGAGAATGTTTTTTCTTTCTTTGAATCTGAACTCGGCCATTATTCCCCCCTTGTTGGAAATAAAGCCGCGTACGGCGCGGCTGGCCGGCCTGCTATGACCTCCGCAGGCGAGAGGCAAGGAGGATGGGCCTTAAGCCGCTTTAATGTCTCCGGCAGCGAGTTCCTGGGCTACGAACTTCACGACATGCTCGTAAGCATCGAGTTCATAGACGTTGAGGAACTGCCCAGCCGTAGCCGCGATGTCGGCGCCAGAGGTGTAGGCGACATAGTCGTCTGCATACTGCCGATCCTTCACAACGAGGGCGGCGGTCGTGAGCTTGTAGCCGAGATGATTCCCGGAACCCGGTGCTCCGGTAGCCTTCGTGCATCCGATTGTGACAAGGGACGCCGCAATGGTGGTGGTGAGAGCGGTGGCCGCGACGGGGTCAACCTTCGTCGGCTTGCCGTTCATGCAAAGGTCAAAGCTGATAGCCTGTGCCGATCCGGCTTCTCCGCCAGGAACGCCGGTGATGACGACCGTGCAGGGGCCGGATATCACCGTTCCATCGGGGCCGGTGGATCGGTAATTCGTGTGCCTGGACGCGCCGACTGCGAACAGTTTGGAGAAGATCCAGTCCTGGGCCGAGTTGCCCGCGATCCTGTCGCCCGAGAAGGACACGACATAATCGAACCCGGTAACTTCGGAGGTATTGCCCCCGTTGTCATCGAGGTACGACTTTTTGTCCACCTTCTCATTGTTGTTCGGCTGCGAGGACGCGAGGCCATCGCCAAGACGGACATAGTTCGCCGTGCCGCCGGGGTTGATATCCAGCTCGAAGAGGGCCTGGAAGTTTAGGGGAGCGCTCATATTGACACCTCCTGGAAATAGACCAGCCTATACGAGCTGGTATAAATACTTGCTCCGCTCTCTTCCTTCGACACGAAGGTGGGGCGGGCAACCACATCCAAACGGCCCTTGGGTAGGCCGAGAAGATCCGTGAAATTGTCGATGAAAAGCACGGCCTCGATTGCTTCAAGCGTCTGCCGCGCGAGAATGACTTCCATCGACTTGCAGTAATAAGAAAAGGAGAATTGCGCCCAGAACCCGCCAGTGAGATAGCGCCTTACGACGAGGGGGCTGACATCATGGCGGCATATAAGCTCTTCCTGGGAATCTCCGGAAAAGCTGTCTTCGTTGATCGTGGAAGGAAAGGTAACGCCGGGGAAATCATGCCCTGCAGGAAGGCGCTGCCCTGTAGGGAATCCTTTTATCCGCGTAAATTCGGATATGAGATAGGCGTTGATCGTTGACATGAGCTCATACATTGATGGCCCCTTGGGCTTTTACGATCCATTCGTCGCGGTGCCGCGCCTTCGCTTCTTCAAACCACTTCCCGCGCGCGTTCGGGTTTTTGTCTTTTGAGAAGTTGTACTCGGGGTGGACATAGAGCCGGTGAGCATAGGGCGTATCCCATATCACCTCGCCGGTACCGATCTTCGTTGCCAGAACGCCGGACGATTGCAGCGTTCCCTCGGCCTGAGGGCAAAAGTAGTTGGAGTCTTTCAGGACTTGCTCATCGAGCGCGGCCTGGGCAAGGCTTAGCCGACCCGATAGCCTCCCCGCCACTTTGAGCACATCCATCTCGACATCGGCAAACTTAGACACAAGACACCTCGAAATGGTGCACGGCTGCGGCTGATCCATAGCAGGGGGTGACTTTGCGCGCAAATAGCACGAGGGCGCCGAAGGTAATCTTGTCGCCTATGGCTGGGACGGTTCCGGCCGGTAGGGAATTTTTGCAGTCAAAGAACATAATGAAGCGGTCGCTTTTCATTTCACCAAGGCTCGTCATTGCGTTTTGCTTCACCGGCTCGAACCGAACAAAAGAGAGCGCAACGGCCGTGCCATAGGTTTTTATGCTATTCACAGTTCCGGCATACGGAGCAAGCGTTCCGGAATGCACAAGAAGGCGGCGAGGAATGGGGTTACTCATCATCATCCTCAGGAATGCCGCCCATAAGGTTCGCCACCTCGCGGTTCATAAATCCCGACTGTTCAAGATACGCCACAGCCCTGGGGCATAGCGCCGCAGGGCTCTTTCTTTGCTGGTAGCCAGTGGATCGCTGGAAGCTGCCTATCTGCTCGCTCCCTGCGCTTTCAGGCTCATTGTACGGATCGCCATTCTGAACGTAGAACTCTAGCTGGGCAGCGGTAGCCTTTTGAACCATCGCAAGCTCGGCAGCCGTAAGGTCGGCGACGACGATCTGGTATCTAGTGGCGATGTCGATATCATCACTCGCCCGCGCTGCCAGGCGGTTGAACTCCGTCCCGGCATCGACCCCGAAATAGGTGTCGTCGTAGTAGGTTTGAGTGATGTATGACATAATTATTTCGCCTTCTTTGGCGAGGCCTTTTTAGGCGCGGGAAGCTCAGGAAGCTCGGCCAGGGGTTCCGGCCTTGCGTTCGGGTCGATGATGTTGTAGTTCTCATCGCAAGATCCCTTGAGCACGAATCCTGCCTTCTCGGCTTCTTCTATGCCCTTGGCGTCATTGCGAACTTTTGAAACCGACCCCTTAACCAATAAATACATCATAGCTTTTCCTTACATGATCGGGACAATGAGCAGGTGGAGATTGGCGCTTGCAGTAAGTGCCATGATACTTGTCCCGGTTCCAGTTCCGCCCAAGGCCGATCCGTAGGTCGTCCCATAGGTCAGAACCATGAATTTATAGAGAAGCCCCGCCGTGAGCCCTACCACTGAGGCCCCACTGGCGACTGCGTAGACTTCGGCTTTTTCGAGTATCACGCCAGCCACGGCATTGATGATTTGCGCGGCAGAAACGTTGTACCCGCCGGAAAGGTAGGCTCTCCCACCAAGGACGGTGAGCGCCGGCGCTGTTCCTGATACCGGATAGGTGTTCGCCAGGGCTCCGGCGGTTCGAGCGACTAGAAGCTGAGTCGTGTTCGTATTCGTGGTAGCTTCAATGGTCGCATTGGCCGTGCAGAAGTGTTTTGTTCCCTTGGTCGCCACTTCTCCATTGACTGCGCTCTTGAAGTTATCCAAGGCATCGGCAGCGGTCGCACCAGCCAGAACTTCGCCTTCTGCGTTCGGGGTGTCGCCCACGAAGGTATAGGTCTTTGCTCCGGCGATGACCGTATGGTTTACACCGAGCGTACATCCGGCTCCGGTTCCCATGGTGGCTGCGCTGACCGTGAAGTGCGAAGCAGGATCAGTGGAAGCTGCTAATGCGTAAGCGTTGCCAAGAGCTCCGCGCAATTTCGCGGTAACGGTCAAGACGGTGGCGCTGGCAGCGGCGGTGACAAGGGGATGAGCAACGACGCAGAAATGCTTCCCTGCGGTCTTGGAGTCGGCATCAGCGGCGATGGCATTCTTGAGGTTGGTGAGCGTATCGGCTACGGTCGCCTCGATCTTGACGTCACCTTCAGCGGCGGGCGCCCCAGCAACAAACTTGTACACGGTCTCGCCGATGGTCACGGTGGACTGATCGACAGGAACGCTTGCATCCGTGGTGAGTTTCCCGGTGGCGGCTACGTTGACAGGGTTAGTGTCCGATACGATGGTGGCCTGAGCCTTCACCGCAACGCCTACGACGGCGCCCATTTCATCGGCGAAGGTAGCCCCGAGCAAGGTAGTAAAATCTTGCGTTGCGTCTTGGCCGACAAGCAATCCGGAAAGGCTATTCCATGCCGTAATGCCATCGCCCATTTTCAGGATGCGGGTATCGGTTTCAAGACCAGGCTCTCCGAGGGCGAGGACGGGATTGAGCAGAGCCCAATTCGCGGCCAGGTCTTTCCTGACATCCAGATCCTCGGCCAGCGTAAGCACGCCGTTTGCATCGCAAATGCCGTCGAAGGTATATCCAGCCGACAAGTACGTCGCAACTAGCGCTGTGGAATTGACGATTCTTGATACTGGCGCTTTCGTCATTTTGTAAAGCATGTATCTGCTCCTTAAAAGAGGCCGGCCCGCTTAAGGACCGGCCTTTATGACGTTTCTCAGCCGCCGTAGATATCGTTAGTAGCGAGGGTTTCGACCGTGTACTGAAGCACATGGCCGGTGGCGTCGAGCTTGTACATGTGCAGCCTGTTCGTAGCGATAGCCGCGGCGATATCCGATGCCGAGGTGTACGCAGTGAGGCCAGTGGGAATATCGTTGAAATTCGGGGCGGCCACGTCGCCAGCGGTCAGCTTGTACGCCAGAGTGTTCCCTGTTCCAGCGGTTGCGGTGAACTTGGTTCCAGCAGCAGAGCCAGCGGCAACCGTAGTGACCAAAGCGGGCGCGGCGATGGCGGTATACGAGACATACACGGCATCGTAAGCATTTTCCTTGATCCACAGATCATGGAATTTGCGGTACTGGATCTTCCAGGCATCCATGCTCTGGTTCGTGCCAGGCTCGAACACGCGCACTTTATCGGTTTTGACGATGGCGATGATCGCAGAGCGAGCTGCTATGATCCAGTTGATGTTCATAGCGGTGGCGGCAGCGGTAAAGCCATTCGTGGCCGAGAAAGTGAAAGCAGTTTTGAACCTTGCTGAAGGAATGCGGAACATGGGGATTCCATCGAGGGCCTGGGTCTTGGTTGCCAGGGCGCCATTCGCAAAGTCAACCTGGGTGATATTGATAGACTTAGTGATTTCAGTGGAAGCATCGAGGGTGGCCGCAGCGCTATGAGAAATAGCGATGACGAGGGGTTCATTCTCGCCGATCACGTCCTGAATCGCCCGGATGTCAGTCTTGAGCTGGGTGTACACCGTGCCTGCGGCAGGAGTATACGCACCGGTCTTAAGCTGGGGATTCATGAGGGTGAATATCTGGCTGTAGCGGTAAGCGTCGACCTCAGGAACTACCTTGGTACGCTGGAACTCTCCAAGGAGCGTTCCGGCACCGGCGACGAAATTGGTTTCGTCGTAGTCCATCGCATCGAGGTTGAATTCCTTTCCGCGATCTTGGGTGAGGGTGCGCTCTTCCCAAGTGAGAGTAGCCGCGCCGTCAGGGAATCCAGAGGATCGGGAATAGGTGCCGAGCCCTTCGAGGACGAGCTTGGGAATCTGGACTTTGGAGCCGCCGTTATAGCGTACCTGGGAAGCATTCGCCTCCATCCATGCGGTCGTGGACACTTCCATGAACTGGAGATCGAGGCCCGCCTGGAATATCTCGGCGTAAGACAAGACGTTCGCAGTAGACATTGTGATTGCCTTCGGGCCAAAGAAAAAGCCGGGGTGATCCCGCTGGCCCTTAACTGATCTAAACTGCCCATACGGACAGCCAAATCTTGGTTAAAGGACCAAGTTCCTCACCCCGACTTTATCCGGTGTCGGCAACCGGCAACCCCGCCATTGAGAGGGCGGGCGCTCTAGTGGAGGTCTGATCCGCTATAAAATTAAATGCTTGAGGGGTTTCCCCTTCGTTCTCTTATACCTTATGCACGGCTCAAACGATCCGTCAAGTACCTTATTCGGGACTATTTGACTTTTATTCCGAGGGCGGCATTGAAGGCGTCCGTAGCCGCTTGGGCTTCCGGCGTTACCTGAGACCTGATCTTTGTATTCAGGTTCGGGGCTACCGGGGCTGCCACATCCTTAAAATAAGGCCTTTTCTCCAACGCCTTCGCCACCTTCGCGGCCATAGTGTCGCCTTCCTCACCCATCGCAAGGATAATGAAGTCATCAACCTTGTCCTTAGGAACGCCTAGCCCGAGAGCTTCGGCCTTGGCCTCGGCTTTGTCCGCCCTGGTTTCGGCAGCGGTCTTGGCAGTCTCAGCCGCCGTCCGGCCTTCCTTTTCCTTGTCGAGTTCGGTCTTGTGCTCGTCCTCGTACTTCTTTAAGGCCGCGATCCTTTCCTTGAGCGTTCCGGTGGACTCGATGCCGAGATCCTTCAAGAGCTTATCGACCTGCTCGGTCTGCTTGCCCTTGATGATGTCGTTGAGCTCTTTGTTGGTATAGGTTTTGCCTTCATCGGCCGCTGGCGGGGTTGCCGGGGGCGTTGCTGGCGGAGTCGCGGGAGGGGTAGCGGGGGGAATGGCCGGGGGCGTACCGCCGCCACCTGCTCCATCGGGTGCCATGATAAGTGTCGGAAACCTTCTTTCTGGAAACATTATTTGACCTCCTTGGTCTTAATTCTCAATCGTATATCTGTTCTCGCCCGCGTTGGCGGGTACGGCCAGTTTCTTCGATGAACGCCCGCATAGCGGCCTGGCGATCCTGTACGAGACCCTTGGCCTCTTTAATTCCCTTAGCCTCTCCAAGCGACTCCATGACGGCCAGTTCTCGCTTGGCCGCCCGGATACTCCGCTCGAATCTGCGTTGCTTCTGGCTCTCCTGGTACGCCTCGTCATTCTCGGCCTTGTCCTTGGTAGGGGCGTAGGTTTGGCGGCTGATTCCCTCAAAAAATGGATATTGGACATGTCCGCAGTTGATCCCGAAAAGGCCAGCTGGTTCGCCGTAGGACGTTGATGAAAAGGCAGGGTACTTTTCGGACTTGCCCGAGAGCGAGAAGATTTTGCCCTGGTAGGGTTCACAGAGCGGCCTTGCCCCTGCGTGGGCCGATACTTCGATAAGATCAGCGCCGAATTCCTGCGCGCGCTCCATCTGTACCTCGGTCGTTACCTTGCGGGTGTTCGTCCGGATGACCATGTTTGCATAGGCTTCGGTCGTCCACTGGCGGCCCGCATTATCCACGATCGAGGGTATCCCTGAATCGCTCCACTCCCTGACCGCCCGGACAAGCGCCTCATGCCCGGACATGGCGCCCGAGAGTACTTGCGCCGTGACCCGGTTGATGGTCTGCACATAGAGCGGCCCCGAGTTCTCGAGCATCGTTGCCATCGCGAGGTTTGTCTGCTTCACGGCGTTTTTCTGCCATGCCGCGATAGTGGCCTTTATGCCTGAATCGGCTTCCAGGGGGAGCGCATCGAGTAGAGTAGCCCCCGCGTCCTTCGCTCTCTTGAACGTCGCCTCGCTCGTGAGAAGCGCATCCATCGCGGCCTTTTCGACCTCGGACATGGCCCCGGCCTGGATAGCGTCCCGATACTTCCTCAAGACCGCCGCCGCCTTTTCGTTCAAGACTCCGAGCTTCCGCATCTTCTCGATCTTCCAGTCTGCCGAAGCGATAGCCCCGCTCCGTAAGAGCCGGGCAATATCGGCGAGGATTTCGCTTTCGACAGCGTAGAGAAGATCAGCGGGGTTCATTTCTCCACAATCTCCAATTTTGGAGCCTTTGCCATCGCTTCCTGCACCTGATTTGTGAGGGCGGCCTTTTCTGCGGCCATCCTGGCCTTTTTGCGCCTCACAAAGCCCGGATACCGGAAGGGCATCTGGACATAGAGGATCAGCTTTTCGGCCAAATCCTTCGGCTGCTTAATGTTCAGGATGTCCAGCACGAACCACTTAAACGCCATCGGCTTCCGGCGAGGGCTTAAGCCCGCGGCTTCCTGGTAGTCGAGCTTCCTGCGGGTCGGCTGGCGGTTCCAGGTGTCCTCGCAGAGCTGGTAGAGCTGGTTTGCCGTCATGCCCGCCAGTTCCTTCGCGGGCAGGGCCTTGAGCTTGAAGAACTTCACCAGCTTGTCGTACTCGATGAGCACGTGCTGGCGATCCCGCCCGGCCTTCACTCCTTTTTCGTGTAACCTCATGTCCTTATACCTCCCTGGGGAATATGGAATCAGCTGTCACGGTGGCCGTTTCCTTGCCGATCTTCTCGGCCATTTCGGCGGCTTTCGTCTCATCGAGGCCGTGTATCTTCATAAGCGCGGTCGCCTTGTCCACGAGTTTGCTGTTCACAAGGTCAGTCCAATAGGTCGCCTTAGAATTCCTGTCTTCTATTACGGAATCGTCCCAGGTAATCGCCGGGATTTTAGACTTGTCCGCGCCCTCGATCTTGTAGAACGCCCCGAGTTCGTTGACGACCTTGAAAATCTTAATAAGCCCCTCGGACAGGTTCGCCCGGAAGCCCTGCATGGTCTTAAAGGTGTGGGAATTGTCGGAAATGACCTCGGTTGCCGTCTTTACGCTCACGCCATCGAAGGTGAAGTACCCGGCATCAAATCCGGTCTGCATGGCGAAGATGTTCAGGTATCCGTTGATGTATTTTAAGTATTCTTCGGGGTGAAGCGTGGTTGATAGATCAACCGGCTTCATTTTGTCGGCATCGTCGCCCTCGAGCCGCAAGAATATTTCCTCGTTCGGGTCAAATCCGACCTGTTTTATGCCGTCCTGGTCGAAATAGCCACGCATAACCGTACCAGGCAGGGCAACGCGAGGCTTGCCGAATATCACGTCAGAGTTCATGCCATCGAACGCGATATCGAGGGCTTGAAGGGTATCCATCGCATTGGCAAAGAGGGACATCCCCAGGGGGCTTTCCGGTTCAATGTTGTTGGCTTCCGGGTTCCGGACATAGGCGAAAAGCGGCATTGACAGATTCGGAAGAATTGTTTCTTCCTCAAGGTTTGCGTTGAACTGAGAAAGCGGAACTTCTAGCCCTGTCTGCTCGTCGAATACTTTTTGCGTGATGACATAGCCTTTTCCGCCTACGCCTTTCTTATGGGTTTCAACGCGTACCAGCGTCTTTTTGTTAATCACCCGGCGGTCAAGGAACGATCCCTCGGTTATCTCGGTATTGTCCCAGGCAAGGGGGATGAAACTCATAGCCTTAATGTAGTCCAAGGAAAGGACGTTCTTTTTCTCTACTCCCTCGCCCTCGGAGCCAATGCAGACTTTGAGCACCTGGCCGCCTGTCGCGCCCTGCCATTCTAGGTTCCGGCGAAGGTTGTCCCACAGCTTTTCTTTCTCGATGAGCTTTTCGACAAGCGCCCCTGCTTCGACTACCGGAGGCTCGGCAAGTACCAGGCCGGCCATCTCCGAACACGCCACTTTCGCCATGTTCAAGGACAAGCGCCTTCGGTTGCGCTTCTTGCCCGCAGCCGTGATGTAGTCATACGAAAGCCAGGGTGACTTCGAGCGATACACTTCCCACCATCGCAGGATGTTCTCATCCGCGCCGTTCACTTCCGGGGGGATCGTCGAGAGCTTCAATATGTCCACGAAAAACTTGATTACCTTCGCCCAAAATGATTTCATGCTGCACCTCTCATTGATTCAAGTAATTGGCTTGCGTCTCTTTCGACCGCGTATTCCATCGCATCCAAGCTGTCGATGTTCGTTGATCCATCGTCGAGCCGTTCATCGTTTTTCTTACTATCCCAGATGGCATTCTCCACGGCCTCAATGGTCTTAGTGCAGTCGTGCATGATGAACGCCCGGCCCTGGCTATAGAGCACGTCATAAAGCCTTATTCGGTCGATGATTGGGCGCTTCCAGGCGTTTTCCACATGAACCCCCGCCCCGCATGAGTTCATGGACTTGATAATTAGTTGCTCGGCTGAATCCCCGAACGCTCGATCAAGCGGCCCTACCTCTCTGGCCTTCATGACAAAGGTTTTCCAAGCCGAAAGGATTGATTCGACAGACTTGTTCAGCGAGTCGTAATGCTCTTTCACCGTGACAATAGACAGTTTTCCCTCGTTGTTGACGAACCAGCCGGTGGCGTTGAACGTGGTTGCGCTCTTGGAGCCTCCAAAGTCTGCCCCGAGGGTGATCCTGAATATTCGATGCTTTTCCTGGCCTAGCTGCATCCCAGGAAGCTCGTACAGCACATTCCCCGGCTCGCCTTGCTTATTGTTGACGAAGCTCGTATAGATTCCACCCTCAGCGCGAACGCGAAGCCCGAGGATGTAGCGTTTGTAAAATACTCCGGTGTAGGACTCGGCCAGGCGCTTCTTTCGTTCATCCGATATTGCCGGATTATCATCAAGGGTGAAATGGAATCGGCGATAATGATCCGGTACGAAGTCCTTCCCCCAGCGATCAATACCGACGCTCGGATCGGAATAATACCAATGCGTCGGGGCTTCCGGATTTATGGTTTGGATATTGCAGATCATGGGCGACGCCACGGAACGCCCGAGCGCCGTCTTGATAAAATCTATGTGCTGCAGGTTCCCTTCGTCATTGTACGCACCGCCAATGCTCAAGCCCTGCAACTTCTTGAAGCTGGCCGCATCATTCCCGCCCATGAGATAAAGACGCTTCCCGAGATAGTTCAGGAAGTGCGAACCGTCCCGGTCTGTAGCCTGGGCAGCCGCCCCGCCAGTGATGGCAATGAATCCATACTCCGGATCGTCCAGGCAGTTCCTTGACAGGCTACCGAGCGTGTTCCCTGACATCAGGAAAGCATCGCTCGGGGAATGCAGAATGAAGTCATTCCACTGGTGAAGGCTGGTAAAGGTCTTGGCGCTTCGGATTGAGCCCTCGTATACCGTCATTTCAACCGGGGCTTGATGCCCAAGGCGTAAGGCTTCCAGGGACTTCTCACGGAAGGGAAGTATCATTCTTTCCCTCCATACGCCCCAAAGAGCGCATCGTACCGCGCCCGATTCTCGTCTGCCGTGGCCTGGCTATTGTCCGGACCCTTCTGAGATTCATTCGGGGCGGGCTTCCCATCAATGCGGTCGCCAATGTACTTAAGCGCCCCGACATCGCCCCTGACCGCAAGTTCCGTAAGTTTGCGCGCGGCCGCCTCTTTCCCTGATATGAGTTTTTCCTTGCCGTTCTTGTCTTTCCATTTGACCGTTTTTTCTTTGAGGACTGTCTTGAGTATTTCAGTAAAAGAATCCGCTTTTTTCGGCCGCCCGCGCGGGTTTCCCGAAGTCCCTTTCGGCCATGGATTTGCCACAACTCAAAGCCCTCGGATCGGAATGAAGAGGATCGGATTAAAGTCAAATTCTCGCTTGCTCTGCTTATCGGTCTTGACTATCCGCGTTCCCCATTTCCGCTGTAAAAGCGCGAATTGTTCCTTTTCCCGATCATTGGTTCGATAGGTTGCACACCCGCCTATTTGGGTCGCCTGCTTGGCTAGGTAATGATATTTATTAACTCTCAATACGCCACGGTTACGACAGCAATGCTGTAGGCTTATGTCATAATCTTCTTTCAAAGGCAAAGATTCGTCATATCGAATTGGATTATTAAGGTGAACCTGAAAAGGCCCGCCAATGTATGCGACGGTCGAAAATGGTGTGTAATGCTTATAGCTAAGCGGATCAAAATTGCAGTTGATTCCCCAAAAATAGAATCCCCACTCCCTACACAGCCGGCTATACTCTTGAATCATGGGCACAAATTCACTTTGTGTTACCGGGATGCGGTTGTATCCGTAAAATCCCTCCGGCTCATATCTAGAAACCAGGCGCATATCATCATCGATAATGCAAACCACATCAGCCCCATCCTTAAATTCACGGTCAAGCATATAATTTCTAACTCGGCACAAATTCCCCTGAATACCTTCCGGGCATGAAACAATGTCAGCACCGGGGTTTTTCTCTCGATACGCCAAGGCTTCGTTGTGATCGACGTACACTCGACAAAAAGGCAAATAATCGAGCGTTTCCACCTTCGGACGGCGGTACGAAGGGCAACACACAATGACATTCACGCCCTTTCTCCTTGAATCATCCGGATAGCTGTGGGACCATCGACTACTCGTCCTATGCCCTTGTGGGAATTTTTATCAGAATTATCCTTGTTCTGGCTTGTTGAAAAAGCCTTAACGGACTGTAAGCCGAATAAGGTCTGCGCGTTGAGGAAATCAATGTCAGTATTGAACTTCAAGACGATGTAGTTATTTTCTTCCCCAAGGATCTCGGAGAAGGGAATGTCGCCGTACTCTCGCCCCTGGCCTTCCTCAAGGTTCAAGCACCCGCTAGGAAGCTGTATTTCGCTCTCGTCGAGTGTAAGCCCGGAAGCAAACTCCAGGACACTCGCCTTTGTCATCGAGCCGTACTGACTGTTGAGCCTGAGTAACTTCTGCTTGGCCTCGGGCAAATCGACGGCATCGACGAACACGACCGGGAAGGCGGGCAGGGCAATTCCCCTACGCCTGAGCTCCGCAAGGGCTTGAAGCCTTCCGTGTCCGTCCAGACAAAGGTTCTTCCCCTCGCTCTGCCAGACAAAAAATGGAAACGAAAACCCGAATCGATGGATCGACGTAATAATCAGCTCGATATCTTTCTTCGACCGCTTTTTTAGGTTCCCTTGAAGTTCTTGAATGGCCTCGATAGGCAGGCTTTCAGCGCCACGGCAAGCGATTTTAATTTGCTTGAAATCTGAATTCCGGCCTTCGTCCACGTAATCCCCTTTTTCTCAAGTTTTCGCGCTCCGAAGTAATTCAAGCCAGTACAAGCAGTTAGGCAAAACAGGCAGGCAGTAGACTCATAGTGTGGCTGGCTTTTCAATGCTTATATATTTACTTAATGCACACTGAAAGCATTCTGGCAAGTACCTAAAAGGGGACTATTTGCATCTGTTATCTGCAATACGGGCGCAAAGGCATAAAAAAGCCCTGCGAAGTGCGGGGCATGGGCCATCAGGGGGCTGCTGTTATTCGAGAATACTTCGTGAGTCGAAAAGGCAATGCCTCACGCGCTCGGCCTTATGGATCTTCGCTATGGTTTTGCTTCCTTGCCAGCGATACGCCCGGTCAGCCTCGCGCAGTAGCTTCCGCGCCTCGCGCTTTGAGTAGCCTAGTTCTTGCATGAAAAAGTGTTGCCTGGTCATGGCTTTTCCTTTCGCACAGCGTCCCACTTGTCGAATAGTTCCTCGATATCCGTCTCTGCCTGTAGTGGGTTGCTGTCGGGTTTGTAGTTGCGTATCCCATCTCCCACCTTTTCCAGCTTCGCGGCGTAGGCTTCGGCACGTTCGGCGCGGGCTGTTAGGGTGTTAATCTCGCGTTTCATCCTGCCCTCGTATACCATGATACCGTTAGTTACTGTCCCTGCTCTTGATTTTGGTATGCCAATAGAGGCTAAAAGTCCAAACGCATTTGCGCGGGAGTTCTCGGCGTCCTTTAGTGCGGCGAGGATCGTTCTGATGTCTGCGCCCAAGTCCCAATCGGGGCCAGTGCCAGGAGCTGACGGCAAGATGCGCGGCAGGGCTGTCCAGCCATAAAGCGCCTGCGCGATGTCATGAATCTGCTCTTGCGTGTACGGCATTATTTCACCCCTTCTTTTTCCGTCCCTTCGGCCTGGGCAATAAGGTCGGTGAGTATTCTCATTTTTACGTTCGGTATATTTACATCATCCCCAGTAAGTCCGGCGGCTATCCGCATATCCCTAATCTCTGATGTGTACTTTTCTTTCGACCACTCAATCCACGGCAAAGCCTTGGCGATCCAGTCGAGGGCATCGGGAACAGCGGCGATAAGTGTGGCATCTGCGTCGGCTTGTCTTATTTCCTGTGCATATCTTTCGTCCTGCATGGGATAGTGTGCAGGGTTGAACATGAAACAGATAAACCCGTTTTTTGTTCGGATGCCTTCTCCGGGCTGGATCGTTTCTTGTCTATACCACTTTCCCTTTGTTGCCTTGTCTCTTGCCTTGAGCGCGTCGCTTAGTATGCTCATTTCGTCCTCCTTAGTATTCTCCTGATTTCGTCGAGTTCCAACAGGATGGCTATCAGCACAAACACAAGACCCACTTCAATGGCAAAATCTATTAGCATTTCGTAGCCTCCTCTGGCTTGGCCATGATTGCGGGCGGGAATGGTAGGGGCATCCAAAAAGAAACAGTGTGCCCCATAATCCAATCCCCATTAGGAAGCCCCCAATCGCCATCAAAAAACATCGCTTCTGTTATGTGTTTGTCATAATAAATCAACACGGCATGGTTTTCCTCTGGCAACCGTTCCTTGACGCTGATCCACTCTACCGCCTTCTGTCGTTCATCGGCGCGGATTGCAGTGCTATCAAAGCCAGCATGATCATACCCAGCCATAATTGCATTTGCGAACCAGCCAAGCATAAGTCCTTCATCATGGCCCGGAAAACGATCACAAAATGCCTTAGCCCAAACTCGTGCATCAAAAGCATGCACGTCAAACTCTTCCGGCGTTTCGATCTTGTCCATTATTCTAAAGCCTCCACCACCACATCGCCCCTCGCCATTTTCACCACCTTCTTGATAATCTCCACGTTCGGAAGCCGTGCGAAGCGCACTACAGCCTCGGGCGAGTCAAAGGCAATGGCGCCATAACCGCCGGGGAAATAGAGCTGCGCGACAAAGTTCTTTCCGCCCAAGCTCAAGGGCTGGCCCATTGTGAACCTGTTCCCGGTGATCTGCGCGAGGTTTACGCCAGCGCACAGGACGAGAACGGCCGCAAAAAGCATTATTCGCCATGTCTTTATTTTCATACCGTTACCGCCTTTTTCTGATTTTCTTTCTGCCTTGCTATAATGAGTCGAGACATCCAGCCCTGTTTTGTCGGGTCGATACCCCGCTCCCTTGCTTCCTGGGCGAGATTCTTCGTCTGCTTGTAGTCGATATCCGAAGGGACAATTTCCAACTGATCGCTCATACATGCTCCTTGGCCAGCCGCGCGCCGGCCTTTTTCTTTCGGTAATCGTCGCCTGAAAAGTGAAGGACGAGACCATCCTCGAAAAGCCTGGACATGACATCCTCGCCGATATAATTGTCAAAGCAATTCAGGCATCCGCCTTCCGGGCAGTTCTTTTTCAGGTGCTTATTGCTTATCAGGATTGTCGGTATATTCCGCACATGCCGCTTGTCGATGATGTAGGATAGCCAATCAAGCTCCGCGCCAGACCCCTTTGTCCGGCCTATCTCGTCAATGACAAGAAGAGGAGTCCGCGCCAGCTCATCCACAACAGAAAGCTCGTCCTCTTTCGCTCGCTGTGTGTACGTTGATCTGATGCGTGTCGAAATCTCATACATCGAAAAAATCTTCCCGCGAAAATCCTTCACCGCGGCTACCGCAAGATGCGTTTTCCCGGTTCCATTTTTCCCGATCATAACAAGCTCGCGTATTTTCCCCTCAATGAGCTTTTGAACCTGCTCGACGTTCTTTTTAAGTTCAGACGTCGCCGCGTAAAAGTTCCCCAGGGTTGCATGACGGTACTCTGGCTCAATATTCATGGCTTTTAATTCAGCAGCCATATTCTCATTGACCCGCTCAAGCTCCCTGGACACCTCTCGCGCTTTGGCCTCTTTCTGACATTCAGGGCAGTGCTCGTAGAATCGGGTTCCCCCAGGCTGGTTCTCAAAGTCGATATCGTGGATCGGGCAATGTGCCAGCATTTCAAGCCTCCCGCATGTCGAGCATCGCGCCGCTTCGGGTAGAAAGGCCTTTTGACTGGTTCTCTTTTTCTCGCCCCGCCCAGGTGATGACCTTGCCCTTCCAGTTCTTCACCTTATTTCCCTTCGAGTCATGCCAGGGAGGATCTGAGGATTCGTAAAACTTGATGAATTTTTCCGGGTCGATGCTGTAGTGGTTCGCCAGGCAATACTCTCGAACTTCCTCAAGAGTCGGGGGAATGAAAATCTTTCTCTTCCCCCTAGGTAATTCTCCCTCTCCCGAAGGTTGCTCTGTGGCCGCTTGCGGCTCTCTTATCTCTTCTCTTATATTCTCTCCTCTACTCTCCTCTCCTTTGTGTACTTTTCCGGGTGGAAAACCCCCTTGAGTGTCGAGTTTTCCGGGTGGAAAACCCCCAATTTCAGGAGTTTTCCGGGTGGAAATGTTGTTTTTCCGTACTCTTCCGTCGATTCTTTCTGATTCAACCATGTCGATTTGTCGTTCAATACGGGCAGAAGACAGCCGGTGGTCGGTCGCCCATACGTCAGGATCGAACAATTTGAACCTGACAGCATCCTCAATAATCTTGTCGAATTTATCCGCCGAGACGTTGCATTTTTTTGCTATCGAAAGGTGCTGGACGGGATCGGTAAGATCAAGTTCTCCCCTGTTCCGGTAGATTCTTTCGAGGATTTTACAATAGACAGCATACCCATCATTCTTGTAGATCGATTCAAGAGCTTCGATCTTTTCATCGCTACTCATGGAGGTGTCATGTTGGAAGTAATCAATTCCTGTTTTTAGCGGTCTAGCCATGTAGCCCTCCAGAAAACTTTGTCTTATTCCTCATGTAAGATGATCCCGAGATCGGCTGCCAGGATATGCGCTTCCTCGATACACCAACCACATTCCTCGCTCGTCATTAAGGATTCGGAAATGGGAAGCGGTTCAAGATCAATCAGGGAATAGACGATTTCGCCCGAGTCCTTTGTTGCGAATCTGAGGCCGTGCTTAATAGCCTGGCGCTTGATGTAGAGCTTTACATCGTTGAACTCGTTCCCGGTTTCCGCGCATATCTGCTGGACGTGGCCGTTGAAGTGATTGCCCTGGCTGTACGGACCCGTGGAGCGCATTTTCTTGTGTATGGACAATTCCAGATCCAGCTGGTCAGGGCTCTTAAGCACAAGCTCCCGATACTCAGCCTGGTAGATTCTCGGAATCTGAAACGAGACAATTTCTAACGTTCCGGTTGGAATTCGCTTTGCATTCGGGAGCTTGAATTTCGTCATGGCTAGAATGTCCCTTTCCAAGGAATGTCGTCATCGAATGAGGCCGATCCGGCCGGCTCTGTCTGCCTTGCGAGAGGTTGCTGGGGCGCCGTGGTGTGGAACTGCTGGGCTGGAGCCGCTGGGCGCTGTACTTGGGCCTGGGGGGTAGGAGAAGCGGCCTTGGCGTCCACAATCAAGTACTTTATTTCCATGTACGCCTTGCCCTCGGCGTTCGGCTCTCCTTTGGCAATGTGGCATTTACCCACTCGCTCAAGCCAACGCTGATACTCGAAATTTCCGCGAGGGATTTTGAAGCAGTCGAAGAACTTGGTCATGTTCGAGTTGAAATAATCATTCTTCACGATTCGATGTTTGAACACTATCGGCGAGTCTTTCGTGATGAGGTCTATCGTCATCATGGGATCACCATTCTTGGTCGGTTTGAAGGTGATGTTGTGGATCTTTACGGCATAGTCACCCTCGACTAACTGCTGACCCCCATAGTTCTCGTCCGGCTGGTATCCATCCTGAAATTCGTCCATCTGTGTCTCCTTACATCTTCCGGAATTCTATTCCGTGTTCGTTCATGAAGTTGCCGAGGGCAACTATTTGCTCATAGGTTCCGCGTACCCACATCGTGCGCTCAAGGAGGACTGGCTCCATGGCAGTCTCTTCGATGGCGGGCTCCAGGGGTGCTTCTTGGGGAATTACCTCGGCAACCGGCTCGGGAGCGGCTACAGGGGCAGGGGCAGGTACGGGCTTGGCTTCTTCGAGCTTCCTTGCCTCTTCTTTCTCTTGGCGTTCCTTATCAATCTTCGCTAGCCGTTCGCGGTTAGCCTTGATGCGGTCGGCTTCCTGCAGCGCAGAGTCGAGGTTGAGGGTGTCAAGATAATGGGCTTTGGCGTCGGGTTCGCCGATGCGGTCGAGAACGATTAAGTCCTGCTTAATCTTGTCGATGATCCGGGCCATTTCTTGGACGGTGTCCTTGTTCTTCGCGGTCTTATTCAACCAGGCCGGGTTCCAGATTTTCCAGAACGGGACAAGGGTAAAGTCCAAGGCGTCCCAGGATTCAGTGAGTAGTTTTTTCTTCTCAGCCTTCTCGCGCTCTTCGACCGCCTTGACTACAGAATCGATCTGCGTGGAAGCGGTTTTAATCATCGCGCATGTCTCGCTGACGGTATCCTTAAACTCATTTAGAGGCTTTACGAATTCGCGCTCAAGCTCGATGCGCTTATCGTTCAGCTTCTTAGCCGCGGCATTGAGCTCCGCCTTGTCGCGCTTCGCGTCCTGGATATTCTCTTCTGAATAGTTCTCGGCCTTGTAGTTAGCAAGGTTCCGCTTTACTGATTCCAGAATCGCCTTTGCGTTTGTCGTCAGCTGGCCGACGGTGTACTGCGAAACAACCAGCTCAAGGCTTTCGCTTTGCGGCTTCTCAACCACGGACAGGAAAGAATCATCGAGGATCCTGCCTTCATTATAGGCGTCGATCACTTCGGCGATTTTCTCATCGGGAAGCGTGACGACCGGCACGACATGAAAGTCGCCTGATTTAGGGCAATGCAAGACGCGCAAAGCACCAGCGCTCTTGAAGATCGCCCTGTAGAGGTTGAGTTGCAGTGTCCATCCAAGAATGTCGCGCTCGCCCTGGCTCTTGATATCGTCGATCATCTGATCGTCATATAGGATGTCGCAGGTTCCAGCGAACAGTAGGCCGTTCACGATCCCTGAGCCCTTAACCTCGAACTTGGCTGGCCCGCGAAGTTGTGCCTTAATCCATTTTCCCTCGGCTGTCTCAAACTTTCCGTCCTCGACATCCTTATGGATCGCATCACCCCGCTCCCTGGCAGCCTGCAAATACTTCGGCGGAATTTTGAGCATATCCTTGCCCGTTACCGCCGCCACGATTTGCGTCACTCTCGGCACGATATTCCCATCAACCGTATAGGTCTGGTTTTCCTTATTAAACGAGAGAGTTCGCATGTGCGGGTTCCTTATGGGCGGCTTGAGCCGTGGCAGGAGCTGAGACCAGGCCGTAATAGTCGCGGATTGCCGCGTCCACTATGGCGAGGTCGTTGTCGATGAACCTTTCCGTGAACATTCCGATAGGAGTTTTCACGGTATCGGTTCCATCATTGAGGGTGGAAAAGTAGAACCGTCCATCCTGTACGAAGGTTCGGAGAACGATGGTGAACATGCCCTCGACGGTGATTTTGTCGTCCAGCATCTTTCCGATGGTTTTGAACTTCGTATTTCCGAAGGCATCTATTTCCGTATGCCCGAGGAAGTAGACGATTTTCTGAGGAGGAAGATTCACGACTTCGCGCACCAGGTTCCAGAAGGAAAGGCCAATATCAGTGAACTTCTGATAGCCTGTTTCTTTGGCGCGGCGCATGTATTCGTTCGCCATAAGATACTGCACGTCATCTATCACGATGATGTCGCTCGCGGCTCTCTTTATAAGCGCCGTGATTGCCGCATAGTCGTCCGAATCAAACGACTTTTTGCTGTTCTTGAACGGGAGCGGTTTCGAGGCAACGTTAATCAGGCCGAACTTAGCCGGATCAAGGTTGCGCATCGAGGCGCTTTTCCCAGTTCCCGAGGTTCCCAAGATCATTACGGGGACGCCCATAAATACCTCCAAAAAATGATGATCTGTTTGATGCTCAGAACGGCTTGTCGCCGAGGCTGAGTTCTTCGTCTTTGCAAATTTCCTTGAAAAGCTGAATCGCCCTTTTTGCGTTTCTGGCTGATTCTTCGGGGGTGGAATACTCGGCAACCACGACGAGAGGAACCTTTCCCCTGGCGTTCATAGAAAACTCCATCTTCGTGGTACGCTTGCTTTCTTTGACGGTCGCCGAAGGTGCCGATCCTTGGCGCCTCTCCATCCTCTTACGGGTCATTATTGGCCTGCTCCAAACACGAGCGACTGGCTGGCGAGCGCGGCTTTGCTGGCTGCCTCTTTTCTTTCGTCGTCGATGCGCTTGGTCGATGGCGTTACTTTCAGCTTTTCCACGGCATGCCCAGGATTGTTTCGCTCAACCATGTGCCGCCCTCTGACCATTGCTTCGAGCCGTGAAGCGGCGGGAAAATCCAGATACAGGTAATATCCGGGTTCTCCTTTGAACGTCCCTTCAATGTCGAAATTCTCGCTCACCTCACCGCCTCCTTGATTGCGCTTTCGGGAATTAATAGCTTTTTCCCTATCCGCTTCGCTGTGAGCTTGCCAGCCTTCACCCAATCGGAAACCGTTTCCGGCTTTACGCGTAAGCGCTCGGCAACTTCCTTTCTAGTTAAATATTGATCCATAGATTCTTTCCCCCTTGCATAACCCATAATAAAGCACCTTTAACCGCTAGTCAATAGACAAAGAAGCATTCGATTCGATAAAGACATGGACAAGGTGATGGAAGATGCGGCCAAGGCCGAAGGGCTGGAAGTAGCGGCGTATATTCGGCGCTGCGCGATCCTGTATACCCGAGAGCATCACCCCGAGCTGTTTCCGAAGTCCTAGCTACCATCTCCAGCGATCCTCAAGGATTTTTATTTTCACGTCTTCCCCAATGATCGCCCCGGTCGGGCCATATAGGTTCAGCTTCTGGCGTATCTCGTCGTTCAGGGTGTAATGGGTGTTGCCGTTCTGATATATTTTGAGCGTGAAAAATTCACCATCATACGCTTGAGACTTATTTGCAAACATTGTTTCTTTTGCAGTTCTCTCAGGCAAAGGGCGCCCAGCGATGATATAGCAGACCTTTTCCAGGTCATCGGTAATTGTAGGACGATTCGACCAATAGCCAAACAATGAAGACCAATCGCCTGTATTGAGGATAAACATTTTGTCGATGCCATTATTGTTCCGCTTCTTCCTGGGCGCGTTGTAGCTGCTTCCGGTGTGATAGGTTCCTTCGGTGATCGAAGTGAATACCTGGTGTATCAGGGTTTTTACGTTGTCATTGATGAGGTCGGAAAGGCCAGCAAGCCAGGCCCGAGCAGTATCTGGTGAAAATATCGGAGTATTAAAATTCTCGATATCATTTTTGAGCTTCTCATACTCAGTGCAAAGCATATAACGGTGAAGGTGAAAAAGATTGACTAAGTAGCTCCAACAATATTTATCAATGCACTGCTCGTCTTTGTTGTCGCCGCTCGCCCGTGTTCGATCTTGTAAATCAAAAGGAGTATAGCCGTCCATCTGGCGGAACAGATCTCTGACTTCCCCCTCCAATTCTAAAAATGCAGCGATCTTGGTCAATGTCCTTAGTTTCAAAGTATAAAGCGACTCAACAGTATGCCTTGGCGCAACGTCCTTCGTGCAATCGTCAACTATCATGCTTTAATCCTTACATGGCGAGATGGGAAGGGTAGTTCTATGTCGGGAACAATCACCCCGCGGGCTTCTAGTCGTTCAATCGCCGCCTGTCTGTACTGCGTCTGCATTGCCCAATAGATCGTGAAATAGCCATCAGTCTCGCGGAGCGCGGAGATAATGTCGGCTTCCTGGTCGAGGCGGGTCATGTGTTTGAGCCCTGGATTTCAATGGCGATGTTTTTGCAGACTTTTATAATGTTGTAGCAGGCTTCGATTCGGCGGTTGTCATCGTCCAGCTCGTCGAGGTAGTCCATAAGGGCATCGATAAAAGCATCCTTTTCGCCCTCCGATGAAATGCGGATACGTTCCTTGAAGGCAACGCGCTTTTTCGTATGCTCGGCAATCGCCCCGACAAGCTCGTTTATTGACTGGATGGATTCGCCTATATTGATTCGTTTTTTAGGTGCTGAGCGTTCAAGCGTTTCATGCTCGGCCAGTAGATCGGCCTGCATCTTCTTGACCCTTGCATCGCGCCCTATCTCGTCCTGGGCGATGTTGTCATCTGTCCCGCGCCGCCAGCCCTCAGGCTTCGTTCCTGTGCGCTTGAATTCATCAATACGAGCCCTCGCCCGCTGCTCTTCTGATTGCCTAGCCTGGGCCTCGAGGGTTTCTATCTGGGCGTAGGCTTCTTGCAAATTCGAACTTGATTCGATTTTGCGGGCATACTTATTGACCGCTATATATTTCTCGGCGGTTTTATTGCTGAACCTGCAATTAGCAGTTATCCACGGCAAAAAATCCCCATGCCGTAGCCGTTCCTTGACCTGGCTTAGAATCTCTCCGGCGCGGATAGCGTCCTGGACGGTGGAGCGCATCTTCCCCTCAATCCCTGCATGAAGGCGATTCAGCTCGTCGGCGGCGGTGTCTATGGTGATGGCGGGGTAATTATCCACGGTAGTACTCCAAGAGTTTAGGCAGCACCCACGCCATGCCCTTGCCGGTGATCCTTGTCACCGATTTAATGCCGACTTCGGTTTCGTGCTTCGTGACGCGAAAGAAACCGGAATTGATGTATTGCTGATAGGGTTCGTTATAGTTCGATCCGTAGTTTGAAAGGATTCCCATATCGCGCAGCGCGGAAAACATTTTCTTCTGGCCCATATCGAAGCCGGTTTCCCGCTTCACCGCATCATGCAGGGACTTGGCCGCATCGTTCATGGAAAAGGATCGCTCGTCCTCCATGACAGCCATGCCGAATTCAGCGTATGGCTGTAATTCATGAAGCGCCGCCTGCATCCTCTCAATGACGGCGGTCGAATTTTGGAGTAGTACCGCGATTGCCTGATTGTTCATTACTTTATGTCCTCCCTACTTTTCTAAAGCCAATGCTCCCCATGGTCCACGCCCAGAAAGCTCGTGCAGATCCCGCGCATGAGCGGCTTTCTGTCACCGAATCGACGCTCGGCGCGTTCCCTTATCTCGGGAAGCTCGTCCCTGATCTTCCGTAAGCGTGACCGCCTTGAGAAAATTTCATCGCCCCGGAAGTAGATCGTCATTCCCGAATGGCTGAAAGCCGTCTTTTTTGATAAGGCATAATAAAGGTGATCGTATTCAGAAGCCGGAATCCCGAGGGCTTTCATGGCATTGACAAGCCGGGAATACTTTACGCCGTTGATCGTGACAGGATGATTGTTCATTTCCCATACCTCACTGCATCGAGCGGCTTCCTGGCTTCTTTGCACGAATCGCAAAGCCTTACATTAGCCCCCTTGCACAGATACGGCGGGCACATCATGGCCTCTCGGGTGGCGGAGTGCGTTTCGTCATGCTCAGGGTGCTGGTCTAAGAAAATACGGCCAATTATTGCTTTTAATTTTTCCATTCCTGCCTCCAATGAAAAAGGCCGCCCCTATCGAGCGGCCTTGCGGTTACAATGTGAATGCTACAGTATTGCCTGTGGCGATAGCTTCGTCGCTTTCGCTCTCGTCTTCATCCATCTGGCCGAGTTCTTCCGAGGACACGCCAGGATCGCCTGCAGGACCATCGCTATCGAAGGGCAGTTCTTCTTTCTTGCCCTTCTTCTCCTTTTCCCTGCGTTCCGCTTCGTTGTCGATAGCCTTGAAGAAACTTTCGTATACGGTCATGCCGTGATAGGTGCCTTGGCCGACGTCCAGATCGCGGGACTTCTCGGCTTTGAAAAGCAGGAAGGATTTCAGTTCTTCCGTTCTTTCCTGAACGATCTCCATGACGTTCGTCCAAAGCTCTGAATCGATCAGAACCTTTGCGCTCTCGGCGAGCTCAAGGAAAGAATCATCATCAAGGTCAGAAAGAAAAAAATCCTTCTCGCTGTTGTCTAAGAGCATGGAGATATAGCCAGGGGTGAATAGAAATTCCTTGGAAATGATAAGGACGATCTGCTTATATCCGGCGATATGCCCCTGGAGTGAAGCGACGACACGGCCGCTTTCTTCGATCTCGAGCTTATTGAGGGCTTGCTGCTTCTCGAATAAAGCCCTTCGGACGATAAGTTCCAGGCAATCAACTTCGTTCATCATTCCCTCCATGCGTAAATACTGATCGTCGCCCCAGGGGCAACATTGGCCGTTTCGTATTGCTTGGTCGTGTGGATCTCTGCGACCTGCGCGTCATCGCGCCATACCCCCCGATCCGTAAGGGCATCGATGGTAGACTTGAGAAGGTTGTCGAGGTCGGGCTTTACGGTGACAAAATTCTCTTTCTTGTGGGCTTTAGGGCGGGGGAGGATAAATCCGATCTTGAGGGCTATTGGGCCTTCGACCTGTCGGCCGGCAATCGGGGCTGCTTCGAGCATTACAATTTCCTTCCATCCCCTCGCCGTCAGTGGCGTGTACACCCCGGCATGGCCGCCCCGCGAAAAGGCCTTTACCCTCGGCTGTGGTTTTGGTGTCCCTATGGCATACAGACAGGCGTAAAGGTTCCAGCTCATACCGCCCTCGCTGTTGCCCTGACCTTCCGGCGCTCGCGCACGGGGAGAAGATCCCAATCCGTCCGGCGCTTGTTCTCAGGGATCGCCATCCATGCCGCATAGGTCGAGGCGTAGCAGCGCCAGGGGCGAGAGCTGGCATCGCAGGACGCCCCAAAGCCAGGGACCCGCCAAGGCTCGCGGGCGAGGGTTGTCCTGGATACGCTCTGGCGCTGTCCGATGTCGGCAAGGCTTAAGGTCAGCTCGCCCAGGGCGATGCGCAAACTCTCCGCGAGGGAATGAAGAAGGGCGCCCTGCTCGTTCACGGCGCCGGCCATGTTGTCCCGTGCGTCGATCATTTGCCCTTGCCCTCGGCGAGCGTCCGCTCATACTCGGCAAGGCCACGCTCTATGAGCTTCCCGGCCATGACGGCCTTCCCTAGCTTCTCCCGCTTGGCGATCCTCGCCACTCGCTTTCTTAACTTCGCGTCGATATCGGCGACGGCGTACTTTCCTTTTGCTTCCATGACGTGAATAGTAGTACGATGAATAGGTACTTGTAAAGTGGTTATTTCACTTTTATGAAATAATACTTGCATTTTATTTTCAAATAGACGATTATTCGTTCATAGTCCCTTAATAGGGACAACGGAGGATGGACAAAATGGGGAGGAAGAAGAAAGTAACGCTGAACCGGCAACTAAAATTCAATATCAGTGATGAATTATACCAGCGCGGTATGGCGGATAAAGACTTGGGCTATTATGCCGATAAGTACGAATCAGAGTTCTGGACATATATGATATGGCTCGGGACAAACTGCTATGAATCCGAAATAATTGATGTCGAGCTTCGCAATGAAAAGGCTCCAAAGATTTCTGGACTCGATAGACGAATTGGGGAATTAAACAGCCAGGCTGCGGGAGAGTAATCACCTTTCTGGCGAAGCCATCGAGCATCACTGGCGCGCAAAATCATAATAATGGCAAAATAGTTATGTTCAAGGATGTATCAGGATGGAATTTCGGGGGGGGGGGCAATAAGGTTTAGGAGTTTTTAGGAGGACAATAGATATATGAAAAAGCTAATAATAGCTTTTCTAGTGGTTGTGTTGCTGGGGTGTGCGTCATCGCCGAGGATAGTATCCTATGAAGATCGAATCATCCAAAAAATTATTGAAGTTGAAAAACCTAAAGATGTTCTATTTTCATTGAGCATGGACTGGATAGCCAAAAACTTCAATTCGGCAAAGGCTGTTATTGAATATCAGGATATGACAACCGGAAGAATTGTTGGCAAGGCCGTAATGCCGGTGAAGTACGGAATGGGGGTTCCAATGAATACCCATTTTACGCTCACTATCGAGGTTAAGGATAATAAGGTGAGGGCCAGCGTCGAGGACGCCTATGTTGTCGTTTCAGTGGCAGGGCACAGCAGCCAGCAAATATTGGACAATGAGTTCACGATAAATGAATGCTTAAGGCCAGCTGCTGAAAAGATGTTTTCTAATTTGGAAGCTGCACTATCTTCAAAATCGAGCAATTGGTGACAAGCCCAGGAACCGCGATTCCTGCCCCTTGGCTGCGTTTGTCCCTATTTGGGTACTATTTCACCTAGAACGTCAGAAGTCTATCCGTGCGCAAGGCGCGACCCGGCTTTTGGGGTAATTACCGGGCATCGTCAAGCTTCTTCTGTATCCCTTCCCCCGAGAGCCTCACCGTCTCATCGTCGGGATGCTGATACCCCTTCGTTGTCACGCTCGA
>Ga0247841_10002227_pt1 | contig 39703 bp, 35 predicted proteins | sample LaCruzMarch2015__2_FD_192410 | JGI IMG/M metagenome (GOLD analysis project Ga0247841, IMG submission 192410) | Freshwater microbial communities from meromictic Lake La Cruz, Castile-La Mancha, Spain - LaCruzMarch2015_18m | ecosystem: Environmental > Aquatic > Freshwater > Lake | place: Spain... | reverse complement strand
CATTTTTTAAATACTTCTCTGATTGTTCATTGTTGGTAATGCAAAGAAATAAAAACTCTATTAGCTATAATAAACTTTCTACTTATTTGACCTCGAATAATAACACTGTTTCTTTAAATCCAATAATTGAAGAAGCTGATTTAAAAGTTTTAATGAGTAATCACTCAAATTTAAGATGGGCAAAAATAAAAATTGCCCGACCTACAAATCCAACTTTATTTGAAGATACGGGTCACGATTTTGATAACTCTATAATTCAAAGTTTAAATACACTTAATACTGGTGCATCAATAAATATAATTTTAAGCGGTGATGGTCGATCAAAAGATCCAGAAACTAGATATTTAGACCCCGCATATAAAAGGATATTTTTTGAATTAGCTAATCGTTTTGATGTAAAAAAATCACAATTAGAACTAGAAGAAGATGGAATATCTCATCCAATAGATCTAATTGCAGACAGATTGGTATATTGTGAAACTTTAGAATTTAATGGATTGTATCCAAATAATGAAGATATATGGTCTGCTCTAATGAATGCTAAAACAGAAAAACAAAATGAACTAAATAATTATTTTGGAATTTTAGGGAACAGGCTAGAATGAACATTCTAACAAAGTTAAATAATATAATTGAAATAACACTACCTATATTTGTAGCTATGTTATCGTGGAAATTTATACAAAATTTAGAATTATCTCAAGTTCAGTATATAGCATCAACCGTATCAACAGTTTCAGGAATACTTTTTGGTTTTGTTATGGCTTCAATAACAATACTAGCATCAGCGAAAGAAAATAAGTTAATAATAAATACAACAAAAACAAAATATCTTCCTAATCTTGTATCTCGGCTTAATCAAACTATGGGATTACTACTTTTAGTTTGTATTGTTTTTTTATCTAGTTTATTTGTAAAAATTGACGATATGATTTTTTATAACGAAGTAAAATTAGTTTCGATAATTATCGTATTAGGTGTTTTTATTTTTTCATTAGCAGTTTATAAATTTGTAAATGTTTGGTATGAATTTTCAAAATTTGCATCGCATATGTAAATTAAAATAATTGCTAAATAATTCTAGCGATGGAATGAATAGCATTATTTTTCAATGTATCTCTGGTATCGTAATACTTCACCATTTCAACGGTTGCATGACCTGTTGCATTTATGATGCTAATAAAATCTTCTTTGTTGTTTAAAGCAAGCTCAATAAAAGTTTTTCTAAATGAATGCGGAGTAATTTTTTTATCGGGTATAATTTTCAAAGCTATCTTTTTTACCATTGTAAAAATATATTCTGTTGTTATTGGCTTATTAAGTTCTTTGGTTTTATTATTTTTTACTGGGCTAAAAATATAAGGGCAAACATTTCAGTATTTTTTTTTGAATTCATCTAATAATAAAACTATATTTATTGGAATTGGAAGTAATTTAAAAGAACCACCTTTTTGATAAACATTTACGGTGTGTTGTTGAAAATTTATATCATCCCATTTTAATGTTGATACTTCTTCTCTTCTTAAAGCCAAAGCAAACATAAAAATCAGTATTAAATAATCTCTAAATTTTATTTGATTTAGTCTGTATTCGCCTTTGGCGAATTCTAATAAATCAATTATTTCAGATCTAGTAAGGCTCGTTGTTGTGCTTCTGTGTTCTGTTTTTAGCGGATCAAACTGTCTTATTGGATTTTTATTATAGTTATACACCTGAATTAAATAATTGAAGAAAGCAGATAAAGAATAAGCCTTGCGATTCACTGTTTTTGCATTTAAAACTCTTCATGTTTGAAGATCTTTTTTAGTGTTTTGATTAAGGAATTCTTTTACCTGGTCAACAACTTTAGGGTAGGGAATTAGCCCGAAGTCCGCTAAAAAAACAACATCAATACTGTTGAAAAATGCAGAAATATCGGATTTGTAGCTTCTTTGGGTATGCCTGGAATTTTTAAGCTGAGTGAAATTTTCAATAATTTCACTTATAGAAAAATCTTCTATGTTATTGATTTGATTTTGTAAAACTATATCATTCATGTATGTTAATTATATGTTAAGCATACCTTTATTATATGGTTTTTATATAATTTGCACATAAAAATTATTTTTAATGTAAATTTTAAAAAATGAACTGGGACGGCTTTATTTGAAGATATTGAAAAGGACTAATTAAATACCTAGCTTATCAAATAAATCATTTGCATCTTTGCAAACTACCAAATTTTTACGATTTTTAGCTTTTTTGATAGCTTTCACTGTTTCTATATTAGGATTTTTTTTAATAGCCATAAAAATACTTTGCAATTTAATTTATAATGTGAGAGGCTTTTTTAAATTAGAAATATGTAAAATTTCTATTGTTTTTTTCTGCTTTTTAACTCTATAAAAAGCGGTATAACCTTTATAGGTTATTTTTCTAGTGTTAGAATTATAGACTTCTCATAACTCTGGAAACATTGAAAGGTTACTAATAAAATGTTTTGTTAATTCTTTTGTAAATGTTATGGCTCTTTCTTCGTTATCAAGAGAAATAAAATAAGCAATATCTTCTAATTCAATTAGAGCTTGAGGCATTATATCTACAATGTAATACATTCTTTATTTTTATTAGCAGATAATCTGTTTTTAACTGATTGCAATAATTTTTCTACAAGTTCATCGTTAAGCTCTTTACCAAGTCAAGCATCAGCTTGAGCTATTCAAATTTTAATTTTACGATCAATTTCTAAATCGACCTCTTTTTCTGCTAAAACTCTTAATGCTTCTCTAATAACTTCACTTGCAGAAGCATAAAATCAGCTATTAACTTTTCTTTGCACAAAATCATTAAATGGTTTTGTAAGTGAGACATTCATAATGTTATTTATTTAAATAATAATATATACGATCAAGTTTATTAAAATAACAAAATATGTCAATTTTTGTTATAACTCAAAAAAGTTAAGCCACTTTATTTTTATTATTTTTAATACCGATAATTCATATTATCAGTATTAAAAATAATGGTTAGTTTAAAAAATACCATCAAAGTTCCATGATGTTTAAAGCGGTATAAGGACTTCAAAAATTTAAGCAGTTTTTGAACTACCTACCCAGGAAAATAAAAAAGGCAGGGGTTAACCTGCTATAAAAACTTACCGTTTAGTATGTCTTTTCAATGCAACTAATGTTTGCCATGTTAAAGAAACATAAATAATGTAAAAAATTACACTTAAAAATTCCATTCCGTCTTTTAGAAATTTATGCAACGGTAGTATGCTTTTCGCTAATCCATTTAGAATTCCTGATGCTATCACAAGGTCGAAATTCAAATATTCATTGTCGGATAATAAATACAAAACATTATGCTCATATCCAAATGTTAAAAGTGAAAACACAATTGCAGTAATCAACATTAAAATTATAGGTCTGACATAGCTCTGACCAAAATTAGATATTTTTTCATTAAGCCAAAAAATAACTTTTTCTGAACACTTGTCAGTTTTTTTTAATTCTTCTCTATATTTTCTCATTTCATACGCAAAAAATTTATTTCCCTCAAGATTGTTTCCAACTGAATCAAATGCGTCTTTAATTATTCTGAAAGTTTCGCGATTTGAAAATTTTTCATTTATTTCTACATTTAAAAAGTTTGGAGATTCTTTAAGATTAGTATTTTCTAAATCTAAACCACCATAAAACTTTGCATTTCTAAAGTTAACGAAACTTAAAAATGTTGCATAAGTAAATTTGGCAATTTGATCGCCTTTATCATAATTCTGTATGCTAAATATACACCTCTCAAATCCAACAAATCCTTCAAATATACTTTTATCAATGTTAAATGTTGTAAACTTGGTTTCGTACATATCAACAACTAAATCCTCCCCAAAATTCGTGTTGTAAATAAAAAATTCACCCACTTCATTTTGCTTAAATTCAAATTTTGCTTCGACCTCAGTATTTTTTAAAATAAATCTGTCTATTTTATAATTATTAAGAACGAATTTACTTTTGTCCGTAATCGTACATCCAACAAGCTCTAGCGTACCAATTTTTCCTTTAAAATCATAATTAGAAAAAATTGGAGCGTTAAATACTACGTTTACAAATTCTATCTTTTTTTTGAATTCACAGTTATGAAATAACTTATAGTTAATTTCGTTTTTATCATCGTTAATTTCTTTATCGTTCAGAAATGGAATATAGCTGACATTATTCTCAAAAATACATTCGTAATATGCTCCATATTTCACAGTGTTATTTTTATCGCGAATGATCCATTCATTATGAAATAAGCATTTGTCATAAAAAATTTTTAAATTACTTTCTACATTCCACGCCATTTCTCTTCCAAAAAACTCACAGTCAACAAATGAAATATCGTGGAAGTTTTTTAGAATTTTAAAATGGTAGTAACTATCTTTCATTTTAGAATTTGGAAAAATAACTTTTCTAATTTTTATATCTGTATCAATTTTATTATCCACATCTGATTTTATGTCTCGTATAAAATTATCTCTACCAGAAAGTGTATAAATACTATTCTTAGAAAAATTCACTTGATTTGCTACATATTCAGCCAAAATGTTATAAAACGAAGAAAGTAACTCCAAATTATTTTCTTCTAATTCATTATTTTTGTTGCAATGTAGAACACATTTAGTTCCTTTTTCCCACACCTCAAATTCACAACCTTCAATTTCACATTTGCTACTCATTTATCTTACCTTCTTAAATTCATTCTTTCGTAAATTCAAAATCTGAAAATCTAACAGAAACATCTTTTAAAGTTAAAGCTGATTTATATTCACGATAAATCCCAGCCTTAAATCTCATGAATTCCCATGAATCATTCCAAAGATCAACATTACTCACTTTTTTATACATTACTTTTTTACCGTTATCATGCCTGGTCACGATAAATTCAAACTTACCTTTATTAGCCCAGGTAGTTTTTAGAGAAATATCAAGCCATTTACCAACTAATTGAGAAGCATTAACAGAAGTTACAACGGTAAATTTACCTTTATCATTTGCTCTATTAAATTCAAGTGTTGGTACTCCTTTTCGGTTATAAAAACTCATCCGAAGACGGGGTTGTTTTTCTTGTTCGCCATTTAAATTCTCGGCTTTGGCTTGTAAAAGATGAGTAAATCCATCAGTTGCTTTAAATCCTGGATCTAATTGCATTGAAAAATTCCAGGTGGTTGTTTCACCTTGTTTAGTTACAACAAGCGGAGAATTTTCATCTTGCTTGAATTCTGTGCGGGTTCTTGATTCATTATGAGTAACACAATCTGAATCTAGCGAATCTGACAAAACTTGAAACACTTCTTTTTTTAAAACCGAATCATCAAGACTTTTAAGATGTTTCGTTGGCAAATTTTCATGTGAACACTCATCAGCAAAATCTTGTGTTGCGGTTGCTCCAAAATTTTCTTTCTTGCTCAAAGTGATATATGGGTCTTCGCCTTTTACAGCATTAACAACCATTTTTAAAGGCTCTTTTTTTACTGGAAGTTGATCTGAGTGAGAATTTGAAAAAACAAAAATTAAACTCAAAAATTTTGCTATGTTTTTCGTAACCATTTTAAAATCCCACAAAAATTAAAATTAAAATTAAATAAAAACAATATGTTTTACATATTGTTTTTATTTAACTATCATATTTTAATTATATGGTTTTTATATAATATAACTGATTTTTTATCTGTTTGAAAAAATGATAACCCTTGCCTTTGTTTTCTTCTCCGATACTTCCCGATAACAACTCAAGGTAAATGAAAAGCCACTTTTTCACACAACTTGCTACCAACCAAACAAACAAACAAACAAACTCGCTATGGAGTATTATCATATACTATTAGAACAAAATTATTCAAAATATAACCGCATGAAAATGATACAAAAAAATCTCATAAACTGGGAAAGTTACAGTAGTAATAGTGCATTATTGATAGGTAATGTTTGCCCCTGCTGTGGAAATAATAAAATTGAGACAACAAAAATAAACAAGGGCTACGAAACAGAAGTAAAAACACAATGTTCTTTTTGTGGTTATTGCACACAAATGTTCACAGAACATGCCGAATATGATTTAGATTATTGCAAAAGCCAATATAAGGTGGGAACGGCAGTAAAAGTATTTTTTACGGAAGGGCAGTTTTATACAAGAGGCAGTAAAATTGCACCAAAATTTTACGATTTTTTAAAACAAATTGATTTTGAAGGCGGTAGTCTTCATTTATTTAAAAGAGAGCATAAAAACTTAAATTTTCTTGTAGCTATCATTTTTGGTGATTCAAAAATTGAAGATAGAAAATATCAATTGCCACAAGCCTTATTAAAGGTTAATTTCAACTGGCAAGATAAAATAGCTACTTTTGAATTTGAAGTTGGAAAAAAAGAAATTGAAATCAATTTAGATTTTGAAAAAGCAACCGAAGTGCTAAACCTACTCGAAGCACTAAACGAAGATTTTCCGCCACTTGAAGAAATCAGCAGAAAATTAACAACTAAACACAAGTACAATATATAAGCAAATAGTTTTCATTCTCAAATAAGTAAAAAACGAACACATGTGATTGTATTGTACATGGTTTTAATTTTATTTATGGGTTAGAATCAAAGCTATAAACCGCGTCTACGCAGAAAATCGTAGTTTTTCTTGTTCAGAACAAAGTGAATTTTTTACCCAAAGCCGATCAGCAATCTCAAGAGGTGAAGTATTCACAAATTGTTCAAAGGCTTTGACTTGCTGAATGAGAGCCAACTCATCGCTATAACAAGCCTGATAGGTGACATTCTCGCGCGTCCATTGCCAAAGATGTTCAACAGGCATAAAGTCTGGGCTGTAAGCAGGCAGCGGAAATCTATCGATGTTCAACTCCTGAGCCGCTTCAATGACGATATTACTGCGATGATAAGACACGTTATCCCAAATCAGCGTAATTTTGTCGTCTTTGTCAAAGTTAGCGCGTATCTTTTTTAAGACCTCTATCGTATTGGCACCATTGGCGGTTAAAAAAGGCAAAATCTGTACTTTGGCTTGGTTGTAAAAATAAACACCAAAAAAGGAGATTTTTTTAAGTCCTGGTGAATTGGAGCTTACCCAGGCGCGTTCACCTTTAATTGTCCAGCCATAGCCCTCATCACAATCTAAATGGAAGTGCGCTTCGTCTATAAATACCAAATTTTCTTTGCTTAACGTTGCGTTGTGCAAATGTGCTTTCAGCTTTTCCAAGTAGGCTTCACGCGCAGTCGTATCGGCTTTGTTGAGCAGTTTTCGAAACTTTTTCCACGAAAATTTAAGCGCAATCAAGGCTTTTCTGACTGTTTCGCGGCAACAGCTCAACCCGTGATTTTGTTTAATCCAGTCAACAAAACGGCGTAATGTCCAACGGGGTTCAAAAACGGGTTTCTCATCAGGTTGCGGTGGATTTTCTGCCTTTTCCAAGCTCTTTTTAATCAACGACGCTAAGTCATCGGTTATTTTGGAGAAAAAAGGGGCAGGTTTCCACCTGTTCGTTTATAAATCAGGCTCTCATGCCCGTATGCGTTGTATTTGTGAACCCAGCCCATCACGGTTTGGTGATTACGATTGGTTTCTTTACTGATTTGCGTCGCATTTTTTCCTGTCGCTATTTCAAACAACGCTAAGAACCGTTCGCGGGTTCTTGGGTGATCGCTATTCAATGACAGCACTCTCAAACTTTCAGGTGTTTGATTCCAATTTTCGTAACAAATTTTCAGCATCTTAAGTTAAGTAATGGCTTATTTTTCGGCTTTCTATCATCTCACAAAACTATTCGTTTCTGAATGGACGCGGTTTAGTAGTTATTATTTTAATGTTTTTCCTTGCTTGAGAGAACATAGACAATGTTATCAATTAGATTGAATTCGGTAGTTAGAATTACAAATGTAGTAAAAGTATTATTTTTTACTTTTTTGATTTTGTTCGTTTCAAATGCTTATGCTTACAGTACAAGTGTTTCGCCGAATCCAGGATATGAAAACGAAAATTTCACATTTACTGTAAATTTGAATTCTTCTCTACCTAGCGGATACAGTCTAAAAATAAGCCTGCAAGGAAGTGATGGAAATTGGTTATCAAATAACACAATGAACACCGATAGTAATCGGCAAACTTTTACATACAATAGAGCTATAACTACAGCTGGTACGGATCGTAAATACAGATTTGGATTTTTTAAAGATTCTAATGATTCATTACAAATAGTAGATGGTAGAGATTGGACAGAAGCCATTTATACCGTAAGTAAAAAAGAACAAATAGTAATTCCTGCCCCTGTAATTATTCCAAGTGTTACTTCACTAAATTACTCATCCGCTACAGGTTATGCTGGTAAAGAGTTCACATTTTATGCAAATTTAAGTAATCCTTTGCCTGGCGGTTACGGTCTCAAAGCCGATTTTGGCAATGGTTTCACCGCTGATTTATACGGCAACGGTACAAGTTACAGTATTACTCGTGTTATCAATGAAGCAGGGACTAATCGCACTTACACCGTCGCGGTCTTTGATAATTACGGCAACAATACAGGTTATCAAAGTTCAAGTTATTACACCGCGAATTCAGAACCTGTTCAAATTTCTGTTCCAAGTGTTACTTCATTAAATTATTCTTCGGCTACAGGTTATGCTGGTAAAGAGTTCACATTTTATGCGAATTTAAGTAATCCTTTGCCTGGCGGTTACGGTCTCAAAGCCGATTTTGGCAATGGTTTCACTGCTGATTTATACGGCAACGGTACAAGTTACAGTATTACTCGTGTTATCAATGAAGCAGGTACTAATCGCACTTACACCGTCGCGGTCTTTGATAATTACGGTAACAATACAGGTTATCAAAGTTCAAGTTATTACACTGCTAATCAAGAACCCGCTCCAGTAGTTAACACAGTACAATCACCAGTAGATTTAACACTAATACCTGTTACTAAACCCGATGATAAGCCAGTAGCATCAGGAACAACTGTTATACCTGCCACAATTCAATTTATTAACAATGATCCAATTCAAGACAATATCAAAGCGATTTGTGATAAACAACATCCACAAAATGGAACGGGATCATTAGATCCAAATAAACGGACAGTAGAATTTGATCAGTGTGTAAAAAATCTTAATGCTCCAAAAAGTAGATTTCAGTTGGCACTAGAATACTTCTATTCGGCATATACAAAAGAAATTTTAAATACTGCAACAGGTACACAAAAAAGCCTTTCAATTGTATTTGATTTCAATAGCACTGGAGCAGATAAAACAGAAAATCTATTTAGAGCTTCATATCAAATACCTTTAGGTACATTAAAAACAATATATGGGGCAAGTTCAGCTTTTGTATATGGTTATGCTAAAGAAGAAATTGATAAAGTAAATACCTCTATAGAAAATTTTGCAAAATCAAACTTTGATGAATTACCTACAGATCAAAAAGAAAAAATAATAACATCTATTCAAGAACTTAATAATTTAATAAATTCAAATTCAGAAATAAAAGCATCTGTTGATGTATTAAACTTTGTAAAACTTCCACAATATAAATCTTTAAAATTTTTAACAAAAGGGGCTTATGTAAGTAATAAAAAACCCAATCTTAAAACTGGAACAATAAAGAAAAGTACAAGTTTAGATAGCATTTTAAAATACATGACAACAGAAGTTAAAGATGAAATTTTTTATAAAGTAAAATCGAGCGGAAAAGAGTATTATTATTTATCAAAAAAATCTGCTGATAGTAGTCTCTTATCAATAGTTTCTAATGTTGATACAGTAATACAAACTAGAGTTGAAGAAATAGCAAAAAAAGGAGATTTAAAAGGTATAAAAACAGAAGCTCTTTCAGATTTATTTTTTGAATCTTTGGGGTATGAAAAAATTGATATGAATTATGCAGGAAACAAAGGAATTGATGGTCTTTATGTAAAATATACAAATATTGACAAAACAGAATTCGCAGATATGATAACAGTTGAATCAAAACAAAGAGGTAAAGACGGAATAATAAAAGCTAATCCAAATGATAACAACACTGGATTACCTGCTCAAATGACAGAAGATTGGATTAAAAAGAGTATTCAAAAGAATAATTCAAACAACACTAACAATATATTAAAATTCTGGAATAGTTGTAAGGATTGCTCTAAATTTATATTTGCTGTAGATAAAAATAAGAGCGAAATTAACTTAATTAAATTAAAAAGATGATTAAAAATGAATTGCTAAAAGAATGTTTAGAACGATATGAACTTGTAAAGAAAAACATAAATTTATGGGAAGGGAATATAGAGAAATTTATATTAGAAGATGTAGAATTTTTAGTAAAAAATAATTTGTATAGCATTATGGGAGAATATAATGATGCAAGTATTTTTAGTCAAGTTATTTTAAATGATATATCAAAAGTAAAACAATATAGTTATCTATGTGGAATAGCTACAGTTTTATCTATAAATTGCTTTGATAATAGTGAACATTTACACATTCAAAGTTGTATGCAAAATAATAATGTTTTATTAAGTGATAATTTAGATTTAATCAATGAATATGCTAATTTAAAAAATAGTAATTACTATAGTAATGCTAAATTTTCGCCACTAGCTTCTTGTCTGCAAGCCTTAATAAGAGATGATTTTGAGTTCCTAGAAAAAATAGGAATTCCAAATATGGAAAAATCTCTTTTAATAAAAAAGAACAAAATTATAGAACCTGATTTAAATTTCTTTTTAGGGATGATGGAAAAAAATGAAAAAAAAATAAAAGATGCCATTACCATTTTAGCTACTAAATTACATAAAACTAGAAATAGAGAAATGATATTTTTAAACAACTTTATTTCTGTTCCAGCTTTGACTTATGCTAAATTAGCATGGTTAAAAGGAATTGAAGTTGAAATAGATAATCCTTTAATCCCAAAGGACTTATTACCATTTAAACCTAACAAAGAATATTTTGGATTAAATTTTATGAAAAATTCTATAGTTCACGAATACTTTGAAAAGAAAAAAGAAGAAGTTAGAATGAAAAAAGAAAATTATTGGAAAGAACTAAAAGAAAAAGGAGAATTAAAATTTTAATCATACCTTTTAAATCAATTGTTCTTTAATTCTTTCAAAAAAGTAAAATCCCCTTTCCTTACTTTCTTCACCTATACTTCCCGACAATAATTCAAGGTAAATGAAAAGCCATTTTTTCACACAGTTTACTACCAACAAAACAAACTCGCTATTATCTCCAGTTGTTGAAATTTGAGCGGTTTCAAGGGTTCTATAATAATCTGCTCTTGCTTGGTTTTCGCTTGAAATAACCGTTATAGGGTAGCCGTGCTTCAACAAGATCATATTCATAATTAGTCTTGCTGTTCTACCGTTACCATCAATAAACGGGTGTATCGTCACTAATTTTTCGTGCATATTCGCCGACAAAATTACGGGGTGTAAGCCGTTTTTGTTCGCTTCGTAATACTCAAACAACTCATTCATCAGCTTAGGTATTTTTATTGGGTTCGGGCAAATATGCCGACTTCCTGAAATTCTTACCCGATCCGTTCGCCAAACTCCCGCATTTTTTGAATCTATCCCATGCAAAATAATTGAGTGAACTTCTCGCACTGTTTTTTCCGTAAATTCTGCATTTTTACTTACCGCATTACGAATAAAATCAATGGCGGTTTTATGGTTCACGGCTTCTAAATGCTCTTGCATTCGCTTACCTGAAACCGTTATACCTTTGTTAATGATTAAATCCGTTTCCATTAAAGTTAACGTGTTACCTTCAATACGGTTAGATTCATAGGTGTACTCGGTATCAAAAACCTCGTTCAAATGTGCTACTTGCTCGCTTGATAACGGTCTAAAACTATCTAAACATTTTTTTAAATCGGTTAATTGCTCGCTTAAAACTTCAATGTTATTTGTATCAGGATAAATCTTTTCTAAATCAAAAGGATTATTTACAGTATTCATAACCAAATTAGAAAAATGCTCTTTTATCGCTTTTAATTCTTCTTTTTGCTCTTCTGATAAAGCATTCATCATGTATTGTTCCATTTTTTGATACATTAAAAACTAATCATTAACCGAATTAAGCAGGTAATTATAAGCCCGTTGAATTTTTACAAATTCTTGCTGGGCTTCTTGTTGGAACTGCTCCGACATATGTGTGTATTTATCAGGGTGGTATCGACCAACTGCAATTTTATAAGCCTTAACTAATTCGACTTTATTAAAATTATTTGATAAACCCAAAATTTCTTGAAAACTCCGATTATCAATAGATTGCGAAGTTTTTGAAGATTGTTTTTGTTGCTCCTTTTTCTCTTCTTCTTCTCGTTTTTTAGCCTGTTCCCTTGCCCGTTTAAGCTCTTCTTTTGCTTGATTTACAGTGCTTTCTTTGTCATCTTCACGATGATTTTTTTTACTTTCATTGTGGCTATTATTTGATCGTGATTCTGAGTTTTTAGGCTTTTCATCTTCCCGTTTTTCGTTTGCCTTATTAAATTTTATGCCCCAATTAAAAATTTGACTAAGTAGATTATAAAAAGCGATAAATAAATCGCTTGTTATGTAATAAACGAACATTAAAGCTCTAAAAATGAAATGAAAACAATCAAAAATCATTGAAAAAATGCTACCGAAAAATGATTTAATGCTGTAAATAAAATTTTCTACACTTGAAGTAAAACTTGAAACAAGTTCTGAAATAACCTCACGATAAACAAAAATAAATCCAGCTAAAGCAGATAAAGTTGCTTCAATACTTTCTATATTCCACAAAAATTGAATAAAACCAATTCCCATTAAAAATACAAAAAATTTAAAAAATAAATTTGCTTGCTTGAAGAAATAAGAAATAAAAACCGCTGTTATAAAATACGAAAAGCAATAAACAATAAACGAGTTATTTAGTGTAATTTCAGGAATGCTAACGGTTAAATTCATTTACTTTTTCCATCGTTTTTTCAGGTTTTTTATTATCTCAAATACTAATTAAAGTTACTTCTTCCCGATTTTTATTTTCAGGAATAGCATAAGATTCTCTTTTTACAAACGATTTGAAAGTAGAATGTTCATAAAATGGAGTAATTTCAACAATTAGCGGATGGCGATTTTTAGATAACAAAACGGCTTGATTTGATTGTAATGTTCTAATCTCATTAGCTGTTAGCAAAGTAAGTTCTTGGTAATGCTGTTCTATATCAGTTAAATTATTTCGTTCTACAAGCAATTTTTTACCGATAATATCACTAATTTCTTTAGCTGTACTGTAATCAGCTCCAGCAAATATGATATAAGTACCTATACCGCCTTTTATCGCATCGGCTGATTTTCCATATTTTGTATCTAGTTGTGAAATACTTTGAAGTACAATTGATATGGAAACTCGATATTTTCTTATATTGTTAATCAACGATTGAAAATCGCTAATGTATGAACTCCCGAACTCATCAAGAAAACAATAAATACTTAAATCATTTATTTTTGGTAATTTCTGCATAGCTATACTAAAAAAACGAATATATACCAAATCAATTAAAAATTGATAATATGATTGTTGATGTGCAGGAAAAATCAAATAAAGGATGCTTTTGTTTTTACGAAAACTATTAAAATCAATATCATTTCTTGATAAGAGTTTTTGAATTTCTCTATTGTTTAGCTGTTTTAATGAAGTTTTTACAATGGTTGCATAACTTGAAAGCATATTTTTATTGCTCTTCGTTAATCCTACCCATGAATTGATAATTGATTTATCTCTTAAATCGTTTGGATTTATTGAATGCTCCGCAATCCAATCATCTAATGCTGATCCGTTTTCACCAAACATTTGAACTAAGTAATTTATATTTGGTAAGTTTAAATTTTCAGGCTCTGAAAAAGCTAAACATTTTGCAAAAATTTCTAACAGTGAACTTGCTCCGTCATTCCAAACGGCATTGCTACCATCTCCACTATTACCATCATATCTTGACATAATAATTGCAGTGCATATTTGCTCTATTTCAATGATATTTTTTGAATTTAACCCGTCAAACGGATTAAAATGGCAACTTCTATTTAAATCATCAGGATTGATAACCAAAACATTAAAACCACAACTTTTTAAGTATCCCGAAGTTTTATCAAAAATTTCACCGCTTGGATCAGTAATAATCATTGAGCTATTACTTTTCGCCTTATCAAGTATATTAGGTACAATGTACCCTGTTGTTTTACCACTCCCTGGCTTTGCAATAATAGCTAAATGCTCAAAAGAATCTTTTTCAGATAGCCTTTTACTTTTTCCGTCAATTAAAACACCTTTGTTTCTAGTATTAAAAATTTCTTTTTCTTCTTTTTTGCTTGAAAATCTAGCCCCACTTTCGTTTCGTAAAACATAGCCTTTGGCTAAAAATTTACCAGCTTCAAACATTAAACCAAATGTTGCTTTTAGTACCATAAATAATTTTCACATTTTTTGTAGTTAAAAATAATTATTGAACTTAAAATAATTCTCATCTTCTCTCATTTTCTTAATCTCAAATTTTACCTTGTTCAACTCCTTTTTTATTTCATCTTCATAATAATCTAAAATTTCAAGAACCTTCATTTTGATAATTAAACTTATTCATCTATCTCTTGAATAATCTTTTGAGTAATCAGGTTCTGATTCTCTTAGTTTATTTACTTCTTCTTTTCTCCTTTGAATTTCCCTTTGGCGATCACTTTCTTTCATTTTATCACTTTCAGGTTTTTTATTTTCTACTTCATTTTTTTCTTCTTTACTTTTACCAAAAATACTATCTTTAACTTTTTTGAAAAAACCATCTTTTTTCTGATCGCTTTCTTTGGTAGCATTTTTTTCAAAATCATCGCTATCAGAAATAAAATTTTTCTCGTGTTTTTTTACTTCTTCTTTATCTATGTTAGGTTGATTGTCATCTTTTCTCGCTTCTTTTTCTTTCACAATTTTATCTCCGCTTTGTTTTTCTTGATCACGATAATAACCAGTGTTTATTTTTTCTTTAGCAAACTCATTTCTATTTGATTTAACTTCTTCTTTTCTATGTTCCATTTCTCCTATTTTGGATGAAATTTTTTGAAATTCATCTAACAACCCTAAAGTTTTTAACCTGTAATTAAGACCTGTTTCTTTACTCGTTACACCGATAGTATTACCGTGTATGTAAATTTCAAAACCACTATCAGCAATTTTATTGAAAAAATCGGATTTACTTTTTGATAATTCAAAAATTTCTTTCAATTCTCTTTTTACACGATCTCGGTCTGATTCTTTACCTGTTCTCTTTTTTAGCTCATATTCTTTTTTATTTGTTTTTTCGTCTTTATCTTGGTTATAAATAATTTTTTGCTCCATATCTGGATAATTATTTAAAATATGCTTTTCTATTTCCTTTTGGATGTTAGCAAAGTTACCTTTTGATAATCTGTGCTTTTTCTCACTATCTATTTCATTACTACTAATCATTAAATGGTAGTGTAAATTATCGCTTTTATCGGTGTGCATAACACCATAAACCAAGTTGTTTTTAGCTCTTAATTCAACATAATCTTTTACCAGCTTATAAAGAATTTTCTTTTGCTCATCAAGTGATATATTTTTGCTTTTTGTTATACTTATCATTTCATGATAAAGCATATTACCGTTTTTTCTTTCGTGTATTGTTCTAGCATTATTTTTGAATTCTTCTGTTATACCATCCGTATTTCTTGAAAATATATTTTTATAAAATGATTCATATTTATCGTTACAACTCTCCCCTTTATTCATGTAATTAGCAAGCTGACCAAACGATGCTGTTTTTCTCGACATTGATTTGATAATCATAGTTACTTAATTAGTATCTAATCTTTTTTTAGTGTAATCAAAAACAGCATCTTCGAGTTTTTTTATTTCCATTAAAAACTCATTTTCATTCACTAATTTCTCTACAAGATTTGAATGATGTGCTATTTGATTTACATTGTTAGCAATGTTTCTTATTAAAAACCTTAACTCCTTCAACTCGTCTTCTATTTCTTTTGGAACAAAAACTTTTTGTTGCATATAAGCAAGGGACATATTTCTCAACAATGTAGTGACTTTTGTATCTTCTTTTTTTGCAAGTTTCTCTAGTTCATTATATGAACTAAGAGGAACGGCTACATTTACATATTTTACCTTTTTCGCATATTCCTTTCTGTATGCCTTGTGATACTCTTTATCTTGATCTGACATTATGTTGTTGCACGGTTAAAAGTATAAAATGATGTACCGTCATTTTATACAAAAAATTTTCAATAACAATCTTTAAGAAAAAATAATTTCCATTATTTTTTCTTGGCTTTTCTAGGGGGTTCTTAGGGGGATTTCCCCCCCTGAGCAAGTTCGTAATTTACTTAGTAACTATAAGCCCGCGAATAGTTACTAAGTAAATTGCAAACTTGCTTCCTTTTTTCGTCCGCTTGCGGGCGAACTATGAAAAGCAACCAAAATCAATGAAAGCCTACGGCTTTCATTGGTAGGCTATTTTTTAAAATAGCCTTTTTGGATTAGCTTTAGCTATTCCAAAATACCTAACGAAGTTAGGTAAAAATAAGAAACTTTTAAGTTTCTTATGGGTGAAAAATCTTTAGATTTTTTACAGGGGAAGTTGCTTTAGCAACTGACAAAAATTAACGAAGTTAATTTAAAAATCCTAACGAAGTTAGGAAAATAAAAACGATATTTTAAAAATAAAAAAATAATTTTTAATTTTAAAAAATACTTTATGAATTATAAAAAAATCCGCGAATGCGGATTTTTAAAACCCCAACGAAGTTGGGAAAAATAAAAAAGAAGCATTACGCTTCTTTTTCTATTTCAATTTGACGATTCTGAATCATCTTCACAAATCAACTTTCTTTTTCAATTGATATACAATGCCTTCACAATTTATAAGAAGCGATTCAAGTTGTTCACGATCAAGCAAAACTATCAAGAACTATATCACCTGGATTCGTGAATATCGCCACTAAATACTCAATCAATCTTTGAGGTTTTTCAGTTGGATGCTTAGTTAGTTTTTCTCAACTTTGACCTATCTTATAAGGTAAAATGTTTTTCATTATTCTTTGATCCAAAAAATTAAAAGTTTTAGGAAAATTATATTTTCACTCATCATTTACAAGCCAAATTCAAACTTCATAACAGCTTCTAAAACCATTTTTTCTAATTCTAGGTAATGGATTAGTTTTTTCAAAAATCAAAGGAACTCTAAAAGAAAATAAACCTCTTCTTTTTAATTCATAACCTATCCATCATGAATACTGATAACTAAAAAATAAAACAAGGCTTCAATTAGGTTTTAAAATTCTTTTATATTCTTCACAAACACTAAAAACAAAATCAAGATAAACTTCATCTGATTCAAATTTATCCCATTCTCAAAAATCAGCCCTGACAATTTTATCGTTTCTCATCGTCAATCATGGATTATTTGATATATTGTAAGGAAAATCAGCACAAATAAAAGAAACCGTATTATCGGGTATTTTTTTCATAACCTCAAGACAATCGCCTTGTACTATTCTATGAACTACATTATTTTTCATGTTTTTAAAATTAAAAGTTAAAAGTAAATATATAAAAAAGAGCTAGACTAAATATCTAACCCTAAATCATCATTTGCCATTTCTCTAGCTATTTTCTCAACTGCACACCGAACAATTGTTTTTGGTAAATCATTTCATCTATAATAAAATCATTCTTCATCGTTTTTCTCTAAAAGTGAATTAGATATTTCACGATAATGTTCGTTAAAAAAGTAATAAGTTTCACGATATGAAAGTAACGATTCAATTATTCAACTACTACAACCTAGTTTATCTAATTTTCTAAAAAATAGCTCAATATTCATTTTACTTTTTAGAGCTTCTTGAGATATAAAACCTCTAATTGTTCACTCTTCTTTAACCATGATAGTTAATAGAACTTGTTTAAAATATAAATTTTCCATAAGTTAATTTTTTAAAAATAAAAAAGCAAAATCAAACTTGCTTTTAAAATAAAATAAGTAAAATAAAAACAACTCCTATTTGGAGTTATCTTTATTAAAGTAAAGGTCTTTGAATTTTGTCCGAGTGTGTGAGGTATCAATTTCTACTCTCGGAATTTTTCAAATTTTTCAAAAGTCTTCTATATCAATTACCAATTCTAACTCTTCCAATTCTTCAATTGAAACTGTTCCCCATTCATCCTCATAAAATCCTGTTACATATCAAAATGCAACTTTAGATTCTGGGTCGTATTCTGATAACCACCATCTAATTGTTCATCAAAGATCAAACAATTTAACTGGAATTATCACATTTTTAGCTTCCGTATTTTCTTGTGATCTATACGGATAGTGTTTCATCAGTTTTTCAACTGCATCTGTTAATTTTCACATAATGTAAAAAATTAAAAATTAAAATAACTCAATAAATGAGTAGCTTTAGATGGCATTTCGGTAAGCTAAAAAATCAAGGTGGAGATTGCGACGAAGGAGCAATACTACCTTTATTTTTTAGTCCGAAATGTATAATCGCCAAGCTATTATTATTTCTAACATCGCAGTATAACCCATTAAAATGATAATACCTTTGACCGCAAAATCACGAAAATAGAAGAAAGCTAAAATTTTGTATAAACTTACCGAAGTAAAAAATGAGAGCAAAAGAAGCTAGAGAAATTTCAATAACTCAATTTCTTTCTAAAAGATGATTTGAACCACTTCAAACAAAAAAATCAGGGACTGAATTTTGGTACAGTAGCCCGATTAGAAACGGCGATAAAAATCCATCTTTCAAAGTGGATGTAATTAAAAATTTACGGTTTGATTTCTGACTTAATACAGGCTGAAATATCATTGATTTAGTTTGTAACCTTGATAATTCGACAGTTAAAGAAGCATTAAAAACTTTTGATAGTTACGGATCATACTTGGCGTGAAAAACATCTGATCAAACTTCGATACTTAGCGAAATAAAAAAATTTGCGGGTGAAAAAGAAAAAAATACTTTTGAAATACTTAGTATTTCTGAAATAAAAAATAAAAATTTAGTGAATTACCTAAATTCAAGAAAAATAGATTTAAACGTTGCAAAAAATTATCTCAAAGAAATTCACTTTAAAAGACATAAGCAAATAAAAAAATACTATGCCGTTGGCTTTCCTGGTGGTAACGGTTTTGAAGTAAGAAACATAGGCTTTAAAGGATTTATCGGATCATCAAAATGACTTAGTACAATTAACATTTGAAACAACAAATCTGTTTCTATTTTTGAGTGATTTATGGATTTTCTTGCTTTTTTGTCAAAGAATAAGATTACAAATTTTGAAAATTCTGCAATAATCATGAACTCGGTTAATTTAAGAAAACAGGCTTTAAAAACAATTACAGATTATTCATTTACAAAAGTTTATCTTTTCTTAGATAATGATGAGGCTGGTAATAATGCAAAACAGTTTTTCATAAATGGCATTAAACATATACCTGTTGCCGATAAATCAAACCTTTACAACGATTTTAACGATTACAACCAAATGATAATAGAGAGCAACTAAAATGATTGATTCAAAAATGAGTGCCGAAGATTTAGCCAAATCACCATTAAAAGAATTGTTGGAATTTCAAACAAAACTAAACAAAGCTGTTGAACTAAGAAAAAAATCAGAAAAATATGAAGTTTATGCAAAAATCACCGCATTGGCTTCTGAATCTGGCTTTTCACTTGATGAACTTTTAAATCAAAAATCATTAAAAAAAACTCCAGCAATCGTCAAATACAGAAACCCAAACAATCAAGCTGAGACTTGGGCTGGTAGAGGTAGAAAGCCAAAATGGGTAGATCAACTTCTTGCCGAAGGTAAAAGTTTAGAAGATTTTGCAGTGTAATTGCTCGCAATTACGAAAGGGCTGAAAATGAATAAGTACCGTTCATTTTCAGCCCTTTTTTTGTGTTTTATACCACACTAAAAACGATGGTTTTTAGAATAAGAATTATTAAACAAAACTCACTGATATTTATGACATAATTCTTATTAAATAATTCTAATTTTTAGGTTTTTATCTAATTTATGCAAAATTCAACATCACACAAAACAATTGCCTACCTGCGTATCTCAACATTTCAGCAAAACACTGAGAAAAACAAAACCGATATTCTTCATTTTGCTAACCAACACGATTTAGGAAAAGTGCATTTTGTTGAAGAAATTTGCTCTGGGAAAACAGCTTGGCGGGAACGCTTAATTGCTCAAATCCTTGAGGAACTTCAACCACATGATAGTATTATTGTTGCCGAATTATCACGTTTAGGTCGCAGTATGCTTGAATGTATGGAAATTTTAGCCTTCGCTACAAGAAAAGAAATCTGCATCTATTCGGTAAAAGGAAACTGGCAACTTAATGACACACTACAAAGTAAAATTATTGCATTAGCTTTTTCGATGGCATCTGAAATTGAACGGGATTTGATTTCACAACGAACCAAAGAGGCATTGCAATTTAAAAAAGAGCAAGGAATGAAACTTGGAAGACCAAAAGGCATTGGGAAAAGTAAATTGGATGTTTTTAAACCTGAAATTGAAAGTTTGCTTGCAAATGGTTCGACGCAAAAATTTGTTGCTCAACGTTATAAGACCACAGAAGCGAATTTACATAATTGGCTCAAAAAGAATAATTTGATGACCTCACGAGAACGATTAAAAATATAAAATTTGTGAGACTTTGATAAAGTTTGTTTAAATTCAGCCCACAAGCCACGAATAATAAGGATTCACACAATAACCCCCTATTTTCTAACTAAGTACGTCAAGCTATTTGCATCAAAAAACGAATAATCAACAAAAATGCGATTTAAGGCGTTTTCTATAAATAGCATATACAACACTATTACTTACACCAAGAAAATGCCTTAAATCGAGAATTTAAAAAATCAATTCATCATTTTCCATGCCAAAATTTTAGATTTATTAAATCCTTGTAATTAAAGCATTTTATGTAATTGGCACGATAATTAAATCGGCAATGATTGCACTTAATTAAAAACATTAAATTTTTTATGGTTAATTTTCTGAAAAAATGGCTAGAGGGTGCATTTTATGCAGATGGGTTCGGAGGGTGTAGTTTTGGGATATTTAGCGTAATGGCAATGACATTGGTTCTGTCATGTTACACGGTAACGCTTGATGCAACGAAAAGTGTATAATTTGTAGTGTTTGTATTATTACAAATACTACAAAACAATAAAGCATTGTGTGGTAATTCAGGGCGGGCATTCGGTTTTGACTTGAATACCCTTTACAAGCAATCAAGACAAATACCATTCAATAACATGGTTCACTGTGAAAAATCTTTCACACTCTGCTATTACTTATCTCTCTTACGAGTTCATCTATTTAACTCTTTGGTACTGCACATGGTAACGGTATCACCGCTAACTTAATCACATACCAACAGCATCAGCTCAATTCGGGGGCTTTCGTCAAAAACCGATAATTCTAAAATGCGACTAATCGAAACCATAAAAACAAATATATTTAAATACTCTATTTTCATGCCATTTTTTAATAGATTGTTTTTAATCGAATTTTAAATATTGGCACGTTTATTACTCCGCATTTAGTGCGGTAAATGAAATCGGGGTAAATTACGCAAAAATCACTGTAAGCCACATTATTCGGACGGGGTTTTGGTACGCACAGTTTTGGCTTAATTTGGTAAAATCTCGTTTAAACTCACTTTAAAATCCAAAAACGATGTACCCGTTAATCACCTACTTTTCTTAAAAAACATAGTTATTAGTGGGACTATTTTTAGCACGATTATTTACATACAATTCAATATAATCAATCATTTCAACACGATATAAGCGTTCTCGATTATTTTTTCTTGTCCGTTTAATACAAGAAATTCTGTAACCAATTTTCTTTAAGAAATTGCCCATAGTTTGCAATGACCTTACATTTTCTTTTCGATAATCAATGAACCCATTGCTAGCAAGTTCAGCGGCATGTTTTTTCAATATCTGGCAAAACTGATCCCCAGAATGACTATTGATTTTATCTAAACTCATTACAAACGCTAATAGTTCATTGAAAATTTTATGCAATGATGTTTTTGATTGCATTTTATCTTGCGTTAAATTGTTGGCACGATCATCAATTTTTAGATGCTCGATATTTGAACGCATAATTTCAACATTGCTTACAACGCTCATAGCACCATTTATAAAGTTTAGTGCATCGTTTCTAGTAATATCATTAGAACCAACCATTTTGACTGTTTTATACCGATTTAAAGCATTTGATTCTGATTGTGTTAGTGCTGGTTTTTTAGATAATTCTTTTGCTTTTACATCACTAATAATTTCAGAATTTTTAATATCGCCTGCTCGAATCTCTTTAACATGTTTCGATAATCCTTTCAGTTTTGAAGAATCATCATCGGAAATTGTATTGTTGAAATCAGAATAATCTATAGTCATATTTTTTATATCCGCAAGTATCAAAACATGATCCTTGTGATTGTTAAGGTCGGTGTTTATTTTAGATTCTAAAGCAATTCGTAACATTCCTAATTCTGTTGGAACATAAGATTTTCCTTTTAATTCTAAATAATGTGAAATTTTTAAACCTTCACCTTCTATCAATAATTGCAAATCAGTAGCACGGCTATGGTTATTTTGAATTGAGAAAGCATAGTAAGTAATATCTGCACAACGATTTCTAGCAATCATTTGTAAGCATTCATTAGCTGGTAAATTCCCACTATCTAACATGAAATTAGTTGAATAATGTGGAACTTCTATTGAAAATCCTGATCCAATTGTTGGTGAATGGATTAAACATTGATATTTAGTAGCATTATCATTGGGATTAGAAAGGTATTCGGATTGTTGTTGATCCCCCTTATTTTGAGAATGCACTAGCAATAATTTATCAAGATCGATGCCATTTTCAACAAGAAAAGTATGCAATTCGATAGCTTTAGACCTTGAAGTACATGCAACAACGATATTTTCACCAGCCAATAGTACATTCAGGATTACCGTAAAAATACTATCAAAATCCTTAACCAATTTAATGGTTTTATTATTTTCTTTAGGTTCGGTAACAATCAAATGCAATTTTTTACCACCACCATGTAAGCGTAAAAAGCTAATTGTTTCATCGTTCATATCAGCATCAGAAGCAATAATTAAATCAGCGTTAAATATCGCTTTTATAAATATATCAAATACCTCACTACGATTATCAACTGATCCTCTCACTGCATGTTCAACAAGTTGTCGTGCTTCATCTAAAAATAGAATATTGAAAAAAGTATCAATATTATGTTTTTTGATTGAATTGATACAGATACCAAGATGATAGCCTTCAATATGCTCATCCTGATAATTTGCTATATTTAAACGATTGCAAGCATCTTTAACCAACGATACGCGATGTGTAATGTAAGCAATCCCACAATTACGCAGAATTTTTCGCAATAATTCTAATAATTTGGTTTTTCCAGCACCAATTGATCGGTTATCAATCCAAATTCCAGAACCAATCTCTTTGATTCTCGTCGCAATTTGTTGATTGTTCCAATTCAACATTAATTCTGGTTCTAAACCCAATTTTGAATATATCGTGTTTAGTTTTTTGATATTTTCACGACGACGCTTATAAGAATTATAGATAATCCGTTGTGGCATCAATTTAGGGTCATAATTGCGTTCTAATAGGCATGATTTAACAATATCTATAGCTTGAGTAACGCTGTATTTTTTTGGAACATCACGAGCGATTGTATGTGCTAATTGAACACCATATTTTGGAAGATATTTAAAATCACAAGTGTGAATAAGATTTTGATAATGCTGAACATAATCTTTAATAATTAGTTCTGAATCATTAACGGCATCATCAAATGGTTGTTTTTCGTGAACAATTGATGGTTTGAAATTATCTAATGCAGGCTTGTTGCTATCATCTTGAGATAGTTTGAAGTAATTGTTTTGATTTTGATTTAGAGCTAGGTTTAACATTTTTTGTTGCCTCATAAAAATTATGTTGCAACCGTTAATTTTAGGTATAATTAAATCTGTAGTGGAGCATGAGTGAAAACTTGCTACCTTTCCAGTAATATGCCGTGTGCTTACGGTTGGAATTTACTTAAACCTTTGGTCGGGTTTAAGAGGCACTGATTTTCTACTTTTTAGTGAAAATCAGCAACAAGTATTTTACTCATGCAAAGCACATTTCGATTTATTTAGCTTCAAAAACCTCGTTTTTTTATACCCATCCCTATGATATTACTATCAATTTACTATGAAAAATTGGAAAATTTAGCATAGTCAAAAAATCCTGTATTTTAAGTAGATCATTAAAAACCTCGTTCAAATGTGCTATTTCTCGATTGATAACACTCTGAAAACTATCCAAACATTATTTTATGAATGAATTAAATTTAGACGGTTATAAACTAGATAATCTTTAAATAAAAATTATATAAAAATGTATAATAACCATATACTAAATAAATGCTTACAGGTGGTTTTATGATTATAGTTTGCGGTGGTATAAAAGGTGGAGGTGGTAAAACTACTACTGCCCTAAATTTAGCCATTATGCGGGGGCTTTCTGGTTTTGATGTTCTGCTCGTTGATGCTGATAGCATCGATAATGGTAATGCTTCGGATTTTTCTGCTATCAGGGATGATACTTTAGAAAAAAAGCACTACACGGCTGTAAAACTGAGCGGTAAAGCTATCGCAAAAGAAGTTCCTACTTTTGCTCAAAAATTCGATGACATTATCATTGATGTTGGTGGTTATGATTCAATTTCTCAAAGGGCATCATTAACTGTTGCCGATCTACTACTACTTCCCGTCTTTCCATCTTCGTTTGATACCTGGGTTATTGAATCTGTTAATACACTGATTAGTGAAGCGAGTTTGATAAATCCAAAGCTAAAAGCCTATTGTTTCCTTAGTCGGGCGGATGTTACTGGCAAACAAAATGAAGATACAGCAGAAATTTTGATTGATGAGTATAGCGAAATTGAATTTATAAACTGCCCTATCAAAAACCGTAAAATTTTTAGAAATGCTTCGGGGCAAGGGCTTTCTGTCGTTGAATTCAAACCTAAAGACCAAAAGGCTGTTGATGAGTTAATGAAACTATATGAAACAGTTTTTAAATCAGTTTTTGACTATAAAGTAAGCAATATCTAACAGAAATAAAAAAACAGTTTGAAAACTGCAAAAACGGTTTGAACTGTTTAAAAACTATTTTCACTAAAAATTGAAGGGATTAGCCATGACAACAATTGCAAAAAAACCTAATAAAGTTAAAAAAACTGATACTTTCATCGAGCAAGCTGGTAGTAATTTAACCGAAGGCGAAGTGAAAAAAGTAAAAATTAAAAAAACTCAAGTTCCCCTTGTTATTCCACCACAACTACTAAAAATACTAGATGAGTATTTAGAACAATCAAACATTGGGCTTAGTCGTTCTAATTTCATTTGCCAGGCAATAAAAGAAAAATTAGATTATGAAATATAATCTTGCTTTTTTTTAAAATACGATTAAAAACTGTTTTGAAAACAGTTTTTAATTTTTAATATCTTCAAAAATGGAATACTCAATAAAAGATTTAAATCAGCAAGGAATAAGTAAAACTTTAGTTTATGAAATTCTAAAAAACAGTTTTCCTGTTTCCAGCATATTTTTGAAAAATAAAAGGATTTTTAACGATAGTGATTTAAAACTGTTTTTGTTCTTCAAAGAAAATTGATTAGATAAAACAATATCAGCATATTGAATTTTAAAACAAAAAAATGAACTTTTAAACAATATAAAACCGTTTAAAAACATTGAAAAACCGTTTTTAAATAATAACGAAAACAGTTTTAATAAAACATTACTAGATGAGATAAATAAAATAAAAAAACAGTTTGAAGAAAAAGAAAACAGTTTAAAAACTGAAATTGAGCAGAAAAATAAAATTATTGAAATTAAAGAAGAGCAAAATCAAAAATATGCTCTCCTGAAAATGGAAGAAAAAAAAGAAAAAGAAGATTGGATCAAAAAATATGATGCTATCAATGAAGAAAAAAATAAATGGATCAAAAATTTTTACTCGTTAAAAACTTATCTAATTGTTTTTATATTTCTTTTTTTGCTTTCCGTTACCTTGCTTGTTGTAAAAATCTTCTTCGTCTAAGCTACTCAAAATTGTGTGGCTTTTTTGGTTTTCTATAAAAAACTAATTTTCATCGTTCCCCTTTGATTGTAAAACCCATCAAAACACCATCAAAAATCGTTTTTAAAGAATGAAAAACTAAAAAACTACAAATCCTACCTTATTTTTATTTTCGTCTCTAAAATCGTATTTAAATACGATTTTTTATTTCTCTGTTGTTTTATGTATGTTTTAGTAGTTATTATTCAAGATTTCTTGATTCTCAAATTTCTCTAAACAACAACAAATTTTTTGTTCCTGTTGTTGTTTTAATGTTTTAATAACTTTTAATACTTTTCGGGGTTATGTAGACTGCATTGTATAAGGGTTTTTTAATGTTTCTTATGACTTTTTTCCCGCTTTCTATGACTTTTTTCCCGCTTCTTATGACTTTTTTCCCGCCCTCTATGACTTTTAAATTTGACAAGTCATATACTTTAAATATAATAACGCTGTTGATTCTTACATTTAACTAAAAAATATGAAACAAGAGCTTATAGTTAAATCAAATACTCTTTTACAACATCCACTTTATAAAACATCTATGGAGTTAAAAATCTTCTCTAAGATTATTTTAGCCATTAGAGAAAATCCACAAGAAGATATTTTTACTTTTCAAGTAAAAAATTTAATAGAAGATTTTAATTGTCATAAAGATGATTATGAAAGATTAAAAAAAGTCGCTAAGGGCATGTTTGGTAAATCGGTAGATATAAATACATCTACTGATAATCTATGTGATCTTGTTGTTATTTTTCGTAGGATAACTATTGATAAAAAAGGATTGATAACTTTTAAAATCGAGGAAGATATAAAACCTTTCATTTTAGATTTAACTAGCAACTTCACTCAATACTATTTTGAAAATATAGCACTGCTTAAAAGTAATTTTTCAATTAGAATTTATGAATTATTAAAGCAATATGAAAAAATAGGGAATAGAAATATGTCTGTATTATCGCTTAGGCATTTTTTAAATGTTAGCGATGATAAATACAAACTTTATGGTGATTTTAAAAAGAAAACTATTTTAATAGCTCAGAAAGAATTAAAAGATAAAACAGATCTTTGTTTTGATTTTGAGGAAAGTAAAATTGGTAATAAAGTTGTAGAAATTAACTTTATTATTATGAAAAATAAAAAAGATATTTTATTAAAATTGGATATTGAAAAAGAACAAGTGGAAGATAAAAAAGTTTTGCTTGATGATCAAAAAAAATTAAAATCAAAACTTATTACAAATTACAACATATCTGAAAAAGTAGCCAATGATTTGGTTTTATCTGTGAAAATTGAACAGATAGAAAGCAATATCATTTATGCAGAAAAAGAATATAAAAATGGTAGAATAAGCAAAAATCTTGGTGGTTATTTGTTGGATGCGATCAAGAATAATTATGCCAACAACATTTCATTATTCGAGTTAGAAACTAAGAAAAAAGCTACTGACAAAGAAAATGAAAAAAGAAAAAAAGAAATGGAAGAGAAAAAAGAGGCTCTAAGATCTAAACTTTCACTTGAATTTAGCAGAACTGAAAAAGATAGATTCATTAACTTGTTAAACGATCAAGAAAAAGAAGATTTGAAAAACGAAATTCTTGAAGAAATGAGCCTTGATGATTTCTCGGTAAATAGCATTAAAACAAAAGGATTGAGCAGTCCAGCCGCAGGTATGGGTATAATTAGAAGAATTCCTAACTTTGAAAAAAGAAGAGAGCAATTTATAGTTGAAAAACTCAAAGAAGCGGGATTTTAGAAAATTTACAAAAAACTTGATAATTATATAAAAACTATACAATAACAATATACTAACCATATAACTTTTATTTACTAACTAGCTGGTTTCATGTCAGAAGAACAAAAAAAAATACTAGAACAACAACTTTGGAATATCGCAAATACTCTAAGGGGTAAAATGGATGCGGACGAGTTCCGCGACTATATTTTGGGCTTCATCTTCTATAAATATCTTTCTGAAAAGATGTTTATTTTTGCAAATAATGAGCTTAAAGAAGACGGTTTGATTTACAACAAACTTGATGAAAAAAGCGAAGACGGTAAAGAGTATCTTGAAGCGATCAAAGAAGCATCAATTGAAAGTTTGGGGTATTTTTTAAAGCCTTCGGAATTGTTCAGCGAAATTGCTAAAAAAGGAAATTCAGACGGAGACGAAAATCAAAGTAATTTCATTTTGGAAGAGCTGACAAAAATTCTTAAAAACATTGAACAAAGCACAATGGGAACTGAGAGTGAAGATGACTTTGATGACCTGTTTTCTGATTTAGATTTAACTTCAAAAAGTTTAGGAAGGACTGAAAAAGATAAAAATACTTTGATTGCTAAAGTGCTTGGGCATTTGGATAAAATCAGTTTTGAGCTTGAAAATCCAAAATCGGATGTTTTAGGTGATGCTTATGAGTATTTAATCGGGCAATTTGCAAGTGGGGCTGGTAAAAAAGCAGGGGAATTTTACACACCGCAACAAGTTTCAACGGTTTTAGCAAAGCTCGTTACAGTCGGTAAAACCCGCCTAAAATCGGTTTATGATCCAACTTGCGGGTCTGGTTCACTGTTACTTCGTGTAAAAAGAGAAGTTGAGGATGTTTCAAATTTTTACGGTCAAGAATTAAACCGTACAACCTACAACTTAGCCCGTATGAATATGATTTTGCACGGGGTTCATTATCAAAAATTTAATATTAAACAAGAAGATACTTTAGAACATCCGCAACATATCAACGAAAAATTTGAGGCAATCGTCGCTAATCCGCCGTTTTCAGCTCATTGGAGTGCAAGCCCTTTGTTTATGACGGATGATCGTTTTAGTCAATACGGGTCTTTAGCTCCAAAAACTAAAGCAGATTTTGCCTTTGTTCAACACATGATTCATCATCTTGCTGATAACGGTCAAATGGCGATTGTTTTGCCTCATGGTGTTTTGTTTAGAGGTGCATCAGAAGGTCGTATTAGGCAGTATTTGATTGAAGAAAAAAATTATTTAGATGCTGTTATCGGTTTGCCAGCTAACATTTTTTACGGTACTTCAATACCGACTTGTATTTTAGTTTTTAAAAAATGCAGGGAACATAACGAAAATGTTTTATTTATTGATGCAAGTCAAGGTTTTGAAAAAGCAAGTAATCAAAATTATTTAAAACTAGAAGATATTGAAAAAATTGTTTCAACTTATAAAGAAAGATCAGCACAAGAAAAATACAGTTATTTAGCTTCTTTGGATGAAATTAAGGAAAATGACTATAACTTAAACATTCCCCGTTATGTAGATACTTTTGAAGAAGAAGAGGCAATTGATTTGCAAGCTATTTCAAGTGAATTAGTATTAGTTGATAAAGAATTAAACGATAATGATTTAAGTATTGCTGATTTATGCAAGCAACTTAACATCTCAACACCTTTTTAATTTTAAGAAGAAAATTATGCAATTAACTATTGATTTACAAGATACTTTTGAAAAAGATATTTTAGATTATTCTGATTTTAAAAATTTTGTTCAGGAACAAGTAGCAAAACTTGTTATTGAATATAAAAATCAAAAAATCACAGAATTAGATAAAGAAATAAAAACACCGATTACAGATTCTTTAGTTGGCATTATCAAAGGTTGTAACCTTGATGAAGGCGATTATAAAAAGCATTTAGAGGAAAAATATCTTTGAAAATTTTAGTTGATACAAACATTATTCTTGATGTGTTGCTCGCTCGTGAACCATTTTTAGAAAAATCTAAGGCAGTTTTTTCAAAGGTAGAAACTGGTGAAATTCATGGTTATTTATGTGCTACCACAATTACAACGATAGATTATTTTTTAACAAAAGCACTAAATAAAGAAGAATCAAAAAAATCTATTCAAAAATTGTTAAAGCTGTTTTCTATTGCTGAAGTGAATTATATCGTATTAGAAATGGCATTAAATATAGGTTTTTCAGATTTTGAAGATGCCGTATTGTATCAATCGGGTGTGTCCGTTGGTGTTGATGGCTTTGTTACTAGAAATGTTAAAGATTTTCAAAATGCAAAGCTACCAGTATATTTACCAAGTGATTTATTAAAAAGAATATGAAAAATATAAAAAAAGTACCCATTTTAAGATTTCCTGAATTTTCTGACGAATGGAAGATTAAAGAATTAGGGAATTTACTCGAATTTAAAAATGGATTGAATTGCGATAAAGAACAGTATGGAACTGGTTATAAATTTATTAACGTACTAGACATTATAAATAATGATTTTATTAAACATGAAAAAATTATTGGGTCTGTAGATGTAACAGAAGATATTTTTGAAAAAAATAAGGTAATTTATGGTGATATTTTATTTCAAAGAAGTTCTGAAACAAGAGAAGAAGTAGGGCAATCAAATGTTTATTTAGATTTTGAAAAACCTGCTACATTCGGTGGTTTTGTTATAAGAGGAAAAAAAATAGCAGAATATGATCCTTTATTTATGCACTTTTTATTAAAAACATCGTCAGCAAGAAAAGAAATAACTACAAAAAGTGGCGGTAGCACTAGATATAATGTAGGTCAAGAAATACTGAAAAGTGTGCTTGTGATAATGCCTTCTATAAAAGAACAGAAAGAAATTTCAAATTTTTTTAGCATGATTGATATAAAAATAGAGAAACTAACAAAGAAAAAACAGCTTTTAGAAAAATACAAAAAAGGTGTAATGCAGAAAATTTTTAATCAAGAAATTCGTTTTAAAAATGATAATAGTGAGGATTATCCTGAGTGGGAAAAACAAAAATTGGAAAATTTTTTGATTTTAAAAAGTAATCGAAATAAAGACTGTAAGGTTACTTTGGTGTTAAGTGTAAATAATAAAAAAGGATTTGTAACACAAGACGAACAATTCAATGGTTATTCTGTAGCAAGTCAAGATTTATCTTCTTATAAAGTAATACACAAAAATGAATTTGCATATAATCCATCAAGAATAAATGTAGGTTCTATAGCTAGGTTAAAATCTTTTGAAAAAGGTATAGTTAGTCCAATGTATGTAGTTTTTAAATTAAAAGATAGTTTGAATTCTGTATTTTTTGAAAATTTATTTGATTTACATAAATTTAAACATCTTGTGAAAATAGGATGTTCAGGTAGTGTCAGGGATACATTGAATTTTGATGTAATGCAAAGTTTTAATATATTTTTACCTTGTATTGAAGAACAACAAAAAATAGCAGATTTTTTAACTAAAATTGATAATAAAATAAGCCTTGTTGAAAAACAATTAAACGGCATAAAGAAATATAAAAAAAGTTTGTTGCAACAAATGTTTATTTAAATTTTTAAGTAAAAACTAAGAACTTTTTTCATAATATCAAAATAATAATTTAACTTATAACAATCAACATGATGATAAAACTAACACAAGTAAAAATTGATAAATACAAAAGCATTCAAAACCCACAAACAATTGATATTGATTCTTCAATTACAACAATTGTAGGTATGAATGAAGCAGGTAAAACTTCCTTTCTTACTGCAATTGCAAAAACAAATTATTTTATATCTGATTCAGATTTTAAATTTGATATTACAGACGACTATCCAAGGAATGATCTTATTGACTTTCAAGATAGTGATGATGATTGTGATATTATTCAATGTAAATATGAAATTTCACAAGAATTCTTAAAACAAATAGAAGATGAATTAGGTAAAGATGTTTTTACAGCTAATAATTTTACCTATACCTGTCATTATAAATCAGAACAAAACACAATTGGTGGATTATCTGCTAACCAAAAAAAGTATTTAGAATTACAAATTGAAAAATATTCTTTGTCAGAGGAGACAAAAGAGGTAATAAAAAAAGTTATTTCTTTAAATGAAATTGAAAATATCATTGCTAATGATAATGATGGCGACCTAGATTTTTTTAAAACCATAATCAAAAAAATAATTGAAGGGGCTTATCCTGGTTTCAGTGATTTATTAACGGGCTATGTTGTAAAAACTTTAATTAAGCCAAAAATGCCTAAGTTTTGGTATTTTGATGATTATTATCCATTACCTGGAAAAATAAATATAAATAAACTTGTACACGAACCGTCTACAGATGAAAAATATAAAACATCGAAGGCTCTTTTTGAACTTGCAAGAATAAAACCTGAAGATATATTGAATGCTACAGATAAAGATTATGAGAAATATATTGCTCTTTTAGAAGCATCGTCAAATAAAATCACAAAAGAAATTTTTAAATATTGGTCAACTAATAAAAATCTCGGTATAGAGTTTAAAATTCAAAATTCAACAAATCCTAACGGACAGATTGAAAAAATACTTGATATTAGAGTAAAAAGTAATCTTCATGGGGTTACACTGCCTTTAGATAGAAGAAGTAAAGGTTTTAATTGGTTTTTTTCATTTATTATTTGGTTTAGTAAAATACAAGCCGATAAAAATTCAGACTATGTTTTACTTCTTGATGAACCAGGATTAAATCTTCATGCTTCAGCTCAAGCTGATTTGCTACGTTTTTTTAATGAACTTTCAAAAAAATATCAAATCATCTATACAACACATTCGCCATTTATGATAGAAACAGAGCATCTTGATAGGGTGAGAACTTGTTTTGAAACCAATGATGGGACTGTTATTTCAGATTCTGTTCAAGAAAAAGATCCAAATACATTATTTCCACTTCAGGCGGCACTAGGTTACGACATCGCTCAAAATCTTTTTGTATCAAAAAATAATTTACTTGTAGAAGGTATTGCAGATTTAGTTTATTTAACAGTTATTTCAAGTATTCTTGAATCAGAAAAAAGAATTTTTTTAAAAGACGATATTACTATTGTTCCTGTTGGCGGATTAGATAAAGTTTCTGCATTTATTTCATTACTTCGTGGTTCAAAGTTAAATATAGTTTGCCTACTTGATGATTTTACCGATCAAAAAGGAAAGAAAAGAGTAGAAGATCTTGTAATGCAAAAAATTATTAAAGAAAAAAATATTCGTTTTTTTAGTGAATTTACAAATAATGGAAAAAAAGTAGCCGATATAGAAGATCTTTTTGATAAAGAAGATTATTTAAATCTTTTCAATTTAGCATTTGATAATGAACATCCTAAAATTGAACTTACAAATTTAGATGAAAACCTAGATACTATATTAAAACAAATAGATAAAGTAATTGGTGGTAAGTTTAATCATTATAGACCTGCTAACAAATTAAATAAATTAGGAATTGATAAGGATTTTTTTAAAAAGAAAACTTTAGATAATTTTGAAAAAATGTTTATTGAAATAAATAAATTATTCTAAATATAAACTTAATTCTTTATTACGAAACTGATGAGTACACAACCTGAGCAAGTTTTAGAATCAAACCTAATAAATCAATTGAATTCATTAGGTCACAAATCTGTTTCAATAAAAAATGAAGCGGATTTATTAGCGAATTTAAAGCTCCAACTTGAAAAACACAACAAAATCACTTTATCAGATAAAGAATTCATTAAAATTTTAAATCACATTAACAAAGGTAATGTATTTGAAAAAGCAAAAATTCTTAGGGATAAAATGCAGTTTGAAAAAGATAACGGCGAAACAGCTTATATTGAATTTATAAATCAAGATCATTGGTGTAAAAATCAATTTCAGGTAACTCATCAAGTCACAATGGAAGGCAGTTATAAAAATCGTTACGATGTAACTATTCTTATAAACGGCTTTCCATTGGTTCAAATAGAACTAAAAAGAAGAGGTCTTGAATTAAAAGAGGCTTTCAATCAAATTAACCGTTATCAAAGACATTCTTTCGGCTCTTCTCATGGGCTTTTTCAGTATGTTCAAATTTTTGTAATTAGTAACGGTGTTAATACAAAATTTTATGCGAATAACCGTCATCAATCATTTAAACAAACTTTTTATTGGGCTGATAGCGAAAATAAAAATATTACTCAATTAGATGAGTTTGCAAAAGATTTTTTAGAACCGTGCCATATTGCAAAAATGATTGTTAAATATACGGTTCTTAATGAAACTGAAAAAGTTTTAATGGTTCTTCGTCCTTATCAATACTATGCAACTGAAAGCATTATTGAAAGGGTTAAAAATACTAACAAAAACGGTTATATTTGGCATACAACGGGATCAGGTAAAACACTAACTTCGTTTAAAACTAGCCAAATTTTAATGCAATTACCACAAGTTCACAAAGTTGTGTTTGTAGTTGATAGAAAAGATTTAGATTACCAAACAACAAAAGAATTTAATGCCTTTTCAAAGGGTAGTATTGATGGTACTGACGATACAAAGGCTTTAGTTAAACAGTTTTCAGACGATACAAAACTAATTGTTACAACGATTCAAAAACTAAATACCGCGATAAGTAAAAATCAGTATTTAGCTAAAATGGAACAACTCCAAGATAAGAAAATTGTTTTTATTTTTGATGAGTGCCACCGTTCGCAGTTCGGTGAAACACACAAAAAAATAAAAAAATTCTTTAATAATCATCAAATGTTTGGTTTTACTGGAACACCTATTTTTGTTGAAAATGCCGTTGCAAATGAAAGCGGTAAAAGAACAACAAAAGAGTTATTTGATGATTGTCTTCATAAGTATGTTATTACCGATGCGATCAAAGACGAAAATGTTTTAAAATTTTCAATTGAATATATCGGAAGATATAAAGAAAAAGAAGGCAGTAAAAACGAAATTGATATTGAAGTAGAGGACATTGATACTAAGGAACTGCTAGAAAGCCCACAAAGAATAGAAAAAATTACCGATTACATAATTGCTAACCACAACAGAAAAACACACAACAAAGAATTTACCGCCTTATTTTGTGTAAGTAGCATTGAATCTTTAATTAAATACTACGATCTTTTTCATGCTAAAAAAGAAGCTGGTGAGCATAATTTAAAAGTTGCAACAATTTTTAGTTTTACGGCTAATGAAGACGATAAAGACGCAAACGGATTTATTCCCGATCCTGAAATAGAAATAAAAGAAGGTGCATCTATAAATCAACATAGCAGGGATAAACTAGACGAATATATAGGGCATTACAATAAATTATACGGTACTAAATTTTCAACTCAAACAAGCCAACTTTACTACAATTATTACAACGATATTGCTAAAAAAGTAAAAGAAAAGCAGATTGATGTTTTGCTCGTTGTAAATATGTTTTTAACTGGTTTTGATAGCAAAACCTTAAACACTTTATATGTTGATAAAAATTTAAAGTTTCACGGTTTAATACAGGCTTTTTCAAGAACTAACAGAATTTTAAACGATAAAAAATCACAAGGTAATATCGTTTGTTTTCGCAATCTTAAAAAACTTACTGACGATGCAATTACTTTATTTTCAAACAAAGAAGCTAAAGAAATAATTTTAGTTGAACCGTATGAAAATTATGTTGAAAAATTCAACAAGGCTTTTTCTGAATTATTAAACATTACTCCAACTGTAAAAAGTGTTGATAGCTTACCAAGTGAAAAAGAAGAATTAGAATTTATCAAATCTTTTAGGGAATTGATGAGGGTTAAAAATGTTTTATCTAGTTTTGCGGATTTCAAATTTGATGATTTATCAATGGATGAGCAAATTTTTGAAGATTATAAAAGTAAGTATTTAGATTTACACGATAAAGTAAAAAGCGATCACACCAAAGAAAAAATATCTATTCTTGAAGATGTTGATTTTGAATTAGAGCTTATTCATCGTGACGATGTAAATGTATCGTACATTTTGCGGTTACTCGCTAGACTTAAAGATTCGGGTTCATCGCAAGCCGAAAAAGATAAACAGAAAAAAGGAATTGTTGATTTATTAACTGGTGAAGCGACACTTAGAAGTAAAAAAGAATTGATTGAAAACTTCATAAATTCAAATTTACCTCAAATTGAAAATAGTGACGATGTGCAAACTGAATTCGAGAGCTATTGGGATATTGAAAAACAAAAGGCTTTTGAAGAAATGTGTAAAGAAGACGGCTTGATTCCTGATAAACTGGAAGAGGTCATCGGTAATTATATTTACACAGAAAGGAAACCTATAAGAGATGATATTATCAGTATTTTGGAAGAAAGACCAAAGCTACTGGAAAGAAAAAAAGTTGTTGAAAGGGTTATTGAAAAAATAATGAAATTCGTTAATACATTTATTGATGGAATTTCGGGGTAAGACTAAAAACAGCTAGTTATAACTAGCTGTTTTTTAATTAGAATAGAATTTATTTATCAGTCAACTGTTATGTCATTATACAAAGTATCAAATAAACCTCTAATAAAAAGTAAAGCATCATTATTTTCCATCAATAGTTTTCTTACTGCACTTTCATAGGATTTCTTATTTATAAATTTTAATGAGCTAGCAATTTTATTTAATGCCTGAGTTTCTCTTATAGGGTATTTCGAAATAATACTCTCAATATCATTAGTATCAATATAGCCTTGTAGAATACCTAGTTCATTATTTAAATGATAAGGTATATCTATTGATACATTAAATATTTGATTAGTAATATCACTTTGCTTAGGTCTATGCTCATCAAATTCATGCTGAATAAGTTTTTCAATAGCCCTTTTTGCCATCCTTTCTTTATGTTCAGTAATTGTTGAAATAATTGATTTATTCGCTTCATCTATTAAGTCCGCCACATTATCTTCAATGACGGCTACCTGGCGTTCGGCGATAAATTTTTGTATTTTTGGATGGTAATAAATTGATTCTACTGAATAAACAGATACAGAATAAATCTTTTTATTTTTTAGCTTTTCAATATCGTTTTGTTCTCGTCTATCATTATCAATTATTCCAAATGGATGCAACCAATGTAATTTTTCCGCATTTCTTATGCCTGATACAGCATGATCTACGTCTCGACAACTTGATTTAGGTATAACAGAAACATTTGGAAATATAAGACTGTATAGAGGTTTATCAAGACTACTTTCATTCCCTTCAATAAATAACAACTTTCTACGAGATCCTAATATATCTTTTTTTAACAATTCATCAATTTCATCTTCAGGCAAAAGAATATCTGCATCCCATGATACAACAGAGCTTTCATTATATGTGCAATCGCGAATTAAAAGTGTAGATGAAGTTTCATTATCTAATGGGAGCATCACATCATGTGTAGAAATAATAAATGCACAATCATTTCTTTTTTCAAAAAGAAGTGTTAGTAGCGGGGATATAATTGATCTATGAAGGTGTCTTTCTGGCTCGTCAATTAAAAGTAATGTTCCTTCTGGAACGGTTAATACACTGGAGGCAATAAGTAAAGCATTACGTTCACCATCAGAAAGTTCAGCAATGCTAAAAGGTTTCCCCCCTAATTTACTTGCAACTATTTCTTCGTTATCTTTTATAGAAATTTCTATATTTATATTAGATAATCTCAATAATTCGTTAATCATAATTATAGGAGAATCATTTTGAGATAAACGTTCAGCCAAAGAAATATCCTTTGAATCTACTGCATTTGCAATTTTTCTAGCACGTTTATTTTCAGAATTTATAAGATCATAAATGGCTATATTAGCTCTACTTGCAGAATAATCATCTTTCCATCTAGCTTGTGGATTTGAATCAGAATTATGAATATTTGTTTCTGTATTTTTTTTCTCATTAGGCGATAAAGTAAGTGAGTTTGAAGGCAACCATGTTTGACGATGAGCCGTTATACGATGAGAATTATCACGATAACCACAATAAAACTTGTGCATCAAACTAGATTTACCAGTACCATTCGCCCCTAAAATAAATAAACATTCTCCAATATTGACGGAAATATCAAGAGATTTATTGTTTAACTTAGGTATATTTAAATTATAAGACATATATTTTTTAAGTTATTAAGTGATAATGGGCATTTTAATTTATAAAATTCTGTTATTTATGCAATAGTCATACTATTAAAAATTAAACTGATACACGGCACAGTATATATAATTAAATTAAAACATCAAACAAAAAACCGTTCCTTTTGGAACGGCTCTTTTTTGTTAATCAATGGTCAATCATAAAATCGAATAAATCAACTTGAGTACCATTTTTTAAATGATCCTTTTTTGTTTTTGTTGGTTCAAGCTCTTTAACAAGTGAAAAATCTTTTTCAACCTGTATTTCGTTAAACTCCACAACTTCATGCTGTTCGATTGGTTCAGATAAGCTAGAAAGCGAGTTTAAAAGATTTCGCATTCCTAACTTTATATTCCATCTTCCCAAATGGTATGAAGGGGTGTAATAAATTTCACGAAATTTCAGCGATAAAGTGTCGCCGATAATTATTTCGGCGGGAATATGCCAAAGGCTCAATTGAACATAGCACATTAAACCTGCAACCCGATCAATATCAATACAGTTCACAAACAGTTTTTCTGCTGGATTGATGCCTTTTTTAAGCATTTCACTAACGAAAGCTAAAACCATTCCACCAGCTCCGCAAGCTGGTTCGCTGAGAGTTATAAACGGCTTTTCAAGGTTATCTAAAACTTCGCCGTAAGTTATTTTTGCAAGCAATATCGAAACTTCGTGCGGTGTGAAAAATTGCCCGTTATTTGTGCTAGTTAATTCTAGCTCCATGTATAAAGTACCTAAAACATCTTTAGGTTCTGAATCTAGCAAATTTACTAGGATTGCAAATAATTCACAGAAAGTATTTACTTCTTCTTTTGAATATCTGCCGACAATTTCAAGGTATTCGTTTTCAAGCTCTTTGCTCATGCAAATTGCATTGTGCAAAGCAATTGCACACATGATAACGAAGTCACTAAACACGGTATAACGGTGTTTATGTCTTGCAATAGAATTAAACAAGGTTATAAAGCCTTGCCTATTGTGTTCTGTTGTTTTACTAGCCATTACAACCTTCCTTTTTGAAAGGTGCATAAAGCTAGGATCAACCCGCTTCATGCACGGATTGATGTATAAAAACCATATAATTTTTATATGGTTTTTATATAATAGCTATATTGTGAAAAAGTCAAGTTTTGAATTTTTGGATTGCAATTCTTGCCTGTATTGTTTTGATCATATAATTTTCGGTTACACTCTTATGCTCTGAATGTTAAAGTGTAAAAAATTAGGTGGTTTTAGTATATTTCTGAAACCATGCCACATATCACACAACAAATTTTAAGTTAAAAATAATGACATCAACAAAAGTAAATAAAAAGAAAATATATTTTGATTTCTATCAATGTGAAGTTATTTCTAGCCAAAATTTAGCAATACAAAATATTGATATGAATATAGTTTTTCAAAATTTGCTTGATACATTTTTAAATAAAAGTTCAAAAACAGACAAAAGAATTAGTGGTCAACTCTTTGATTTAAGTAAAATTGAAAAACTAGAATATGGGTTTAGGGGAATTATTTGTAAATATAGAATTGCAAATTTACCTCATGTAGCAACAATCAGGGGGGAAGAACGAGAATTAGATTTAAAAGAAAATGAACATCTTATA
>Ga0247841_10002225_pt1 | contig 39713 bp, 30 predicted proteins | sample LaCruzMarch2015__2_FD_192410 | JGI IMG/M metagenome (GOLD analysis project Ga0247841, IMG submission 192410) | Freshwater microbial communities from meromictic Lake La Cruz, Castile-La Mancha, Spain - LaCruzMarch2015_18m | ecosystem: Environmental > Aquatic > Freshwater > Lake | place: Spain... | reverse complement strand
TGAAGACGTCCAAAATGTGCTCATGCGCACTCTCGGACATGAGAACCTGTCCGCGTAGTTCGTAAACGACGGAGCGCTGCTTGTTCATCACATCATCATACTCCAGCGTACGTTTCCGGATGGCGTAGTTCTGTTGTTCGACACGGCGCTGTGCAGTTTCCACCGAACGGTTCAGCCATTTATGCTCAAGAGCCTCGCCCTCTTCCATGCCGAGCCGTGTCATGATGCTTGCAATTTTGTCGGAACCGAAGAGGCGCATCAGCGGATCTTCGAGGGAAATGTAAAACTGGGAGGAGCCTGGATCGCCCTGGCGTCCGCAACGGCCACGCAACTGACGGTCAATACGGCGGGACTCGTGACGCTCTGAGCCGATAACATGGAGACCGCAAGGCTTCTCCAGCAGCATCTCACGGAGGGTGTCTTTTCCGCCGTCATAAAGGTCGCTGAGTTTCAGCTGAGATTTAATGGTGGTTTCAGGTACCCAGACCACACCGGCGCCGAGCTTGATGTCCGTTCCGCGACCAGCCATGTTTGTTGCAATGGTGACCGCGCCAGGTTGGCCGGCGAGGGAGACGATCTCAGCTTCACGCGCATGATTTTTCGCGTTCAACACGTTGTGCGGAATCTTTGCAAGGCGGAGCAGACGACTCAAAACTTCCGAAGTCTCAACCGTGACCGTACCGAGTAGGACGGGCTGTCCTTTGCTGTGGCGCTTGATGACCTCATCAACAAGGGCTTTGTATTTTTCACGTTGCGATTTGTAAATCTGATCATTGGTATCCACACGACGCACAGGGCGATTGGTGGGGATGACCATGACATCGAGCTTGTAGATGTCATGGAACTCCGAGGCCTCCGTCTCGGCGGTACCCGTCATGCCGGCGAGTTTCTCATAGAGGCGGAAATAGTTTTGGATGGTGATGGTGGCAAGGGTTTGAGTCTCGCGTTCGATTTCGACGCCTTCTTTGGCCTCGACCGCTTGATGCAGACCATCACTCCAGCGACGACCTGGAAGGACGCGCCCTGTGAATTCATCGACGATATAGACGTGGTTTTCTTGAACGACGTAATCAACATCATTCTCGTAGAGGCAGTAGGCGCGAAGGAGTTGGTCCACGTTGTGAACGCGTTCGCTACGGGTCATGAAGTCAGACTGTATTTGTTGGCGGCGTTTGGCGCGTTCATCGCCCGAGAGCGACGCATCACCATCCAAAATGGAGAGTGCGCTGACGAGGTCTGGCATCACAAACATCTCAGGATCCGCAGGAGAGATGGTCTCGTTGCCTCGGTCAGTCAGGGAGACCTCGCGTGTGCGTTCATCAATCGTGAAGAGGAGTTCTTCGCGCAATTCGCGGCCCAGTTCCTTGCGCATTTCGGTCATCATCATGCTCTCGACCTGTTCGTGCAACTTGCGGATAGAAGGCTCTTCCATCAAGTGTAGGAATTGCTTATGCTTGGGCATGCCATGATAGATTTGATACATCTTAAACATGGCGGTCTCATCGTCCTTAGCTTCAATGGCTTGCTTGGCCTCCTCAGCGAAGCCGTTGCAAATTTCCATTTGCCGCCGGACAAGGCGTTCGACACGTGGTTTCAATTCGACATACTGGGCGGTTGAAGAGTGTGCGGCTGGGCCCGAGATGATGAGCGGGGTTCTGGCTTCATCAATCAAGATGCTGTCCACCTCGTCAACGATTGCATAGAAGTGGCCACGTTGCACTACCTGCTGGGGTTCGACAGCCATACCATTGTCACGCAGGTAGTCGAAGCCAAACTCGCTGTTGGTGCCATATGTAATGTCACAGGAGTACTGTTGGCGACGTTCAGCAGGCGTCATGTGGTTCTGGATGCAACCGACGGTGAGTCCGAGGTACTCGTAGATGTGCCCCATCCACTGGGCATCGCGGCGTGCGAGATAGTCATTGACCGTCACGAGGCGAACATTTTTTCCAGAAAGGGCATTGAGATAGAGCGGAAGGGTTGCGGAGAGGGTCTTTCCTTCGCCCGTCTGCATCTCTGCAATTTTGCCTTTGTGGAGTGCATAGCCGCCGATGAGCTGGACATCGAAGGGGATCATGTCCCAGGCTAGTTCATGATCACAGACGGTCCGCGTCGTTCCACAGAGGCGACGGCAGGCGTTCTTCACGGTTGCAAAAGCTTCAGGCATCAGGGAGTCAAGGGATTCGCCCTTCGCGACGCGCTGCTTGAACTCCTGAGTCTTGGCCTTGAGTTCGCTCTCCGGTAAGGACTGATAGGATAGCTCCAGTTGGTTGATCTTGTCGATGATAGGCTTTAATTGCTTGATCTGGCGCTCATTTTTGGTGCCGAAGATAGATTTGAGTAAAAAATTCATTGAGAGTCCTTGCTTCGCGTCTGATTGAAAATGATGTGTTGTGATTGAGGGCAGGGTGGAAAAGGCTAGTCGTCTTCGATTTCAACGATCTTACCGTCGAACAGTTTAAGAGCTTGTTTAAGGGCTGGATCATCGAGGGAGAAAGTCGCGCCTTTGGAGGCGGGTGGGGGAGGAGGGGGTTCGGCTGTGCGAATGGCGTGAAGCCTTTCGAGTATTTTTTCAAGCGAGACGGTCTGGACAATACGAGCACAACGGATGAGCGTCATCTCGATCAGCGTCCGGACAGAGAGTGCAAAGCGCAGACGCCCCTCCATCTCCGCGAGTTGATCAGCGACTTGCATGACGCGTCCCGCATCTGCAAGCTGAGCTTGTTCCATAAGTGTTTTGAGTTGCTCAGGCGTCGCATCCAAGTTCTTCATGGTTTCCGCACCCACATACTGGCAGACGAGCAGGTTACGGAAGTGTTCCATGAGTTCCACGGTGAGTCGGCGCATGTCCTTACCCGCGCTGTCAAAGGCGCTCACGAGCCTGAGGATCTCGGCCATGTCGGCTTTAAGGACGGCTGTGGCGAGTCCTTCGAGTGAACGGCGTGAGACGAGCCCAAAGACCGCCAGCACATCATCTTCGGTCAGGGCATCTCCCTTGAAGGAGATCAGCTGATCGAGTGCCGAGAGCGCATCGCGCATGCCGCCTTCAGCGCCACGCGCAACCGCGAGCAGGGCATCCTCGTCAATCGTGATACGTTCATAGTTGCAGATCGTGCGGAGGCGTTCGACAATGAGGGGTGTCTGAATGCGGCGAAGGTCAAAGCGTTGACAACGCGAGATGATCGTCGGCAGCACCTTGTCGCCTTCAGTGGTGGCAAAGATGAACTTCACATGCGGTGGGGGTTCCTCCAGCGTCTTCAGGAGCGCATTGAAGGCTGCGGTCGAGAGCATGTGGACTTCATCGATGATGAAGATCTTGAACTTGGCGCGCGCCGGGGCGAATTGGACCTGGTCGCGAAGGTCGCGAACTTGATCCACGCCATTGTTGGAGGCACCGTCGATTTCGATCACATCCAAGGCATTGCCCGCCGTGATCTCCTTGCAAAGGGAGCACTCGCAACAGGGGGTAGGGGTTGGCCCGTTCTCGCAATTTAAAGCCTTTGCAAAGATACGGGCCAAGGAGGTTTTGCCGATCCCACGGGGACCGACAAACAGGTACGCATGAGCGATGCGACTGACTTCAATCGCATTCTTTAGCGTGCGGGTCACATGTTCCTGCCCCACGACGTCCTCAAAGTGCTGAGGACGCCATTTTCGCGCGAGTACTTCGTAAGCCATTAGAAACGTCCCATGGCAGCGAACTTGTCATAGCGCTGCTGCAGCAACGTGTCGAGTTTGATCTTCTTCAATACAGCAAGGTTGTCGAGTACGGCCTTCTTGACTGCTGCGACCGCCTTTGCTGCATCCGTATGGGCCCCACCCTTAGGTTCGGGGATAATGTCATCAATAATCCCCAAGCTCTTCAGCGAACCCGCGGTGATCTTCAGCGTCTCTGCTGCCAGGGCCGCCTTGGTTCCGTCGCGCCAGAGAATCGAAGCGCAACCTTCAGGGGAGATGACCGAGTAGACCGCGTTCTGGAGCATGAGGATCCGGTCGCCGACCGCAATGCCCAAGGCACCGCCGCTACCGCCTTCGCCCGTGATCACGATGACCATTTGGGTCTTTAAGGTCGCCATAAATTCCAAATTATGGGCGATCGCTTCTGCTTGCCCACGTGCCTCGGCTTCGCAACCAGGATAGGCTCCGGGGGTGTCCACGAGGGAGACGACGGGCAGATGATACTTTTCTGCCAGTTTCATGAGACGCTTGGCTTTGCGATAGCCCTCTGGGCTGGCCATGCCGAAGTTTGCCTCAATATTCTCCTCGATTCCACGACCCTTGCGGTGGCCCATCAGCATCACCTTTTCGCCGCCAATCGTGGCAAAGCCACCGATCAGGCTACGATCATCGCCAAAGAGGCGGTCGCCGTGCAATTCAACGAAATCTTCGCACATGAACGTGATGTAATCTGCGATATTGGGGCGCTCCGCATGACGGGCGATCTGCACAATGTCCCAGGCAGTCTGTTTAACTTCCTGAACGGTTTCCTGTTGTCCAACTGTTTTTTTAGCCATGATGAAATTCCTTTTTATTGATCAAAGCGATCGATTAACACGCGCCACTTGCATAGCGGAGGATCTTTGCGAGGAAAGCCTTCATCTCCTTGCGCGGGACGATGGCATCAATAAACCCGTGCGACTGGGTGTATTCCGCCGTTTGGAAATCATCGGGAAGCTTCTGTTTAATCGTCTGCTCGATCACGCGGCGACCTGCAAATCCGATGAGCGCCTTAGGCTCCGCGATGTTGAGATCTCCGACCATGGCGTAGCTTGCGGACACGCCACCCGTGGTGGGGTCGGTCAGAATCGAAATATAGGGTAGACCAGCCTCTTTCAGGCGAGCGGTCGCGGCGCAGGTTTTAGCCATCTGCATGAGCGAGACGATGCCTTCGTGCATGCGGGCGCCACCGGAGGCACTGACGATGATCAAGGCACGGCGAAGCTTGAGAGCCTCCTCAGCCGCGAGTAGGATGCGTTCGCCGGTGCCGCTTCCCAAGCTGCCCCCGAGGAATTTGAAATCCATGACAGCGAGGACCACAGGGATCTTCTCGATGGCCGCTGTACCGGTAAGAACAGCTTCGCCGATGCCAGTCTTTTCGACCGTGGCTTTAGCCTTGTCAGCATAAGCACCCGTGGAATCCTTAAACTTGAGGGGATCATTGGGTCCGACCTGAGCATTCAGCTCTTTAAAACTGCCTGCGTCTGTGATCAAGGCGACGCGCTCACGGCATCCCATTCGATCGTGATAATTGCAGCGGGGGCAGACTTTGTCAGTGGCTTTCCACTCAGCCTTTTCTACATAAGCCTTGCACGAAGGACAGACCGTCCAGACTGCTTCAGTGGGTACGCGCAGGGGGGCTTCTGCCGCTTTTTCAAACCATGCCATAATATTTTTCTCCTTAGCTATGCTAGAAGAGCAACGTCTGCTCCTCCATAAGGAGAATAATATAGCAGAAACCGACCATCCCTGACAAGTATTGGGCTAACTCTTTTTAGAAATTGATGCGCTCCTCTTCGATCACGAGGGGCTTGTTCTTGACCTGCGTCCAGATGGCACCGATATATTCGCCAATAATGCCGATAAAGATGAGCTGAACTGACGAGAAGAAAAAAACGCCAATGACCAACGGGGCCAGACCAACATTAAATTGATCCCAATAGAGTAATTTGTAGATAAAGTACACAAGTGCGGCAATTAGGCTCAAGCCGGCAACCACAAAACCCATGAACGCGGCGAGGCGTAGGGGCAACTTGGTGTGGTTAACAAAGCCAGTCATGGCAATGTCATAGAGGGTGAAGAAGTTATTCTTTGTCTTACCGTGTTTGCGCGCAGCCTGAACAAAAGGGACTTCAATGCGCTTGAAGCCGATTTCACTGATGAGGCCTCGAAAGTAGGGATAGGGCTCATGATATTTTTTTAACGCTTCAATAACCTTTCGGTCATAAAGGCCAAACCCCGTGAAGTTTTGAATTTGGTGAATTTCAGAGCAGGAGGCAAGCAGGTGATAATAGAATCGCCGAACGAGAAACATCACTGGATTTGCTTTAGTCTGGGGCTTTACCGCACAGACAACCCGATATCCCTCCTCCCATTTAAGAAGGAAGGTTTCAATCATCTCGGGTGGGTCTTGCAGGTCAGAACAGAGGATAACAATAGCATCGCCTGAGGCCTGTAGAAGGGCATTGTAGGGTGAACGGATATGTCCGAAGTTGTTTGCATTAAGAATAGCTTTGAACCGGGTGTCCTGAGAAGCAATTTCTCGGATGACCGAACGGCTGTTGTCGGTCGAGCAGTTGTCGGCCATGATGATCTCGTAATCGTATTGCGGAAACTTCTTTAATACGGCCGTGACACGGGCATGGAATTCGTGAAGGTTGCCCTCCTCGTTGAAACATCCGGAGACAATGGAGATTGTTTTCATAGGGAGTCCTTTTGCTGATGATATTTCAAAGTCTGTCGTATTGCCTCCTCGGCCGCGATCGTCTGGACAAGGCCCAGTTCGCGTTGCACTCGAGCGGTCGAAGGGATGTATCGCGACGGGAGGGCCTCGCTCTTAGGATGTTGGCGGACGATGATCTCATTTGTTGTGCCTGTGCATTGCTTGACGAGACTTGCGAGCTCGACGATCGACAACGTCTGTTCCGAACCGACATTATAAGCCCGTCCGTGTTCGCCCTGCAACAGAATTTTGAAGAGCCACGCCACTAAATCATCGGCAGAGAGATAAGAACGTAACGGCGTGCCATCACCATTGATGATGATGGGTTGATTGTTTAGGCAGTCGCGCATGAAATTACCGATGGCAAAGTGGAGGTCGAGCGGAAGATAGGGGCCCACAAAGGCGAAACAGCGAGGAAGAAGCGCGGTGAAGCCATACTTTTCACCTGCCTCGATACAGAGGTGTTCTGCAACTAACTTGCCCTTCCCATACGCAGTGACGGGGTTACAAGGGAAGGATTCTGGAATGTGGGAGACCTCGGGAGGTTGCACACCGTAGACCGCACCAGAGCTTGTGAGTAAGAGGCGTTTACATTCGCATTGTTTTGCGAAATCAAGGACATGACGTGTGCCATCGACGATTATCGAGAGCATTTCATCTGGATCTTCTGCCTCCAGCTTGGCGCTGGCGGGTGTTGCAGCATGGATGATCGTGTCGAATTTTTCGTTCGGGAAGCTAAAGGTGCGTATGTCCCCTTTGAGGAGGTGCAGGTTTGCAATACGCTTAAAGTGAGGATTTGCAGCGAGAAAGGCGTTTGGGTCACGCGAGAGGACGGCGAGACGAGCAACATGAAATTTCCCCTCCAAGATACTTTGAAGGATCGATTTGCCGAAGAAGCCTGTCCCGCCGGTGAGTAAGAGTGACGCATCATGCATGGTGTACGCTTCCCTTCGTGATGTCAAGAATAGCGCCTGTATAGCCTGAAGAGAGGAGTGAGTGTCGGATCGCATCAGCATATAATACGGAGGTGATGATAACACAGGATTGGCTCTGCGGATATGTGTTTAAGACGGTCTGGCTATAAATGGGTAATCCCGCGAAGGTCCGGCCCTGATCCCCTTTGTCTCGGTCGATAATGCCCTTGACGGGCAAATGCTTAAAGACGCCCTTACGTAGCAGGCGACGCACGTAATAGCCCAGACCCCATAAGAAAACAGCCTCTGCGCGTATGTCAGACAGGGCTGAATAATCGTCGGCCTGGGACGAGTGCTGGCAGTAATCGAACAGCGACCCAGCGTCTGGGTCGTCAGCATGCGTAGCAGGGCTCAAAAGAGGTGTGGCGCCACACAGGATGCTGAGGCCATGGTTCTTCTTGCCTTCAGCAATCGCGGTTTCTTCATAGTGAGCGAAGCTCAGGAGTGACCACGCGGATTGAGGTATTGCACAGAGGCGTTGCAAAGAAGCCTGTGTAAAATGGTTGATATGTTCTCGATCAAAATAATAGTATGCCGCAACGCTGTTTAGAACGTAACAGGACGCATCGGGAACATCGGCATACAAGAGGGCGCCTGGTCGGCAAAGGCTTTTCATTTTTTGCATGAAGCCTGCGAGGTCGTAGATATGCTCCAAGACTTGGCAACACAAAATACAATCAAACTGTTCGCCGTGCGCAAGAGCGTCTTCCATGTCTGCATACGCTGGGATGTCTTGCTGAGCAAGAACAGCCCGGCAGGAAGCCGAAGGTTCAACAGCAACCACATGCGGATATCCGAGTTGGCGAAGCGTCCTGAGCAAGCCGCCTTTGCCAGAGCCGAGGTCAAGGATTCGGGAAGAGGGTTTTAGATAAGGAGAGAGGAGTGAGGTGATGCGCTCCCAGCGCTTGAGATCGATGGGCTCCGAACCGCCACTTCCCCCTGTCTGGGCGCAAGCATACTTTTCAAGTCCTTGGTAGTATTGATCAATCAGGGGTTGCGAGGCCGAAATGTCATCGAAACAGAACTGGCAGTGTGCACATAAGACCACCGAGAAGTCATTCGGAAGGAGGTCGTCCACTGCAGGTTCAAATTCAATCCGGACAAGGGAGTAACCCATTGTGCACTGACAGAGGGGACAGTGACGCACGAGCGGCACAAGGCTGTGAGGGGTAGCATCTGTTGTCCTGAGGGTAGGGCTCATGATTTGGGGATTGCATACAAAACGGTGTCAAATGTATGTTCTCCATGGGATCTGAGGTAGAAGTCTACAGGGTAGTCCCAGGAGGCTAAAAGGAGAGGGAGCAAGAAGAGGTCGGCTGGTTTGTGATAGACGCAGAGGGCCAACATGGGGTGGTCGCGTTCAAGGAGCTTTTTTAACCCGCGCAGGACTTCTTCTTCAAAGCCTTCGACATCGATCTTGATGTAGGTGGGCTGGCTCTGGTGAAGAACCGCGTCGATAGGGACGATGGGTGTCTGTACGGTTGTTTTTGCCGGGGCAAGCGAGACTTTTGCGGCTTCGCTGCCGTCTGACACGAAGGAGACGGTGTCGCACTGGTGTCCGACACCGCAAGGAAATAGACAGGTGACCCCTGTGCTGAAGGGACCCTCTGTTTCGACACGATGCGTCAAAGCGCGAAAGTTGTTCATGTCAGGCTCAAAGGCGAAGATGCTTTCGAAGAGGCCCTTCTGTTGACGAAGTGCAGACAACGTATCACCATCAAAAGCACCGATGTCCACAAAACGATACGGGGGAGGACGGAGCGGAAGGTCTTCTGGCATGTATTGCAGGTGAGGCGTCGGCTCTGGTAGCTCGTCCGCTCCCGTGAGGCGCAGACGCAATAGCGCGTAATAGAGTTGGTGGCTCTTCTCATCAGCCCATAACCGGCTGGCGGCTTCTATCGCTGCGCCATGCCCCTGATAGAACGAGGGATCTGTTAGCCAGTAGAGGTCTGGAAAGCCTTTAGGATTGCTGATATAATACTGTTCAAGGCTATACACAATCGCGAAGCCTTGCGCATGGAGGGTGTTTGCGATGTCGCGATAACGGGCGCTACGCTCTCTGTTGAAAACGGCGACAATGGTGGGCATCTGGGTCAGGTGAGTAGCCTCTGCTGGTAGAAGAACAGGCGTCCCCTCGCGGGTCATACCAGGGGTTGCGCCGCGATCGAGGAAGGCCACAACGTCAATCTTCTTTGAGCGCAACGTCTGGGCGAGAAGCTGGCCTGTGTACCCAGCACCATAGATGACAACAGTGCTAAGTACAGGAACAGGACGAGGATTTTGCAGGTTAAGAAGGTCGGCGATGCAGGGTGTCATTGCACACCTCTCTTTCTGGCGCGTATCCATGAATGTAAGGCATCTGTGGTCTCAACAATGGTATCTGGTTTCGCGGCTTTCAAATGATCCAGCGAATCATAGCCCCAGGTTACAGCGACACTTGAAAGTTGGGTGGCATGGGCGGTGAGGACATCAGACGCATGGTCTCCGATCAAGACGCAAGGGTTCTGTAAGGCCTCTTGATCTTTTAATACGAGTTGGATGAGCTCTGTTTTCGATAAGCAGGGTTGTCCGAAGCGATCAGGCGTAAGCACCTCCACAAAGAAAGATCCCCAGCCAAACTTTTCTACAAGGCGTTGCGTTGGCAAATAGACCTTGTTGGTCGCAATATACAGATCGCACGACAACGCCAGTTCAGCAAGAAGGTCACTTATTCCAGGATAAGGAACTGTCTGCGGATAGTCGGAGGTGTCATATAACCCTCGAAAGGTCTGTATAACCCTTCCTCTCTCAGTTTCCGAAGCGGTTGGATACAGGTTGTGAAGAAGAACATCCAATGGGGGGCCGATTGGTAACGTGTGTTGTTCCTCGCTTATTGGGAATGCATGAGTGGCGAGGGCTTTTTCGAGACAATTCTTTATATCTGCGGCGGTATCTAACAACGTGCCGTCCAGGTCAAAAAAAAGCTTTAGCCAGCGGAGATCATGATTCTTCATAGATATTCTCGCGTAGCTCGGTGGTGGGGAGAAAGGGATACATATCCTCAAGCGAAGGCGAGACAAGTTGTCCATCCGGAAGGCATCGAGAGGAGAGCTTCGGCAAGAACAGATAGCCAGGCGTCAGCACGACCTCACAAAACACAGGGCCTGTTGTTTCCAGCGCTACTCGAATGTTGCGTTCAAGGCCATCGTGTGAGTCAATACGCTGATAAGGTAGGCCAAAGGCCTCGACAACATTTTTCCAGTTTGGAAAGGAGACTCCAGATTGCGCATCACAGCCTGTGTGGCGCAGGTTAAAGAAATGGTCCTGGGTCTGCCGAATGGAACTATACTCACCATTGCTGTAGAGAAAGAGTTTCACAGGGAGTTGATAATGAACCAAGGTTTGCAATTCTTGAAGATTCATCATCAAGCTGCCATCACCTTCAAGGCATACGCACAGTCCCTTGCATGCGCAAGCAGCACCGATTGACGCGGGCAAGCCATATCCCATGGCCGCACACCCTGAATTGGCAAACAGCCGCTGGCCTTTTTTAATGATACCTGCTTGAAACAAGGCGATACTGGGTGTTGCATTTGTACAGGTGAGCGTAGTGGTTTCGGGCAAAAGCCGTGTTAAGGTTTCGGTGAACACGTAGGGCTGCACCCCCTTGGCCACGTGATGATATTCAGGCAATACGGTCGGGTAACGTTGTTTCCGCTCAGCAAGCCAGGCAAGCCAGCGTTGCCAACGCGCAGGATCCTGAGCCGGAAGCAGTTCCAGAAGGCCCGTGAGGAAGGTGCGAATATCCATGCACACTGGATGCGTGATCCGCAAGGTTGGTTTCTTTAACTCGGCAGGGTCAATATCAACCATGACAAACGTCTGGGCTTTTTTTGCAAAATTCTCCCAGTTATAACTGATTTGTCGGATGTTGTTCCGTGAACCTAGGCAGAGAATGAAGTCGGCATTTTGCAAGGCGATATTTCCTGCGCGAGTGCCGATGGTTCCGATACGCCCAATGGAACAGGGGTGCTCTGTGGGGATGAGGTCAAATCCTCCAAAGGTAGAGAGGACAGGGCAGTTTATGCGTTCAACCAGTTCTTTAAATTGAGCCATGCCTTCGGAAAGGCGGATGCCGTGGCCTGCGATGATGACGGGCGCACGAGCTTTCAAGAGCAGCGCGGAAATCTCCTGAAGGGACGCACGATTAGATGAAAGGGCACACGTGCTTTCTTCCACAGGTGTTACATAACCTTGGAGCGTAGAAGGATCGATTTCCATGGATTGCACGTTGATGGGGATATCTAGCCAGACAGGTCCTTTTCGTCCAGATAAAGCAAGCGCAATCGCCTTTTCGAGTTCAAAACGAATCTGAAGCGGATCTGTGACGGTGAGGGCATACTTGGTCACAGGCTTTACAATATCAACGATATTGATCTCTTGATCGCCGAGTTGTCGCAACTCTAAATGAGGACAGGAGTCAATGGTTGTCGAATACTTGACTTGTCCTGACAAGTAAAGAACAGGGATGGAGTCTAGCCATTGGCCAATGACACCTGTCAACGTGTTTGTCCCCCCAGGGCCTGTCGTGACACTGACAACCGCGAGTTGCCCCGTTGTTCGTGCATACCCTTCTGCGGCGATGGCACACGCTTGCTCGTGATGGTTACAGATGTATCGTATGCGCTGTTCTTTGCCGAGACCATCGTTGAGGAACATGGCTCCTCCACCGGAGACCATGAAGACATCTTTTATGCCGTAGTCGGCAAGATAATTAAAAACGTAATCCGCTACCCGCATGGCGTATGATATCCTCTATTCGCTAATGGCTGCTGAGTGAGCATGGTATTTAATGAGCTGTTGAACCAAGTCTGTTTTCAGTCGGGTCAGTTCATAGCCAGCGTTAAATCCTGAGCGCTCAAGGTACGACTCCGTGGGAACGTTGCCATCATGCCATTTTCCACCAAAGCCAAGAAGTGTGGTGTCGGTGAACTTGACCCCATGGGCAAGTGCTACATCTAAGAGCATCTTGGCAGAGCCATTTTTGTTATGGAGATGAATGCCAGCCTCGACACCTTCCGTTCGACAAAGTTCGATGACATCGCCCACGTATTTTGAGGTGAAGATGCTCTCCGTGTCTGCGAAATAGATGACGGGAATCCCCATTTTCTTTGCAAAACGGGCAAACTCACTATTCAGTTCCAAGGTATTACGGCCAGCACTAGTAAAGTTGATCCATGTTTCATATCCCAGCTTTTGGATTTCCTCCACGTGTTGTGCCAAGTTATCCAGCTTGGTCTCTGGGGATCGCGTCAAAATACGAATGGCATCAATGGGAGATTCTGCAGCAGGTAACAATTTTGCGAGCGGACGTTGGATATCGCGCATGGCAGATAACTTCATGATATTTTTGGTGCTCCCCAAAACCTCTTGGATTTCGGCATTGGAGGCACTGCAATAACGGCAAATTCCGCGATTCGGATCGGCTTCAGGATTGTGAAAGAAGCCGAGTTCCAAATAATCGTAGCCAGCCGATTCCACGAAGCGATAATAGGCCCGCAGGAACGAGGTGTCAAAATGCCAGCCCGTCTGATAGCCAACCTCTCGAATGGTGCAGTCAAACAATGTTACCCCGTTAATCATAGGATGATCTCCTTATCTTTTATTGTCATAATCATACAGCACAGCTTGACTGGATGAAGTTTGCCACATCTTCCTAGTGAAGTCAAGGGACTCATTTTTAGAAACCAGCCGCATCAGATAAGCGAAATTCATTGACGATACACGGCTTATGAGTTTTGTCGTCCCAGCCGACTGTCATCCAGCGGGCTCCGTCGCGGAAGAGAATAAGCACTTGGCCATAGACCTGATGTTTCGCCAGAATCTTGAGAGCTTCGTCCTCGCGTTGATAGTTATGTTTGGGATCAGCCAACAAGACATTGTCCTCTGTCTTTCGGCCCTCTACGCCAATCACAAAATCGGGATAGAACCCTCTCCCGTCTGGCATGAGAACATTGACAGCCCAGGACTTATGGGGTTCATTGCGATGCCACCATTTGATTGAGCCTGTCATGTCGCAATCAAGGACATCAACGAAGGCGCGTTCCCAGGAGTTAAGCCCCTCAGGCACAACGCCATACACGTTATGCTTAGAGGTCGGCAACGGTTCGTCAGAGGCGATCTCTCCGGGTAGATCGTCTGTCTCCCGAATTTGCGCCCCGCAGGCAAGAGCCGTCTTTTGGGCCTCGACAAGCAGTTCGGGCTTAGAGGCAAGGATCACATCGAGAAATGCGGCGACCCGTTCTGGATCATCCGCGCCGTCCATTGTTTCCTCGCGCATGACCATCTGCATTTTACGGAGTAGTGCCTTGCGCAATTCACGGCAGTCAAACACCTTGTTTCGTTGCAGGAGTGCACTGGCAGAGCGAGCGGCCTGGTCAGGTGAAAGGTCTGCGGCAAAATTGAACTCCTTCTGAAAGGTGTGGCAGAAGACATCAAGGGTGCGTTTTTCTACCGCAATTTTGTTCTTCAGGACATCGAACAGGGTTCGAACCGGTATCATCATGCGGTTGGCGCAATCTTCTTCCGTGACATCGTTATCTAGGCTGACCTCTTGCGTCTTGAAACGTCGAGGCACGTCTTCGCGCAGCCTGTAAAGGTGTGCGCCAATACCTCCGGCTACGTACATCAGACGGCTGGCTTCACTGCCAGTGGTTTCGCACGCAGGCAATGAACCTGGGGAGGTGCCAAAAAAGGCGTTGAAATCAAAGACCAATGGAACCTGATTGGCTTCAGGAGAAGGTAACGTTTGTGCATTGTTTTGGACGAACAGTGGCGCAGAGCCCATTTCCAACGAGAAACTGGTCTGCCCGTTAGCGTCGACATCCGCGACGCGATTGATCCCGCCGATTCTACAGGCGACAAGCGCGGAACTGGTTTTGGCGTATTCGGTTTGTATCTGATTGATTTTCTGTCCGGCGATATCAAGTCCAGTCTGCGTCTCGGCATCGGCCAGAAAAACGTAACCATACTTTAGAGCCTCAGGCAACGACTTTACGCGGGCACGGGAGTGTAACAAACGGTGAACGCGCAGGATGCGTCCGACTAGCTGAACGCCAAAATCGGGGTCTCGACTGGCGCGCATGGAGACGAGGGTAAAGGCGCGTGGAGCATCAAAGCCGAGTGCGACCGCCATCTTGAATATCAGCACTTCTCGTCGTTCGTCGTTAGCGAGTGCGAGGAGACCCGCATCTGGTTCGTCCGCTGTGTGAACAGCGATGTGTTCCTCTGTAAAACCAAGACTGAGCAGCCTCTCTTTGATACGCTCGATGCTCTTTTCGGATGAATCAGCTTGAACCAGCATCAGAGGTGTCAGTGGAATCTTAAGTTCGGAAAGAAGCTGTTTGAGGGCTTTGTGCACCACGACCCCGTCGCGCAAAGCAGTGCCTTGCAGGTCAACCAGTGCTCGCTTCTCGGGTTCCACAAAGTAAGCGGCGCACTTGACACCCGCCTTGATGAGTCCGGCATCCACAGCGTCCACACGGCTGACGCGGTTGCGATGCAATTCCGCAATGCCCATGGTCTTCTCGAACTCTTTCACATCTTTGTCATCCGGGGTGGCAGTGATCAGGATGGTATACTCGGGTTGTAAGACCTCACGGAAGAACTGGGATGCCAGTGTCTCTTTTCCGAAGCCGTGGTGCGCCTCGTCAACCACGACACCCATGCGCAAACCCTGCTCGCGAAGGGCAGCAATTAGTGTGTCAATGGACGGATTGCTGTCGCTCTCCTTGCGTACATTACGCTTGTCCTTGACGCGCGTGGCGACGGTCTGCCAGGTGGTGACAAAGACATCGCCTCGGCGGCTACCAGCGACCGCACGGTCGTCCGTCAACTCGCGCAGGCGCAACCCGTGAAATTGCTCGCGCAAAAAAGCCTCTGACTGGCCGACCACGCCTTTGAACGGCGCAAACCAGAACCAGACGATATCCTCAAGATGCGAGAAGCGTTCCACGATGGTTCCCGCCATCAGTGTCTTGCCCGAACCGGTCGGGGCTTCGATCAACAGGTAGCCATTGTGGTTTACGACTTTCGCACGGTCTGCAAGGTTTGTTCCAGCGGCATCGAGTAACACCTTGGCTTGCGTGAAGAGACTGACACCGCCCGTGACGGCATCTTCCTGAAACCCTTTGAGGGACTGGATGCTCATACGGAACCTTTCATGCCGAAACGGCGGGCGAGGCTCTCGGGGATCGCCTCATGCTGCACGTGTGAAGCGCGGAGGTGCTGGCCCAGGGTTTCAGGCTGCCAAGAGTAGAGTGTCACGGCGGCGCAACTGGAGATGGCTTTGCGCAACGACGGGAGTAGAGAGGCCGAAAAGCGCGGCACATAGATCAGGGCCGATTCCTCATCGCCTGATAAGAGGAAGTCCCCAAGACTAAATGGTGCGAGCGTGTCTCCGTGGATCATCTGGAGGGCGTTCCAGACCTGCTCATGTTCAATATCAAGCAACCGCCCCGGCGCAATCCGGCGGCAACGCAGGTAGGCGAAGTCACCGCCGAGGGCCGACGAGTCGCCGTAACCTTCGATTGCCCGTTTTACTCGCTGAGCACAAATATCGCGGCAAAGATTCTTATTCGGTTCTTCGGCGTTGGTCTCGGCATTTGAAATCAGGATGAAGCGTCGCTTGCCGCCATCTGTGGCGTTCTGTTTCAAAACCGCTTGCGCTGTCGTGCCAGATCCAGCAAAGAAATCAAGACATATGTCGTTCGGGCCACACCCTATTTGCAGAAAACGCTCAATGAGCGCCACTGGTTTTGGGAACTGCAACACAACCTTGTCATCGAACAGTCGGCGCAGATCATCTGTGCCCTGTTGCGTGTAAATACCATCGATTATCGAAAATGGCTTAACGCCGCGAGCCTCTCCGTCCTCACCAATCAAGTATTGCTTGTATGATATGCTCCATCCGGTTTTCGTCTTTGTAAAATGTAGGCCATTTTCTGTAAGCGTCCGCATGACACGGTCTTTACTCCACCACCACTGGCGTTTTGGCATCACCTCGGTACCATCCGGAGCGGGAATTGGAAACACCAGGTTTGGGCGGGCATCCATGCTCTTTGTCGCTTCGAGGGGCTTTATACGGTACGGCCCCCGCGTCTTTACATTCTCATCTGTGTATTTGTAATAACGTTTTTCCGCGCTGGGATCAGGTGGAAGCCAAAACTCATCGAGCATGGCCTTTGATTGAGCGTAGCAGAACACGTATTCGTGAACGCCAAGAACGTGCTTACTTTTCGCACCTCCGCCGTAACTCTTTTTCCAGATAAAGGTCGAAATCCAGTTTGCATTGCCAAAGACCTTGTTCATCAACATCGCAAGGGCTGGCATCTCGTTGTCGTCAATTGATACAAATATCAATCCATCCTGCCGCAATAGATCCTTCGCGAGGATAAGACGCTGATACATGAACTCGACCCAGGTGGAGTGCCTCCAGGCATCGTTGACATCCACGAAGCGATCATTGTAGACAAAATCACGATTGCCGGTGTTGTAGGGCGGATCAATGTAGATACACTTGACGCGTCCGGCATGGGTCATGCGGAGGTAACGCAGCGCATCGAAGTTGTCGCCCTCGATGATCAGATTCTTGTAAGGTGCAGAGCCGACGCAGAGTTCAGGCTGTAAGTCTAAGGCGACGAAGTCGGCGTTGACGGCCTTATCCCGATCGATCTCGTTAGCTTCCCAGACGAGTCCGAAACGCGTGGCATCGCGGCGGTCGCGTGCCTCAAGAAGCCGGACAAGCTCGTCGTGCGTCAGATGATCGTATTTCGGCATAACGGGGCTCGTTTTTAAGGAGTACGTTTAACTATTCTTCTGTCGAGCGAGGAACGCTTCTACAAGGGCATAGCAGTTCAATGGACGAAGATAAAGCGGAGCAATCGGCATCCGGATGGTCACACTACTGACATACTCCCGCAGATAAGGCACAATATGGGACAGGGCGTTGCCATCTGAAAAATCGTTCCACGCTGTCTCGTCGCCTTCTGTTTTTGTATAAACCGCAACATAACGTGCAGTAAACCTAAACATCGGCTTTTCAATTCCGGACATCAGGTTAAAACCTGCATTGACCACAAGCTTCTTGCCATCGTCTTCAATCGCTCGGCTAAAAGTTGTTAGCTCAAGATTATAGTTTCGTTCCGCAGTAGTCGAAACAAATTCAGCCTCGGACTTGACGAGAAAGATTTTTTCGATGCTAATACCTAGTTCTTTCGTTTGATTCATGATAATCCTCTATGCCGCCAGCGCAAAATTGTCTTTTGGTAATTGCGTGTATTCGGTTGTCACCTGAGGCCTGTATGAATAAGCTTCCATGTAACCATACTCTGGCAATAGGACTTCTTGCGTCCATAGTTGAGAAAACGCAACGGGAGGAGGCGTCGGCATAAACTCCGGATAATACTGGCGCGTCCGCTCGATATCGCGGACTGTAACCCCTGCCAAATACCCCGTCCCCTCCAAAAGAGCATCGCATAAATCATATACGGTGTCCTTAATGGTTTCCTTTTCCTCTTTCGGAACCGCAAAAATCCCTACATTAATGATGTAAGCATCTTCAATGTCCATTGTGACGCGACTGGTATACGCGGGAAGTTTGTAATTGAGAACCTCTTGCAATTTTGTGATCAAATGGCTACTTCCTGACATTTTTAGCTTCCTTCTTAAAATAAATTCTGATGCTTTCTGCTGGACCTTCTAAAGGTACAACATCGTCTCGGTTCAATAAATCCGTATCATAATCTGCAGATCGCCTTAGTTCCAGAAGTTTTTGCAAGTCTCGAAATACAAAATTGACTGACAATGGGTGTTTTTCACAATAAGCCTTTACGAGGAGAAGGACTTTTGAATGGACATCTGTTTTGTCTCGATTCGGATCTAGTTTTCCTATGAGCTGGGCCCACCAATAGATGTCTTGAAAAACAGAATAGTATAGCCTACTGGCCGCTGCATTAAAGTGCTTACCCTCTAAACAGCAATGGTAAGCCCCCCAGTTTTCATCTGCTTTAACATCCAACATAACATCTTTTCGCGCTAACCAAAGGAAAACATGAAGAGTTAAGATGTAGCTTACTGTTCCCTTGGTAAGTTCAATATTTTTACACAATTGGCTCTGAGAGTCAACCCTCTATTCTTTTCAAACAGGGCAGAAGGGTTGATATCATATAGGCAATATGGCTTTCAGTCATCCCCGGGTAGACGCCGATCCAGAGGCTCTGGTTCATAATGGTGTCGGTGTTGACCAAGGGAGCGGCAATACGGTAGTCGGTTCCCGCTTGAAGGGTCTCGAAACAGGGATGGCGCGTGAGGTTGCCGGCAAAGAGGTTGCGGGTTTGGATCTTGTTTTTTTCCAGATACTCCGCAAGCCCATTGCGGGTGACGGGCGCATCTGGGGTCAGGGTCATGAGAAATCCGAACCACGAGGGGTCGGCTTCAGGCAGTGCCTTCTGAATGCGAAGCCACGGAATGTCCTTCACGTCATCAAGAAGAGCGGCGTAGTTGGCCTTGCGTTTCTGGACGAAGGAGGGGAGTTTCTCGAGCTGGGCGCAACCGATGGCTGCCTGCAGATCGGTGGCTTTCAGATTGTAACCGAAATGGCTGTAGACATACTTATGGTCATAACCGAACGGCAAGGTCCCAAACTGGCCTGTGAAGCGGCATCCGCAGGTATTGTCCTTGCCACTGTCGCACCAGCAGTCGCGCCCCCAGTCGCGCATGGAGAGCATGATTTTTTTGAGCAGAGGATTGCTGGTGTAGACGGCTCCGCCTTCGCCCATGGTCATATGATGCGGGGGATAGAAGCTGGAGGTGCCGATATCACCAAAGGTACCTGTGAGTTGGCCGTGGATACGCGAACCTAGGGCGTCGCAGTTGTCCTCGATGAGCCAGAGATTATGCTTCTGGCAGAAGGCTTTAATGGCTTGGACGTCAAACGGGTTCCCCAGCGTATGGGCCAGCATGACGGCTTTTGTCTTGGGCGAGAGAGCTTGTTCGAGTTGCGAGACGTCAGCATTGGCGGTATTGAGTTCAACATCAATAAAGACAGGCACAGCCCCATATTGGAGGATCGGCGCGACGGTTGTGGGAAAACCGCACGCGACGGTGATGACCTCGTCGCTCCGAAGGATCTGCCGTTCTTTGAGAAGGGGAGAGGTCAGCGCCATGAAGGCGAGCAGATTGGCGGAAGAGCCGGAATTGACGAGCAATGCCCAGCGCAGACCCAGATAGTCGGCTAGTTTCTTCTCGAAGGTGCGCGAATAGTCACCGTAGGTCAGCCAGAAGTCGAGCGAGGCGTCTACCAAGTTTGTCATCTCGCGTGCATCAAAACGACGGCCAGCGTAGCTCACCCGCGTCTCACCCGCGACAAAGGGCGCGTCCTGCTGCGGCGCGTGAACGAGCTGATAATACTCAGCCACTTTCTGGAGGATGTCTGCTTTAAGTGTTTCTTTAGCATTCATTTTTTTTAGCATCCGAAAGGAACGAAAAATTCGAAAGAGTTGTATTCAAAATTCGATCAATGCCCACTTTAGGGTAAGAAGAAAAATTTACCAATAAGCCTAATTGAAAATGAGAGGCATGTAAATAATTAATAATTTGCGCTTTATGCTCATCAGCGACTATCTTTACAGCCTTGAGTTCAATGATTATTTTATTGTAACAAACAAAGTCAGGTATGTATTTTTGTTTTAGTGGTTCTCCTTTATAATGCAAGGGGAGTTCTTCTTGGGCTTTGAAAGGAATCCCTTGTAGTAAAAATTCCTTCTCTAGGCACTCTTGATATACGGCTTCTAAGAAACCAGGCCCCATGGTTTTATATACTTCAAATATTGCACCTTGGATGGCAAAACACTCTTCTTTATATAAGATGATACTCATGTTTAGACATCTTTCGATATTTTCGTATTTTTCGGATGCTGTTCAATAAAGCTATCGATATCTGATAAACAGAGCTGCAAAGGGGAGTCGGTTTTCATCTGCTTGTACCAGTGAGCGGTGCGCTGAATCATCTCTTCGAACGACCAGGTCGGGTGCCAGCCTAGGCTTTTTTTCGCCTTGTCAATCTTGAGACGGAGAATCCCTGCTTCATGAAGATGATAAGGTGAGCTGATGTCTTCCCAGCTTCCTGATCCCCATGCTTTAATAAATAGGTCTACTAATTTGCCAACGGTTCGTTCGCTTTCCTTTTCGGGTCCGAAATTCCATCCTTCACACCACTGAGGGGAGGGATCGGAGATCATCTTTTCTGCTAAGGTTAGGTAGCCAGAGATCGGTTCCAGTACGTGTTGCCAGGGTCGAATGGCCTGTGGGTTTCGGACCTTGAGCGTTTCTCCTGACTGAATCGCCTTCACTAAATCGACAACAATGCGGTCCGCGGCGAAGTCGCCACCCCCGATGACATTGCCCGCGCGAGCAGAGGCGAGTTGGACGCCATGCTTTTGAAGTGTTTCCGGGTTGAAAAAAGCACTGCGGTAGGAAGCGATCAGGATCTCGGCAGCGCCCTTGCTGGCGCTGTAGGGGTCATAACCTCCCATGGGATCCTCCTCGGAATAGCCCTCTTCGCGTTCGCGATTCTCATAACATTTGTCGGTTGTGATGCAAATCACCGCGCAGGGCTTTTCAGAAATGCGCACCGCATCCAATAGACTGGCTGTGCCCATGACATTGACCTCGAAGGTCTCAAAGGGTTCTCGATAACTGGCCCGGACGAGGGGTTGCGCAGCAAGGTGGAAGATCACCTCGGGTTGGCATGCGAGGAGGGCTTTCTTCATCTGTTCACGGTCACGGATATCGGCGATCCACTCTCCTACAAGAAGTTTTTGAATGTTGGAGAGTTCATAATTGGAAGGGGTTGTGGGCGGTGGTAGGGAATAGCCATAGACTTTCGCGCCGAGGCCATGGAGACAGAGGGTCAGCCAGCTTCCTTTGAAGCCCGTGTGCCCAGTAATCAATACCCGCTTGCCTCTGAAAATATCGATTTTCATTTTTCCCACACCTTCCACGGGGCATTGCCTTTTTCCCAGTGGTTTTCGAGGTTGATCTTGTCGCGTAGCGTATCCATGGCAGCCCAGAAACCTCGATGTTCATACGCAGCCAGTTCATTATCTTTCACGATCAAGGGAAGCGTGTGGCCCTCCCAGTTCGTAACGTCATCCTCGATGTAATTTATAGCTTTTGGATTCACCACGAAGAAGCCACCATTGATCCACGCGCCGTCCCCAAGCGGTTTTTCTTGAAAGGCTGTGACTACGCCCGAGTCATTCATCTCCACTGCGCCATAGCGTCCAGGGGGCTGCACGGCCGTGAGGGTCACCAGCTTTTTGCTTTTTTTATGGAAGGAGGTCAGCTTCTTGATGTCAATATCAGCGACACCGTCTCCATAGGTGAAGTGGAAGGGTTCATCCTCTAGATAGTCCGCGACGCGCTTGAGGCGTCCGCCGGTCAGTGAATTCATTCCCGTATCTACGAGGGTCACACGCCAGTCCTCGCTATTTTGCTGGTGGACGATCATCTTGTCCCGCTTCATGTCGAAGGTGACATCAGAGGTATAAAGGGCGTAATTTTTAAAGAAATCTTTAATGACGTCACCCTTATAACCGAGGCAGATAATGAAGTCATTAATGCCTTGCGCGTGATAGATCTTCATGATGTGCCAGAGAATAGGATACCCACCGATCTCAATCATGGGTTTTGGTTTCAGATGGGATTCCTCTGAAATACGTGTTCCCAAACCACCTGCCAAGATTACAGCCTTCATAGGGGATTCTCCTTTGACTTGTACGCATAATAACAAATGAGTGAGAGAATGGAAAGAAAACCGAAGCACGAGAGGAGAATACTCCAGTGAATGATCTTCGAGTGATAGCGGAAGACGATGGTGTGAGTTCCTGGGGGGACAAGGACTCCGCGGTGCATCATGTTGACCCGGAATATCGGGGCTGTTTTTCCATTGATGGTGGCCTCCCAACCAGGGTAATAGGTGTCTGCGAGCACGAGGAGGGATCCCTCTTTAGTGAGCGCTTTTAGAACGATCTGCGTGGCTCGGTCACGGGTGAAGGTTACAGAGTCCTCTGTGATAGAATGGTCTGGACTTTTTTTCCACGTGGCCAGTGTTTCATGGATGGTCTTGAGATCCTGTTGGGTGTGCAGAAGGGTGGTCTGTGTGGGGTCAAGTCGTCCAGCCACGCTTTCTTGTTTAATCTCCTGAATTGTGGATAAGCACTGGAGCTGTTTTGCGAAACGAGCTCGCGGCAGAGGATTTGGAAGCTGATACAGGTAAGAGACGAGAGAGGTTTTACCTTTGTCGATCAGAAAGGGGAGGTCATTCGTCTTTGCGGGGAAAGTGAGAAGGATCCATTTAACAGAAAGCGCTTCCAGCCATTGATAATAGGCTTTCATTTTCTGCTCGGATCGAAGTTCCACGAGGAGACCGAAGCGGTTGTGGTCGCCGATGAGGTCCACTACCCAGCGAGGGGAGATGCCAGCATAGGCGGTGAGGGAGGGAACCCCCTGGAGAAGATTCGAGTTGGGCTGAACCAGATTTCGCTGAAGGAAGTAAGGGGTCAGATCGCTAGCCCATCCCTTAGCGAAGAAAAACATCTTTTGGTGATTCCAGAGTGCATCCGGGGAATAGTTTCTCCCAGGTTCTTGCTTCATAATCTTTGTGGCTTCTGTGGCTGTGAGCCAAGCTTGGCTATCAGCCATCGGGTTCTGGCGTTGATTATGATAGACGAGATCGACCATGGCAAAGATGACTAGTAACAAACCGATGAAGAGGCGGTTTCGTGTAGTTGCCGTCGGGGGGAGAAGGTCGGAGAGCTTGACCTGTAGCCATGTCAGGCCAAGACCTCCTAGCAGACAGATCGACAGAACCGTGACAAAGAGGAATCGTGTGGGAAAACGAAAGGAAGAAAACCCCGGGATCGTGTGGAATGCGATTTCATATAAGGGGAGCAGAGGAGTGAGAACCATGCAGAACGAGAGAACCCCTACAAAACTCCAGAATAGGGTATGGCTTGTCATTGCCTGTCGGGGTTTAAGACCTTGCTTTTCTTTCACAAAATGCACCAAAGCCATGCCAATTGCGATAAAGGCTAGCAATAGGGTTAGCATTCCTGCATAACCATAAACCTCCCAAAACAGTGCCTCTTTACTGAAAGTAAAGGTGATGTTAGAGATGTCACCATAGAAGTAGGGAGAAAAAAAGGTCAGCATAAATGCGGGAGGATAGGGGGAGGCGAGGGCAGCTTCAAGCGAGAGTCCTCCTGCCCGATCGGAGAAGGTTCCTAGTTCCCAGAGGGGTAACAACGAAGTCATCCCCATAAGCGTTCCGAGGAGTGTCGCAATGCCGAGGCTCAAGACGAGGGTTGTACCTGTAGCACAAAGGAGCCTTATTGGACGGATCTGAAGGATGCCGAGAAGCCGCCAGAGGATCAATAAGCCATAAAAGAGTCCACAGATGTAGGCAGTCTGAGGAAATCCTGCTTGAACCTGCATACCGAAGCAGAGTGCGAAGAGCATCACCCAAAAGAGGGTTCTAGTCTTTGGGGTTTGAGGTATTTCGGCATTGGTTTTAAAACTAAGCAGGGCTCGATCCAGACAAAAGAGTGCATAGGGAAAGAAAGCCACGGTGCCGATGATGCCAAGGTGACGCATTTGGCAGACAAAGAATCCAGACCACGCAAACGAAAAGCCAGAGAGAAAGGCTCCAAAGCGTGAGGCGCCCAGATGTCTTGCCAACACATAGGTTCCTGTGGAGGTAATAATCAGAAGTATGCCATACAAGAGACCGAGTGCGAGGGCCGGGGGGAAGAGTGAAAAAAGAAGCATGGAGAGCGGGTCGACCGATAAAGGAGTACCGGTCATGATATTGGGCGTCCAGAAGGGAAGTTCGCCCGAAGCGATCAACCTTCCAGCTTCAACGCGTGCAGGGAATTCGCCATCAGCAATGTCAGAAATGAAGACATCTGAAGGTATAGGAATCTCCTGGCCTAGAATAAGGCGGTGATAAGGCGCAAGTACAGCAACGCACAAGGCAGTCAAAATGCAGAGATGTTTAAGCGATTCTTTCATAAAAAGGATCAACTTGTCTACCGTTCAGGTTGTTTTTCGGCTAAAGGGTCTGGCTGGTAGAACCAGAGCGCTAAGGAGGCATGATCGCCATAGAGTGTGATACGAGGATTAGGTTGCGTGATGGCCTTTGCCGGAATCTCAAAACTAATCTCCGAGAAAACATCTTTCTCCTCTCTAATAGGAATTTCAAAATAACAAGCCTCCTTTTCGTCAACATGAACGCGCAGTTTAAGAGGTGAGTTAAATCCGAAGCTATAGGAGCCTAGACTGGATCGATTACGTAACTGGAGATTCAAGGTGCCTGTTGTTCGTAAGAGAACCTTGAGGCGTTGCCCAGGGGTGCAATGAATCGTCATGCTTTCACTTCCGATAATGGCACGTCCAGCCTCGGCAATCAGGTTGGTGCCACATATCCCAGAGAGGAGTAGGGGAGCATAACGAACCTTGTAGAAACGACTAAAAGAGGAGTAGTCACAACGTTTCTCGTCCTTGAGGTATCCGACATCAAGACGGTCGACCTCCCGCCATCCGCGGAGAACTGAAAAAGAAGTTTTTTCGAGAGGATTGATGCTACGTTTAAGGACAGACCACTCTGCCTTGGCAAGGAAACGGTCATCGAGCGTGAGCGGGGTCTTTGAGGTGTAAAAAATGTTTGTTTTGGTGCCGATGAACGTGGTGATGAGGGGTTCAAGTAGCCAGTAGTCAAACTGATACTCCTTATGGTATTTGATCAGCTCGAAATTGACGGCAATTTCAGGATCAGGGATGAGAAAGTCAGGCGAGTAGAGGCCATTGAGATGCATCAGCCGATGGCCATGTATGTTGTAAGCGGGGGCATAGAGACTTCCCAGACTAGCCTTTTCAGGCAGAAGCGTACTCATGGTATTTAGGGCTTTATACTCTTGATTAGAGACATGGCTGTTTAAATCGAAACAGCAGAGCATCCACACCGCCGTGATACTCTGATAGCCGAGCAATACCCACAAGGGGAGCGACCTAAAGCGGGGTGTAGCCTCGATCTTTCGGGTGAGCCAGGTGGCCCCCTCGGCTATATAGATCAGCCAGAGCGGTAAAATCCAAGCCAAGTAACGGTCTAGATTGGTGTTTTGCCAGCCACTGGTGGCAATACCACCGAGGGCGATAAGGATGCCAGATAGCCACCAGAGCTCTCGCCAAGAGCTCTTATGAAGCCAGGGGCGGCGCCAGATGCCGATCCAGGCAAAGAGCGCACCAAAAAGAGGTATGAAAAAGAATTCTCGGGGGGCCACTTCAGGGATACCCAGAAAGAATTCACGAAGCATCCGTATGGCATCCTTGGAGCTTAATAAGATCGCCGGAAGGAATTCGAATTGCTTGAAGTAACCTTTGTAAATGATGGAATGAAATTGGGCATCCCCCGTCAGCCACAGATTGAAAAGGGGTACACCAAGGGCAGAGAGGCCCCCGAGGAGTCCAGTAAGCCACTCGCCTTTTGATGCAGACTCTTTCCAGAGTAGCCGACGCACGAGCAATAAGAGTGGAAAGAAAAACGCGAGGATGCTTCCTTCGGGTCTGCACCAGGGTGCTATAACCAAGAGCACAGCAAACGTTCGTAGACGTCCAGCTAGGAATGTAGCAAAGAGGGCTGCACTGATGGCCATAAAGAAGCCCGTGTCCGACTGGCTAAACGCGCTGATGGCAGCTTGGCCGTTGAGAGCCAGGAGAAGCCCTGCAACGCCTCGTGCAAGAGGGGTTTGGCAGAGGCGGATCGCGATGACACCCCAAGAGAGGATAAAAATGAGGAAGAGTATGGCATTCAAGGCAAACCCAGCTGTAATGAGATTGTCACCCGTGGCGCCGAGGGCGTAGGGGATTGCCAAGAGAAAGGGGTAGAGGTGGGAGGTGGTTCCGGTTGAGGGCTTATCGCCAGGGGAGAAGATGAAAGGTTGGCCCTCAACGATCTGACGAGCGGCTTGACAGTAGAGGATGGTATCAGGCTGGGGCATGGCGATGTGATTATCAGGGGAGGCCATGGCTCCGACAAAGTAGTAGGCACCTATTTGAATCAGTCCACAAAAGAGCATAAGCTTTAAGAGCTCTGAAGGTGACAGAAGAAAGATCTTGTTAAGATTTGTTTTCATGGTGTAGAAATATAGCAAAAGATGTGACGAAAAGGAATAATCGTTTTGTTTTCATTTTTTGCTCTAAAAAGCATTTTTCAAATTGCACTGCTCGCAACAATGTCCTATATTAATAAATTGTGCCTAATGAACCCCATAAAGTAATGTCCTTGCGTCCGATTACCCACGCCTCGGCTACCAAGTTGGTTATCCTTCCTCCTGAACCACGAGAGGGGAAGAAGTCGGGAATTCTCTATGAGCGTATCGAGCAGGTCAGTTGTCAGCATTGTGGTGCTATTGTGTCTGTAGGGGCGGCACGTCCCCTCTCCTTTATTCCTTGTCCGGAGTGTTCGGGTAAGGTCTTTGTGCCTGCGCGCTTAGCTAATTTTCTCTTTCAAGGGCCTGTTGGAGAGGGGGAGATGGGGTCTATCTATCGGGCGACGGATGAGACCATCAGGCGTGAAGTGGCGATCAAGCTTTTGAGAGGGTCTTATGCGGGTGATCCGGAATCCTGCGAGCGTTTGCGCCAGGAGGCTTGTGCGCTCGGTAAGGTAAACCATTCACGTGTTGCTCAAGTCTATTCATTAAACTTTTCGAATGGCCATCCCTATTTGGTCATGGAACTTGTGACTGGGGAGGACTTTGAGAAGAAGCTCCAGCAAGAGGGGCATCTTGATGAACGCGTTGTCTTGCGGATGGCAGGGGATGTTGCAGAGGGGTTGGCTGCCTTAAATCGCGAAGGGCTCGTTCACAGTGATATTAAGCCTGGAAACATTGTCATGGATCGGGATGGCAATTCTAAGCTGGTGGATTTTGGTCTGACCGGGATGTCAAGGTATGACAGCAACCACAAATTAATGGGGACGCCTGATTATATTGCTCCTGAGCTTATTCGGGGAGGAAAGGATACACCCAGTAGCGACATGTTCAGCTTGGGGGCGACGCTTTACCACTTGCTTTCGGGGCGTCCTCCCACATTGGGTGAGACGCCTTCCGATGTGGTTAGGGCTCGTGTGGAGAAGATTCCTATACCCCCCTTGCAGGATGTTGCTTCTTATGTTTCTCAGGCGACCTGTCGGATGGTGATGAAGATGCTTGAGTATGTGCCAGAGGAGCGCCTCCAAAATAGTGATATTTTAGCGTATGAAGTTAAGGAGGCCGTCAAGCAGCTGGATATTACTGCTCGTGATACGGATGCTTTTAGTTCGGAATTAGGGAATGAGTCCAACTTTTCGCCAGAGGAGAAGGCGTTGGTTAAGGTGGAGAACGAGGAGAAGGTGGTTGATCGCGTAGGGATTAGCGCTGACTATTTTGCGGACCCCGTCCTGCCGCTTGAGGTGTTAAAGCCGAAGGAAGAGGTCAAACCTCAAAGCCCCTCAAAGGTTGGAAGATTGATCTTCTTGTGTCTCTTGTTGCTTGTTGCAGGGGTTGCGATTCTGGTTCAGTTTCCGCCTTATGACAAGATATGGGCCTCTTATTGCGTGAAGACATCCGCGTACGTCAATGAGTTGGCAGCGCGAAATCCGGCGGTGGATACGGTCTTAAGGTGGTGCAAAGAAAAAATAGGTGTCGGTAGCGATTTTGTGAATACTCAATTGGGGCGGGTGGATGCTCAATCTGTGATTTTAGTTCCACCTCTTTCCGATTTTGTTGTTGAGGAAAAAGCAGCATGGATGATCACTAATGTTGGTAACCAGCCCAAACGTGGAAGCGCGCTGCAGAAGGACGGGGCATTGATGATTCAACTGCCAGGGGTCACGGTTGATCAGTTTTCCACCTGGAGGGTTGGGTATGACCATGCTCGCTTTATCTGGACCAAGGTTGCGACAGACACTTATGCTTTTTCAGGAAGAATCCTCTCTGCGGCCAATCAAAATCCTCAAGATGTGACAGGTTTGCAGGTGAAAGAGGCGGATGCTTCAACTAACGCGTGGGTTCTGTTTGGAATATCGGGGGGCAATGAACTCTTTTTGCAAGTGAGAAGTTCTGATAAGAAGATGGTGCTGATCCGGAGCGAGAAGACAATGAGCCAACAGCCCTATCTGATGCTCATTCGCAGGGGCCCTGATTTTGAGGCCCTTCACTCGGTTGATGGCAAAACGTGGACATCCTTTGGAAAAGGCGTATTGAAATTGCCAACAAATCATGTCGCGGGCTTCGCCATCTCAACCGTTTCTCCCGATACGACCACGACCGTCAAGTTTGATGCGATGCGCCTTGTGTTACCCAAATGAGACAGAAAGGTGGCTTTCGAGTAAATCGCAGTTGCAATCCGTAGGAATGAAGGGGTATAATTAAAAGTCTTATTAGCATAACTCTATGAAATGGACACCCAAAGAGAGTTTTTGGAAAAGTGCACGAGTTCGTCTGGGCTTGTTCATTCTGCTTTCGCTTGCTTGTTTACTGATCACCCTTGATCAGGGGTGCCGACTTGGTCTGATCGCGCAAGACACCTCAGTATGGACCATTGTCGTCACTTCGGTTGCTGAGGATATTAAGAAGGCGTTAGACGGATACGATCATCCTAATGCTACTTCAGGGAAGGAGTTGCAGAAAAAGGACGAGTTTGGACAGCTTGTCCATAGCGTGAATGAGATGGTTTCCAATCTTTCAGAGCGGACCCAGGAGCTCAAAGAGGAGAAAAAACATCAACTCGCCCTTCTCGCTAGCATCCCCGATTGCGTTTGTCTCTTTGACCAAGAGGCACGATTGACCAAAGTGTATAAACAACCAGACTTGGTCTTGCCCCTGCGTGGCCTGCATGTGGGAGATCCTTTAAAGGAGCCTTTTTTCCTCGGCCCTGATGGCAAGCAACTCCAGTTGGTTGTTCAGAAGGCGTTCACGAACGGAAAACCTCAGTTGGCGTTTATCTCCATGCGCGAGACGACTCAATCGTTTCGTCATTTCGAGGTCAAGGCCTGTAAAATCAACGACCAAGAGGCTTTGGTCGTCTTTAAGGATATTTCGAGGGATAAACGAGAGAACGACTTTAAGAAGCAGGCCGAGGGACATCTTGTCCGTGTTGAGAAGATCGAGAGCCTAGGGACCTTGGCGGCGGGCATTGCTCATGATGTAAACAGTATGTTGACGGTGATTCGAAACACATTAGAGGTGACATGGCAGAATCCATTGCAGAGCGAGATTGAGGCCATAAAAACCATTCTTCAAGCAGCCGAGAAGGGGACCCAGTTGACGCATGAGCTGATGACGTATGCGGGCCAGAACCAGCTTAATTTCCAACGAACAGATCCCAATAATCTAGTCTTAACCATGGAGAAATTGCTGCAGGGGGTGATGGCCTCGAATGTGATTCTTGAGCTAAACCTTGGCAGGGATCTTCCCAAGGCTGATGCCGATCCTCACCAGTTCTGGAAGGTTTTGTTGAACCTCTTGAAGAATGCCTCGGAGTCGATGAATGGGATGAGGGGGGCAGTCCGGATCAGTACGTATACCTTCAACCTGACAGAAGAAAATAAACATGACTTCTTCTGTACGCATTCGTTGACAAACGAACCCGGTGTCGTGATCGAGGTCTCTGATACTGGAATTGGCATCCCAAAAGAGATTCTGAAGCGTATTTTTGAGCCTTTCTTTTCCACAAAGTCCTCTGGTCGTGGGCTGGGCTTGGCCACAGCTTTCGGGATTGTGGATGCCCACAATGGCGCGATTGCCCTCTCGTCTGAGGTGGGGAAGGGAACAACCTTCCGTATCTGGTTGCCCCTTTCGAAGGCAGGAGCTGGAGAGATTGTTGCGGAGAACCAAAAGCCAAGGATGACTGGCACGGCAAGCAAAAGAGTATCTGAGGGGCGTCCGTGTGTGTTGGTTATCGAGGATGATCGTGCGGTACTTCAAACAACCCGTATCCTTCTCAGCTCTCTGGGGATTGACTCTCTGGAGGCGACGAGCAAACGGGATGCCGTGGGGGTTTTCAGAAAGAATATGGAGCGAATCAATCTTGTTCTGTTGGATGCCACCATCGAAAATATGGACAATGTCAAGCTCTTGTCGCTCCTGCGCGAGTACAAGGCTGACGTGCCGATTGTGGTCGTTTCAGGGTATAGAGAGAAGCGCATCCGCGAGCTCTTCGAGACGCATGCTTATGAAGGGTTCCTCGGAAAGCCCTACACGCGTGACCAGTTGGTCCAAGCCCTTTCCCCGTTTGTTCCTATGCCGTAACAAATGCCTTTTCAAACATCACTTGCCAGCTTTTGGGGTTGGCCATGAAGAAGTGACAGGGTTTGCCCGAACGGTCGCGAACCTCTTTCTTTAACTCTTTGTTAAGTGGGTTCAGAACCGCGACCAAAAGCTCGTTTCCCATCAGCAGGAAGGGCAAGACCCCTTTGACGTGACAAAAGGTGGGGTGCAAGGTGCTGATGGCTGCGGGAGTGGGCTCGAAAAACTCGATTGGGATGGGGGGCACAGAGCTGGCGTGATACATCATCTCTAAAAGCTTGTCCGTATATTCTGGATGTCCCTCGTCAAGGATTGCTAAAGCGGAGATGAGTAAGGGTATTTCGGTCACAGGGCGATCCGTAAGGGCGTTCATTACATCCATACAGAGTTCCTTAGGAATAAAATCATGATCATGCCAGTACCAGACGAGATCCATCTCTGCGGAGGCACAGGCATGGCTTAGGGAGTGGACATCTGTCGGCAACTCGATCGGAAGGATGGGCAACGCATCGAAAGCGTTTTGAGCTTGAGCTTCTGCAGCTTTTGAAGCCGTAATTTCAGAGTCCATCTCAGAGAGAGCCGCGACACGTTCGATCGCTAGCTGTGCGGGCATATGATTTGGGAAGGCTTTCAAGTGCTCGGAAAGAGCCTTTGCATTCTTGAAATCATTCTCTATGAGCAGGACATCCACAAGTCGGACTAGGATATCGCGGCGCTTCTCGTCTTGTTTGGTCTGCTCGTACGCCACGGCAAGAAACTCCAGCGCAGTCCTGTCCTTGGGCATGGTTTGAAGCATGTCTTCAAAAAAAGCAATAGCCTCTATCATTTTCGGTTCAGATAATGCCATGGGAACTCCTTTTCTGTGACTTCACTGCTCCTCAAGTTACAACATTTCAAAGCATACACTTTTATTCTGGATTTGCAAGATTAAGGTGGCTTTTGCGCTCAATTTGTTCTTGCTAACAGCCTGCACTTTGATCTATTATAAAAAACTATGGCTCAAACATATCAATATGCCAATTTTCAGAGTGCGCTTCTTGACCGAAAAATACTGACTGAGGAACAGCTTCAGCATGCGTTGGCTGATGCTGGAAAAACTCCCTTAGAGAAGCATTTGGTCAAAACAGGCTTGGTTTCGCCGGAGGTATTGACGCTGGGAGTCTCGGCTTATTTTAATCTGACGCCAATTCAGCTTCCCTCGACCTTCATCCCGCCAACTGAACTCCTTGCGTTGATTCCTGTTAAGAACTTTGTCCGGCTCAAGGCTGTGCCATTGATGAGGTTGGGTAAATATTTGACCATTGTTTTTGGTGATCCGTTTGACCTGATGGCGCAAGAGGAGATTGAGCGACTGACGCAATTGGAAATCATACCGCTTGTCGCCTTTGAAAAGGAGGTCATGGATGCGCTGAGCCGAGCACAGTCTCAGCAAGACGCTTCTAATCCAGGCTTGGCGATGGAAAGCATCATGAAGAATCCGGATGCGGACGTCGAGTTCACGACGGAACCCAAGGAGGAGAGCATTGAGCAGGGGCTTGAGAGTGCCGACGAAGCCCCGGTTATCAAAATGGTGAATATGATGTTGGTTGAGGCGTTGCGAACGAATGCCAGTGATATTCATTTTGAAGCTATGGAAAAGACCTCGCGCTTACGGTATCGCATTGATGGTACCTTGGTTGAGCGTCCGAGTCCTCCGCGGTCGTTACATAATGCGATCGTCTCGCGTATTAAAATTATGTCAGACTTGGATATCGCCGAACGCCGGAACCCCCAAGATGGTCGTTTCAAAATTAAGGCCTTGAAAAAGGAAGTGGATATCCGCGTGAGTATTCTGCCTACGATTCATGGCGAAAAGGTGGTGATGCGTACGTTGGACAAGACCAACTTGGCACCTAGCCTTGCAGCGCTAGGATTGGATGATTTTGCTTATCAGGCCATGCACCATGCGATTGAGCAGCCCCATGGAATTATCTTGGTGACAGGCCCTACGGGCTCTGGCAAAACAACAACGCTTTACTCCTGCTTGCAGGACTTGAATACCCCAGACGTGAATATTGTAACTGCGGAAGACCCTGTTGAATACCAGCTTCACGGTGTCAACCAGGTGCATGTGAATCAGTTGGTGGGGCTCACCTTTTCGTCGGTTTTGCGCTCTGTGTTGCGTCAAGACCCTGATATTGTGCTGGTGGGTGAAATTCGAGACGGTGAGACCGCGGATATCGCGGTGAAGGCTGCTTTAACAGGTCACTTGGTGCTGAGCACGTTGCATACCAATGATGCGGCGGGCGTGATCGCTCGTCTTGTCGACATGAAGGTTCCGCCCTTCCTGATTGCTTCCTCGCTGATCTTGGCTCAAGCGCAACGCTTGTATCGCAAGATTTGTCAGTTTTGCAAGAAGCCCATGGACGTGATTGACCCAGCTGTATTTCTGGCGAATGATATCAAGCCTGACTTCTTTGAGGGCTCGACCATCTTTGAGCCTGGACCGGGGTGCTCGAAATGTGTCCAAGGTTTTAAGGGGCGGGGTGCGATCATGGAGGTGTTGACCATGACAGATGAGATCCGAAACATCACGGTGCGCGGGGGAACAGCCTCTGAAATCCGTGAGGCAGCGATGCGAAATGGTATGGTGACGTTGAAGGAAGCTGGACTCAGGAAGGTCAAGGCCGGGTTTACGTCTATTCGTACAGCCCTAGAAGTGACAGGTTCGGAATAGTCAACAAGGAGATAGTATGGCAGGTAAAAAAGGTGAAGTAAGAATAACAGGTATTAGTCAGATCTTGTCAAAGGAGTTGATTCCCTTCACACGCCAGTTGGCCAGTATGTTAAACGCAGGTATGTCTGTTCTCGTCTCGCTAAGTACCCTGGAGGAGCAGTGCGAGCATCCGGGGTTTAAGCTGGTACTGAAGAGTTTACGTGAAAGCGTGGAGAGCGGATCACCTGTCTCAGACGGTTTGAGAAAATTCCCAAGAGTTTTTGATGATATGTATGTCAACATGGTGGCTGCTGGCGAAAAGAGCGGTCAGTTTGCAGGTGTGTTAAAACGTCTTGCGGCTATGCTTGACTCCACGGCACGTTTGGTGCGGAAAGTCAAATCAGCCATGACCTATCCGACGGTGATTTTGTGTTTGGCGCTCGTGATCGCCGCGGGCCTGATCACCTTTGTTGTGCCTGTTTTTGCCGATATGTTTTCTGGTTTCGGACAGAAACTCCCTCTCCCGACGCAACTCCTCCTCGATCTGAGCGGGCTTGTCAGATCACGGTGGTATGTGTTTATTGTTGTTATCGGAGGATCTGTTTTTACCTTTAAAAAATGGGTAGCAACGCCTATTGGTGAGTATAAATTTGATGATTTTAAACTAAAGCTTCCTGTCTTCGGCTCCTTGATTCAGAAGGTTGGCGTCTCAAGGTTCTGTCGGCTCTTTGCTCAAATGCTCACCAGCGGTGTCCCTATTTTGGACTCCATGGATATTGTTGGAAGGTCATTGGGTAATAAGGTGATGGAAGAGGCCATTCTTTCTGCGCGTGCCAGCGTGGAACAAGGCAATCTGTTGAGCGTCGCGCTTGAGGGGAAAGCATGCTTACCCCTCTTGATGATTCGTATGATTGCTGCTGGCGAGAAGAGCGGACGTGTTGATGAAATGCTCGAGAGCGTTGCCAACACCTACGATGATGAAGTCGAGAGCACCTTGGCCGCCTTGACCTCCTTGATGGAACCCTTCTTGATGGTTTTCTTGGGTGTCATCATTGGTGGTATCGTGGTCGCCATGTTTTTGCCGATCTTCAAGCTGGGCACGGTGGTGGGGTAAGGGACCGTTAACTCCGCCTGTTCGATTTTCCTCCCAAGAGGGGGAGGGAAATCGATATTGTGTCGCGTGCCTAGCTGTGGTATAGTAATTCACTTTCATTTCGAGGGATAGACAAGTATGTCGAAAATTTTAATTGTTGATGACGAAGCACGGATCCTCATGTTGGTGCAGAGCCTCTTGAAGGCAAATGGGTATGAGGTTGTGACGGCGAATTCAGGTTCTGCTGCTATCGAGTGCTTTAAAAAAGAGGCCTTCGATATCGTCGTGAGCGACTTGCGCATGACGCCCATGGATGGAATGGTACTCTTTAAGGAGCTGAAAGCCTTAAAGGATCAGCTCACCTTTGTCCTTCTGACTGCCTATTCCTCGGTTGAAACCGCTGTCGAGGCTACAAAGTCAGGTATCTTTGACTACATGACCAAACCGTTTAAGGTTGACGAAATGTTGGCTACGGTGAAACGGGCCGTGGAACACGCTCAGAAGCAAAATGTTGCTCCCCGCGTGAATGCGGATACCCCGCTTCGGTATCAATTTGAGAATCTGATCGCGACCAATTCTTCCATGCTGGATGTCTGCAAGAAGATCGAACGCGTGGGGCCAACCTCTGCAACCATCCTTATTAATGGCGAGAGCGGAACAGGTAAAGAGGTTATTGCACGGACTCTGCACAAGGCAAGCCCTCGTAAAGATAAGCCCTGGGTGGCTGTGAATTGTGCCTCCATCCCTGAAAATCTGATGGAGTCTGAGATGTTTGGTCATGTTAAAGGAGCCTTCACCGGAGCTGTATCAGATAAAGAGGGGCTTTTTGAGGTTGCAAATGGCGGTACACTCTTCTTAGATGAGATTTCATCACTCCCCATGGCTCTTCAAGGAAAGCTTCTTAGAGTCTTGCAAGAGAAGGAATTGCGTCGTGTTGGTGGAACAAAGAACACCCCTGTTGATGTTCGTGTTATTGCTGCGAGTAACACGAGCCTCGAACTTCTTGTTCAAAAAGGTATCTTTCGTCCAGACTTGTACTATCGTTTTGCTGTCATTACCCTCGATATTCCGCCACTGAGGGATCGTCCAGAGGACATTCTGCCCTTGGTATCCCATTTCTTGCATTTAGAGACGGAAAAAACAAAGGTGCAACCAAAGATATCCAAGGAGGCCCGGGATATTCTGGTTGCTTATCGGTGGCCTGGCAATGTTCGGGAGCTCGAGAATGCCATTAAGCATGCCGTGACCTTCCTAATGGATGAGGAAGAAATTACACCGGAACTCCTTCCGCCACGTGTTGTGAAGGAGGCTCGACAGTCTACAGGTCAGCCTCGTGCTGCTGTGTTCCCGGCTTCTGGAGGCGAGGCTGACACAGCGAATGGCTCCCTGAAGAGTTTTCTTCGTACAAAGGAGAAGGAGTATATGGAGCAGATTCTCGCCTCGACCCAAGGGGATAAGGAGAAGGCGGCTCAAACGCTCCAAGTCAGTTTGGCCACCCTTTATCGAAAACTCTCAGATGAAGAGCCTGTCCCCCAGAAGGGTTGATCTTTTCAAAAACGAGAGAGAATCCTTCTCGAAAGTGAGAATTGAGGGTTTCTAGCCTTGCTTTCAAGTCTCAGATGTGCTTAAATTAGGCTGAAAAGAACAAAAAAGACGAATTACTACACTTGGCACACAAGTTGCTTTATAAACTAAACAACCGACATAGGTGCCGGTGTAAAAACAACTAGAAAGGGATACACTATGAAGATGAATCGTAAAGGTTTCACACTTGTTGAAATTATGATCGTTGTAGCTATTATCGGTATTTTGGCCGCTGTTGCTATTCCGAACTTCCTGAGATCTCGTAAGATTTCTCAATGCAACTCCTGTATCGCAAACATGAAGCAGCTCGAAGGTGCTCGTGAACAGGCATTGCTGTCTGGCATGACATCGATCGGTTTGGCATCACTTTGTGGCGCTGGTGCTTATGTGAAGACGACTCCAGTTTGCCCGGCAACCAGGGCCAGCTATTCAGTTGATGCTACATCAGCTATTGTTTGCCCGAACCCCACGACAGGCGGTACCGAGACAGAATACATTCACTCCCTGTACAAGTAAGCGTCTGCTGATTGTATGAATAAGTTAAGGACGTGGAGTTTTTCCACGTCCTTTCTTTTTTATTGATAGGTCTCTTGAATGATGCGGTTGTCAGGGGTATAGGAGTCTGGCTCGCCGTAAAGCTTGTGCGCATATTTAACCAACTGGTTGACGCGATCAACGCTTTCCAGTGCCAGATCAAGGAACCTGCGTTGTGCTTCTGTGAGAGGGCCAGCCTGCTCTTTTCCAATGATCTCAATCACGCTGTTGGTGATGGTGAGTGGCTGGCTGATCTCTTGAATCAATTCGGCAAAACGTTGCATGTATTCAGCATGTGTCAGCTTATGGGCTTTCGCCTTTTTTATCTCCGTTTTACCCGTCTCGGAAATGATTTCTATCTCTTGAGTAGGCTTTAAAAAGGCTCTAAGCCGTTCTTTAGATGTCTCTGTAGAGGACCGCAAGGTATCCCGAAGCGAACGGAGCTGCTCGATCATCAGAGCATCGTCGGATTTATTCTCGTGGGGAACAAGTTTAAAGACCTCTTTTAGAAGGAAATCGAGTTCCGTTTGCACTTTTTTCCGTTCGCGGCAGGCCTTGAGCGTGACCTGTTTCTCGAGTTCTTCAGGCGCAATAAGCTCTTGCCCCTCCTCTTCCGAAAGGTCATAAGTTTTTCTGGACGCACGCTTTTGCTGCTTAACAGGGGCCTTCTTCTCCTCCTCTTTGGGAGGAGAGGCGTCATTTTTAGGCGTTGATGTTTTGACGCGCTCATACACAAAGTGAACAAGACTAACACCCTGCATGTTTGCGTTTTTCAAAACCTGCTCAAAGCCACCCATCTCCAGTACGCGGACCGGTGGTCTCGCAAGACAGGAAATAAAGGTCGAAAATTCGTCCGTTGTGAGCTGTGGATTGAAGAATATCCCAGGCAACTTATGAAGGGTCATTCGCTCTTTAAGGTTGCGTGTAGACATCAAATCCAGACCCTCAACCTCACCATTCACGGCCAGCTTGTCTCCTTGGATGGAAAATTCAACTGTCTCATGCGTGACCGCAAGAGCATGCATTCGGTTAAAAAAATCTACCGCTTGTTGTTGGATGACCCTGTGCGTCACCCCGTAAATGGCCGCTTGATTGACCAAGAGACCAAAATCACGAACAAGCGATAAAGCTTCAACTAAAGGGATTTTTGTCATAACGAAAAACGTCTGTCTATAACTTCAACTGAAATGTTGAATAAATCCGCCTTTACCAAGGCTACGGCAGACAGGTGCGAATGTAGAAATTATACGGGAATACGAAAAGTGCCGTCTTCCAATATTTCACCATTCCATTTTTTCTCTACAGTTACTTCTTGGTTTAGTACCATGCCGAGATGACTACATTGTCTGATGTCGTCACGTTCGGAGGGATGTTGAAGCCTTGCGCGGCACTGGCATGGAGTACTGCCGTACCACTCCCAGTGAATGATTGCCCCACGAGGACAGGGCCGTAAAAATCAGCAGTTCCGACTAAGAATATGCTGCCATTCGGAACGAGTATAGCTCCGTTGACCACTGTTTGTGCGTTGATTTTTACTTCTCCTGTTCCGAGTACGATCAGGGCCGGGTATCCGTCTATGGCTGTTATCGTCCGTTTGCCACCACCCTGAAGAGAGGCATCGCCTTCGAAAATGAAACAGCCTGTCCCGCTCCCGATCCATCGCGCGCCGTCACTGGTACACCAAGCTACTCCGCCCGGGGGATTGGCGGGGATGTCCGCACTATCGGTATATTTTGCACCATTCCTCTCCGCGTATGCCTTGAGCGCATTGATCGCAGCAGTGAGCTCGGCAGGTCGGATATTTACGGCAGGTTGATTCTGTAGAATAGTGGAGGAGCCAGTAAACTTAAAAAGTAAAACCTTTCCGCTACTTGATATCGCTAGGGTGTCTATGGAGCTGCTGCCTTTGGACGTGATGTTTCCATTGGCATGTATTGTGTTGACAGCAACATCAAAATTTCCTTTTAGATCCATGATACCACCGACTAGAATATCAAAAAGGAACGGATAGTAGTTGCTGTCTGGGTCCGAAGTGTTGTTAAGAATCTGCCGGTTCTCGACATCTGCCGAGACCTTATACTTGCCGAATTGTCCGTACGTTCCATTCGAGTTTAACTTGTAGCGACGCGTAGAGTCTGGATCAGGCGTACTGGTGACGACATACCTGCCGTTCCCAAAATCGCTTGCTAGATTCAGTCCACTTGCTTGTGAAAAGTCAGTTTTGAGCAGATTGTAGGCCACATTCAGTCCAGACTCTGCAATTAGTTTGGCTTTTAACGACTCGCGAAGTACGCGCGACAAGTGCATCTCCTGGGATGCCGTATACGCAAGGTATCCACTGGCGATGCTAATCAGTGAGATAAGCCCGAGTACAGTGATAAGCGCTGTTCCTGATTGGGCTCTCTTATTTAATTGCTTCGTTTTCATGATAACCTCCTTCTTTCAATTTATTTTCCACTGTTTCGCGGATCAACCTCTGCAGAGGCTGCAGATTTGAGTCGAATCGGTATGCCGCCTATACCTCGTACGTCTTTAAAGATTTCAATTTCCATAGTGACACCTCGTACGAGCTCCTTGCCATTCACCTTTACTGTAAAGATACCACAATCCGGACCTTTTAACAACTCGCCTGCAACATCCACGTATTTGGTCAGTCCTGGATAAGTGACCCTCGCCCACCGGAGACGGGGTGTATCATTCCGATAGGGACCAGGACTTGTAGAGGATATCGCGGCACCAGCGTCCGGAGGGAGATGGGACTTTTGGGATACATAGTATGCTTTGAATTGAATATAGCGCCCGCTCCCGATCGAGATCCCTGTTGACGGGGGCGAAGAGGAGAGTGGACTCAAAGAGTCCCACGCAGAGGCATCCTCGATGTCAAAGCCAGTCTCGGAGATTGAGTTCCCGGAACGGGCATAGAACTCAAAGGAACCGCCGCCGCCCGCAGGCATGGAGACCTCCCAAAGGATATTCTTCTGCTGCCCGGTTGTGTCGGTCGTGTCAAAGACAG
>Ga0247841_10002224_pt1 | contig 39719 bp, 36 predicted proteins | sample LaCruzMarch2015__2_FD_192410 | JGI IMG/M metagenome (GOLD analysis project Ga0247841, IMG submission 192410) | Freshwater microbial communities from meromictic Lake La Cruz, Castile-La Mancha, Spain - LaCruzMarch2015_18m | ecosystem: Environmental > Aquatic > Freshwater > Lake | place: Spain... | reverse complement strand
TTCGGGTTTCTTTCCTTGATTAGCCAGAAGCTTCTTCCCTACTGGAGAGTTAATTGGAATTAGATTAGTTGAGCCACAAACTGGACAAGACTTATGTCTTGAACCGGAACGCCAAACTGAATAGATCAATCCTGGAATAATAAAGAATATCCATAAGATTAGTTCGATACCCATACTGCCTTTAATGGCAGTTTTGGCTTCCCCGGTATAACCGCACTGAGAACAAATTAATTGGTTTGTCATTTTTTATATTATACTTTTAATTACATTAATAAAATCATCTGCTTTGCCTGACCACTCATCTATCAAAACACTTGGTTTAATTTCTGCATAATTTTCTGGAATAGTAAAACCGGATTCTTTCAATACTTTAGCATATCTATTTATGAAATCTAACTCCTGAATATCGTCATTCTTAATCCACTCAAAATTAAAAGTTAAATTACCGTCAGTAGACAAAGTGTAGAGCGAACGAGGACAAACATGTCTAAAGACTGGATTAAATGATCCATGAATATAACCACTTCCAAATTTTACTTCATCAGCGGTAAACTTTGAAAAATCATATATTTTTTTAAAGGCTAAATATACTTCATTAGAAAATTCACTTTTAGCCTTTTCTAGAAGTTGTTCCTCTGTCCACTTTCTTCTTTCACTAGATGAGGAGGAGGTACTGACAGCAATATCTTTCTTAACTTCTGCCCCAAATATCTTGGGTATTATGATTTCTTGTTTTTCGAATTTATAATATTCAAACTCAACGGCATATATATCAAACTGACTATTTTGATTTACAAAACGTATAAGATCCTTGAGTCGATCTTCAATTTTATCCATTAAAACAACAAAGTGAAAAATACCATCATTAAGATTACTTTTTGCTTTTTCTATTACTTGAGCAACTTCTTCGTCTGTAAGTTCAAAAAATTCCTTAATCTTATCTGTAGTCTTAAGCTTAAAAACTTTTTGGGTATGTTGATCTAAAGTTGCTAGAAACTCATTAAAATCATTTGAATGATTCCAAAGAGATGCTCCGTAATCTAGAGCTTGGGCAATAACAGTTCTTTTATCTGCGTTTGAATATAGTTTTGTTTCAACAATATACAACTCGCCTGTTGAATCTATTCCTATTGCATCAATCGGACCGCTTTCGGTTCTAAATTCTCTAGCCAAGACAAGTAGACGAATATCACTTTTGATATCGTATAAAGGAATACTTTCGGGATTTTCGTAAATATACTCTTGCAAAAACTTCTCTTTATCAAAAGAGGTTTTATCGACTCTAACGGCATGGTTGCCATTAGAAGAAATTATAATAGACATAAATACTCTAGCGGGTTTTTATGCGATGGAGAAAATAGAGTCTTCGTGAACAAAGGGCTCCCCGCCATCGCGATAGAACCTTTCGGCCCTACCCGTAGCCGTTTCCAGATACGACCCGCTAGAGTGACTCTGACGAGGAGTCCTTTGTTCTCTAGCGGGTTTTGCGGCCATATCCTTTATTTACACAAAGGGGTTAGGTCGACTTTTATTTAATTGTTAATACATAATAGCTAATTTGTAGCTATTAGTCTAATTGTATCGCACATTAATTTGTTTGCTAATAGTCGATACGACCAGGTAACGAATATCTAGTTCTGCATAGCTTAGCAACCCCGTTGGTTCTGTCATTAATGATACATGCAAACACAAGCTAATGTCGGTCTAATTGGCTCTATGGCGGTCGTAGCCACAGCTAAAATGAAGTATGTTCTCTATAGTCGTAAATCAACTGAATCAGACGAGCAACAAACCCTATCAATCGAATCTCAGGTTAAAGAAATGCTAGCCATTGCTGAACGTGAGAATTTGGAGGTGGTGGATATTAGACGAGAATCACATTCAGCCAAAGATTCCGGTCAAAGACCAGTATTTAAAGAACTACTGGAAGACATAAGACGTGGTAGATATAACGGCATACTAACTTGGGCACCAGATCGTTTAAGTCGAAACGCTGGTGACTTGGGTTCACTCGTTGATCTAATGGATCAAAAGGTATTACTCCAAATCAGAACTTACGGGCAAACCTTCGCTAACTCACCTAGTGAAAAGTTTCTATTAATGATTCTCTGTTCTCAAGCTAAACTCGAGAATGACAACAAAAGTATTAATGTAAAACGTGGACTAAGAACGAGATGTGAAATGGGATTAAGACCAGGACCTGCTCCGACTGGCTACTTAAATGAAAAACATATGGACCGTAAATGCCAAGTAATTATCGATCCAGACAGAGGCCCAATTATCAAAAAACTCTTTGAGAAAGTCGCTTATGAAAAATGGAGTGGCCATAAAGCCTATAACTGGTTAAAGTTTGAATTAAATTTTAAGAGTGCCTATAGTAACAAAAACTTAAGTCTTAGTAATGTATTATTGATATTACAAAACCCCTTCTATTACGGGGTTTTTGAGTACCCAGTTGGTAGTGGTAATTTCTATACTGGTAAGCATGAGCCGATTATAAGTAAAGAAACTTTTGATCTAGCTCGGCAACAATTCAAAAGAAATCTTAATAATCTAGTTAAAGGACAGAATAAAGAGTTTGCCTTTACTAAATTAATGACTTGCGGATTGTGTGGATCAGGAATTACAGCCGAAGAGAAGTTTAAAAAGTTAAATAATGGATTGATAAACCGTCATGTTTATTACACTTGTTGTGGTTCAAAGGATAGAAATTGTAAGGGTGGATATATAAACGAAACAGATCTCATAAAACAACTGGTGATTTTGATGGAAAAGATTGATATAGATGAGATTGGTATTAAAGAGAAGATAAAAGCCGAGGTTGAACGATTTAAAAAATTCCAAAGAATAATCCTTGGCAATGATGAAAAGATAGTTATAGGAGAAATAGATATTAGGAACTATGCGAAATACATACTCAAAGAAGGAACCGACACAGAAAAAAGAGAACTTTTGAGTTGTTTAAAGAGTAAGATAAGTATGGGGGATAAAATAATTAGACTTTCTATATAATGAAATCTTAAAAATATCTAATCCTATATAAAACTCGCAAGGGCTTTTCCTAATCTCTCAATAACTCCAACTACCAAAGCGTTACCCATAATAAAAGCTCTTTTTACATCTGGAGTAACTCTTCCATCCTGCATAGTTTTTGTGTGATTATCAGGAAACATATTTAGCCTTTCTAATTCAAGGGGTGTAAGCCTTCGTAATCTGCCCGACTTTGTTTTTATGACATGTTTAAAACGTGATGGTGAATTTCCACCCTCTCCCGTTACTATTGTTCTCGAAGGCTTATCTAATGAGTCAGGAAAAGCCATAGGCCCCTCGGAATAATTATATACAAATCCATTCTTAGATTTTCTAGCTTCCTTTTTACCGCCCTTTAGATATTCCCATCTTTTTTCGTCTTCTTTCTTTATATAATACTCTTCTGGGATTTTTTTTTCATCCTCAATAATAATATTTTTTAATAGTATTTTTTTACCTTTATAGTCAGGGGCTGTCTTAGTGGTATAAACATTTCTATCTATCATTACGCCGGAATTTTCAAACGGGCTTTTTGTTGGTTTATCAGCTGAAAAGTTTTTTGAAACTTTTTCTAAATCACCCTCAATTTTAAACTCATTCATATTAAGTGCTCCGTCTTTAACAGGACATGCAGTAGCAATTACACCATTCTTACTAATCCAGTTTTTAATATCTTTTTCTTTCTTAATTAAATTATAAATTTTAGTCCCATTTTTATAACCCATAATAAAAACTCTTCTTCTTCTTTGAGGAAGTCCATAATCTGCTGCGTTTATTACACGCCATTCTACGATGTATCCCAAATCAGCTAATGAGGCCAACATTACTGCAAAATCTCTACCTCTTTGTCCTGAAGGTGATTTTAATAAACGATCAACATTTTCTAGCATTAAAAAGCTAGAGGCGTCTTTATCTTTCTTGTCTAAAATATTAAATATGGACCACCACAAGACACCCTTTTTCCCTTGAAGACCTTTTGCCTGACTCAGAGTCCTAGCAACAGAATAATCCTGACAAGGAAAACCGCCTACCAATAAATCATGGTTAGGTATTTGCTTAAAATCATTTTCAACCACCTTTTGTATATCCTCACATGAATGATTTTTAGCACCAAATTGATGTGTATAAATTTGAGAAGCGTGTTGAGTGCTAGCACCAGGTTCCCACTGACTACTCCAAACATGCTCATATTTTACTTTTTCATCACTTGCGGAATTTAGGCCAAGTCGAAACCCTCCAACGCCCGCAAATAGTTCTACGACTCTTATTTTCTTCATACGGTTTAGTCTATCAGATTAAATTAAATTGATCAAGCTTGATCTTTATTGTTCTGTATGGCCTGTTGTATGTATTTGGCATTCAACCAGAAACAACGTTTCATTTCTTGGGTTTTTTGTGGTGTCTCTATAGTGTCTTTAGAGTTCTTACCATGTGGACGAACATGAGAAACGTAACTTTCACTAATTTTAGGCAATTCCTTATATTTTCCTTCATTGATACAATCGATAGTCTTTTGCCATACACGTTCTGCTTCACTAATATCTTTCATTGGAAAGTTCCAGAACATGGTTTTCTTAAGGATAATGTTCTTACTGTTTTTTTGTTTTTGGAATATAACAAACAAAAACTTCTTAGTTTCAAGTTGTAAGTGAAAGTCTGCCATAGTTTCATCATCGCTGTCATACCAAACCTGAGTAACTAAATCTTTATAGTCAAAAGCGGGAAATGAGATAGACTCTTTCAAACTACCCGTAGGCTCAAGCGTAATTACCTTGAGAGTAATATTTGCTTTCTCTAACTCTTCAATGTTATTCGATTTTACTCCAAGAATCTGATTAACAATCAGTCTTTTATAACTTTTTGACTTTTTTTCAAGTTCCGAATTTAGGCTAGTCAGTATTTCTTTATCAGTTTTGCCAATAAAAAATGAAAATTTCTCTTTAACAACATCTTCAATTGTTTCTAACCTTCTCTGTTTCTTAAAAATTGAATCAGTGTTTGATTTTTCTCCTAATAGTTTAGTTTGGATTAAGTAATTTATATACTGCTGTTTAAAAGAAAAAGCTCGTGGTTTTGCTGGTGTCCGACTCATTGGTTGGTCTCTAACAACTCGGCTATTTGCCGCCTTCGTACAAGCACCAAGATAATATGTATCTCCCTCCGACAATAAGTGGGCTTCTCCACGTTTAATTTTTGCTACAATATATTCCCAGTCCTTTTGAATCTGAAATACATCCTCACTAGAAATATCTTCTAGTAATTTTAATAGGTGAACAAATTTAAATTTATAATCAAGTATGCTTTGATTTTCAATCCATAAATAAAACATTAATAATAAAGTTTTATTTTTCTTCAAGAATGAACTTAATTCCCAGGTTTCGTTTACTACAGAATCGTAATTAATCATCGAAAAAACAAGTCTCTCTTTTGAAACAAGCTTGTTTTTTGAACCCTCTTTTAAAGGAGTAGTTTTAAGCTCTACACCAGCAATGGTAAAATCTGGCTCACTGATATTACCTGGGTTAATTTCAAAAAAGTATTTTTCAATTAAATCACCGAGGAAACCTTTACGTTTTACACCATAGCCTCCAATTTGTTTTTCAATAGTTTCAATTGTTTCTTTAGAAACAACGTCACGCAAAGACTTCCGCACAATAGTTGTCGCTTTTTCTAAAACTTGTTCTTTTGTTTGATATATATTAGTCATTTATTTTTAATGAATTATACCCATTTATCGTCACTATTATATGGTCAATGATTTTAATATCTAAAATTTTACCTGCATGAATTAGTTTTTTAGTAATCTCGATATCAGCCTGTGATGGTTCTAAATCACCTGACGGATGATTGTGTGCAATAATAATCGAGGCGGCGTTATTTTTAATTGCATTTTCAAATACCTCTCTAGGATGAACAAGACTTTCATTAAGCGTACCTACGGAAACAATTTCTTTGTGTATTTCCTGATTTCTACTATCTAAATAGAAAACTACAAAATGTTCCTTTTTACTTCCTCTAACATCTTCCATTCGCTCCCAAACATCTTTCGGTGAAAGCAATATGGACGTCTTCTTGCCTTTCAGCATTCTTCTTCCAAGCTCAAAACAAGACAGTATTTCGCACGCTTTAGCTGAACCTATTCCATGAACAGTCTTTAGGTTTTCAATTGATAGGTCTACAAATTTTTCATTACCAAACTTTTCTAGAATTTTTTGGGATAATTTTAAAACATTCAAATCCTTTGTTCCGGTTCTAAGTAAAATAGCAAGAAGTTCGGCATCAGACAATTTATCAGGACCGTATTTTTCCATTTTTTCACGTGGTCTATCAGATTTTGGAATGTCTTTAATTTTCACCTTACAACTCTATCAAAAAATTATATACAAAACCAGCCTTTTAAAAGGCTGGTTTTGTATTTTAACGCGTCTCGTGCCCGGGCACGACTCGGCTCCGTGGGTAGGGATCGAACCTACGACCAATCGCTTACATTTATTCCAGAATTTCTTCCGGCATGGACTATATCATCATCCTTCCTTTAACAGAATTGGATGTGGGGCGCTTCGCGATCATTTTACTGATAGCTACTCTCTTGCGAGATAGTCTCTGAACCTTCCCTTGCGGGCTTGGCTGCTGATTGCCCACGACTTTCTTTTTGTGTAAAAGATACGTTTGGGGTTCCAGCAATTCACCTCATTATTCGACCTAAATTACTTTAGGAAGCTGCGTAATGCCTTCGTGTATTTCCATGTGACAATTTGCACAAACGAGCACACATTTCTTAATTTCTTCTTCTATCTTTTTCCAAGACCTAGTTAAACCTCTCGAAGAAAGGTCAAACTCTTTTTTGGAAGCATCTAGATGATGAAAACTAAGAGCTCGCTGGCATTTATTATAGCCACATACAACACACTTGTTGCCTTTAGATGCTCGGGCCATTTCTCGAAGATTTTTACGTCTTCGTTTAACAGCTTCTCGCATATACTCGGCTCGGTCGGCATAGGTTCTTTTTTTTCTAATCATTTTTATATATTAGATAAACCTTTCGACACAGGCGATCGCTCTACCACTGAGCTACCACGGAATGTATTTAGTTTTTTGCAAAACTTGTTCTGATTACTAATTTAATAACAACCAGAATGAGCTCAACAAATTATTTAACAGCAATTAGAAAACTTATTCCAATCTCACTCCACTACGGAATGCTTATATTTGTATTCAATGAGAATCACGGAATACAGGTAGTATAATAGCAAAATATTTCATAAAGGCAATACTCTTCCCTACTTTTTTGGTTTTTACGCTGTTTGACATACCATGATATATAAGGTAGAAGTATAAGGTATTCTGTTCTTACAACCATTTTTTTAGGAGTCCGTCACAATGCAAGACACACTGGATGGTTTTGAGTTATACATGTCCAAGGTCAAGGAAATTCCTCGACTCACCCCCAACGAAGAAAAAATCTTATCAGTAGCTATGGCCAGTGGAGACGGTACCGCTACCCAAAGAATGGTCGGCAGTCATCTACTATTGGTAGTTAAAATCGCCCACGAGTTCAAAGGCTTGGGTCTACCACTCCACGAACTCGTATCTGAAGGCAATGACGGTCTGCTACACGCGGCCGACATGTTCGATCCTAGCAAAGGGGCTCGTCTCTCCCACTATTCCAGGTGGTGGATCAAAGATTACATACGAAAGGCTTTGAATAATCTGGCCTATACGATTCGCGTCCCGGTTGGAATGTCTGGCCGACTCAGCAAAATTGTGAAGACCAGAAAGAAACTCAAAGACCTACTCGGTCGTGATCCCAATGACCAAGAGGTGGCCGATGAAATAGGTATCAGCAAGAGAAAAGTCACTGTCGTAACTCATGTTGCTGACAGGAGTAAGATCTCGCTGAATGATACCGTGATCGACAATGGCGACGGTGGTGGCAATACTACCTTTAGCGATTTCTTTGCTGATGAAAATGCCGAGACGTCTTTTGAAGAAGTCTCCCACTTAGAAGATTTGCAAAGGATTGACGTTCTCTTTCCAAATCTTAACGATGAGGAAAAGTTTATTCTCAACCAACGATATGGGTTGGATGGGAGCAAACCAAAAACTCTCGGTGAGATTGCGGAAAAAGACGGCCGATCAAAAGAACGCATTCGTCAAATCCAGGAAGCAGCCCAAAAAAAGTTGAGATCCTGGTACGACTCCGAACCGCTCCAGATGACCGCCTAATAGGTAGGTCATAGAGACAAACTCCGCAACTGACAATTGCGGAGTTTTTTATTATAAAATTATTTGACATATGAATACAAAAAATGTAAGGCTATATACGGAACAAGTACACTTACAAACTTGAGGAGACTTTCACATGAATGAAGAAACTGACAAAGTCGAGACGGGAGATGTGGATTCGATTAGTTTTTACTTGAGGAGTATTGGTCATTACCAACTAGTAAGCATTGAAGAAGAGGCAATCCTCTCCTCGAAAATTCAAAACGGCGACATGGAGGCTCGGGCAATTTTGATCAAAGCCAATTTGCGTCTCGTCATCAAAATAGCTCATGACTTCAAAGGCCTAGGCTTACCCTTCAAAGACCTAGTTAGTGAGGGCAATATCGGTCTAATGATAGCAGTCGAAAGGTTTGATTCAAGCAAAGGAGCCAAGTTTTCATATTATGCCGCTTGGTGGATCAAACAAAAGATGAGGAGAGCTTTGAGCAATCAAGCAAGGACGATCAGGTTACCGGTTGGGCAGGTTAGCAAGATTTCCAAAATTTGCCAAGTCAACGCTGAGTTAGAAAAAAAACTCGGCCGAGAACCCACAAAAGATGAGATATCCGAAGAGACAGATTTTCAAACTGGAGATATCACTAGTATTTTGCTAGCGGGTCGGCCAACCCTGTCTCTCGATGGATCAGTGTCACCAAACGATGATTCAGATGATCGGAATTTGTTTGACACTATACCTGACAATGTTACCCCCGACCCGTCTCAAGAAGTGTCCGACATGGATACATTTCGTCTACTTCGCGAACAAATCGAAAAACTCGATCCGATCAAAAGAAATGTAATCAAATTACGTTTCGGTTTGTTGCCCGACATGGAGAGACCCCCTACACTCCACGAGGTCAGCAAAATCATAGGGAATTGTTTTGCGAACGTCCATCGCATCGAAGGACAGGCATTGACTGAACTTCGAAATGCTCTAAGGAGTTCAATCTAATAGGAATAGGAACATGAACAAAGACCGCGACTAATTATCGCGGTTTTTTTACAATTAATTACTTTGTAACTCTATCTGACCTCTAACAAGATTGACAGGTGAACGGTCGTTCACTTATAATAGACCTATGAAAAAAAGTTTAAGTCTTGAAGAGAGTCGAATAAAAATAGCTGATTTTTATAAGAAAAATAAAAGGATGCCCAGCTACTCCGAAATCATGAAAATTTTCGGTTGGGAATCTAAAAATGCAGCCTACAAGCTAGTCAAAAAATTAATCGCTGAAAAAATCTTGGACCAAGATTCCCTTGGTCATCTTTTGCCAAGAAGACTTTTTGGAGAAATACCAATCTTGGGCTTGGTGGAAGCCGGCTTCCCTACTATGGCCGAAGAGAGTCATTCAGACACTATCAGCATTGATGAATATTTGATTGAGAAAAAAGAATCATCTTTTATTTTAGAAGTTAAAGGCGACTCTATGATCGATGAAGGCATAATGGAAGGCGATCTCGTTATTGTGGAAAGACAGACCGATGCTAAAGACGGTCAGATCGTGATAGCCGAAGTCGATGGTGGCTGGACCATGAAATATCTAAGAAAATGGGATGCCAAAATCTGGCTTGAACCAGCTAACAAAAAATATAAACCTATTTATCCAGAAAACGAGTTGAGAATCGTGGCGGTGGTTAAAGGAGTAGTAAGGAAATACTAAGAGACTGAGAGATAGTATAAGTATCTAGTATAGGTATATAAAAACTAAAGACAATTCAGAGGCCCGAGGCTCACCCTAGGGAGCGGCTCCCTAGGGTGAGCCTCGGGCCACCAAAAAAAATTATATGCTAATTCGCAAAGACACCTATCCCAGAGCTATCCTACACATCGATGGTGATGCGTTCTTTGCAGCGTGTGAAGTAGCTCGTAATCCAAGTCTGCGAGGCAAGCCAGTCATTGTAGGACTCGAAAGAGGTATTGCGTCGGCGATGACTTATGAGGCCAAAGCCTGTGGGGTTACTCGCGCCATGAATCTATCAGAAATCAAACGGGTTTGTCCTCAGGCCATCCTAGTGAATTCAAACTATGAGATGTATGAACTCTATTCTCGAAGAATGTATGAAATAGTCCGACGGTACACTTCAGACATTGAAGAGTATAGTATTGATGAATGTTTTGCTGATATTACCGGACTGCAACGACCGCTCAAGATGACCTATGAGGAAATTGCAGGGGCGATTAAAAAAGATTTACAAAATGAATTAGGTCTAACTTTTTCAATCGGTTTGTCAATCAACAAAATTCTAGCCAAAATCGGTTCAAAACATTCGAAACCAAATGGTCTAGTTTTTATACCTGGCAATGAGATTCATTTATTCTTGGCCAAAACTAAAATAGAAAAAATCTGGGGCATTGGCCCAAATACTTCAGCCATTCTACAGAGGATGAAAATTGTAACGGCTTTAGACTTGGCTCTCAAAAGTCGTGACTGGGTGGCGGCCAACTTTACCAAACCCGTTCAAGAAATTCATAACGAACTTCTAGGTGATTTTGTTTTACCGTTGGGTGTGACAAAAAATAAGCACAATAAATCATCTATTAGCCGTACTCAGACTTTCACACCCCCATCAAAAGATAAAAACCGGATCTGGTCCGAACTCTCCAAAAATATTGAAAACGCTTGCGATACTCTGAGACAACAACAAATCTTTGCTAGAAAATTTTCTGTTTTTTTAAAAACTCAAGATTTCCAATATTTTAAGATGGATATTGCTTTATCGACTCCAACTTGTTTTCCCCAGGATATTTTAAATGCCCTTAAAAAACATTTCGACCAGCTTTTTAAACCAGGAATTCTTTATCGCACCACTGGCGTTGATCTACATGACTTATCAGAAGAAAAAACAATCACCCTCGATCTTTTCAGTGACAATTCCAAAGATGACAGGTTGGAAAAAGTTTATACGGAGATTGATAAAATCACCAACAGGTTTGGACATCAAAGTCTAATCCTCGCTTCTAGTCTTAAAAAAAATAATGGCACACCTAAATACGGAAGAGATAGTTATGCTCAAAAAAACAATACGCCAGTAAATCAGACTGACTACGCTTTTCTCAACCTACCATTTTTAGGAAAAGTTAATTAACCTTTGCTTAAAAGCAAAAACTATTGCATAATTTTTGCAAAGTGCTAGGCTATGATTGGATACAATGTGAGTCAAAACTTTTGAACAGTTCACCAACTTTGGAGACATCCAATGACCACCGCCACCACTGACCGTGACACTAGCAAAGAACCAGTTCCTCATTTCTGTGCTAAGGAGATAAGGAAAATAATTATTGCTTCCCTCTCCAATTTTCCAGCCATTTTCTACACCGACCAAATCATTTCCGCATTGAAAATGGAAGAGTGCCGTAAAAGTCGGGATTCCGTGAATAGCGCCCTGGAAAGTCTGTACGATAAAGGCATAAGACACATGGATGGTCACGATTACAACTTTCGTTGGAAAATCATGGGAGCCAAGCCAATCGCTGAGAAAAGAACCTGTTACAAAACCCCCGGAGTTGTCTGGAATCAAAAGAACTTCAAAAGCATCCGTTGCTAAGCACAAACAATATACCCCTCCGCCACTTCTAAGTGGTGGAGGGATTTAAATTTGAGGTTTCTATTTTTAAACTAAAATAGTAGAATTATCCTATGAATATAATTAAAATCTGGAAATCTTTTATCTATGCATTAAAGGGACTAAAAACGGTTTGGTTGGAAGAGCGTAATTTTAAAATTGAAACTTTAGCAGTTTTATTTGTAACTTTCTGTATTTTCTATTTTAATTTTTCTAATATTGAAAGCGCCTTCTGTATCTTGGCTATGGTCTTGGTTATTAGTGCCGAAATCGTGAATACCACCGTAGAAGATTTGTGTGACAAGATTCAACCAGAATTCGACTCCGCAATTGGAAAAATAAAAGATATGATGGCGGCCTATGTTTTAATCTGTGTTACTGGCGTGCTGTTACTCGGTATATTAGTTTTCATTAACCATTTTATAAAATAATGTTAAAAAGGATTCTAAAAATTTCCGGTTTGATTCTAGGCGTATTTATTGTCGCCTATTGTTTACTAATAGTTTTTGTCAGACCTTCAAATGATCGAAGTTGGGCCTTGGATCAAGCTGTACTGGCCTACGCTGATATAAATGGTAAAGAAATAAATATACACAACGTTCGCAATTTTACTTACACAACTACGTCAGACTATACACCTGGCTATTATGACAAAAAAATAAATTTAGATGATTTGGTTTCTGTTGATTTTGTTGTTGAACCGTTTTCTGGTTATGTTGGGGCCGCTCATACTTTTTTAACTTTTGGTTTCAAAGACTATAGTCATGTTGCGATCTCAGTTGAAATCCATAAGGAAAAAGGTGAAAGTTTTTCAGCGGTAAAAGGTTTGTTACGTCAATATGAACTTACTTACGTAATCGCTGATGAAAAGGATGTAATAAAACTAAGAACAAACTATCGTCATGACCAAGTTTTCTTATATCCAATCAAAACAACTCAAGAAAAAATTCAGAATCTATTTGTTGATATGTTGAATCGAGCCAACAAACTAAAAACATATCCGGAATTTTATAATACTTTAACCAATACCTGCACTACCAATATAGTTCGTCACATAAACAAACTAACGGAAAACAAGGTTTTTCCATATAGTCTAGACGTACTATTCCCTGCCAATTCAGACGAAATCGCCCTCAGTCACAAATTGATCGATTCTGACAAAACTACAATCGAGGAAGTTCGACGTGAATTTAATATCAACACAAAAGCTGAGCAATTTGCCGACAGTCCAGACTTTTCAGTGAAAATTAGAGAAAAGTAATTTAACCACTAATTATTCACAACACTGTAAGGCTCATCCAAATCTTTGGATGGGCTTTACTTTTATATTAAAAGATGGTTGAATGTTAAGCGAACTGCACAACTGGTGTTGTGACAGCAAAAATAGTAACTCAACACGGGAGAAGCGAAAATGAAGAATCAAGAGAGCGCCGAAAATGATCAGAATGAGCAGTTGGCCCAACGGGTACAGCAAATCGTCGGCTACATCATGGAACCGTTCGGTCACAATGTCATGGACAACCACATGATCAATTTGTTGGTCACAGAGGCCAAGGAAATCTTGGCCAAACTGCCGGCAAAAGACTGGCCGGTATCTGAAGGACAACTTCACGTTCTGGCTTCCAAGGCCCACGCCCAAATCATCAACTGGCACTATGACCGCTTCAGCGATGAAGGATCACGGCCCCAATATGTTCTGGATCTGCACGAGGTCATCCTCAAGGCCATCCAGGATACGAAGACACCTTGGACCGAACTGAGCTTCAATGAAGAAGGTTTGGAAGACACCTTGCAAAAGGTCCGGCGGCGGCACTGTGCCTGGCATGTGGAACTGGTCAAACAGTCCACGAATGTGCCGTCAATCGACGCCTTTCGCCTCTACGTCCTTCGTTACATCCTGGACTGGGACAAGTTCTCCGTTACGCACGACGAATTTAACCTCATCGTGAAGAACGCGAAGACGGCTGCCCTGAACAAGACGTATGAGGACATCCAGGCCTACCCGAGCTGTACGGCTCAAGGGGTCATGAAATTCTGCGACACAGCCGAGGACCTGATGGAAAACGGGTTGGTCAATGTGGCCGCCCTGAAGTTCAACAAGTTCCACCTGACGCGTCTGCGCCAGAATCCGCGGTTCTTCCACCAACGAAAGGAAGCCGTCGCGGTCTAAAAAGACCAAGACACGACAAAACAACAGCCCTGGAGCGATCGCTCCAGGTGCTTTTTTTATTTATTTAAAAGCGCCACCATTTCTGGTGACGCGGACACAATTTTCCCTTTCCTTATTTGAAATACGTCATTGAGAAGTTGACCTCCCCCGCGACTGCCACCTTCGGCGCTTTATTGGGCTCGAGTATCGAGCACAGCCTTTCCATTTCGTCGAAGGCAAGAATGAAAAGAACACTTTTCCTCGGATAGCAATCTCCAAGATAATCGAGGGTGAAATTGGCCCAATCACCCCAACCCGGACCTTGCAAAACAATTTCCTTCTTCTCGCCGATCATTGGCCACACCTCGCAGGCTTTCTTCAAAGTCTCCCGAATGGGCCGATCACTGGAGATCAAAACAACATCCGGCGCGGCGCCCGAATTTTGTTTCAGACGTTCAACCAGATCTTGGGCGAACTTTGCCGGCGTGTAGTCTTTGCCAAACTTACCACCAGCTACAATCACAGCAGAGAATGCATAATGATTCATGTTTTTCCCTCCTACAGTTTTGATTGATTACTAAGATTACAGACTAAAAACTTCCTTAGTATTTTTACAACTAAAGAAGCTTAAAGTCAACCGCTCCCGTCATCGCGAACAAACGATTCTTCGAGTGAAATGTGACGATCCTGACTTAATATTTTGAGAATAGGTCTGGTTTGCTTCGCTATGCTCGCAATGACAGAGGGAGAAAGAATTTAGATCTGCATGCCTGACCAACTATAAGGCAGGGCTTCGCTGTCGTTCGCAATGACAAAATAAAAAGTTTTAGTCCTGAACAGTGTTACTTATCCCAAATGAAATTATTTCCAAAATGTCCGTATTTAGCGGTCTCTCTAAATTGCGGTTCGCGAAGTTTTAAAAATTTAATTATCTCTTGTGGACGTAAATCGTACCCTTTGATTTCTTCTTGCTGACCATCAATATCTACCACCGCCATTAGAGGTTCGGCCACGCCGATAGCATAGGCAATATGTACGTAAACTTCTTTTGCTTTTCTAACTTTTAAATAATCGACGGCAATTCGTCTGGCCATGTAGGCTCCGCTACGATCTACTTTGGTAGCATCTTTACCTGAAAAGGCACCGCCTCCGACTGGAACATTTGGACCATAATTATCAATGGCCAATTTTCTTCCGGTTAAACCAGTGTCGGCATTAAAACCACCGATCGTCCAACTTCCATTCGGATTACACAATAAAATGTCTTCCACTTTTTTAAATTCTGGAGAAAGATACGGGATAACTTCTTCTTTGATAACCTTATCTAAATAGACATCCGACATATCACCTGAAGTACAAAGTGAAGTTAAAATTCTAATTACCTTTCCATCTTTCACAGTCACTTGGGCCTTGCCATCATGCTTCCCCATCGCCTTAACCAATTTACGTGAAAGTATAACTTCAAGCGGTAAACATTCCGGAGTTTCATTACAAGCATAGCCGACCATAATCCCTTGATCACCGGCACCGGCCTGATCCACACCATGAGAAATTTCCGGACTTTGTTCTACGACGTTTACCATTATTCCAATTTCATCACTATAACCGCAATCTTGATAAACTTTTTTTGCAATCTCCCGAATATTGATTTGGGCTTTGGTAGTTAATTCACCAGCAATTACAATCACACCGTGACCACCCAAAGTTTCAATCGCCACTCTGGAATATGGATCTTGAGCTAAACACGCATCCAAGACCGCATCTGAAATCTGATCACAGACCTTGTCCGGATGAGCTAACGAAACGGCCTCTGCTGTTCTAATCATATATTTTTAGAAGTGTTTATTTTATTCACACTTTCTAGCGTTATCTAATAATGGGATTAAACCACAGAGCAGAGCTCTCCACTCAGAAGGATTCGAAGACTCACCTCCGGCGTAGCAAGCTACGCGGTATTAATACCTTGTAGTTTGACTTCGATTCGGACGATGTGAAAGAGATTGCTCTTTCACTCGCTCCTCTCTCGTCAAAATAAACAACAACCCTTTCGCGCGGAAAGGGTTGTTGCTACTAAATGTTAAACCTTATCTTTCCTTACGGCTGGATTTGGCACCTTCTTTGATTTCTCAAAGGGTTGTCGGACGGATCATTGAGCCAGTGCTCTCCTCGTCACTCTTGATAATTAAACGCTATTTGGTTGTTATAAATATCTTACCAAAGTAAAAACTAAAAGTAAAACTAGATAAGTTCTTCGGTGTCTTTAGCCAACTGACTCATTTCATCAGTTTTTAAAACTAAAATTTTAACAGAACTGTTTTGAGCACTAATTTCTTTATCTTCAGCAATAGTTACATTATTGACCTCTTTATCTAAAACTATACCCAAGTTTTCCATATCGGACAGAATTTTTCCGCGCATAATAAATGATCGCTCGCCGATGGTAGCTGTAAAGACAATTAGATCAACGCCATTCATCGCGGCAATATAAGAACCGATGTATTTCTTAATGCGGTATGCATACAGACTCAAAGCCAAAGAAGCATCCTTATCACCTTTTTCTTCTAAGACGATCAAATCTCGCACATCATCACTCTGACCACTGACACCGAGAAGTCCACATTGGGAATTAAAATATCTACGTAATTCCGCGGTGGTCATGCCAGTTTTTTCTGTCAAATACAGTACAGCCCCTGAATCTATATCACCAACACGAGTCGCCATTAATAATCCTTCAAGCGGGGTAAAACCCATAGTTGTATCAATACTCACACCTTTTCTAACGGCGGTTAGACTAACTCCACCACCAATATGACAAACAATGATTTTTTCCGGTAAATCTCCAAACTGTTTTTTTAATTTAGAAACTATAGATTTAATTGAAGTACCGTGATAACCATAACGATATACTTCATGCTGTGCGGCCATAGCTTTTGGTAAGCCATAATTTCTAGAGATATCTGGTAAGGTAGAATGAAAAGCGCTATCGGAGATACCGTAAATTGGAGTATTGGAAAAAACTTGTTTCAAATTCTTTATAGAAACTAAAATTGGAGTCATGTGCAAAGGCGCCTTCTCTTTAGCTTCTTCTAGTTTTTCCATATACAAATCATCGATTAAACGATGTTTTAAGAAATACAAACCAGGTGCCACTACCCGAACACCGATAGCATTCACTTCACTATAAGAAGAAATCTTGTGATTATTAATTAATATTTCCATCACAAAATTCAAAGATTCATCAAACTGGTCTTTGGTGATTACTGTTTTTACCAATTCACCATTGAATTTTTCCGTCATAACATAACCACCGTTTTCAGTTTCTAAATGTAAAAAGATTATTTGCTCTTCACCTTGATACAAAGCATATTTTTTTGAAGCACTCCCGGTATTAACAATCAGGTATTTTTTCATATTTGTTTTAATAATATAAGATAATAAATTTTAAAAAGTTTTAAGAAAATAATATTAATTCAATTCTTCTTTATACTTTATACACACACTTATACTATCTTAAGGACCATGTCCAATTCATTATTTCTGGTAAATCTATTCCGTTAGCTTTGGCATATTCTATAGCCTCCAACGTCTTCTTATTATATTTCTCTTTCAATCCAGAAGCCACTACTGTACTAATTACGCCACTTTCCGCAAGTTTCTCAAAAGCTTCTATGATCAGGTCATAACGACTAGTGCGATTGCGTAAATGTAAATCAAAAGGTGTTGTAGTTGACCCACGTTCCATATAGCCATGCACGGACAAACGACCGATTTTATTTTGATAATCAAAAATACTTTGTTTTAAGGTTTCCGGATAACCATGGAAATTAAAAATTACCGGTTTATCTGAAGTATAGTAACTTTCAAATTCAGCCAAACTCATTTTGGTTTGAGAACTACCCAAAGTGTTGGCCGACAATTCAGAAATATTAACAAAACGAACTTTAACATTTGGTAATTCTTTCTTTAATAATTCAACGGCCGCCAAAGTTTCATTTGTTAAATATTGACCGGCGGACGAGAGAACAATGTCCGGATTAACATCACTGGCAAAGTCCCAGGTCATGACACCAGTTTTCATTTGTTTTTTAACTTGCTCTGGTGTTAACCATAAAACTTCGGGAGTTTTTTCAGCCACCACAATATTCATTTCATTGCGTCCTTTGAGACATCGCTCCATTACAGCAACAGCCATATTGGCGTCAGCTGGGAAAAAGACACTCACAAAGTTATTATGTTTTTGCAAAAGACTATCCATGAAGCCTGGGTTTTGATGAGAGAAACCATTGTGTTCTTGACGCCAACCAGAAGAAGTTAAAATATAATTAAAAGCCGGTAAGTCTCCTCTCCAAGGAATCTCGCGGGCGATTTTCAAAAACTTGGCATATTGATCGGCCATACTAGAAACAATTTGTACAAAAGCTTCATAGGAAGCAAACACTCCGAAACGTCCAGTCAAAACATAACCCTGGAGTAAACCTTGCAGAGAGTGTTCAGATAGCATTTCCATCACGCGACCATCAGGTCGCATATCGGTATCCCATTTTTCAATTTTTCCAGACCAGACACGGGCAGTGGCTTGAAAGACTTCATCCAAACGATTGGAATAAGTCTCATCAGGTGACATTAAGCGAAAGTTTTTTCGGTCAGCGTTTAATTTAAAGATATCATTGAATAGAGTACCTATCTTTCTCATGGCACTAACCAACTCCTTATTTGAGCCCGGGGTAACATTTTGAGTTTGAATTTGTGAAATATCTGGAAATAGCAAATCGCGTTTTGTATCTTTTAAACCAAAAGTAATCTGGTTATCACTGACTCTAAGTTCTTGCGGTGGAATTAACCCCTGAATCTCTTCAACAAATTCTCCGTCTTTATATAACTCTTCGAACTTGTAAGACTTGAACCATTTTTCAATCGTGGCCAGCTCATCACCGTCAGTCTTTGCTTCTTTACCAACAACCTGATGTGACAAACAATTACCTTCCATTTTCTGTCCCTTCAATTCCTTGATTCCCGTCCAACCTTTTGGTGTACGCAAAACAATCATTGGAAAACGAGGATATTTTTTAGGATCTTTTTTACCAGCCTTGGCTTGAGCTTGAATGGCCCGGATTTCTTTGTAACAATTTTCCATTACAGTCGCCATTGTTTTATAAACAGCATCGCCATCCCCTTCTACAATATATGGCAAATAACCATAACCATGAAAAAGTTCTTTTAATTCTTTGTTGGACATTCTAGACATCAAAGTCGGACCAGAAATCTTGTAACCGTTTAAATGCAAGATTGGAAGTACAGCACCATCAGAGGCAGGGTTTAATAATTTACTTAAATGCCAAGCAGTAGCAGTTGGACCAGTTTCAGCTTCACCGTCGCCAACCAAAGTGACAGCAATAGTATCAGGATTGTCCAAGACAGCTCCGAAAGAAGTGGAGAGAGAATAGCCGAGTTCACCTCCTTCTAAAATAACACCAGGAGTAGCTGGTGAGGAGTGACTTGGGAAACCGTAAGGCCAAGAAAAGTTTTTGGAAATATAACCGATACCTTTATCATCTTTGGTGGCTTCGGAATAATATTTACCTAGAGTACCTTCCAAAAAAACATTGGATTGAAGAGCTGGAAAACCATGACCGGGACCAAGAAGGAAAATAAACTTGGCTTGTTTTTTTATAGCGAGATTATTGATATTGGCGTAGACAAAATTGATACCTGGACAAGTGCCCCAGTGACCGAGCAGGCGTGGTTTAACATCATCAAAAGAAAGCGGTTCTTTCAGTAAAAAATTATTCTTTAAATAAATTTGAATCGCGGACAAATAGTTGGTCGCGCGCACGTACTTTTTTATATTTTCAATTTCCTTTTTCATAGGCTTAATTTTATCAAAAAAAAGTCTAATCTCAAAGCTTTATAACGTATTTTTTATGAACTTAAATATTTAATTGAGAAACATTTATATTATTTGACTATAACCATATTTCGTGCTACCATTCTAAGGTAACCTTCACTTTGAAGGATTGAACCAAAAAAAATTGGGAGATGAGAAAACATGGGTAAATCAAGAATTCTACTGGTTGAAGACAGCCCTCAAATCCTCGAGCTGGCAAATCGACTGATGGCACTTCACTGCGAGGTGTTACTAGCCACAAGTCTCGAAGTTGGCCTGTGGACATTCAACAATAATATGAAAAGGATTCGAATTGTGCTTTTAGACGCCAGTCTGGATGCCCGACAGAATTGTGACACCCTTCCTCTGGCGATGGCTATTAAAGCCGCCAAAGATAAGGGTGATTTCCATGGAGAAGCGATTGCAATTACGACTAATCTTGACCACAGACAAACTTTGGTCGACACTGGTTGTTTGGACCCACTGCATTTCTTGGGGAAAAACAATTCCTCAACAATTAAACTAGATGTCTTCAAAAAGATTGTTGAACTTGCCAAAGGACAATGTCTTCAACAACATTGAACATCTGAACGTATCACAGAACACCCCGAGCCTAGGCTTTGGGTGTCTTTTTTTATCTATCTTAATTGTGTTAAAATACAAACATGACCAAACCAACCAAAACTGTCAGCAAAGACAATAAAAGGAAAGTAGCTTTCTTTGATGTAGACGGTACCATATTTCGTTCTTCCCTGCTTATTGAACTGGTCGATGAACTTATTCGCGAAGATATTTTTATCAAAACCGCTCGCAATGGTTACCGAGCGGAAAAACTTGCCTGGCTCAATCGTCAGGGACCTTATGAAGATTATATTCGCGCTGTGATAAACACTTTTATAAAAAATATTAAAAACGTCTCCTACAAAGTTTTTATGGAAGTTTGCGAAGATTTAGTCGATAAGAAAAAAGATCAAGTATATATTTACACTCGTGATTTGATCCAAGATCTAAAGAAGAAAGATTATTTTATTGTGGCTGTTTCTCAATCACCTAAAGGAGCCCTCGATAAATTCTGTGCTAATCTCGGTTTTGATAAAGTTTATGGACGGTATTACGAACTCGGACCAGAAGACCAATTCACTGGTAAAGTAACGGATGAACATTTAATAGAAAATAAAGCCAATATTGTTAAGCGCGTCATTGAAAAAGAAAATTTGTCACTTAAAGGCTCTTATGCCGTGGGTGATACTGAGGGCGATATCCCAATGCTAGAACTAGTGGAAAATCCAATTTGTTTTAATCCAAATGCTAAGTTATACAAATATGCCAAGATCAATAAGTGGCCAGTAGTGGTGGAGAGAAAGGATGTAATATATAAGATATAGGGGAAGTATGAGTATAAGTATGTAGTATACGGAAGACAAAATTGCCCAACAGTCGCTTTGCGACTGTTGGGCAATTTCATAATTAAAACTTTAATATCCACGTCGTCTGTCTAACGTAATCATTACCATCGAGTATATCTTTTACTTTTTTAGATTCTTCTGGTGACAATTTGTATTTTTCAATAAAAATATCGGATAATCCGGGAACGTTTCTATCCTGCAAGATTTCATAATTAAGCCCGATATCTTTCATATATTTCTCCAATTCTCTAGGATTGCTAAAGAAAAAATTTTCTCTTTTAAGTTGAGGTATTACTCCACCAAATAACAACTTTGATGAATTTTGTAATCCCTCAGGTATTTCTGGATTAGCACCCTGATGCTGAATAACTGCAATCTTACTTGTAATTCTTTTAATCTCATCAAGGATTTTCTTTTGATTTTCTAAATTATTCCAAGCCAAAGCATATCTAGCAATAGTAACCTCAACTGACTTGTCAGATATCAATATTTTTGTTAAATCAGAAATTACTTTTTCAGTAGCTATATTTAAAACCAAATCGTCCTCATTAACATCAACGGCAATCGTTTTAAAGTTGTACTCAGGCAATAAACTAGTCAGGTCATTTAAAAATTCCCCTCTATGACTACCCAAATCAGCCAAGTTGTAAGAACCAGGTACAAGTTTAGACTTTATAACATTAGAAAATAATCCAACAGACTCCCTATACATCAGTCTTACAGCTTCAGACTCATTTTCTCCATGAAATATTTTTTCAGCATTAATCCCCTGTTCTTTTTGATTCATACACACAAGATTACTATAGATATATAATTCAATCAAACCAAGGTTTTATTTTTACCAATTTATGTGCTATTTTGAAACAAACAGTACACATCTTTCTAAAAAAGGAGACTCAGTATGAAAGTTAAAAAAGTTTTCAAGCTTCCAAAAATACTAAAACCACCCTTCATTGATCCAAAAATCAGCCGGGAGATTAAGGAACTACAAAGGGCTCGTGAAGAAAATAGAAAGCACAAAGGTGGCGGAACTTACTGAAATAAGATTCGCTACCTATCCAACCCCCGGGCTATTGCTCGCGGGGTTTTTCTTTTTTTACTTTTCTTCCACTTCGTCATTGCGAGCACAGCGAAGCAATCTAGACTTAAACTATCCTAATCATATAATTTTAAGAAGAGTCTGAATTGCTTCGCTCTCGCTCGCAATAACAATACAAAATACAATATAATTACAAGTGTTACAAAATACGTTCTGGATTGACATTTAAACCTAAAAAAGGTAAAATAGTCGCCTAAATTAAGAATATTTAGGCATTTATAAAAATTAACTTATTAAAACAAAAATAGTATGGAAATCAGAAATATTGCTATCATCGCTCACGTTGACCATGGTAAGACCACCCTCACTGACGCTCTAATGAAACAGAGTGGTGTTTCTGATGCTTCCGCTACTATGGATAGTAATAAAATCGAGCAAGAGCGCGGTATTACTATCTATGCCAAAAATACTTCTATCTTCTACAAGGATACCAAAATCAACATTGTCGATACTCCTGGACATGCCGACTTCGGTTCTGAAGTAGAACGTGTTCTCCGTTCTATTGACACCGTTCTTTTGGTGGTGGACGCTCAAGAAGGTCCAATGCCTCAAACTCGCTTCGTACTAAAGAAATCTCTAGAGCTTGGTTTGAAACCAATTGTTATTATTAATAAAATTGATAAGCCAGCCGCTAACCCAGAAAAGACTCATGAGGAAGTTTTAGAATTGTTTATGGAACTCGGCGCTGATAATGATCAATTAGACTTCCCTGTCATCTACGCTATTGGCCGCCAAGGTGTCGCCATGAAGAATCTTACCGATGAAAGGAAAGACCTTTCTCCACTTTTGGATTTAATTTTGGAAAAAGTTCCGCCAGCATCTAATATTACCGAGACTCATTTAGTAGCTCAGATTTTTAACCTAGCTTACGACAACTTTTTGGGTCGTATGGCAATTGCTCGTGTTTACTCTGGAAAAATCAAAGATGGTCAAACTATTGTGGTTAAAGGCCACGGTGGCGAACCTCGCAAAACCAGAATTACCAAACTATACACTTTTTATGGTATTGCACGTAAAGAAGTCGCAGAAGCGGAAGCTGGGGACATTGTGATGATAGCCGGTATTTCTGACGCTTATATTGGCGACACTGTTTTAGAAGCGATTGAACAACACCCGATGGAATCTATCAGTATCGATGAACCAACTATTTCTCTAACTTTTTTGGTTAACGACTCTCCTTTTGCGGGGCGTGAAGGTAAATTTGTTACTGGACGCCAGATTCGTGAACGTTTAGAAAAAGAATTGGAAATTAATGTTGGTCTTAAAGTTGATTTTGACTCAGAAAATCTAAAAGTTTATGGTCGTGGTGAACTTCACATTTCTATCTTGATTGAAAATATGCGTCGTGAAGGTTTTGAACTTCAAGTATCACAACCTCAGGTTATTATCAAAGAAGAAAATGGTGAAAAATTGGAACCATATGAAGAGTTGACCATTGATGTACCGGAAGCTGTTTCTGGTGCCGTTATCGAACAGATCAACAAACGACGTGGAATTATGACCAACATGAAAGTTCACGAAAACCAAGTTCGTTTAGTTTTTGAAATACCAACTCGTGGTCTATTAGGCTATCGCGGACAATTTATGGTGGACACTAAAGGTGAAGGCATCATTTGTTCTCGCGTGATTGGTTTTAAACCTTACGCTGGGGAAATCAAGAAAAAAGAAACTGGTTCTATGATCTCCATGATGCCTGGCAAAGCACTCGCTTTCGCTCTTTGGAACTTACAGGATCGCGGAACTCTCTACGTTGGACCGGGTACTGAAGTTTATGAAGGAATGGTTGTTGGCAATACTACCAAAGGCGAAGAAATGGAAGTTAATCCTGCTAAGGGTAAGCAGTTGACTAATATGCGTCAAACTTGTTCTGATGAAGGTATTTATTTAACTCCCCCAGTTACCTTGTCTATCGAAAGAGGTCTGGAAGTCATGTCTGGAGATGAATATCTAGAAATTACTCCAGGTTCAGTTCGTTTGCGTAAGAAAGGATTGACCAAGACCGATCGAACTAGATTGGAAAGAAAAGTTCAGGGAGATATCTAAGATTGCAAAGTGTTTCGTATCTAATATCTGTATTTAGTATAAGAAAATCTGGCCGGCACGCTACGCGTGCCGGCCAGATTTTATATAAAAACTCCCCGCCAAAATTGACGGGGGTTCAGGGGGTATTATTTCTATTCAAACACAACTTTTAAACTCTTTTTTCGGAGCGGGCCCAAGTGAACGCTCAGGACCAGGTTTAGCCGGTCTTCCACGCATCATGGCCGGGACTCGACCATTTTGCCTTTGATCAAAGCAGGACCGAAACCTTGAAGGAGTCACGCCTCCAAAGGGTTTGTGACTACCCCCATTCACAGTGTTCATCGCTGAGTTAAAACCATTCATGATTACACCCTCCACAGAGTTTATTTTGAATAGACCAAACAACGATCTACTCATTCACAAGATACACTACCATTAAAATATTTTCTGTCAAACAAATTTCAGGCAAACAAAAAACACCCTTGCGGGTGTTCCTTGCTGTTAAGTTTGAAAATTCAAACTAGTAACTCATTCTTGGACCGCGATTGTTGAAATCACGGCGTGGAGGACGATCGGACAACGGTTTGGCTTCGTTAACAGTCAATTTACGACCATCAAGTTCAGTACCATTCATTGAATCAATCGCCTTCATAGCCTCGTCATCATTAGTCATGGTAACAAAACCAAAACCACGAGAACGACCAGTCATTTTGTCCTGAAGAACAGTAGCTTCTTCAACAGCTCCAAAAGATGCAAAAGCAGCCTTTAGAGAATCGTTAGTAGTGCCATAAGACAAATTACCAACGTACAATTTCTTAGCCATTTAGCGAAAAAAAAATATCTTCTAAAAATCGATAGAAGCGACCTTCGCATGAGACTAAGAAAACTTAAATCCAGCGAGAAACATCTTCGACAAAGACAATTATAGCACACATAGTAGTAAAATACCACATGGAAACATGTATATGTATGAAGTGTGAGTATAAGGAAGAAATATAACCATATTCTTAGCCTTGTATCAGAGAGACCATTAAAAGACTAATATTATATGACGATTTTTTCTCGCTCGATTTCCCAAGCCAGTATAGGCAAATCCAAGTCTTCACTAAGCTTTTCAGCTATCCCCCTCATATAAGAACCGGTAGAGCAATGAACTCTAATTTCAATTATTGGAAGGGAGATATTTTGATTTTGTTCGAACCATTCTTGCCAAAGCTTTAGAGTTTCTTTTTGCCTAAAATCACCAGACACTTTATTAATCACACCAACAACCTCTTGATATATTTCCGTTGATTTCTTTTCTGACCAATTCAAAATTTCCATTTTAATGATTTCAACCTCCCTACTCGGTCTCTCTATTTCAGAACGACGACCAGATTTATACCAATCAAACAAACTTTTTCCCTGCACCGTCCGAGATGAAAACCAAGGATATTTTTGTAACCATTTTCCAACCAAGTTATTTAAGTTATTTTCAAATACTTCTTCTATATCTACTACTTTTATTAATGAACTTTTTTCAATTAAACCCAGATAATCAAAGGTGTCAGTTTGCACACCAAGTAATAATTTTACTTTGTACACTTTATCCAAACCTAGATATTCTTGTCGCTTTTTACACTCTTCGCCAATCAAGACCAAAAGCTCACCATGAGCCAAAGGGTCTAAACGACCCACGTAAGTCATTTTTTCTTTTGCTAATTCAGGGTGTAATAGTCGATAACGAGACAAAGATTCCAAAGGTGTCTCACCTCGGTCTTTCTGGATTATTACCGCACCATCTTTCACCTGTCTTTCAATACCTTGTTTTAGGGTCATATTTCGGTTAATATTTACCTTGATAGTATATAGTATAAGTATTTAGTATAAAGGGTAGGAATTAATACCTAAACAAATTTCCAATTTCCTCCACTAACTAGTGGATTAAGGAAATGTCGTAATATGTTTGGAATTTAGTATAAAACAAATAAATGAATAATCCAAAAATCAAAATCTCAACTGAATCATATAAGGGGGTTAGAGACTTCTTTCCGACTGACATGTTTGTTCAGAATCACATTTTTAATACTTGGAAAAAAACCGCCGAGAAGTATGGTTATTTGCAATATGATGCTTCTGTTTTAGAATCTTCGGACTTGTACAAAGCAAAGTCTGGCGAGGAAATAGTTAATGAACAAACTTATACTTTTACTGATCGTGGAGACCGTGAAGTAACTTTACGCCCTGAGATGACCCCGACCCTCGCTCGCATGATTGCCACTAAACGTCGTGAGTTACCAACTCCTATCCGCTGGTTTTCTATGCCAAATCTTTTTCGCTATGAAGCGCCTCAACGTGGACGTCTTCGCGAACACTGGCAATTTAACGTCGATATATTTGGTGTAAAAACTATTGATGCCGAAACCGAAGTTTTATCGTTGGCCTCAGATATGTTAAAAAGTTTCGGTTTAAAAGATTCCGATTTTGAAATCCGTATAAACAGTCGCAAGGTCATTGATTTTATTCTCAATGAAATGTATGCCTTGAATACTGAATCTGCTCACCGCGTTGCCAAACTGATTGACCGTAAGAACAAAATGTCAGCTGAACAGTTCGAACAAAATATTAACGAAATTATTCCTGAGGCTGGTAGTAGTTTTTTAACTTTACTTAACTCCAAGAATTTTGAAGAATTCGTTAGCCAAATATCTCGTGGTGAAGAAATTGACGGTGCAATCAAAGAAATTAAAGATTTGATGAACAATCTAGAAAAGCTAGGTATAACCAATGTTATTTTTGACCAGACCATAATGCGTGGTTTTGATTATTATACAGGCATAGTATTTGAAATTAATGACAAACACCCTGATAACCGTCGCGCCATCATGGGTGGTGGTCGCTATGACGACCTACTCTCCATCTTTGGTAGTGAAAAAATTCCGGCCGTAGGCATGGGGGTCGGCGACGTTGGTATTCGTAATATACTCGAAACCTATGGCCTCCTTCCAAAATATACTCCACCAACAAAACTATATATTTGTTTAGCCGAGGAGTCTGCTAAAGGCTACGCTCAAGACCTGGCTCAAAAACTACGTTCAACTGACATCTCCGTGGCTGTAGATTATTCTGGTAAAAAAGTTGGTGAGCAAATTAAATACGCCGACAAATCCTTAATACCCTTTATCACTGTTTTAGGTGAAGAAGAAGTAAAAACTGGTAACTTAAAAATTAAAGAATTAGCCACAAGTCTAGAGACCGTTTTAACCGAAGACACATTAGTAAACTTCTTTAAAAATTCTATAAAATAATGCGCAAAATTGTTTTCGATATTGAAACCCAACAAAGCTTTGAAGAGGCTGGTAGTTCTGAGGTTACGGCTTTAGATATTTCAGTTCTCTGCTATTATGATTCTCTTGATGATAGCTATCACAGTCTCAAACATACTGAATTAAATAAATTCTGGCCGATAGTTGAGCAGGCAGACCTTTTGATTGGTTACAATTCTGAGCATTTTGATATTCCACTTTTAAACAAATACTATCCGGGAGATTTAACAAAAATTAAAAGTTTAGACTTACTCAAAGAAATTCGAGCTGTTCTTGGACGGCGCATTAAGATGGACACCATAGCCGAAGCGACTTTGGGAGTCAACAAAAGCGGACATGGTCTAGAGGCAGTTGTCTGGTGGAAGGCAGGCGAAGTCGATAAAATAATTAAATACTGTATCGATGATGTTAAAATTACTAAAGATATTTACGACTACGCAATAAAAAATGGTTGTTTAAAATATAAAGACTATGGTGGCATCAAAGATATCAAACTTGATACCTCCAATTGGGAAAAGTGTGATGATAAACAAGCGATGACATTCACGTTACCATTTTAAAAATTTAGGACTCATTCACTTACGAATGGGTCCTAAATTTATATTTGAACACTTCTTAGTGTTTTAGGTTTATATTATTAGCCAAAATAATAACCATCCCAACCGTTTACATCTTCTGCATATCCATTCTCAACGGCCAATTCTTTGACCATATGCAAAATATCCTTTTGAGTTATCAAATCTCCATTTTGCAAAATCATTTGAATTTTAGCCAAAAACTCCCTTGGAATTATAGTCAACTTTGTTAAAGGATATTTTTCCAATTCCCAGGCTAAAAACTTATTAAAAGGTCTCACTCTTTTCTCTATTGCGAAGATAAAGGTAAGTATTGAAGGAATTGTTTCTACAGCATCCAAGTGCCCGGCTAAAATATTCCCATCTCTAAAGTTTTTAAAGGAGCGGTGTATTTTATTTAAATAACTATTTAAAGAGTCTTTACCAATTTTGTAAGCTTCATCTTTAGTTAAAACTCCTTTTTCATCAACTATTTTCTGTATCTCGCCAATTTTATCAAACAAAACTTTAACATGAGTAAAAGAGTATTTATCATACTGAGTCGAGGTTCCAACTTTAGCCCAGTCTTTAAATTCAGAAATTGCATGTACAAGAGAATCAATGTATTCCGTTTTAGGATAATCATTTACAACTGTCTGAAAATTAGTGTCATCAGTAATCAACATTACATCATAATCAGATTCCAGAGTTGAAACACCTTTGCCACGACCCCCACTTAAAAAAGCGCCAATAATTCGATGGTCGTTTTCAATCTTGTCTAGGTATTCTCTGTAAGCCACTACAGCTTTTTGTTGATCGATCATATTTTTACACTATTTTCTTACCCATTTCCAATAAAACAACCGCGACCATACCAAGTAATAAGCCAACAATCTTGGTTAAGCTTACCACCTCACCAAACCACAAGGCACCCACAACCGTTAGTATGGCAACATTGAATATTACTAACACCGTCGAAGCAACAGCAATATCTTCAAGTTTATAACTAGAGATAAGAATCATCATACCAATAAAATACATAATCATTATATAAAAATACAAATAGTTGCCTCCGACTCTCACCCACTCTGCCGCCACAACATCTCCCACTGTCAAAATGATTCCACCCATGAAAAGCATAATAAGAGGTGAGACTTTTTTACTCTTAAAGAATTTAATCATAATTGTAAAATAACTATAGATATAAAGCCTACTATAATACCCGTCAACTCCGTTTTGGTTATATTTTCTTTAAAAAGATAAATGCCAGAAATAGTCAAAGTAATGACATTAAATAAATCTAGAAGGATCGAGGCGATAGCAATATCACTGTAACGATAGCTTTGAACCAGGAAGTTTAATCCAATTAAATATAACAAAATTACAATAATATATAAAAATCTATTTTTATTCTGCACCCATTTACCAGCGACCAAATCCCCGATCGTCATAATTATGCCGCCAGCCAATAATATTAAAAGATTTTGCATATAAACTTTTACTTGATCACACTAGTCAACAATAGTATAACGACAACCACAGCCAGGACCACGCGATAAACAGCAAAAGACTTTAAGGTGTTTGTCTTCAGAAATTTAATTAAAAAACTAATTGCTAAGAATCCGAAAACGAAAGCAAAGACTGAACCAACAAGAAGTGATGTCTCTATCCCCACCAATTGTCCTCCTTTGACCAAATCTAAAACTTTTTTCGCACCAGAACCAAATATAATCGGTAATGACAATAAAAAGCTAAATCTGACAGCTGATTCCCTGGTTAAACCTAATAACAAGCCACCGGCAATAGTGGAACCGGAACGAGACATACCTGGAAATAAAGCTAAACATTGATAGAGACCTGCTTGTAAACCATTTTTTATAGTTAAAGTCTGATTCTGCTTGGCAAATTTCTCAGCGATAATAAATAGAACACTTCCTAAGATTAAGCCAACAGCCACATAATATGGGCTACGAAAAACAGTCTCCATGGTATTTTCTAGCAATAAACCAATTATCACAGCCGGCATAGTTCCGAGAATTATCCCATAAATCATTATTTTATCCTCGGCCGAACAAACTTTTCTTGATAATAAAGCAATAAAAGATTTAAATAACCGCCAAATATCTTTCCTAAAATAAACCAAAACAGCCATTGCGCTCGCCAACTGGATCACAGCATCGAAAGACAATCCAGTCTCCTGTGGTAAACCAAAAATACTTCTCGCGACAATTAAATGACCGGTTGAAGAGATTGGAATAAACTCAGTCAGACCCTGTATTGTTCCTAATATTGCTGGATAAAAATATTCCATATTATTCCAATAACAATAGCAATAGCATAAGACCTATACCAACCAAAATAGAGATTAATTGAACAAAAGATTCTTTCATACCAATTTTCTTGTGCAATTCGGGCACGAGATCAGATCCAGCAATATACACAAAACCTCCGGCCGCTATAGAAATAAAAAATGGAATTGAACTTTCCATTTTTTCCATAAACAACAATCCAGCAACAGCACCTACTACTGCCGTTAAAGCGGAATAAAAATTGTAAACCAAAGCCTTAAATTTGGAAAAGCCGGAGTGAATCAGGACTGCAAAATTACCTAGTTCTTGGGGTATCTCGTGTAAAATCACAGCAATGGTCGTTGCTAGTCCAACTTCCCAACTCACCATAAATGACGCTGCGATAATAACACCGTCAATAAAATTGTGAACACCGTCTCCAAACAATACCATATAGCCAACAGGTTGAATTTTTTCACAATGATCTCCTTTGTGTTCATGAAAACTTTCTACCACATCATCACCGTGTGAATGATGCCAATGAATAAATTTCTCTAAAACAAAGAATATTAAAATACCCGTCAAAACACCCAAAGACACCGTCATCGGACTACTTTCTTCAAAAACTTCAGGCAAGAGATGAATAAAAACATCACCAAACAAAGACCCTACTGATAACCCAATCAAAACCAAAACTGTCTTTTTAAGCCTATGTTCCTTAAGAAATAACAAACTAATGCCAACTAGAGATAAAACACTAACTAAGATAACCGCTAAAATTGAATTTAACCAAATCATATGAATATATTAACACATAATTAAGACCCGAGAAAATAGACATCAGTCAGTTATATGTTAAAATTTACTTGTTAATCACTAATGAATCTTATTATATGGACAAAGAAAATCTAAGAATTCCTATAGCTATTGTAATTGCCGGATTTTTTGTGGCTATTGCCGTAATACTTGTTGGAATGATGTCTTCCAAACAATCAAACACTTCCGCTGTAAAATTTCAATCTAACCTACCGAGCATTCGTCCGATTAGTGATAAAGATCATATAAAAGGCTCTCTATCCGCAGATATTATCATGCTGGAATATTCAGATCTTGAATGTGCTGTCTGCAAGAAATTTCATGAGACAATGAATAAAACCATTGATAGCTACGGAAAACTAGGTAAAGTCGCTTGGGTTTTTCGTCACTTACCTATAAGTGAATTGCACAGTAAGGCTCGCACGGAAGCAGAGGCGGCAGAGTGTGCGGGAATGATTGCTGGTCCAGACAAATTTTGGGATGTGATAAATCGTATATATGCAATCACTCCTGGTGATAATGGATTAGATTTAAATCTTCTTCCTTCCATTGTATTAACCTCAGGCGTGACTGAAGATGCCTTGTCAAAATGTATGGCTGGTAACGAAGTAAAAAAGATAGTTGAGAATGATTATCAGGATGGCTTAATTGCCACTGAAAATCTTCCGGGCACACCACACAATATTTGGTTACTTAAAAATCGTTTATCTTCTAACGCCGAGAAAAAACTTACTTCAATTTTTCTAAGTTTTAATTACCCACCCCAAATTACTAACGACAAAAAGGCTATAATTATAAGTGGGGGCTTACCGAATGATTTAGTTAAACTTTTTATTGAAGCAATATTACTAAAATAGTTTTAAATTAAAATCCCCAACACTTCAAAGTGCTGGGGATTTTAATTTATATTACACCCTCAATCAAATCTTTTTCAAACTCTTTAATACCACTCAGGTCCTGTTTATATTTCTTAATATCGGGCAAATCTAAATCCATTATTTTCTTATAAACTATAGCAATTAACTTTCTCAAATATTCAACCTTCTCTGTGTCAAAACAAAGAGGTAGATCTCCCATCCTATCGCCCTTGGACTCCACAAATTCCAATACTCCACTTTCAACAGTAGCTTTACCACCGAACTCACGTGAATTCTCTACTAACATTTTATAAAACAACAACTGACGTTCGTATTCGTATAATTTAGTCCTATCATAATCGTCTTTACCTTGCCAGCTTTCTTTGGCCTTTCCGGTCTTGTAGTCATGAACCTCCAGCACCCCCGCACCCTTATCTACAATTCGATCTATCTTTCCAGACAAAATTGCCCCATCGACAATGACTCCTTGATCCTTGAAATTAAATTCGACAATATCTTTTGGAGAAAAAGTATTTTGCTTATTTTTCCAAAAACTAACCAAAACCTCGACACCTCTGTCTAGGAATAATTTATAATCAATTGGTGATAGACGCTCTTTCTTTAAAAACTTTTCAAACCAAGCCAGTATTTCTTCTTCCGTTGGCAACTTCCCTTCTTTTTTTAAAAAAACTGAAGCATTTTCTAAAGTATAGTGAATTGCCGAGCCAAACGAACCCGATGGAACTTTAGCTTGAGGGAAACGTAATAGATTCTGTTCAAGAAAATATTGTGGACCACCCTTAGTGACATTTAGAAAATTATTTAAATGAGTAACAGGCATCTGATAATCTTCAAGTAATGACTGTAACAGTTTTTTTTCGCCACCTAAAAACGGTGGAGTGTGAAAATGTAACCATGAAGCAGTTAAGACTTCATGTGCTTCTGGTAAGGTCGCATCATCCACGATTGATTGACCAAAATAAATTTTCATCAAAGCCGCCTTTTTTAAAGTTTCTTCCTCTCCTTCTTGAGCAATCAAAAAACGCAGTTTTGACGTATCTTCTCCCCCTTCCTCAGCTTTATAAGCAGTTAGATATAAATGACGCTTGGCGCGTGTTATAGCCACGTAGAAGAGTCGTAATTGATCATCTTCGGTATCCCCAGCTGGTTCAATCGGCAGATTGGCTGGTAATACTAGTTTAGAACTCATACCACGGCCGGCCCAAATTTTATCCTGACAAGAGAGTACGAAAACTGTTTCAAACTCCATACCCTTGGCTTTATGGGCTGTCAGTAAATTAACTGCACCACCAAGACGAGCAAACGGACTTTGATCGTTCAAAGGTATATCATTTTTCTCATGCAGATTTACAAATTCTATCAAATCTTTTACACCGAGGATTTCACCACTCTTGTATTCACGTAAAGCACCAACAAAAACACGGAGACTGGAAAGGAAAGAAAGGTACTCCGCTCTAGCATGTTCAAATTTTTCCTGACTAAAGTAATAATTTCTAAAAGGACTAACAAAATCTCCATTATCTTTTTTAACCTCTTCCAAATTGTCATCCTGTTCTGTCTCCGGAGCTAAAGGAACATGAGAACCAACTAATTCATCAATAATAACTTCCAGTGGCTCATTCTGAGCTCGCACACCCAAATCAACCAAAAACTGAGCTATCAATTTTATTTTCTTGGACATCTCTTTAGAAATACCAAAGGTCTCAGCATCCATCATGACTTCCAACCAGTTTCTCTCCTCTTTACCGCGACGAGTAGCTAGGGATATTTTCCAAACAGTCTCGCGATCAACTTGCCAGAATGGAAAAGCTAAAATCTTTGGCAAAAGTTCGTCAGCCTCATTGTCATATTTTCCAGTGAGGGATGACAAAAAACGGGATAGCAAAATCAATTGAACAACGTGTGGCTCTTTAAAAACATTCTGTTCACGCTCATAACGAATCGGCACGTCAACACCTTGTAAATATGGGACCATTTCCTCCAATTGCCAATGTTTGCGAGCAATCACAGCAATTTCTTCTGGTCTCTCGCCAGCCTCGATTCTTTTTTTAATTTCTCTGGATACAAAATGACATTCGTGAGCTCGTGTTGGAAATTCTTTATGCTCAATATTTCCGGCTTCTAATTCAGTATTTGAGGCCACAAGATTCTTTTCGATTTCTGGCAGAATTTTTTCTAAGCGCTCTTCACCTTTTCTGATTATGTGAGATGCAATGTCTAGAATATCCTGGGTAGAGCGATAGTTCTTGGTCATCGTTACCAAATTCACGTCGCGAAATAGTTTTTTAAAATTCAAAATATTAGACAACTCTGCTCCTTGGAATTTATAAACCGCTTGATCATCATCACCCACCGCCATAATATTTGGTTTGCCTTCATACACGGGGGCATCGGTAATAGCCTGCAAAATTCGCATTTGGGCATCATTAGTATCTTGAAATTCATCAACCAAAACATACTGATATTGCTCTTGAATCTCGTAACGAATAGAAGGATTTTTCTCCAAAACCTTTAAAACATCCAAGATCATGTCATCAAAATCATAATAACCTTCATGATGTAAGGCTTCACGATAAGCAGAATACAACCTTGCCACAGCTTCCATTTTTTCTATGTGTAAAGTATCTTTAAAAATACTTTGACCTTCATCATCTTTACGCAACCACTTAGTCTTCCAAGAAGTCAAAGGTTTAGTACTATCGTTTTCCACTGATTCTTCAACTGCTTTCTGCAAAGACACCGCGACCAAACTTGGCAAATTGGTATAATAATTTGAAGGAAAATCTTTCTCTAAAGTTTTAGCCAGGAACTGAAGTTTTTTCACGACTGGTACAAATTTTTCCAAATCCTTTTTGCTCAATCGTTCACCTAGGACTTCACTTAAAATACTGTTAATTTCCGGAACCGCTTTTTTGTTCTCAAGTATTATTGCTTCAAAATCTTTTGGTTCCAAACCAGCCTTCTTTAAGTTACTAACTACTCGTAAAACATCACGCAAATAAACAAACCCTTGTTCTGGATGTTCTATACGTAAAACGTGATTATGAGGCAATTTCTCAAAGATACCCTGTAGGACTTGAATCTGAGTCAAATCATCAGCCGGAGAAAAGAATGCTCCACCATAAAAATATTCAGGATATTTTTGAATTATCTCAACACAAAAATTATGAAAGGTGTGAATAGCTACTCGATATGCCTCAACACCAATCAAATTGGCTAAACGCTTTCTCATATTAACGGCAGCGGATTCCGTAAAAGTTAAACATAAAATATTCGAAGCATTAGCTTGAGTCTCTTGCAAGATGCGACCAATACGCAAAGATAAAATCTCGGTCTTACCTGAGCCCGGCCCAGCGACTACCAACAGCGGTCCTTCAATACTATCTACCGCTTCTTTTTGTTCCTTATTAAGTTTTAAATAGCGCTTTTCAAAATTGTCGGGGCTTTTAGTCTTGGTTATCATAAGGTCATTATATAATAAATTTTGAGTAACTAAAAACCCGCACGAATATGCGGGTTTTTAAGTAAATAATTAGTAGTTTTTCAACCTTTCTACTTTACCATGTTGACGAATCTTGTCATGAGCTTTGGCCTCAATCTGGCGAATACGTTCGCGAGTAACCCCAAACTCCTTACCTACTTCTTCCAAAGTGTGAGTCACTCCATTTACTAAACCATGACGCATTTCCAAAATTTTTCGCTCTTTCTCAGATAAGTCTCCCAAAATTTCCTTAACCTGGTCAGCTAGAATACGTCTAGAAGATTCAGCATCTGGCGAAAGAATTTTATCATCCGCAATGAAATCTCCAAGGGTTGATTTACCATCATCACTATCATCACCAACTGGGTTCTCTAGAGAAATAGTATCTTGGTCAATCTTTTCAATGGTATAAACCTTATCAACATCAAGTCCCATTTCAATAGCAATCTCATCTGGCATTGGTTCACGTCCCAAATCTTGAGACAAACGACGTACAACTTGTTTGTATTTTGCAATAGTTTCAACCATGTGAACCGGAACACGAATAGTGCGTGATTGATCAGCCAAAGCACGAGTTATCGCCTGACGAATCCACCATGTAGCGTAGGTTGAGAATTTATAACCTTTAGTCCAATCAAATTTTTCAACTGCCTTAAACAAACCTAAATTTCCTTCTTGAATTAAGTCTAGTAAAGTTAAATCGGCACTTCGTCCAGCATATTTTTTGGCAATAGAGACTACTAAGCGTAAGTTGGCACGAGCCAAAAGATTCTTGGCTTCCAAATCTCCTTTTTCAATCTTTTGGGCTAGATCTTTTTCTTGGGCTGAAGACAACAAAGGATACTGACCAATTTCTTTAAGATACATCTGAATGGAATCATAACCAGATTCGGAGCGACTACCATACAAATATTTCTTATTTTCTACTTCAGCCTGTTCAATATCTAAAATACCACCACCTTCTAAAACATCAATTCCAGCCGTATTAAAGCGAGAATATAATTCATCCAAAAATTCCACATCTTCTTCAATGGTGGGAAATTCCTTAAGAATCTCATCATAAGTTACAAACCCACGCTCCTTACCTTTATTCAAAAGCCTCTGAGCACTAGCCTCAAAGTTTTTCTCACGTTGTGCCACTTTAGACAAAGCACGACCAGCTGGTTTCTGTACAACGACAGCCGTTTTCTTAACTGGCTTTTTGACCTCTTTTTTGACAACCTTTTTAATCACCTTCACCGGCTTTACTTTTTTGACGATTTTTTTAATAGTTTTTTTCATAAATATGTTGGATGTTTATAAACTTATAATTTTTGTTGATTCTCTTTTAACTGCTGTTTCTTACGGCTTAAAGAATTGAATTTATCCAATAATTTAAGTTTATCTTCCTCCGTTGATACTTCACCACCTTTTTCGCTTTGAGACAGTTTTCGCATTATTAGATCAGATTCTTTATTAATCACTTCCATTTCCAATTCCATTAACAGAATTTCCGTCTCCCTCGGTAAATGATTGTGACCATCAAAGAATACTTCAGCCTGAAAAATAATATCACTTTTGTTTGAATCATTGGCCTCTGAATATATTTTCCAATGATCTTCCCCAATTACGCTAATCAGTCTTTCTTTTACTTTACCTATTTCTATAACTGGTTCTTTTTTTGATTCTTGCCACATTACCAACCCACACACTCTTTTTTCTATCCCATCTCGGCGTAAAATATTTTTGTCTATAGTACTAACTCGATGCAAAGCCAGACCAGCGTCACTTTCTAAATCCTCAATTCTTTCTTTCGGTATCTTTTTAAGATCCTCCCAAATGGCTTCTTCTCTAAAATCAATTTCTTGACTAACAATCTTTATATAATGAGCTTTTTCGATATCACTGTTTATTAGTGCAATGAAGGGCAGAACCTGATCTCTGACAGCCAAAACCATTTGTCGCTTATCCTTTATTTCTAATTTAATTTTAGATAATAAAAAATCAATAATATGTTTGGAATCTTTGAGAACATTGAGCCATTGTTCCTTTTTCTTTAGAATAAGATCAGCTGGATCATAACCTTCTGGCAATTGGGCGATTTTAACTTCCATACCCGTCGCTAGTCCAAGCTTCCAAGCTCTCATAGCGGCTTTCATACCAGCCGTGTCTGGATCGAAAGCCATCATTACGCGATTAGACAAACGTTTTAACATCATCAAATGTTTCGCCGTCAAAGCCGTTCCCGAAGACGCGACAGTGTTTACTATTCCAGCCTGGTGAGACATTAATAAATCCATCTGTCCTTCAACTAAAATGGAATAATTTAATTTTTTGATTGCATTTTTAGCCTTGTCAAAACCGTAGAGAATCTCTGACTTGTTAAACAAAGGCGTGTCGGGACTATTAAGATATTTAGCAACATCGGCATCTTTTTTGAGAATTCTTCCAGAAAAACCTACGACTCTACCGGCTGAATCGAAAATTGGAAAAATAACACGCCCACGAAAACGATCGTAGGTCGCGTTATCAGTTTTTTTTATCAAACCAGCTTTTTCCATTTCCAAAGAAGTAAAACCTCTTTTTTCTAGAGACTGTAAAAGATCTCGCCAACTATCTGGTGCAAAGCCTAAGCGCCAATCGGAAATAGTTTTATCTTCCAGACCTCGATTCTTCAAGTAAGTATGAGCTTCGGAGTTTGGAGTAAGTAAAGACTGAAAGAAAATAGTAGCTGCCTCCATAACTGAATACAAACGATCTCTCTCGTCTTTAACCTCAGACTTTTCATATGTTAGTTCCACTCCTGCCTTTTCAGCCAGAATCTTGAGAGCACCTTTAAAATCTAGGCCCTCAAATTCTTGAATAAAAGTAAATATATCTCCTTTTACTCCACAACCAAAACAGTAGTAAAAACCTTTTTCTGGCGCCACGAAAAAGGACGGCGTCTTTTCATTGTGAAAAGGACAACGCCCTTTATAGTTCGTGCCAGCCTTCTCCAACTTGATATAACTAGATATCAAGTCTTCGATGGTTATTTTTTCTTTAATTTTATCTACTGGTGATGACATATTAACAAATTATTCTCATGGAACAGCCAGCAGACCAACTGGTCAGGAATTACTCCCTGACAACAGCGTCTTCAGAGGCAGTCAACTTATCCTGTTCATCCTGATTAAGTTTTTTAATCATATTGAACTTTGGACTATCTTTGTAACCAGTACCAGCCGGGATCAAACGTCCGATAATAACATTTTCTTTTAGACCAACTAATTTATCATCACTGCCACGAATAGCAGCATTAATCAAAACACGAGTGGCATGTTGGAAAGAAGCAGCGGAAAGGAATGAACGACGAGCCAACGCTACATCAGTAATACCCATCACTTGATGATCAGATTTTGCTTCTTCAACACCATTGGCTTTGGCACGTTCATTTTCCAAATGTAATTCCATATCATCGATAACATCCCCAACAGATAAACGAGTTGAACCCTCACTCTTGATCTTTCGTCTTGAGAACATCTGGCGAACGATAACTTCAATGTGTTTACGGGCCACAGCTTCACCTTGTAATTCGTAAGGTTTAGAAACTTCAGAAATTACGTAGTTCATAGCCTTATCCTTACCACCAAACTTAAAGAGTTCGTCAATATCAACAGAACCGTCTGTCAAAGGATCCCCCTTTTTAACCTTGTCACCTATTTTAACCAAAGGCATACGTTTATAACTAACAACATATTCAGCTTCAACGGCTTTGTGAGCGGCACCCTTATCTTCAATTTCTGGTAAAACAGTAATAGCTTTTTCTTTACCCATATCTTTGATACCAGTTACCATACCATTGACATGACTAATAGCGGCTGGATTCTTTGGATGACGTTTTTCAAACAACTCTTCAACACGAGGTAAACCAGCGGTAATATCTCCACCAACAGAAGCAGTACCACCAGAGTGGAAAGTACGCATAGTCAACTGAGTACCTGGTTCTCCAATCGCTTG